>OBOI01000018.1_pt1 | contig 98245 bp, 80 predicted proteins | sample 1670151 | NCBI WGS metagenome assembly OBOI01 (sample SAMEA104232303, study PRJEB22302) | sediment metagenome | biome: forest; feature: aquifer; material: sediment | place: USA | collected 2011-08-07 | depth 0.01 m | reverse complement strand
CAGTCAGGGCTTTTTTCGTCACTGCAACGTAGGCGTCAAATGTTAATATGCTCTAATGTCCATCACCCCCTTCGGGGGTTCACTGGATGGTTTCTACAGAGCGTACTCAGTATTCAGCAATCAGTACTCGCCGTTCTTGCTTCCGCCGTTTGCCTTACGCCGTTAAAGCATTCCCCACCTTCCGCGCGCGCTCAGCCTTGTCGAGGTTTACGTTCAGCGCCAGGCCGATCTCGACCAGCAGGTTCCAGCCCGCCGCCAGCCGGACGTACTCCTCCATCCCCGCGACGGACGGAATCTGGATTGTCGGGAAGCGCGTGGCGCGCGAGGAGATCGCCACGACGGTCAAGCCCACTCCTTTCACCAGAACTTCCTCGAACTTCGCCTCTTCCGCCTCGAATGGCTCGATGACCACCACGGCGTCATCGGCGGACATCACCTCTTCGATGCCGTGGACAGCGTACGTGCCTTCCAGGTACCCCGAGCGTTTGCGGGTGATCTCGTTGGTCTTGAGGGTGAGTTCCTCGGCCGCGCCGGCGTTGCGCCCCGACCAGTAGAGCGTGTTCGCCCCGGCGAGTTTCTTGAGGATGGCCGGCGGGACGGGGAGGGAGAGCGCCTGCTGGAACGCGGCGGCGAGCGCCTTGCCTTTGGCCGGCAGGGCGTTCGCGCCGGTCACGCGGTCGAGAATCGCGTGGTAGAAGAGCGCCTGCTCCACCACGCTCTTGGTCGCGGCGACCGCTTTCTCCTTGCCGCAGGAAAGGACGTAAGCGGCGGTGCTGGCCTGTCCCAGCGGCGTGTCGGCGAAGGCGGACAATGAGAAAATCGCCTTGTGCCCCTTCGCCTTGAGGTCGCGCAGGAGGAGGACGACCTCTTTGGTCTGCCCGGAATTGGAGGCGGCGAACACAACGAAATCGGAGAGGTCGTACTCCGCGGCCTGCCGCGACCCTTCGGTGGCGGCCTGGATCTTCGCGCCGCCGCGCATCGCCTGGAACATGAACTGCTTGGCGGGGAAGATGCGGCTGGAGCCTTCCCCGGTGAAGAACGCCTTCTTCCGCCTGGCGACGGCTTTCTCCGCCTCGGGCGCCTGGGCGAAGTTGAACTTCTCGATGATGGCCGGCGTCTCCATCATCTCGCTGCTCAGCGCGAACTTCGTGTACGCTTTATTGTTGCGATTCATCGCTTACTTCTCCTTATTGATTGTCCTGTGGCGGTAGGGGCAAGGCATGCCTTGCCCCTACAACGGCACGCGCGGCACCTAGAGTGTTTTCGGTCTTGCCATCTTGATCGTCCCGTAGTTCTCCAGTTTTCCAATGAGCGGCCGCGCATAGTCGAGGAACGTCTGCGTCGGGAAGTTCCCTTCCGCGTTCAGGAACGCCTCCGGCATCGGCTTGGCATGCACGGCCACCTCCGAGAGCGCTACCGTCCCCAGCGTCGTCCGGTACTCTCCCTCCGGGCGCACGAGAGACACCATGACGCCCGTCGTCCCCGCGAGAGCCAGGCGGACCGCCTCGCCGCCGCACAGGGCGGCCTCCTCCACGTCCAACGGGCTGATGCGGTCGGAGGCGCACATTTGCAGGGACTCCGGCACCTGGAACTCTCCCCGCACCTTGAGCGCGTCGGAAATCATGCGGTGGATCATCATTGCCGCGCTGGTCCCGCCCATCGCGCCGAACTCGATGTTGGCGAAGCCATCCCGCGTCTTCGAGGCGGAGACGGGGGTGCCGTCGGCGTACTTCGTTCCCTCGCCGCAGACAATCGAGCAGAAGCCGTGCTTGTCAATGCAGCGCTGGACATCCGCGAGGCAGCGTTCGCGGTCGAAGGGCTTCTCCGGCACATAGATGAGATGCGGCGCCTGCGACTCCTCCTTCTTCGCCAGCGCGCCCGCCGCCGCGAGCCATCCCGCGTCGCGCCCCACGGTCTGGAAGACGACGAACTTGTCCACCTTCTGCATGTCGCGGGCGAGGACTCCGGCCTGCGCCACCGAGCGCGCCACGTACGTCGCGGCGCTGCCGAAGCCGGGGGTGTGGTCCGTGCCGAACAGGTCGTTGTCCACCGTCTTGGGGACGCCCACGCCGCGCAACTCGTAGCCCTCGCGGCGGCAGTACGCCTCGATGCGGTGGATGGTGTCCATTGAGTCGTTGCCGCCGATGAGGAAGAAGTAGCGGATATCGTGCTTCTTTAGCATCTCAAGGATGCGCGGGAGTTCATCGTCCTTCAACTTGTGCCGGCAGGAGCCCAGCGCGCTGGAGGGGGTTTTCCGGAGCTTCCGGAGCCGCGCCGGCGACTGCGCGCCGAGGTCCACCAGCGCGCCTTGGAGGAAGCCCTCGATGGCGAAGCGCATCCCGTAGAACCCGGTGATCTCCGGCGCGCCGCGGGCCGCCTCAATCGCCCCGACGAGGCTGGCGTTGATGACGCTGGTCGGCCCGCCGGACTGCCCGATGACCGCATTTCCTCTCATCATGCCTCTCCTTCACCCAGAGACCACGCCAGCAAGTTGCGGAAGAACGCCGCGTACCACGCGCCCACCTCGATGAAGTCGGTGCCCATGCGCACGGTGAGGCGCTCATCCCCCCAGTCCACGAACCCGCCGACCCAGTGCGGCGCGACGTCGGTGGCCAGGCATGCCCGCCGTCCGGCCCCGCGCGGGCCGCGCTTCTTCTCCTCGACGACCAGCAGCGGGAATCGGCCCTCCACGGCAAAGTCGGCCTTCCCGTCCCCGCAGGTGATGCGATAGCGCTCCCCCTCCAGAATCACGGTGGCGGAGGGCCTCGCCTTGAACTCATTGTAGCCCCCGATGCCGGGGGGGCGGTCGAACGGGAGCGCCGTCACGATCGGATGCTCCATGCGCTTCCTGATCAGGACCAACTGCGAACAGTTGCACCGATCGTCCTTGTCGGAGATGGCCACCGGAAGCAACTCCGCCAGGAGGGTCGCGTCATAATCGCCGCCGAGTCCGTGATGGCTCTCCCACCCGCCCAACATCAGCAGCCCGGCCCCATCGCGGATGCGCTCGCAGAGGCGCTTCATGCCGGCGGCGGGAATGCGCGCCGAGGGGTAGTCGCTCAGGACGTAGAGGCCCACACTCTCCGCGAAGGCCGCTTCCGGCGGGGGGGCGTCAGGCGGGACGTGCAGGAACGGCAGACCGAAATGCGTCATGATCCCGGCGAGGTAGCTTGCCGCGCCCGGCAGCGGGCTGTCGCCCAGATAGGCGATGCGCGGAACCATCAACTCCCTTCTCCGAAAGCGCCTGTTGGTTCCTGATCCGGCGTTTCCCGGATGAAGAACGGCTCGCGGCCGTCGCGAGCCTGAAGGCAATATTCTACCTTCCGCAGGCGAATCCACAAGCCTTTGACGATGCGAGGTATTTGCGCTTTGGGCATAGACCCGCCATCCGTTGTAGGGGCGTAGCATGCTACGCCCCTACCTGTCGCCGCAACGCAGATGCCTAGAAGCTCCTTGCGTACTGCCCGCTCATGGGGCGCGGCATGCTGCGCCCCCACAATGGCTTGTACGTTCCGTGCTCGCCGCTCACCAATCCATAAAGAACTGGGCGACGAATCCCGCCAGCAGCGCTATCGAGCCGACGATGAATGGAGGCTTGATGCCGTTAACGAATTTCTCGCCGAGCTCCTGCTTGATGGACTCCAGCACCTGGCCGAGGAACGGATAGGATTCGACCAGCTTGGAGACCGGCTGGCCCAGGAACGTGCCCTCCCCGCTGGCGAAGATCGCGAGCGGCCCGGTGACGATGCAGCATGCGGCGATGCCCAGGAGGAATATCTTCGACCGCGTGAACCCGGAGAGCAGGATGCCCAGCGAGAAGAGGCCATAGTTCAACGAGGTCAGTGCGGCGCTGTCCTTGAACATGAACCCCTTCCAGCTCACGGCGGCCAGCAGGAGCATGATCGCGCCGACGGTCACGCGTCCGCTCGGACCGATGAGGAACCTGGGACCATCCAGAAGCACGCTGCTGAGGATGCCGGGCTTCGAGTCGAGTTGGGCAAGATACTCCTCGGCGGCGTGAGTTTCCGTTCCGGTGACGGCCTTGCCGCGGCCACGCTTCAGTTCAGCCTGGTTCAGGAAATGGATGAACTTGTCGCGCATCTTGGAGGAGAAGGAGCGCTTCTCCATCTCCTGCGGGTCCCGCTTGAGGCGCGTCGCCACGGCCGCTTCGTAACTGAACAGATCCTCGCAGATCGCCTCGCCCTGGGCCCCGCCGTGCTGACAGATGAAGAGGTGGATATCTTCCTCGGGGATTCCCTTGCGGCGCAAGTCGCGGACGAACTTCTGCAGCCCCTCCAGAGCAGGTTCCGCCGCGGCCCGCATTGGCCGCGTGAATGCGGCGTAATAGCCCACCGCCGCCGCTCCGGCCAGCAGCGCGGCCACCAGCGCGCCGAGCAGCAGGTTGAACATGATCCCCACCGCCACCGCCACGACGGCCACGACGACCACGGTCACCCAGTCCAGTATTCTCATGGCGAAGATGAAGTTGCGCGCTCGGCGGTACGCATAGCTCTTGCGCCGGAAGCCGCTCAGCCCGAAGTACGCCGCCGGGGCGAACAGGGCGAACTCCGCCACCGCCAGGGCGAACCGCCAGCTCCCCGAGAGGACGGCTATAAGCCCCACGATGACCACAAGAAGGCCCAGGCCGGCCATGGCCATCTTTCCCTTGGCGTTCTTCCGCGCCGCCGCCACCTGCTCCGCCTCCCGGCCCAGCGTGGCGATCTGGTCTTCCGTCGGCTGGAAACCCCGGCTCGCATAGTTCACGCCCAGGTACTCCTCCAGCGCCGTCACCACCTCCGCCATGCTGTTGTAGCGCTCCTCCTTCGTCTTGCTCATCATTCGGCCGACGATCGCGGAGAGCGACTCCGGCACGTCGGCGCAGACGACGTGCGGCAGCGTGATCGGCTCCTTGACATGCTTGGTGATGATCTCGAATGCCGATGAGCCGTCGTACGGCACCCGCCCGGTGACGAGGTGGTAGAGAGTGCAGCCGAGCGAATAGATGTCCGCGCGCTGGTCGCAGCGTTTCGCGTCGGTCGCCTGTTCGGGCGCCATGTAGTGGGGGGTGCCCATGCCGACGCCGGACATCGTGACCGACGCTTCCTCCTCCTTGACATCCTTGGCCAGACCGAGGTCGGCGACCTTGGCGACCCCTTCCTCGTTGACCATGATGTTGTCGGGCTTGATGTCGCGGTGGATGATGTTCTTGCGGTGGGCATATTCGAGTCCGCGCGCGGCCTGCATGATGTAGCCGACGGCGGTGGCGGGGTCGAGCTTCCCCTCCTTCTCCACGAGTTTCTGGAGCGTCGCGCCGCGCACGAACTCCATGGAGAAGAAGTACGTCCCGTCCGCCTTGCCGACGTCATAGATTTGTATGATGTTGTTGTGGTTGAGCTTGGCGACGGCCAGCGCCTCGCGCGTGAAGCGGACAATGAAGCTCTTGTTGGCGGCAAGTTCCGCCGGAAGGACTTTGAGCGCGACGCTTCGGTCCAAGGCGACCTGGCGCGCCTCATAGACCGCGCCCATCCCGCCCTGGCCGAGCTTGCGGAGTATCTCATAGCCGCCGAGCGTCTTGCCGACGAGGTCATCAGGAGCGGCGGCGGAGGCCGGGGCCGCGGGGCCGGCGATGGTCTTCATTTCTGCGCTTGGCTGAGGTGCGACAGTCTTCATCTCCGCGCGCGGCGGAGGCGGGACGGTCTTCATCTCTGCGCGCGCCTGCGGGGCGATGGTCTTCATCTCCGCGCGGGGCGACGCAACCTGGGGCGCGCCGGTGGCGGCGGGCCGGGGGGTAGCGCCGGCTGGAATGCCGACAACGGTCTTGGCTTGCGCCCGGGGGGGCGGCGTGGCTGAGGCAGGCTTGGTGGCAGAGGGCGGAACGACTGTCTTCGCCGCCGATTTGTCAACCGGCCTGGGCGTGGGGGCTGAGACCGCCGTCTTTGGCTGGGCCTGCGCCGAGGCAGCGGCGGGTGGCGGAGTGGGAACAATCGTTTTGGCTGACGCGCCGGCGTCGCTGACGACGCAACTCTTGACGTCGAGGACCTCCTGGCATTTCTTGCAGCGCACCTTCTCCGGGCTGGCGCCGTCCTTGAGTTGATACCGAGACTTGCACTTCGGGCAGGCGATGATCATATGACGCTCCCTAAAGCCGGAATCCCCCATGAAACGCCGACTTGCGACCGTCCCGATGCATCTCCCAATGAACTGCCGGTCCAAGTGCACGGCACACACCGAGTTGGGCAGTTCATATTCATGCACCAGCCGCGCAGTCGTTCGCGCGGCTAATGTGCTCGTCAGTATTCTACCTTCCACAGGGGATTCTGCAAGCGAAATCGCCCCTCCTCGTATACGCGTGAGCCGCCCATGAATGGTCATCGCGAAGGAGGCGCGCCACGAATCCTATCTGCAGAGCGGACGCCCGCCCGCGCCGACTGCGGCGATCTTCATGCTTCATCACGCCCGGTGCCAGGGGAAAAGCCCGGGGGAGCGGGCAGTGAAAGAGGAAGATTGCCACAGCCGACCGGAGAGTGCCCTTAGGCGAAATGTACACAGGGCCGGTCGGCTTCGCAATGACAATGATCGCTGTCGCGCAAGGACGCCCCCTTCCCATCTGGGAAACTGGGGCATCGTAAGAAGCCGCATCTGCGTTCATCCGCGTTTATCTGCGGCTGAAAAGCCGTTGGCCGTTCGTCCTGTCATCTTCGCGCCTTTCGCGTGTTTCGTAGTTTCCCTTCGCTTCTGCCGCCCGCCGCTTGATTCCTTCCCTCCGCTCTGTCAAAATCGCGCGCCGGGACGGTCCCCGGCGTTTCTTGGATGCGCAGGATGACATGAACACAGACCCAGCCGTTCGCGACCAGATTCGCCGCGCGCGTGGCAACTTCGTCGCCATGGCCGCCACGTACTCGCTCGGGGTCTTCAATGACAATTTCTTCCGGCAGGCCATTCTGCTGCTGGCCGCGGGGGCGGGGCTTCAGCGCATTCAGGGGTATGCCACGATCATCTTCGCCGCGCCGTTCATCGTTTTCGCCGCGTATGCGGGCTGGCTGGCCGACGAACACTCCAAGCGCAATGTCACCATCGGCTCCAAGGCGCTGGAGCTTGCCGCCATGATTTGCGGCGCACTGGGGATCTGGCTGGGCAGCGTCCCGCTGATGCTCGTGATGCTGGGAATCATGGCCACGCAGGCGACCATCTTCAACCCGGCCTTAAACGGCTCCATCCCCGAGCTCTATCCCGAGTCCTACGTCATCACCGCCAACGCCATCCTGAAAGTGGCCGTCACGGCATCCATCCTGATGGGGATTGCGGTCTCCGGCGTGGTGCTGGACCTGGACAAGAAATTCGCCCCCGTGTGGGGCGTCCCGGCGGGGCGGTTCGCTATCGGCGCGGGGGTTATTCTGATTTCGCTGCTGGGGTTGATCACGAGCCTTGGCGTGCCACATCGGCCCGCCGCCGCGCCGGGCAAGCCCTTCCCCTGGGCCGGGCCGTGGCGCACGATCAAAGACTTGTACGAATTGCGCAAGGACTTCCTCCTGGGGCTGGTCATCTTCCTGAACCTGTATATATGGTTCGTGGGGACGCTGCTGACGCTGGTGGTCAACGCCCTGGGCGTTAACGAGCACAAGTGGAGCAACACGCGCACGAGCCTGATGCTCGTCGCCGAACTCAGCGGCATCGCCGTGGGCGGGTTAATCGCCAGCCGCATCGCCAAGGGAACGCGCTGGTACAAGGTGCTCGCGCCCGCGGGGGTGGCCATGTCGCTGTTCCTGCTCATGGTCCCGTTCGCTTCTCGTCTCAGCCCTGCCGGGGCGCTGCCCTGGTACCTGGTGATGTTTGCGGGCGTCGGCATTGCGGGCGGGATCATCGTGATTCCCTGCGAGGCGTTCATCCAGATCCGCCCGCGCCATGAGGAGAAGGGGACGATCATCGCCGCCTCCAACTGCGCGGCGTTCATCGGCATCCTCCTCGCGGGCCCCATGGCGAATCTGCTGCTGGACGCCCTGGAGATGGCCCCCTCGCGGACCTTCTTCGTCACCGGCGGCCTCAGCCTGGCCGTCAGCCTCCTGACCTGGGCGTTGCTGGCGTGGAAGGAGCCGGCATGATCCTTGCGCTGATTCGAGGCTGGGTGCGCGCCATGCTCTGGCTGCGCTACCGAATCCGCACCCAGGGGCTGGACAAAATCGCCGCGCGGGGGCGCAGCGGCATCCTCTTCCTGCCCACCCATCCGGCGCTGATAGACCCGATCATTCTCGCGGCGCTGCTGGGCAAACAGTTTGCGCCGCGATTCGTCGCCGACCGCGACCAGGTGGACCGCTTCCTGATTCGGAACCTGGCGCGGCGCATCGGGGTGCGCACGATTCCCGACACCTCGAAGCTTGGAACGCGTGCGCGCGAGGAGATTGACCGCGTGCTGGCCGAGTCGGCCGAAGGGCTGAAGAATGGGGAGAACCTGCTCATCTACCCCGCCGGCCACGTGCTGCGCAGCCGGTTCGAGGAAGTGGGGGGGAACAGCGGCGCGGAGACGGTTCTTCGCGCCGCGCCGAACGCGCGCATAGTCCTGGTCCGCACCCGCGGGCTGTGGGGGAGCGGGTTCAGTTGGGCGCAGGGCGCGCCCAAGGTGGGAAAGGCGCTCGCGCGCGGCTTCTTCTCGATCCTCGCCAACTTCCTCTTCTTCACGCCGCGCCGCGCGGTTAGCATCGAGTTCGTCGAGCCGGAGGATTTCCCGCGCGGCGCCGGGCGCGAGGCGCTGAACGCTGACCTTGAGCGTTTCTTCAATGCTGACCCGCCGGGCAACACATATGTCCCGTACACGATCTGGGAGCGGGGGGGCGCGCGCCAACTGCCCGAGCCGCAGCGACTGGGCATCGAGGGAGACGCCGGGAAAGTTCCCCCCGCGACGCGTGAGATGGTGATCGAGTACCTGCGCGAGGCGACCGGCGCCGCGGCGATCCCCGATGAGGCGCATTTGGCGCGGGACCTGGGGATGGACAGTCTGGCGCGCGCCGACGTGGGCGCGTGGATCGAGCAAGAGTTCGGGTTCCCGGTCGCCGATGGGGACGCGCTGCAGACGGTGAAGGACGTACTCCTCGCCGCCGTCGGTCAGGCGGTCTCGGCGGCTCACGTCGAACTCAAACCGGTTCCGCGCGGCTGGTTTGCCTGGCCGAAGAGCGATGAAGCGGTGTCGCTGCCGGAGGGGGCGCGGAACATCGCCGAGGCGTTCCTGCAGCAAGCCGAACGCGCGCCGGGGCGCACCATCATTGCCGATCAGGCCGGCGGCGGGCGTACCTATCGCGACCTCGTCACCGCCATCCTGCTGCTCAAACCGCGCATCGAGGCGCTGCCGGGCGAGCGCGTGGGAATCATGCTGCCCGCCTCCGTCGCCGCCGACGTTCTCTACCTCGCCGTCCTGTTCGCGGGAAAGACCCCCGTCATGGTCAACTGGACCGCGGGTGTGCGCAACATGGTCCACTCGCTCGACCTCGTGGGCGCGCAGCGCATCCTGACCGCCGAGGCGCTCCTTTCGCGGCTGGCGCATCAGGGGCTGGAACTGGGCGCGCTGGAGGACCGCTTCGTGCGCCTGGAGGAGTTGGCGCGGGGGATGGGGAGTTGGGAGAAGCTGCGGGCAGCGGCCGCGGCGCGGCTCTGTTGGGCGCCGCTGCGGCGCGCGCGCATCAGCGACACGGCGGCCATCCTGTTCACCAGCGGCTCGGAGAGCCTGCCCAAAGCGGTGCCGCTGAGCCACCGGAATATCCTCTCGAACATCGCCGACGTGCTGAAGGTCGTCACCATCCGCCGCAGCGACCGGATGATCGGCTTCCTGCCGCCGTTCCACTCCTTCGGCCTCGCCGAGACCATGGTGCTGCCGCTTTGCCTGGGGCTGCGCGTGATCTATCACCCGAACCCGACCGACTCCCTGGTGATCGCCCGGCTCATCGAGGCGTACCGGGCGACGCTGCTGATCGGCACCCCCACTTTCCTGCACGGGATCGTCCGCGCTTCGCAGGAGAACACGCTGGCCTCCCTGCGGTTGGCCGTCACCGGCGCGGAAAAATGCTCCGAGCGCGTCTATTCCGCCATCGCCCGGCGCTGCCCGCAGGCGACCATCCTGGAAGGATACGGCGTGACGGAATGCTCGCCGATCATCTCGGTGAATTCGGAGCGGACCCCGAAGCCGTTCACAATCGGAATGGTTCTGCCCTCGCTGGAGTATGTGCGCGTGGACCCGGAAAGCGGCGTGCGCGCCCCGAAGGAAATGCCGGGCATGCTCCTGGTGCGCGGGCCGAGCGTATTTGGCGGATACATGGGGGAGGCGCCGTCCCCCTTTGTCGAGTTCGAGGGGAAGAGCTACTACCGCACCGGCGACTTGGTTACAGAGGACGCGGATGGCGTGCTCACCTTCGCGGGTCGGCTCAGGCGGTTCGTCAAGCTGGGCGGCGAGATGGTCAGCCTGCCCGCCGTCGAGGCCGCGCTGGAGCCGCACTACGCTTCCGACGCGGACAAAGGGCCGGTGATCGCGGTCGAGGCGACCCCGGACGAGGAGCATCCGGAAATCATCCTGTTCACCACGCTGGAGCTTGAACGGGAGACGGTCAATCGCCAGATTCGCGACGCGGGGCTCTCGCCGATCCACAACATCCGGCGCGTCCAGCGGATTGCCGACATGCCCCTGCTGGGCACCGGCAAGACGGACTACCGCGCGTTGAAGGCGATGCTGGCGGCCAAGCCGTGACAATGTTGAGGTCGTTCTAGGGGCAAAGCAATGCCATGCCCATTTCAGTACTGGGAGAGAGTGAGCGATGCTGACGGCATTCGCGATCGCGGTCTTTGCGGTCTTCCTTGCGGAGATGGGGGACAAGACCCAACTCTTGTCGATGGCGTTCTCCACTCGCTATCGTTGGTACACCGTCCTCTGGGCGGTCGCCGTGGCCACCGCGCTCAATCATCTGCTGGCAGTCGTCGCGGGCAATATGATCACGAGCATTGTCCCGATCGACTGGATCAAGCTGCTGGCGGCGCTGTCATTCCTGCTGTTCGGATTGTGGACGCTTCATGACGATACCAGCCCTGAGGCCGGAGGGCGGACGGGAGCCAGCCCTTTCCTCACCGTCGGACTGGCCTTCTTCATCGCGGAGATGGGGGACAAGACGCAGCTCATGACTATGACGCTGGCGGCGGATCAGGCCGCCAGAATAGGCGGCCACGGCTTTCTGGCCAAGGCCCAGCAGATACTCCCGATATGGTCGGGCACCACGGTTGGCATGATTCTGGCGGACGGCGTTGGCATTCTGGCGGGGGTCGTCCTGCACAAGCGGATCCCGACGCGGGTGGTGAAGTGGGTCGCCGCAGCGACGTTCGCCTTCTTTGGGATGCTCGGAATGCACGAGAGCCTGGATGTGCTGTTGCCGAAGGAGACCATGGCGCGCCATGCCGTGCTCATCGTTCTGATACCGATGATGGTGGCGCTGATGCTGCTGATCGCGCGACGAAGCGCGCGAAGAGCAGCGTGTGCGGCGAGAACTGAGAACTGAGAGAACGATCTCACGCGCTTGCCGCAGTCGTCGTCCAGTTGCAGATCATCAATATCAGTTATCAATTATCACTTGCCGTCTTCCGGCGCGGCCTTCCCCCAGTTGGTCAGGCAGATCATGCCACGATGTCCGACCCGCTCGCGCGCGACGATCCGGACGTTCGCAGGCAACTGCTTCACGAATGCAGCCGCCTGCTTTTCATCGCTGATGACGGCGATCTTGCCGGGGCGCTCGAAGACGCCGGTGAGCCGAGCTACCACCCGCGCATCATGGTCATCCTTCGCGCGGTCCTTGGGCCTCCTTGTCCTGTCGCCGCGGGGCCGCCCTTCATCGAGGATCGGAATATCCAGAATCCCCGTGTATAGGTTAATCACGCCGGAGTAGTCATGAGCGTATAGGAACCTTTCGTCCGCCTCCAGCAGGTACGGGAGGACGCGCTGGCCGAAGACCTTGCTGGACTTTATCGGGTTGATCTTCGGCACGATGAACAGATCCATGGCCAGAGAGAAGGTGACAATGATCCCCAGCGAAATGCCGATCAACCAGCCGGTACGGGTACGGCCCACAACGACCCCGGTCACGCTGGCGGCCAGGATCAGAATGCCCATAGGCAGCAGAATCCCCGCGCCGAAAGAGGAGGAGATCGCCAGCCCCCTTTCAATCATTTCCGGGTCGCCTTCCAGAACCAGCCGTAGCAGATGACCCCCGATGAAGGGAAAGAGGCAGAGGACGAGTCCGACCAATCCGAAAATGCCGAAGACCGCCGCCGAGAAGCAGCGATGCAGTTTGGGCCAGGGCAGTCCGTTCTTTGCGGTCAGCATGAAGTACCGCGCGCAGAGCAGCCCCACCGCCGGGATAAGCGGCAGCAGATAGCGCTCGCGCTTGGCCGTGACGGCCGTGAAGAACAACAGGATGCCCAGGAACCAGAGCGAAAGGAACGCGGCGTCGCGGTCCCCTTTTCTGCGCCAGTCCAGCAGCGCCTGCGCCAAGGCCAGTCCGAAGACGAACGACCACGGGAGCAGGTAGAAGGGGAGTTGCGTGAAGTAGTAATGGGGGCCTTGCGAGTGGCTGACAATCTGATTGACCGTGTAGTTGCCCGTCATGCCGAGAATGGCATGCGTATACTCCGCGCCGCCACGCATCATGGCCGGCAGCAGCCAGGCGCCGAAAATGAGCAGCATCAGCGCCGCACCGGCGGCGTGCATCCAGCCGCCGAATGAAACGCTCCGGCGGTTGAACAGCGCGAAGATCAGTGTCAGAAGGAAGGGCAACACGAAACCCACCGGCCCCTTGGTCAGCATGGCGAAGCCGCACAGCGCGTAGAACGCCAGCCACCACAGCCGCGAACGGCGTGTGCCGCCCGTGAGCGCGCAGTATCCCGCCAGGATGGCGGCGGTCTCCAGGAACGTCAGCAGCGGGTCAATCACCCCCGTCTTCAGCAGGCCGAAGAAGAGCAACGTGGTCGCCGTCACGACTGCTGCCAGCAGCCCGGTCCGCGCCCCGAACCGCCGCCGGCCGAAGGCGTAGACCATCAGCAGCGTTCCGATCATTGCCAGACCGGCGACCGTCCGGCCCGAGAGATACTCCAACCCCAGAATGTACCGCCCCTCCGTCAGCCGGAAGACCGTCCGGTTTAGAAGATTCTCCCACCCCAGATTGTGCAGCCCCGCCGTCAGCCAGAAGAACATCGGCGGCTTGTCCGGGTACAACACGTTGTCCAGGTGTGGCACCAGGTAGTCGCCCCGCACCACCATCTCGCGGGCGACTTCCATGTAGCGCGGCTCGTCGGGATTCCACAGGTCGCGCGTGAGGAAGGAGGGGAGTATCAGCAACGCGCCGAACAGGATAACTAGGGCTATATGGAAAACTTTATGGTCCTGTGATCCGGGCAGGTGTTCGCTTGCGTCATTCGTCATCGGCGACCTCTCCCGGCACGGTAAGCCGGGCTCTTTTGGACGACCGGCGGTTCTACAATCAACGGAAACCCAAGTGTCCGTATCATAGGCCATGCCTTCGATGTGTGCAACCGTCTTCCTGCCGGCGGCTTCAGTTTGCAGAATCGTCTGGAAACGCTAAAATGCTGTAACAGTCTCGCGGGGTCACGCGTCTGCATTTTGTCTGCAATCAACGGGTTCATGGTCCATGAAGAGTTCCTTAAGGCGCGCCAAGGACGTTCTGACGCTCCCGCTGCTTGCAGGGGTTCGCGCCACACAACCGCTGCCGGGGGTGCAACGCTTTCTGCTGGCCGGGGTTCTGGCATCACTGAAGTGTTGGTACCACCTCCCCGGCAACCGCGTCCGGAAGACCATAGGCAACTTCTGTCGGGTTGTGGGACGGGACGACCCATCCGGGGTCTTTGCCGAATCGGTGGAGAAGCTCCGATGTGCGGCGGGAATGTACGGCGAACTGATGCGGCATGGGCCGGAGAGGCTGGTTGACCGCGTGGAGTTCGACGCGGATATCCTCGCACATTGTGAGGCAGCTAAGGAGGAGCATGGCGGAGGCATCATCGTAATGCCGCACTGCATTGGGGCGGTGCCGGTGGCGGCCGGCTTTGCCCGGCGATTTCCCTCATTGCTGCTCGTGACCGAATCGCGCAGCGTCTTGCGCAGTGAACTGGTGCGTCGCTGCTTCGACAAGATGCAGGTGGAGGTGGCCTATGTGCGGCGGCACGATCCCGCCGCGGCGGCGCGCAGCATCCTCAGGGCGTTGCACGAAAGGAAGTTCGTCATCGGCACTACCGACCTGCTGCGCCGCACGAAGGACAGCGTGGAAGTGCGCATGTTCGGCCAGCCGGCCCATCTCCCCGCGTGGCCGGCCCGTTTCAGCGCGCGCCGCAAGGCGCCCATCATCCCGGGCTTTGTGCATCTGGACGGGGAGCGCATACTTCCTTCGGTGGGGGCGCCCTATATCGAACAGGACGCAGTGGTCGCCACTCAAAGGTGGGCCGGCTTCTTCGAAGAGAACTTCCGCAGGTACCCGTCGGAGTGGATCTTTCTATACGAGAAGCGCTGGTCGGCGCTGATCGCTCAGGCCGCACAAACGCTTCCGGGACCGGCGTCCGTTGCGTCTCAAGAGGACGTTTCCGCCCGGCGAAGTTGAAGAAGGGGAAGGAACCGCGCACGATGAATGCACCTGTGCAGTTGCCGCCGCCGGAGCAACCCCCTCCGCGCGGGATCCCGCGCTTCCTGAAACTTGGCGTTCTCCTGCTCCTGGTCGTCGGCGTGATCGCGTTAATTCACTTCACCGCGTTCGGACGTTACCAGGCGGACTGGAACGAGGCGATGAAGTACCTCAGGGGGCATGAACTTGGGTGGCTCGTGCCGGTGGCGTTCGTCGCGCTGGTCGCGGGTTTGGTGACGGTGGGCATGCCGCGCCTGGCCCTCTGCGCGGCGTCGGGGGCGGCGTTCGGCTTCTTCTGGGGAATGCTCTGGGCGGAGATCGGGACCGTGCTCGGCTCCTATGCTCTCTTCCTGTTCGCGCGCTGGGCCGGGCGCGACAAAGTCCTGCGGCGCTGGCCGGCGCTGGAACGCTACAGTCTGGCCCTGACGCGGGGCGGCCTGGGGACCGTGCTGCTGACGCGGCAACTGCCGATCAACGGCTTCTTCGTGTCCGTCACCTTGGCCCTGACGGAACTGACCCACGCGCAGTATCTGCTCGGCACGGCGCTGGGGTATGTCCCGCAAGCGATCCCTGTCACGCTCATGGGCGCGGGCGTCGGGCAGCGCATGTCGCTCGCGCGCAGCGCCTCGTATGTTCTCATCGCCGTCTGCTGGCTTCTCGTCGCGGGGCTGTTCCTCAAGCGTTTCCGCCGCGTGACCGGCGCGGCGAACGATCCCGCGCAAAACCGAGCGTCGCCTGACGCGAATCCGCCTGAGAGAGGGGCTTAACGGTGGTTGGACGCCGGGGTATTCATTGCGGAGTTTGCGGTGGCGCTGTCGTTTGGGTCCGGCTCCGCGCAGCCTCCAGTTTGTTGAGGACCTCGGAGCTCAACGTGGCCGCGTCGGTGAGGTAGAGGGTGGTGGTGCTTCTGTGCTGGTTCCAGAGCGACATGCGCCAGACCGATAACTGCGCCTTTCCGTCACGTACGCCAAGGTAGTGAGTCTCGACCATCGTCTCGGCAACCTCTGCGTTCAACGCCAGTTCCTGGAACTTGGCGGGAGCGACGTTGACGGTCCTGCTGAAATTGCCGGCGCAACCGGGAAGAAGGAAACAGAAGCCGATGGCAAGTATGCAGACATCCAGGACGCGGGCGGCAAGCAGAACAGTCATACGTCGCGTGACCATCGCCCATACTCGCCTTCTGCAGAACGATGAGAACCATGCAAACACCCGGCACAGTAGCACAGACACATGCGAATCACAAGGCCGACGGCGCGTGGTATTGGTGTCATATGAGTTGTAAGATGACTGTGCGCCTGCACGGCGCGAGTATTATCTTGGCGCAAGAAGAGGTTGAGCGATGCCCACAGACCCCGTCTGCGGCATGACGGTGGACGAAGCCGACGCCATTCGCGCCGAGCGCGATGGGGAGATTTTTTGCTTCTGTTGCGAACACTGCCGGGATATGTTCCTCAGTGGGCCACTATCGCCGACAGCGCGGGGCAAGGCAGCGAGCGGCTCCGTCTACACCTGCCCGATGCACCCCGAAGTGCAGCAGAACCATCCCGGTGAGTGCCCGAAGTGCGGCATGGCGCTGGAGCCGCAGGCCGGCCTCGGTGGCGAGCCGGAGGATGCGGAGTTGCGCGACATGACCCGCCGCCTTTGGATCGGCGGGGCGCTGGCGTTGCCGGTCTTCCTGCTGGCCATGGCGCACGCGGTTCCGGGCTTGCACGGACGCACGCTCCTGCCGGAGGGGGCGTCGCGTTGGATCCAATTCATCCTGAGCACGCCGGTCGTACTGTGGGGGGGCTGGCCGTTCTTCCGGCGGGGCTGGCGCTCCGTGGCGACGCGCCAACTCAACATGTTCACCCTCATCGCCGTCGGCGTCGGCACGGCGTACGCGTACAGCGCCGTGGCGATGCTCGCGCCCGGCCTGTTCCCCGCGTCCGCGCAGCAGGAAGGAATGGTGGGAATCTACTTCGAGGCGGCGGCGGTGATTGTCGTCCTCGTGCTGCTCGGGCAGGTGCTGGAGGTGAGGTCGCGCTGGCGCACCGGCGGCGCCATCCGGGCGCTGCTGGACCTTGCGCCCAGGAAGGCGCGGATCGTGAGGGACGGGGAGGAACGGGAAGTGCCGTTGGAGGAGGTGAACCGCGGCGACTGCCTCCGGGTGAAGCCGGGCGAGAAGGTGCCGGTGGACGGGGTGATCCTGGAGGGGCACAGCGCGGTTGACGAATCCATGCTGACCGGCGAGCCGATGCCTGTGTCAAAAGAAGTCGGAGACCTTGTTACGGGTGGAACCGTCAACGGGCAGGGCAGTTTCCTAATGGAAGCGCAGCGCGTGGGCAGCGAAACGCTTCTGGCACAAATCGTGGAGATGGTGGCGCAGGCGCAGCGCAGCCGCGCGCCGATCCAGCGGCTTGCCGACAAGGTCGCTTCCATCTTCGTCCCGGCCGTCGTCGCCGCCGCCGCGCTCACGTTTCTCCTCTGGCTCCGGCTTGGGCCGGAGCCGCGCTTGGCGCACGCCGTCGTCGGCGCGGTCGCCGTGCTCATCATCGCCTGCCCGTGCGCCCTTGGGCTGGCCACGCCGATGTCCGTGATGGTGGGGGTGGGGCGTGGCGCGCAGGCGGGGGTGCTGGTCCGCAACGCCGAGGCGATTGAAGTAATGGAAAGGGTGGATACCCTCGTCGTGGACAAGACCGGCACGTTGACCGCGGGCCGGCCGCGCCTGACCCGGGTTGTGCCCGCTGAAGGAATTGACGAGAAGGGGCTGCTTTCCGCCGCCGCCTCGGTCGAACAGCGCAGCGAGCATCCCCTGGCCGCCGCCATCGTGGCGGGTGCGCTCATGCGCGGAGCGACGTTACCGCCGGCGGATGATTTCGAGTCGGTGACCGGAGATGGCGTGATCGGTCGCGTTGCAGGGCGGAAGGTGTTTGTGGGCAAACTCGACTTCCTGAAGCGCAACGGCGTGTCCGGCAAGGATCAACTCGAAGCGTCGGCGCGCGCGCTTCAGTCCGAGGGGGACACGGTGGTCTTCGTCGGCATTGACGGCCGGGCGGCGGGGATACTCGCCGTGGCCGACCCGATCAAGGAGTCCACCCCCGAAGCGATGAAGGAACTTCGCCGGCTGGGGGTGGAGGTCATCATGGTCACGGGGGACAACGAGCGCACCGCACGGGCGGTGGCGGAGAAACTGGGCATTGGCAGGGTCGAAGCCGGCGTCAATCCCGGAAAGAAGAACGAGCGCGTCAGGCAGTTACGCGAGGAAGGGCGCATTGTCGCCATGGCCGGCGACGGCATCAACGACGCTCCTGCGCTGGCGGCCGCGCACGTCGGTATCGCCATGGGGACCGGGACGGATGTCGCGATGGAGAGCGCCGGCATCACTCTGGTCAGGGGGGACCTCCGGGGCATCGCCAAGGCGATCCGCCTCAGCCGCTCGATGATGCGGAACATCCGCCAGAACCTCTTCTTCGCCTTCTTCTACAACGCGCTGGGCATCCCCATTGCCGCCGGGGCGCTCTATCCCCCCTTCGGCCTGCTGCTTAGTCCCATGATCGCGGGCGCCGCCATGAGCTTCAGTTCCGTCTCGGTCATCTCCAACGCCTTGCGGTTGCGGAAGACGCCGCTCTGAGGCATTGGGAGGGGTAAGGGCAAGGCACTTGTCCTCCGAAGCTTCAGCGAAGGAGGATGCCTTGCCCCCGTCATTGCCGCCGCTCAGAGCATCAGCCTAGAGCTTCAACAGCCTGCAGGCGTTCTTGTGCGCGATCTTCTCCCAGGCGTCGCGTCCGAGCTTCTTGTCGGCGAGCAGTTGCGGGAAGAAGTCCACGATGGGGACCTCCTTCCGAGTCGCGCTGCGCGTGCAGCAGTCCGTGCCGAACATGAGCTTGTCCTGGAACCGGTCGAGGAACCCCGGTCCGAAGCTGGGGTCGCGCGAGAGGGCGTTGTAGCCGCTGCCGGCGGAGATTTCGGCCCAGAGATTGGGGTACTTGGCCATCAGGCGCGGCACCGCGCCGCCGGGACGCACCGGCCCCTTGGGGTAGCCGAGCCGTTCCGGGCCGGACGTGCCGCCTGAGACCTCCGCCCAGAAAGTCGGGCCATGCCCGACGATGACCGTCTCGGGGCATTGCTGCAGCGTCCGTTCCAGGCGCGGCAGGCCCGGGTCGTCGCGCAAGCCGTAATAGATGGGATTGTCGTTCATGTCAATAATGATTGGAAGCCCGAACTTGCCGACCTGCCGGAAGAGGTTGAGGCAGCGCGGGTCGTCAATCGGCAGCTTGGGCAGCATCTCTCCCATGCCGCGGCATCCGCGCGCCACGTATTCTTCGAGCAGCCAGGCGAAGTCCATCGAGGGGTCGTTGAGTCCGAAGCGCGGGTCAATCAGGCAGAAGGGGATCAGCCGCGTCGGATGGTGAGAGCACTCGCGGATCACATCCTCCGTGTCGGACTCCAGGTAATCCGCCTCCGGGATCTCGCTCAGCGCCTGGACGCAGCACCGGTCGATTCCCCACTCGTCCATCTTCTTGACGAGCTCCGCGCCGTCGAGCATCTCCTTGCGCGCCTTGACGACGCGTCCGATATGGCCGTGAACGTCAATCAACATGAGCGTCTCCTCCTTAAAGGTCCTTCATCACCGAGCGGACGTATGCCAGATCCTGACGCGCAAACCATTCCCGGTCGCCGGGGCGGGGGGCCTCGACGCAGATCGGCCCGCTGAACCCGGAGTCTTTGAGGAGGCGAAGGAACTCCCGGTTGTTGACCTCGCCATCTTCCAGCGCCGTGGGGAACTTGCCGGCGCCGGGGACGGAGATGCAATTTTTGAGATGGACGTAGTACAACCGGTCCCCCGCCTGGGCTACCGCCTCCGCCAGGGTTGGGAAAGTCGGGAAGTACACCTGGTTCACGTAGTCAATGTTGACGCCGACGGCCCGGCTGCCGATGCGGTCGGCAAGCTGGCGGGCGGCCTTGACCGTGTCGTGAAGGTAGTTCATGTGTGTCTCAAAGGCCAGGCGCACGCCCAGCGGCTCCACCTCGCGTGCGATGGCCCGGTACCCCTCCACGGCCCACTCCCACTGCTCGGGTGAGGCGCAACCGGAGCCGTGCTTGTCATAGAGGCTATGCGGGACGCTCTTGTCCGGGTTAAAGAGGCCGCCCGCGAAACAATTGGAGACGACGAACCGCGCTCCTAACCGCTCCTTTGCGAGGCGGTAGAAGCGAGCGCTGCGCGCCGCCTCCTCCGCGCGGGCTGCGGCCTCCGGCATGGTGAAATCTGAGAGCGGATGGCCGAACAACGCGAATTTCAGCCCCGCCTCCTTGACGGAGTGGGTGATCAGGTCGAGGTACTCCTCCGGCGACTCCTTCACCCCGGCGCGCGCGCCGCGGAACTCAATCCCGTCGAATCCCCACCCGGCGGCCTTGCGGCAGAGCTCCGGGAAGGTCTGTCCCTGCTCGCAATAGTTGATGTGCATGATGACCGGATTGTTCATGGAAGGCTCCTGTTCCGCTATCGGTGCGCGAAGAAATGCCATCCGCCGAGCGTCGGCGGGTCGCCGGGGTCGTCCTGTTTCAGCGCCGCGTGGTTCGAGGCCACCTTGCGGAATGCGTCGGCGTATTCCTCGATGATGTTGGGGTAGAACTTCTTGAACCAGGGCACACTGTAAGTGCGCGACATGATTTTCTCGCTGACCGGGAGGCTGCCTTCCGGCTGGCGCAGGTCGCGGTCGCTGAAGGCGTTGCGCGTGGGGCGATGGTCACCGTAGATGTCGGCGTTGTTAAAGAGCGGGTGCAGGTGCAGCGGCTTGTTGACGCCCGGCCCGCAGGGGCAGCCCTCGGCGGAGACCGCTTGAGCGAAGCGCGTCACGGACAGCCCCCCCAACTCCTCGGGTACGTACAAGCCGTGCGCGGCGTACCAGCCGCCCATGGTCATCCCGGGGTCCTTGGGATCGGTGCGGTGCGCCCGGATTCCGGGGACGCCCTCCAGCAGGTCCCAGAAATGGTTCATCGCCTTGAGAATTTCGCGGCAACGCTGGTCATAATATTTCAGTTGAACGCGTCCCACCGCGGAACTGAGCTGGTGGATTCGGTATTTGTGGCCGCCCAGGGGGATGCCCGCCAGCGGCTTGAGTTCGGCAGACTCGACCGCGTCCGGGTCCGCAAAGCGCTCGTAATGCCCCCACGCAACGGCCCGCTCGAACATCTCGCGCTCGTCGGTGAGCAAGATGCCCGCTTCGCCGATGGCGAGGGATTTGCCGCTCATGAGCGACATGGCCGCCACGTCGCCGAAAGTGCCCACTTTGCGCCCCTTGTACAGGCCCCCCTGGGCGTGAGAGACGTCCTCGATCACCTTGACCTTGTGCTTGCGCGCGATGGCCATGATCGGGTCCATGTCCGCCGGGTGACCCAGGTAATGCACCGCCATGATCGCCTTCGTTCGCGGGGAGATGCGCTTCTCGATGTCGGCCGGGTCAATGCACAGCGTCTGCGGATTCACCTCGGCAAAGACCACCGTGCCGCCCAGGTTGTAGACCTGCAGGCAGGAGGCCCAATAGGTGACGCTGGGGCAGATGATCTCGTCCCCCCGGCGCACGCCGCACGCATACATGGCCGCTTCCAGCGCGGCCGTGCCGGTGCTGTGCGCAAGGGCGTAGCGGCGTCCCTGCCATTTGGCGAACTCCTTCTCGAACTCGAATGTGATGTCCAGCCCGGACATCGCCCCGCGACGCAGGACGTCCAGAACCGCCTCCTCATCTTCACGCGTGATGATGGGCCAGGAGAAGATGTCCTTCGGATCGGACTGAACGGCTTTCGGCCCGCCCAGGAGGGCGGGAGCGGGTGAACTCTTCTTCACGATAACTTCCCTTCAACTAGACTTTTGTGGTTGGTCTTACAGTCGCACGTTCACGGTTTTGCCGTTCTGCAAGGAGCTTTCCATCGCGGCGAGGACCGCCACCGGCGCCAGCATGCGTTCGCGGCTGAAACGGCTCTTCTTCTCTTCCGCCAGGCTCAGGATCAAGCGGGCGCTGGGCAGATAGGGATTGCTGTCGCGCACGTCGGCCTGCGTCAGGGCCTTCTGCTCCGTGCAGGCCATCCAATGAAACGCCGCCGGGCCGGCGAGACAATTGATCGTGACCCAGCGGTCGCCACTGTACCGCACGACGACGATGGCGTTCTTTCCGCGGCGCTCCATAGTGACGCTTTCCACCTCCGTGCCCATCAGTTCCACCATTGCGTCCACCTGATGGATGCCGTAGAAGAAAATCCCGCCGTACGGGCTCTCAATGTCCGCCGGCCCGGTCGAGTTCAGCGTCCGCAGCGTGCCGTCCTTGACCAACTCCGACTTGAACGCCTGAAAGGCCGCTTGGATCGGGATCGCGCTGAAAGTCGTCATCGGCGTCTTCCTGGATTCCGCCAGGTCGAGCAGCCGCCGGGCCTCCTCCACGGTGTAGGTCATGGGCTTGTCAACGAAAGTCGGCACGCCGTTTCGGACGAAGAACTCCGCCGGCTCGAAGTGGTCCCTGGCATGACGATGGTCCACCATGACCACGTCCACCTGGCCGAGCATCTCGCGCCAGTCCTGGACGATCTTGGGAATGCCGCCTTTTTCGGCGGCGGTCTTGGCGAATTCCGCCGTCTCACCCCAGATGGCGGCCACGCGCATCGGGAGGGCGTTGTCTATGTTGCAAATCTTGCCGATGGAGTAACTGTGAGAGTTCTCCGCGCCCACGATTCCCAGGCGAATCATCTCTTCTCCTCCACTGTTTCAAGAAAGCTGAAGCAATTCCACGGCATTGCGCCCCATGATCTTTTCATAGGCCCGCATGCTGATCCTCTCAGTCTTCACGGCACCGCGCAGGAAGCCGATGAGTTGACAGGCATCATTGTTGGGGGTGCAGATATCCAGTCCCATGAGCAGGTGGTCCTGAAACTCCTCCAGGAACCGATAGCCCCACTCCGGGTCGCGGCTGACGGCGTTGAAGCCGCTGCCGGCGGAGAGGTCTCCCCACAGATTCCGGTATCGGCCCATCAGTTCCGAGACGCGTCCGCCGGGGAGGACCGGACCTTTCGGGTAACCGTCCCGATCCGCCAGAGTCGGGTTCGGCCCCACCTCGGCCCACCAGGTCTGGGAATGGGCCAGGAACTGCAGGCGCGGGTACGTCTGCAACGCCTTCTCAAGCTCGGGAAGTCCCGCGCTGCTCACCAGACCGTAACAGTGGTCGGCCCGAACCCCGAGATGGAATAGAACGGGCAGTCCCAACTTCTCGCAACTGCTCAGGAGCTTTTGGACGCGTTTCTCCTCCCATTTCAGGGGGGCGGTGACTTCGCCGACGCCTCGGGCCCCCAGGGACTTGTAGTATTCGAGAATGGGGACGAAATCATAGTCAACGGCATGCGCCTCCACCCGAGGGTCCACGCAGCAAAACTTGATGAACCGCTCCGGATACTGATCGCACGCCTCAAACACCTCCTCCACGGACTGGGAGAAGAACGGTTCCGGCGAGGTGATCGGCAGGGCAACCATCCGGTCAATCCCCTGCTTGTCCATAATGGCGACCAACTCCGTCGCGGTGGTGCACCCCTGCTTGCGGGCGGGATTGATGAATCCGCGGCGCGGGACGACATGCTCGTGAATATCAATGACAGGCGTCTTCATGCCCGGCTACCCTTTGGGATAAATGTGGGGATTCTGTCGGCGGCACTCTTCCATCACCGCCACCTGGCGGCGCACCTGCTCCAGAGTGACCGCCGGCGGCTTGCCCTCCGCCAGCGTCTCGTACAGCCGCTGGTAGAAGCCGGCGGACGCGCGGGCAACGCGTTCCGGTTCCCCTCCATCGGCCTTCCAGCATTCCGTGCGCCACGAAAGCTGCTCGCTGCAATAAGCAGGCGTGCCGTCCGCCTTCTTCAGGGGTGTGCGCGACAAGGGAGGCTGCGGGGACTCGGAGGGCAGGTAATATTTCCATTCCACCTCGGACATGCTGCTCTTGAGGCCACCCTGCGTCCCTTGGATGTTACAGGTCATCGGCGGGTAAGCGCAACAGGAGGAAATCTCTACGTCCACCACCGGATGACCCGGGCCGCCCATGAGGAGCTTGACGTAGTCTTCCGCGTCGCCGCTGGTGTTTGCGCGATCCATGTAGCACCTGACCTGCGGCATCCCCTCGCCAAAGAGCAGCAGCGCCTGGTCTATTGGATGCGGCCCCGTGTTCATCAGGCCGCCGCCGTAATACTCCTGAAGCGTCTGCCAGTCCCATCGCCTGGCGAACGCATTGTAGGCGATGGAGATCTGAACGATGCGCCCCAGGAGGCCGCCGGCCAGAACGCTTTGCACCTGCTGGAAGTATGGGATAAAACGGGTGTTCTGAAAGACGGTCAAGAGCCTGCCGCATTTTGCGGCGGTCGCTTTCAACTCATCCACTTGCGCCACGCTGCGGGTCAGAGGTTTCTCGCACAGGACGTTGAATCCCGCGTTCAGCAGGTCCATGCTGATGGGCGCATGCCGGTGACTTGGCGATGCGTTGACGACCAGGTCAAGGTCGGTCCGCTCCAGCAGCGCCCGGTAGTCCGCATGGCTCTGGCAGCCCCATTCCTGTTCGGCGCGGCTGCGGCGATCCTCGAGTTCGTCCACCACCGCAACGATCCGGTAGCGTTCCGTATCGGAAGCCAGGTACGCGCCGTGGATATCGCGCCCGCTGCGTCCCAGGCCAATGATGCCAACCCGTACCGTCTTGCTTCCCATTGCGAGTTCCTCTCGTGAGGTCTTACATGAACAGGAGTGCTCCGGGCGCCCCCGAATTATAGTGTGCCCGGACGTGGGGGGGCAAACTCCAAATCGCGGAATGGACCGGACTGATTGAGCAGGGCGATCACACTGCTGGGATGCTCGTCAATGCGTGTGCGCGGGGGGAACAGGTCGTTGCTCCGCAAAATGGTGACGCGGCGGAACGGCGCTTGAAGCGAGACGCGCCCGAACGTTTCCCGCCGTGAGCGTTCCAGCGCGCGTTGGCTACCGGCGCGGATGCGGCGTCGCGCTTCCTCCGGCGACAGATGGATGGCCGCTGCGTTGTGGCGCGCGTAGGCCTTTTCCGGCAGGTGGTTTCCCGGCAGAGTCTGCAGGCCGCGCTTGACGGCGACGGTCTCAATCCCCGGCAGGAGGGCCTGGGCTTCGCGGGTGAACGCCTCGCACCCGCTGGCAAAGATGACCCGACTGTCCAGTTCTCCTGCGCACAGGGCCAGTTCGCCAAATTCGCCGATGGAAAGGCCGTTGATGGACTCGTCGCGGACCAGCATGGAGCCGGTGTGGCAGAGATGCCCGCCCACCGTGCCGGCCTTGGGGTGCTGGCCGATGGATGCCACGAAATCGAAGCGGCGGCTGTCGAGCGAGAAGGGATACGCGTTGCCGGCCGGCCAGTTGCGGGCCAGTTCGGCGGCGGGGTGGAGAATCTCGGGACGAATGCCGCCGTAGCCATGCCCGTCGGCCACCAATATCTCCGTGGCCCCGCCGGCGATGAAGCCTTCCACGGCGGAATTCACCTCCAGCGTAAGGAACTCCTTGCCCTGCTCGTAGTATCTCGAGGCGGGCTCGCACCAGTCCTCGAAATTCAGGACGCCGGCGACTCCCTCCATGTCCGTCATGATGTATACGCGCATCGGTACCACTCCGTTCGCATCAGGCAAGATAGGCCTCCTCCACCTTCCTGAACGCGTTCAGGACTTGCCGGGCTACTGGCGCGGTGACGCGCTCGTTCCAACTCATCTGGAAGCTGTATTTGTCTGTTGCGCGGACGTTGGGAACTGGGTACTCGCGCGCCGGGTCTCCCTTGTAGAGCGGCGCGGTCCAGGGGTACGTGGTCCCCTCAAAGACGTTGCGGTTCTTGTACCAGTCATTGTCGCAGAAAAGGTGCAGATAGCTTGGCGAGCAGGGCACCCCTTCGGCGGTCAGCGCCTTGACGAACGTTCCCTTGTCCACGCGCAACTTCGCCAAGTCAAGTTGAACCAGCAGGAACCAATAGACTCCTTCGCTGCCGCGGGGGGCATCCACGATCCGCACCGTCTTCAACTCATTCCGGCAGGCGGCAATGAGCCACCGAGCCGACCGCTGACGGGTGGCGATAATTCTGGGTAGCTTTCTGAGCTGCACCCTCCCAAGGCAGGCCGCCAAGTCGTTGAGGTTCATGTTATGCGCCGCCAGCACATTGCCGTTTGTCCCCTTCAAGTTGAAGGGCTTGCCGCGGTCCGCGCAGCGGCGGATTTGCCAGTAGGTCTCTTCGCTTTTGCTGAACACCAGGCCGCCTTGTCCGCCGGTGCAATGGTGCTTGCCGAACATGGTGGAGAAGGCGGCCGCATCGCCCAGCGTGCCGCAGTACTTGCCATGGTACTTTGCGCCATGAGTCTGCGCGCAGTCCTCGATGACCGGAATCCCCCTGGCTCTGGCCAGGTCCAGGATCGGCTCCATCTCGGCCGGAAGCCCGGCGATGTGGGCCACAACGATGGCGCCGGTGCGTTTGGTGATCCGTTGCGCCAAGGACCTCGGACTCATGTTGAAAGAGCCCGGCTCCGCATCGGCGGGCACCGGAATGCACCCGGCCAGCGCGATGGGCATGATCCCGCCCGGATCGGAGACGGGGCCGCAGATGACCTCCGAGAAAGCCTTGATTTTCAGAGCGCGCAATGCCACGTAAACGGCGCTCGAACCGGAGTTCACTCCGTCGGCGTAGCCGCCTCCCAGGAACGCCGCGAACTCCTTGCAGTAATTCTCTTCCTCGGCCCCGTTGTAGCCGATGGCATCCCCTGATGAAATGGACTGATCAAACAGCGCCATAACCGCCCGCTTCTCCCTCGCGTCAAGAAGGTGGCGCTTCGGCCATTCGGCCACTGCCTTCGCTCCCCCATCCAAGGCCAGGACTGACTTTTGCTTACGCGCCATCTCTTCGACTCCTTCGTCAGGTAACCGCCGGCTTTCCACGCTCCATCACGACGCGGCTTACAGCCTTCGGGCTACTATTGGACTATGCATAGCCTTTGCCATTATATCAGTTCAGGTAGCAATGTCAAATGCTACGGCCTAGTCACTTGACACTATCAGCAAGTATGGACTACAATAATCGCCAAGTAGTCCGCCATGCGAAGCCCCATGAGGTGATGGCAATGGCACATAGGAAAACTGAAGCCCGGCCGGTCGTTGAGCAGGTGGCCCATCTTCTGCGTCAGCGCGTCATACATGGTCAATACCCGCCGGGCACTTTCCTTCCCTCCGAACGCGCGCTGGCGGGGGAACTCGGGGTCAGTCGCATGTCCGTCTCGCGCGCGCTGGAACAGTTGGCCCGAGAAGGGATCGTCAAGCAGCACATCGGGGCGGGCACGCGCGTCCTGCCCGATGCCGGTACGCGCCTACCGCCGGGGACCATCGCGATTCTGCACCGCGTTTTCGTGGGGGCCCCGAGTCCTGAGCCGTCGCTGATTCTGCAGGGGATGGTGGACGCGTTGGCGCGGGAACACTTTGCCTACGAGATGGTTCCCGTTCTGTCCAGCGACTACGAGGGGCCTGTTGAGAAAGCGGTCACGCCTGGGCAGATTCTCCAGATGCGCAACCGCTACGGCGGATGGCTCTTTGTCGAGACATGCGCTGCCGAGCAGACCGTGGCACTCCATCGGCTGCGCGCCCCGGTCGTCGTTGCGAACCTGGAAAGCGAACTGGAAGTGAGCGCTACGTGGGTGGACCACGAACGTATCGCTCGCACGGCCGTTGAAATCCTTGCCGCGCTCGGCCATCGGCGCATCGGTCTGGTGGCGACAGTGCCGAGCCGCGCCTTCTATGAGAAGACGATCCAGGGGTACCGCGATTCGTTGAAGCGGCTTGGAGTGCCGATGGACGCCCGCTGGCTGTCCCTTTGCCCGAACAGCAGTGCGCTGGACGCGTACTCGGCGGCGACAAATCTCCTGCGTGTGGAGCCTCGGCCCACCGCCATTGTTGCCGGGCGCGACCTGCACGCCGAAGGGGTCTGCCGGGCTGCGTCGGAGGCGGGGCTGACGATCGGGCGCGACCTCTCCGTGATCGGATTCGACAACGTTACCTGGCCGCTGGAGTCGCCGCTCCTGACGACGTTCCATGAGCCGTGCTATGAGTTGGGCGCGGAAGCGGCGCGCATGCTGATCGACCGGATGCACAAGGAAACCGCCGAAGTCGAGAAGAAAGAGATCTCCGCTCCCCTGGTGCTGCGCCGTTCCGCCGGTCCGCCCGCGGACGTCGCACCCGACTCGCAGCCCTTCTCCGCGCGTCTGCACATGGATGCATGAAGGCTCCGGCCTTCCCGCTGGAACAACGTCATATGAACAACCCCCGCCACGAGTGCAGTCGGTTGATTCGTCAGTGGGATTCCGTCATTCGTCATTCTCAAAGAAGTTGTCTTGACAACTTGTGTCCGGCAAGGTATGGTACAAGGGCTTAAGTTCAAGACCTTGGAGAACCGCCTTGACGCCGCTTGCACGAGCGCCGAAGCACGCGCAGATTGCCGAGAATATCCGGCGTTTGATCCGCCAGGAGAAGGTGTCCGTCGGCCATGCGATCCCGACAGAACATGCGCTGTGCAAGATGTTCGACTGCAGTCGGGGGACCGTGCGGCGCGCGCTGGACACTCTGGTGCAGGAAGGCATCGTTCGCCGGAAACATGGGTCGGGCCATTATGCGGCGAAGCGGACGGGGTCCCGCCAGATGCTCCTGGGGCTGATCGTGCCGAACATCCTCAACGCGGAAGTCCTCCGAATCGCGCAGTTGCTGACCCTGGAGGCGGGGCGCATGGGGTACGGCATCGTCCTGAGCATGACGAACGCACAACCCGCCGTGGAGCGTCAGTTCATCCGCGAACTCCAGCGGCTGAAGGCCGCGGGAGTGATCAAGTTTCCCACCGTACCGGAGACCGCCGGCTTCGAGTCGGACATTCGGTCGCGCCTTCGCGCGCTCGCGCTGCCTTACGTCATCATCAACGATTTCTGGACCGATACCACCCACGATCACCACATGGCCTTCGACGAAGGGGCGGCGTTGGAGATGGCCGTCGAGCACCTGGCGGGCTTGGGGCACACACGGATCGGGTGGCTGGACGGCTCGGACGGGCCACGGCGCGCGGCTTTGCGCTCTTTGCGCGAAGCGCTCACAAAGCGGAAGTTGACTCTCTCCGACAAGCATATCCTCTTCTGCCCCCCATACGATGCGCCTCCCGTTGAGAAGCTTTGGCCGGACAAGCAGCGCGGGCCGACCGCCGTGATCACGCCCTACGACGGAATGGCCGTGCGTCTCATTGAGGCGTTGCCGCGAATCGGCCGCAAGGCGCCCCAGGACGTCTCGGTGGTCAACCTGAACGGGCAGTCGTTCTACTCCACGCCGGGCCTCGACCTCACCACCGCCGTGCCGCCGGTTGACCGGATCGTCGAGAAGACGCTGGAAGTCCTTACCAAGGGAGATCGTGATCTGGGAGTCTGTCATTGCATATTCCGTCCGAGCTTCCACGCCGGTAGCAGCAGCGGGCCGGTGCGGCGGCAGGACCTTAGGCAAACATAGAGGTGGGACCATGCTGAAATCATCGGCGGTTGAAAAGTTGTCGGCGAAGGTCATGACGCTCCTCTCGGAGGTGGGGGTGCTGGTCGAGAACGACGAGATGGTGAAGATGTGCCTGGCCAAGGGATGCACGGCCGGCCCGGACCATCGCTTGCGTATCCCCCCGCAGCTGGTCGCCGAGATGGTGGCCTTCCAGGTGAAGAGCCAGAAGCAGGACGCGCGGGACCAGGAACTGGTGCAGACTTGCGGCCCGGACTGGGCGCACCACCTGGTCTGGACGGGCACGGCGGAGAAGTTCCGCAAGACGATCAAGAAGAAGCTTCTGATGCAGGCGTTCGATTGCGGCCCAACCACCTACTACGATTACCGCGCAGGCAAGGTGCGTCCGGTCAACACGGAAGTCTTCGACACCATGATGAAATTCGCCGAGGCCACCCCCGAGATCGGCTACACCAGCATGTGGTATCGCCAGGACATGCCGCCGCAGATCGAGCGCATCGCCTCCCTGCGCCGCAGCATGGACCTTACCACGAAGTTCGCCGGCATCGAGGCGATCTACCCGGAGGTCATCAAGTACCTGAAAGAAGCCAGCGTGGTGCTGACCGGCGACCCGAACTCCTCCGCCTACCTGGCCGGCTCCGAGTGCATGACGATGCCGCTGATCCTTGAAAAGCGCTCAGCCGAAGATATCCTCGCGCGCAAGAAGGCCGGAGTCCACCGATACCATGTCGCCAGCATGCCGACCATGGGAGTGAGCACCCCCGCGACGCTGGCGGGATCGATCATCATGGGCGCCGCCGAACTGCTTGGCGGCATGGCCGTCTGCTGGTGCGTGGACCCGGAGAGTGACATCACCGCGCGCATGATCACCCTCATTGCCGACATGCGCAACGGCAACTCCACCACCTTCGGCCCCGCCTACATCCAGTACGACATGGGCGTCCGCCAACTGTTCGACAGGCTGTGGGGCGGCCACTGCATGGTGGAGGTGTTCTTCAGCCCGACCAGCCGCAAGCCGGGGTTGCAGACGGTGTTCGAGAACTACTACGGGACCACCTGCCGGCGGCGCTGGGAGAAGGACGCGGACATTCCCTACGCGGGGATGGGGACGCTCTTCAACGGCGGGGTCGGCTCCCCGACGCAGTTCATGCTCGACATGGAAATCCGCAAGGCGGAGTGGACTTACGGCAGGCCCATCGTGGTCAACGATGAGACGATGATTTTCGACGAGATCGTCGCCGTGACGAAGGCGCACGGCAATTTCTTCATGAACGACCACACCGTGCGGCATTGCCGCGAGTTGTGGAACAGCGACTACTTCCGTTCGGACGATCCGTACAGCGGACAGGGTTGGGACGGGTCGGAGAAGGCTATTCTCGACCGGTGCGACGAGGCGTGGCGGGCCAACCTGGCGAAGTGGGAGCCGCCGACCTTCCCGGCTGAACAGGTTCGGGCGATTGACCAGTTGGTGGCGCGGGCGAAACAAGAGTTTGGTATCCAGTGACAGGAGCCCCGGCAATGGCGAAATCGAACGCGTGGGTGGAGGAGTGCAACGATCTGGCGCTCAAGGTGCGCGAGCACTGCCTGCGGATGACCCACCGCGGCAGGAGCGGCCACGTCGGCAGCATGTTGAGCATGGCGGAGATTCTTTCCGTCCTGTACAAGCGGGTTCTCAAGGTGGACCCGAAGCGGCCGAAGTGGGAAGGACGCGACCGCTTCATCCTCAGCAAGGGACATGGCGGCGGGGCGGTCTACGCCGTCCTGACCGAACTGGGCTTCTTCCCCAAGGACTGGCTTCAGGGCTATTACCGGGATGAAGGCAAGCTGATGGGCCACATCAGCCACTATGTCCCCGGCGTGGAGTTCTCGACCGGCTCGCTCGGCCATGGTTTGCCCGTCGCGGTCGGCATGGCGCTGGCCGCCAAGGTGGCCGGCAAGAAGCACCGCGTCGTCTGCCTGATGAGCGACGGCGACTGCGACGAAGGCTCCAGTTGGGAAGCGCTCATGTTCGCCGCTCAGCACCACCTCGACAACCTCACCGTCGTCGTGGACTACAACAGGGTGCAGGCGCTGGGGCACTCCAAGGACGTGCTGGACCTCGAACCGTTCGCAAAGAAGCTGGAGGATTTCCACTGGGGGGTGAAGGAAGTGGACGGCCACGATGTGAAGGCGATTGACGCGGCGTTGCGCAAGCTCCCCTTCGAGAAGGGGAAACCCTCCTGGCTGATCTGCGACACCATCAAGGGGAAGGGGGTCAGTTGGATGGAAGACACCGTCTCCTGCCATTATGGATCGGTCACCGACGCCCAGTTGGCGCAGGCCCTGAAAGAATTGGGAGTGGAATAACATGAGAACACTCTTCAACAAAGTGCTGGTCGAGCGCGCGAAGAAAGACAAGCGGATTTACATGATCCTGGCGGACATCGGCTACGGCGAGATCGAGCCGTTCCGCGACACCTTCCCGGGGCGCTGGTACAACTGCGGCGTCGCCGAGCAGAACATGACCGGCGTGGCCTGCGGCGTGGCGATGGAGGGGAATATTGCGATTACGTACAGCATCGCCAACTTCCCCACCCTGCGCTGTCTGGAGCAGATCCGCAACGACGTCTGTTATCACAACGTCAACGTAAAGGTCGTCATTATCGGCGGCGGGCTGGCCTACGGCGCGCTGGGGGTGAGCCACCAGGCCACCGAGGACATCGCGATCATGCGCGCGTTGCCGAACATGGTGGTCTTCTGCCCGTGCGACTTCGCCGAGGCCGAGGCGGGCGTTCATGCCATGCTCGACTACGACGGCCCCTTCTATTACCGCTGCGGGTACAAGAAGGAACCGCCGGTCCACGAGGGACCGATCAGGCTCAAGCTTGGCAAGTCCATCCAGGTGCGCGATGGGAGCGATGCGACGATCATCTTCACCGGGACCATCGGGAACCAGGTCACGCCCGCCGCCGAGGCGCTGGCCGAGCAGGGAATCTGCTGCCGCGTGATCAGCATGCACACCGTCAAGCCGATTGACCGCAAGGCGATTGTCGCCGCTGCGAAAGAGACCGGCGCCATCATCACCGTCGAAGAGCATCAGCTCAACGGCGGCCTCGGCAGCGCCGTGGCGGAAGTGCTGTGCGACGAATGCGCCGCGCCGAGGAAATTCCTGCGCCTCGGCCTGCCCGACAAGTACATCAGCAAAGTCGGCGGCCACGAGTGGCTGCTCGATCAGTACGGGCTCTCCGCGCCGAAGATCGAAAAGACGGTTCGGACGCTTCTCGCAAAGTGAGGGAAGACATTCCAGCTGTATGTAGGGGCAAGGCATGCCTTGCCCCTACAACGGACGTGGGTTCCGAGCCATCATCTCGGATAGCTTAACTTTTTTCGGAGTGTCCTCAGATGAACTCGCGCGAGCGCGTCCTGGCGACGTTGAGCCACCGGCAGGCCGACCGCGTGCCGATCGCGGAGATGTGGATTGATCCCAAGATCGTCCGGGCGATCGTGCCCGGAGCGAGCCACTCCAACGACCTCGTTGAGCACTTGGGACTGGACATGGTCACCGTGGCGACCATGATCTACGAGGCCGACGAAGTGGAGTGGGTGGACCGCGATAAGCGGATTTTTCGCGACAAGTGGGGGGCCTTGCAGCATCTCACGCAGGAGGCCATCCCCGTCCCGACCACCCCGGCGCGCATCGAGACGGAAGAGGATCTTGCGCGGTATGTGCCGCCTGACCCGGCCAAGTCTCCCATCATCGCAAAGGTGCGGCGGCTGAAAGCGCGTTACCCCGACAAGGCCGTGGCGGTGGTGGGCGAGTCGGGCTGGGCGCCGGCGGCCTTCATGCGCGGCGGGATAGAGCATCTTTTTCTTGACCTGGCGATGCGTCCCGACTTCGCGAAGGAGCTGATGGGCATCGGCGCGGCTTACTACGCCAAGCTATTCCCGCTGGCCATCGCAGCCGGAGCGGACGTGGTCTTCCTCGGCGACGACTACTCCGATAAGAACGGCCCGATGATGTCGCCGAAGATGTTCGAGGAGATCATTTTGCCGCACGATACCGCCGTGGTCGCCTCCATCAAGAAAGCCGGCGCCTTCTGCATCAAGCACACCGATGGCGACATTCGCAAGATCATGGACTGGCTCGTGGGCACGGGGTTGGATGCCTTTGGTCCGCTTGAGGACGTGCCGGGCATGGAACTGGACAAGATACTGGCAAAGTATCCCGGCCGGATCACCGTGATGGGCAACCTCAGCGTGGATCTGCTCGGGCGCGGGTCGGTCGAGGACGTGGTCGCCGCCACCAAGCACCTCCTGCGCACGGTATCGGCCAAAGGGCCGCACATCATCTCCTCGGGAAACACCATCGCCTCGTGCGTGCGTCCGGAGAACTACGTGGCCATGGTGCGCACCACGCAGGAATGCGGCGTATATCCGATTGACCCGGCCAAAGTCAGATAGCCGAAATCGCCTCTTTGTACATGGAGGATTGACATGCGTCTCAAAGGCAAGGTAGCCGTCATCACCGGCGCGGGCCGGGGCATCGGCTTTTCCGGGGCGGAGGCGTTCGTCCGCGAAGGGGCCAAAGTCGTCATCGCTGAGGTCTCTGAGGAACTGGGGAAGAGCGCCGAAGCGAAGTTGCGGGCGGCGGGCGGCGATGCGATGTTCGTCAAGACCGACTGCTCGAAAAGCGCGGACGTCCAGGCCCTCATGGCCGCAGTGGAGAAGCGCTACGGCGCGCTGCACGTTCTGTACAACAACGCCGCGATCTTCCTTCCCCGCGCCGACGGACCGGTGACGGAAGTGGCTGAGGAGACTTGGGACAGGATACTCTCGGTCAACCTCAAGAGTATCTTCCTCTGCTGCAAGTACGGACTCCCCCTCATCATCAAGAGCGGCGGAGGTTCGGTCATCAACACCGGCTCAAGCGCCAGCGTAATGGGCATCCCCGGCTGCGACTGCTATACCGCCACCAAGGGCGCCGTGGTCTCGATGACGCGCTCCATGGCGGTCGAGTACGGCAAGAAGGGGGTCCGGGTCAACTGCATTTGTCCGGCCGGGATCGAGACGGAGATGGTCAAGGCGAGCAGCACAGACAACAAGGACTTCGACGCAGCGTACTTTTTCAAGCGCGCGCCGCTGAGCCGGATCGGCCGGCCGGAGGAGGTGGCCAACCTGGCCGTCTTCCTGGCTTCCGATGAATCATCGTACATCAACGGTGCGATCATCCGCGCGGACGGCGGGATCACCGTGACGCCCATATCCTGATCGAACAAAGGAATGCGCATGGCTTACAAGGGTGTGGTTGAGGACTTCAGGGCCTGCATCGAGTTGCGCGCGCCCCGGCGGACGCCGGTGTTTGCGCTGGGGCTGGAACTCGACATGCGGGTGTCGGGCCTGAACCATGAAGAACAGCGCACGGACGTTGGCAAGGCCGTCCGAGGAATTGTGGACGCGGTGCGCCGGTTCGACTACGACTGGGGGATGGTCTTCCCGGACGACTATATCGAATTTGAGCCGCTCGGCCTGAAGATGCGCCTTCCCCCGGACGGTCCGGCCATGGCGGCGGAGTACCTGCCGCTGACGCGCGAAACGCTCCGGAAGTTCCGGATTCCCGACGCGCGCAAGGAGATGCGCCTGCCGCTCCATCTGGAGATGATCCGGCGCGTCAAAGCGGCCCTCGGCGACACCGTCTGCATTACGGGACGCATCGCTGCGCCGTTCTCCGCGCCCGCGCTCATTTACGGTATTGACAAGTGGCTCATGGCAATGCTGGAGGAGCCGGAACTGGCGCGCGACAACATCGAGTTCTTCGTGGACCATCAGATTTCCTTCGGCCAAGCGCAGATTGAGGCCGGAGCGGACCTGCTTTGGCTTGGGGACTGTGTGGCGGATTCTCATTTCATCCGGACGGAGCACTATATGCGCTTCGCCTTCGAGCCGGCCGCGCGGGTCATCGAGGCGATGAACAAGGCGGGGGGCATGGTCATTTACCACAGCGGGGAGACTTCGCTGCCGCACCTGAAGCAGCAGGCGCAGTTGCCACGCTGCGCGATTAACGTCGGCGAAGGTCCCAGTATCGCCGCGATCAAGCGAGGTCTCGGAGTGAAGAAGTGCCTGACGGGGAACTTCGATCCGAAGTTACTTCGCGACTCCACGCCGGCGCAGATCGCCGCTGCGACGGAGATAATGATCCGTGAGAACACGCCGGATGGCGGCTACGTCTTCAACACCGGGGAAGGGGTCATGTACACCACCCCGCCCGGGAACGTGGAGGTGATGATGCATGCCGCTCGGAAGGCGGTCGCGACAATGTCGGAGTCCAAACGGTGAGACGCCGGTTTGTCGTTCTTTGTGTTCGTCCGTGTCCGTCCGTGTTCGCCCGTGTTGATTAATGAGGCGCAGCCATGTCAGCGAAGGATGTGAAACACAGCGTCGCCGGTGCGGCGCCCGAAGTCTCAAAAGAGCAGAAGCTCCACATGCTGCGGCAGATGATCAGCATCCGCCGCTTCGAGGAGGAGGTCAAGCGCCTCTATTGCGCGGGCGTCATCACGGGCGCCATCCATCTCTACGTCGGCCAGGAGGCCGTCGCCGTCGGCGCGTGCGCCTGCCTGCGCGACGACGACTACGCCACAAGCGGCCACCGTCCGCATGGCCACTGCCTTGCGAAGGTCTTCGACCTGAAGCGCACCATGGCGGAAATGCTGGGGCGCGAGACCGGCCTGTCGCGCGGGCGTGGCGGCTCCATGCACCAGTTCGACAAGGCCAAAGGCTTCCTCGGCGGCAACGGGATTGTTGGCGGCGGTGTTGGCATCGCGCTCGGGGCGGCCTTTGCATCGAAATACCGAGGCACAGACCAGGTGACGGTCTGCTTCTTCAGCGACGGGGCCTCCAACCAGGGCGTCGTCCATGAGGCGATGAACATCGCCGCGCTTTGGAAGCTCCCCGTCATCTGGCTCTGCGAGAACAACCAGATTGCCGCGACGACCACGGTGGCCAAGAGCACCTGCACCCCGGACATCGCTCCGCGCGCCGAAGCGTACTGCATCCCCTGGGCCATCTGCGACGGCAACGACGTCCTGGAGGTCTATCGCACCGTGGGCGAGGCCGTGGCCCGCGCCCGCCGTGGCGAGGGCAGCACGTTCATCGAGTGCAAGACGTACCGGCTTGAGCCGCATTGCGGAATCATCGCCGACGAACGTCCCAAGGAAGAGCTTGCCCTTTGGCGCAGCCCGAAGAAGGACTGCATCAAGCGCTTTGAGGCCGTTCTCGTCCGCGAGAAGGTGTGCACTCCCGAAGAAACAGAGACCATGCATCAGCAGGTGGAGCAGGACCTCGCCGATGCGGTCGAGTTCGCGCGCAAGAGTCCGTTCCCCGCGCCGGAGACCCTCTACGATAATGTTTGGTCGAAGTGAGTGAATCCATGAGAAAACTGACCTATGCGGCGGCCATCTGCGAAGCGCAATGCGAAGAAATGGCGCGGGATGACCGCGTGTTTGTCGTCGGGGAGGATGTGGACATCTCCGGCGGCGTGTACAAGCTCACCTGCGGCATTCGGGAGAAGTTTGGCGAGAAGCGGCTCATCGGCACGCCAATCTCCGAGGAAGCCTTCTGCGGCCTGGCCGTCGGTGCCGCGATGGCGGGGCTTCGCCCCATCGTCGAGATCATGTACATTGACTTCATCCTGATGGCCATGGATCCCGTCGTGAACCAGATGGCGAAGGTCCAGTTCATGTCCGGCGGGCAGTTCCGGATGCCCGTGGTCATCCGGGCGCAGGCCGGCGCGGGCACCGCCGAGGCCGCCCAGCACTCGCAGAGCTTCGAGGCCTGGTTTTCCCACACCCCCGGCTTCAAGGTCTGCATGCCCGCCACCGTCTACGACGCGAAGGGACTTCTCAAGTCCGCCATTCGCGACGACAACCCCGTGCTGGTCATCGAGAACCGCGTGCTGTTCTTCGACGAGGAGGAAGTGCCGGAAGGGGAGTGGACCGTGCCGCTGGGCAAGGCCGACGTCGCGCGCGAAGGGAAGGACATCACCCTCGTCGCCACCGGCATCATGCGGCGCAAAGCGCTGGCCGCCGCGAAGGCGCTCGAAAGGCAAGTCAGCGTCGAGGTCATTGACCCGCGGACGATCGTCCCGTTGGACATTGAGACGATCCTCGGCTCGGTCGGCAAGACCGGGCGGCTCCTGGTGGTGCATGAATCTCCGACGCGCAACGGCATCGGCGCGGAGATTGTGCGGCGCGTCGTTGCGGAGGGGTTCGATTACTTGAATGGCCCCCCGAAGGTGCTGGCCGGCGCCGATACGCCGATCCCCTTCAGCAGCACGTTGGAGAAGGCCGCACTGCCGCAGGAAGAGACGATCACTCGCGCCGTGAAGGAAATGGTGGGTGCATAAGATGGTCTCTCTTTCGGCGAGCAGACAGGAGACCGAAAACATGGCGCTCGCGCCGTATTGCGACCACGTCGGCCTCTGGCGCGATGAGTTGCGCGCGTGGGTTCCGCGTTCGCTCTTTGACGCCCACGTGCACCTCGGTCCGCCGGAAGCGATGACGCCGCTCAGCCCTCAACGCAGGCGCGAGGCGCTCAGCACCTTCACGAACATCACATGGGAGGAGTTTGGCGACTTCTACGGTCGGCTCTTTGGCGGCAATGAGCTTCTGGGCGTGTTCGCCTTTCCGTTCCCGCTGCGGGAGGTGAACCTGGAGGAGGCGAACGACTACATCATCGAACTCATGCGACGCGAGCGGCGCGTCCATGGCTTCTTCCTGGCCCACCCGACGGACCCTCGCCCCTCCATCGCCGCTTACGAGCGCGCCCTGGCCGCCGGTGCGCCGTTCGTCGGGGCCAAGCCCTATTTCGACCTCATCGGAAAGAGCAACTTCAAGTCCACGATGCCGGAGTTCATCCCGGAGGGGCTGCTGGAGTTCATGAACGACAAGCGGCTGGTCCTCATGCTTCACACCTCCGGCATGGGGGTGGGGGACGCGGAGAACCGGTGCTACCTCCGAGGGATGGCCGCGCGTTTTCCGCGCGTCAAAGTGATCCTCGCGCACATGGGCCGCTACGTCCGGCCCGAGCAGTTCTTCGAGTTTCTGGAGTCGGGGCTGCTGGAGGAGTGCCCGAACTTCTTCCTCGACATCTCCTCGGCCAGCGTGCCGGAGGTGTACGAGCGGCTCCTGCGCAGGGAGGCCTTCTGGCCGCGCCTCCTCTTCGCCTCCGACATGCCGTACGGCCTCATCAGCGGAGTGGAACGCTGGTCGGAGACGCACGGGGCCATCTTCCTTTCGCGGGACGATTACACCTGGTCGGACCCCGAGATGCAGGCGGAGTTTGCCGACGAGCGCCGCCGCCTGACCTACAACACGTATCACTGCATCAAAGCGTTGAAGGACGCGTTCGAGCGCCTGGGAATCGCAGGACGGACGGCGGAGCGACTTAAGGAAGCCATCTTCTCCCGCAATGCGCTTGGCGGGGTACTCGGAAACTCTGGAAAGAAGGAGTCGTGACATGGGCGCGCAGAAACTCAGCGAAAAGGAAATCGCCGGACTCAAGCAGGACGCGGTCAAGTACATCATCCCGCATTTCGCCAGCAACGCGGAGTTGGCCAAGGAGCCGAAGATCTTCGAGCGCGGCGAGGGGTGCTACGTCTATGACGTCCACGGCCGGAAGTACTTCGACTCCTTTGCGACCCTGCTCACGACGGTCTGCGGCCACTGCCGCCCCGAGGTGACCAAGGCGGTGACGGAGCAGATGGAGCGGCTGGAGTTCTTCCCCAATTACGTGGACAGCTTCACCATTCCGCTGATCCAACTCGCGCGCAAGCTGGCGCAGATCATGCCCGGCGATCTTTCGGTGAGCTTCTTCGTCAACAGCGGCTCGGAGGCGAACGAGACGGCGCTGAAGATGGCGCGGCAGTACCACATCGAGCGCGGGGAGCGCACGCGATTCAAGTTCATCGCGCGTCGCGACTCCTATCATGCCACCACGCTGGGCGGCGGGGCGGTGACCGGCTTGAAATGGTTCCGCGAGTATTTCGAGCCGCTGATGCCCGGCGCTCTGTTCGTCAGCGCGGCGCGCGACGCCGACCGGCCCAAGGGGGTCTCCTCGCGCGCGTACACCGCGCAGCTCTTGAAGGAGATCGAGAAGCTCATCGGCGACGAGGGCGCTGAGAGCATTGCCGCCTTCATCATGGACCCGCTCCCCGGCTCCAACACCGGCTACCCGCTCCCCCCCGACGGGTATCTTCAGGGCGTGCGCGACCTCTGCGACAAGCATGGCATCCTGCTCATCTTTGATGAAGTGCAGACCGGCTTCGGCAAGACCGGCAAGTGGTTCTTCTGCGATCACTACAAAGTCGTGCCGGACATCATGACCATCGGCAAGGGGTTCACGGGCGGCTTCATCCCGCTGGGCGCGGCAGTGACCACGCCGAAAGTCGCGCGGGTATTCCAGCAGGGGCCGGGCCACGAGCTGCGCTCCGGCAGCACCTACGGCGGGCACACCGTCGCCTGCGCCGCCACGCTGGCCAATATCGGCATCATCGAACGCGAGAACCTGGTGGAGAACGCCCGCGTAATGGGTGCGTACATCCGCAAGCGCGTCGAAACCATGCGCAGCCCGCTCGTTGGGAAAGTTAGCGGCATCGGCCTGCTCCTGGCCGTCACGCTCAAGGCGGACGCCAAGGTCGGCACCTGGATTCGCCAGTTCTGCTGGGAGAACGGCATGATCCTGCGGAACAACGGGAACATCCTCGTGTTGGCGCCCTCGCTGGTCATCACGAAGAAGGAAGCGGACTTCATGCTCGACTTGATTGAGCGCGCCCTGGCCGGCGCGGCAAAGCAGTTTAAGATGTGATGGCTGACCCACGTGCGGAAGGGAGATGCGCCCTCTTGTCACCCTGAGCGCAGCGAAGGGTCTCATTGCGGGCAAACGGTTGTCCGGCTGACAGATTCTTCCCCCGCCTGCGGCGGGGTCAGAATGACAGCTGCGTGTGGGCGTCCCCAGTTCAGGTATCATGGAAGGCTCGCGCATATGCCTTTGTTCGATTTGAGCGTCCCCATCCGCGACGGCGTGGACTGGTATCGCGATCCGACCACGCCCGCCGTGCGCCTGAAGAATGTCGGCTCCATTGAGAAACTGGGTTGGGTCTCGCAGACGCTGACGCTGCAAGTGCTCAACGGGACGACCTACCTGGAGACGTCAGGCCATATGTATCCGGATGGGCCGAGCATTGACCAGGTTCCCCCGGAGAAGCTTCTTTGCCGGGCGCACGTCGTTCCGGTCACGCCGGCGGGACAGGAATTGGCCGTACCGGAATCGCCGCTGGCGCAGTTCCGCGCGGGCGAGGACGCGCTCCTGCTGTATTGCGGCTGGGATGCGCACCTGGAGGACCCGAAGTTTTACTCCTCCAGTCCGTACTTCTCAAAGCCGCTCCAGTCCTGGATTCTTGACATGCAGCCTTCCATTCTGGGCGGAGATATGGTCTCCTACGATCACCCGGCGGACGCCGCCATGCCGTTCCTGCGGACTTATTTCCGCCGCGGCGGCATGATCCTGTGCCCGCTGACCGGGCTGGGAAAGGTGGGGCGGCGAACGGTGACGCTGTGCGCCGCGCCGCTCAAACTCGTTGGCGCAAACGCCGCGCCCTGTCGGGCGTTGGCGTGGTTCTGAATTCTTTCCCGCGCCTGCGGCGCGGGACGCGGACTTGCCGTTCGACGTTGCTCACGGCCCTGAGCAGTTGTCGAAGGGGAGAGTCCGCGCCACATCGCATCTCATTGGAGTGCAACACGTGGGTCAGCCGTTGTGGATCGGAGCGAGCGTTCCGGTGGGCGTGGAGGCGCTGATTGCCTTCCGGAAGCTCAAGCTGGGCGAGTGCGTCCTTACGCTCCTGCCGATGAAGAAGGCCGAGGCGCTGGCCGTGGCGAAATACTGCCGCGAACACCGGATTCACTTGTTCTTCAGCGAACTCCTGTACCGTGGCGACACGGAGAAGGGGCTTTCCTTCGCCGCGCGGCGTCACATGCCGCGGAGCAAGTTCTATTCCAAGGCCGACTTGAACGAGATCATTGACGCCGCCGGCGAATACTACGGCGGGCGCATGACGATCGGCGAATCGGGAGGACTCCTTTACTGGCCCAAGTCCTACTCGATCAACCGCCGGGCAAAGGTCTTTGCCGCGCTTCTCGCCGTGCGAAATGTGGCCGACGCAAAGGCCGCGTATATCAAGTACCTCAAGCGGTTCGTTGACTACGAGCGCAAGGAGCTTGGGAAGGGACCGTTGCTCGACGTGGACTCCGCCCTCGTGTTCAAGTACCACGTCGAGGCCGGGATTGACGTGCTGTGCCTGGAGTCCATGCCCGGCGACCCGCACCGCATGCACGCTGCCATTCGCGGCGCGGCCAAGGCGTTTGACAAGCCGTGGGGCACGCACGTCGCCATGGCCTGCTACGGCGGCGTGGCATTCGACGAGTTATGGATCAAGCGCTGGAAGAGTTCCGTCTATCATGCCGCGCTCAGCGGCGCAGGGTTCATCTGGCCGGAGAGCGGGCACTACGGATACGACCACGGCTCCGGCCAATGTTTCGGCTTCGGCAGCCCGGAGATGAAGCGCGTCCGGCTCATCCTGCGCGAAGCGTTCCAATTTGCCCGCGTCCACCGCCGCCCCGACAGCGGGCCGAAGGTGACGCTAGGGGTCGTTTATGGCAACCAGGACGGAGCGCCGGGCCTGTGGAACCCCGCCTGCTGGGGACAGACCAAGGGGAGTGAATGGCTTGCCGGTCCCGCGGAGCGAAGCTGGGAGTTCGTGGACAAGTTCCACCGCAAGGAGGACTGGCCGAAGGAAACCGTGCAGGGGGAAATGGACTTCTCAGGCAACCCGCCGTATGGGCAGTACGATATCGTTCCGGTGGAGGCCTCCCTCGACAAACTCAAGTCGTACCGTTGCCTGCTGTTCCTGGGCTGGAACACGATGACGCCTGCTATTTATGCGAAACTCAAGGCGTATGTGAAGGCGGGCGGTCACCTGGTCATGTTCCTTCCGCACTTGAGCACTGAGACGGACCGGCGCAAGGGGCTGAAGCTTTTCCGCAGCGGCGACTTCCGCGACCTCTTCGGCGTGCGGGTGCTCGGCAAGGGCAGGAGGGACGTCTGGGGCGTCAAGTGCATGGCCAGATCCAGCATTCCTTCGTATCATTTCCCGCTCTGGCGCATTCGGACCGATCCGCGCTTCCTCGGATTGATTACTCCGTCGCGCGTCAAAGTCGCCAGTGCCCGCGTCATTAGCGGCTACGACGATTTTTATGATGTGACCGCCAAGACGCTCGCGCGTCAGGCGATTCTGACCGAACAGACGCTCGGCAAGGGGAAGGCGTTCCTCGTGAGCGCGTGGCAGTATCCCGGCGACGAGGGGCTTTCTCGGTTTGCCGAGGACATCCTGCGGACCGTCCTTGACGGCGAACAGGGGGATATCCGGCTTCACGCAAGCGACCGCGTCCGCTATGCCGTGTACGAATCACGCAAGCCGAAGGCGCGCGTGGTGTACCTTCTCAACACGGACCCGGACGTGCCTTCGCCGGCGCGGCTCTGGGTTCGGGGGAAGGCCACGGAGCATTTCACCGTTCCCGCCAATGATCTTCGCCTGGCGTATTGCCTGGACGGGATCGTCTGCGTTCCCGAGGACAAGTGCGCCGACCTGAGCGCGGCGCGCATCGTTCGCGGCGGGCGCGAACTGGAGTTCTTCAGCGCGCGCAATCAGAACATGGAAATTCACAACCTGGGGGAGAAGCGCGTCAAGCTGTCCGTTAATGGCGTCACCCTCACCTGTCCGCCGCAGGGGTGCGTGATCGTGCCTCTGTCAAGGCGGGCCGATCCCGCGCGCAAGGAATTCTTCTCGCCGGGATTCCTGTCGGAACCGGCGTTCAATTACAGACCAGGCGGGCTTCCGTACTGAAAGCAAGGGAATGTGGACCCGTTGGATCAGACCTTAGGGAGATGAAAGTCATGGCGAAAGCAAGAGCGGGAAAGAAGATCAGGCTGGGTCTCGTGCGTTGCAGCGACATCCATGGCTACTACTATGGGGTGATGATCGCCCCTTGCGATCCGATGCTGCTGCTGGAGAAGTACTACATCGTCCATTACTACGCCAGCAACATCTACGATCCTCGGAAGCTCACCATCCCGAAGGTGGACGGGTTCGAGTTGGTGAACGTGTGGGACCCCGACGTCAGCCGGGCGAGGACGTTCGCCGAAGTGTTCCTCAACAAGCCGCGCGTTTGCGAACGCCTGGAGGACGTGGCCGAGGGCGTGGACGCCGTCTTCATCTCCAACGGCGAGCGGGACGGCTCGGACCACCTGAAGCTGGCCACGCCGTTCCTCAAACGGGGGCTGCCGACCTTCGTGGACAAGCCCTTCTCCTCCAACGTCAGGGACGCGCAGGAGATCGTGAAACTGGCCGAGACGCACAAGGCGCCCCTCTTCAACGCCTCCATCCTGAGCCACGTGCCGATGGCGGAGTGCTTCAAGCGGCGTTTCTCAGAGATTGACCACACCTACTACCCCGTGCCGGACGACGTGCCAATCATCCCCGTGGGGCTGGGGATCGTCAAGGGGGTGGGCGGCACCTTCTCGCAGGAACTGGCCGGCAAGGGCGTCTCCGGCGGCCTGGAGGACCGCATGGCGTACCTCATCCACGGCGTCTCGCTCGCCATCAATCTCTTCGGCGGGGACGTGGAATCGGTCGAAGCGATGGGGGACGCCCCGCTCGAATACATGCACCTGCACATGAAGAGCGGTCGGGAGGTCATGATCGTCAACACCTCGACCAAGATCTTCCCCGAAGCGTGCAGCTTCTACGCGTCGGCCTTCAGCAAATACGGCGCGGTCCACTCGGAGCCGATCGGCGACCCGCAGTTCATCGGCGGGGGGAAGCGCATCCTGGAGGTCTTCCGGGAGATGGTCCAGACCGGCAAGCCGCCGACGCCGTACCGCGATTTCGTGCGGAACATTGCCGTCATCGAGGCCGGCGTGCTGGCCCAAAAGAAGGGTGGCCGTGTAAAGCTGGCGGAAGTCTGGAAAAGTTGACATGCCGGGACGACGCGCAGGACGCATCGAACTGTTTGGAAAAGGACTTCGCAATGGCGCGGAAGATACGACTCGGACTCGTGCGATGCGACACGCATGCCTATCATTTCATGGCCATGCTCCAAAAGTGCGATTCCGCACTCCTCCACAAGAACGACCGCATCACCTGGCACTATTTCAGCGACATCTGGACCGACGAACTGGTCAAGATGCCGCACGTGGCCGGATTCGAGCTCGTGAAGATATGGGACGCCGATCCGAAGAAGGCGAAGACGTTCGCCGAGACGTTTCTCGGCGCGCCTGGGATATGCAAGACGCTGGAGGAATTGACGGAAGGGATTGACGCAGTCTTCATCTCCGACTGCACTCTCGAAGGGAAAGATCACCTGAAGCTGGCCGCTCCCTTCCTCAAGAAGGGCATCCCCACGTTCCTCGACAAGCCGCTCTCCTTCACGCTGAGGGACGCCATCGAGATCGTGCGGCTGGCGAAGAAGCATCGCGCGCCGCTCCTGTCGGCCTCTTCGCTCTCCTTCAATCCCATCGCCGGCCTGTTCCGCAAGCGCTTTCCGGAGATCGGCAGCGTGGGGCTGGGGATCGTCAAGAATTGCGGATGTTCGCTTTCGCAGGAGAACCAGGGCGGTCGCGGATGGGTCTTCGCGTCGGAAGAAGAGACCTGGCCGTACGTCGTCCACGGCATCGCGCTGGCGCTCAACATCTTCGGCACGGGCGTGGAGTGGGTGCGTTGCATGGGCGGCCTGCCCTGGGAGTACCTGCTCATGCACCTGAAGAACGGGCGTGAGGTGCTGGTCATCAACACCTCCTTCTCTCTCTTCAGCGAATCGTTCGACCTGCACGCGCACGCCTATAGCAACAAAGGGGTGATTCACTGCCCGGCGATCGGGGACCCACAGTACATTCCCGGCGCCGTGAACCTCCTCCGGAACTTCAAGAAAATGATCCAGACCGGCAAGCTTCCACTCTCTCATGCGGAGATGCTGGAAGTCATGTACATCATGGAAGCCGGCCGCCTTGCCCAGAAGAGCAGCGAGATGGTCCGCATCGCGGACATTGCGAAGAAGCACCCGATGTCGTGAGCGTTGGTTCGAAGGGGAGAACGGAGCAGAGGCTTGTCGGCGCCCCTCCAAAGGCAGGAACCGAGTGACGGGAAGAACGGGATGACACAAATCGGCATCGCAGGAACCGGTGGGATGGCCGCACAGCGCGCGCGCGCGTTCGCTGCCACGTCGGCGGCGCGCGTGGTGGCCCTTTACTCCCGCTCCGTGGAACGCGCGAAATCCCTGTGCGCCGAGACAGGGGCGCAGCCTTACGATGATTATGAGGCCATGCTTCAGGGGGTGGAAGCTGTCGTGCTGTGCCTTCCCAACCATCTTCATGCTTCCTTTGCGCGGAAGGCGCTTGAGGCCGGAAAGCACGTCCTGGTGGAATATCCGCTTTGCCTGTCTGCAGAGGAGGCGGCGTCGCTCGCGCGCGCGGCGGAGCGCACGGACCGCGTGCTCATGGTCGGCAACACCATCATCCGGGAGCGGATGTTCACTTATGTGACCGAGCGCCTCTCGCGCCTCGGCGGCCTCGTGAGCGCCGCCTCGCGCGTGGCCTTCTATGACGCTGCTGTCGCCGGCGCGTGGTACATGGACCCCGAGAAGAGCGGTTCCTGCTTCGCGGCGTATTCCTACCATCACATCGAGTACTTCCGCCGCCTGCTCGGAGAGGTGACGTGGGTCCTTGCAAAGGATGAAAGCCGGCCCGATCCAGCCCGCCCCGGCTGTCTCTCATTGACTGGCGGAACCCTGGTGATGGGCCATCAGGGAGGGGCCACGAGTTGCATCCAATGGTACCTCAGCGCTGCCGGCCAGGGGCTGGCGCGGGGATTCTGGCTGACCGGCTCTGAGGGCACCCTCTGCATCGTCTCGGCTTCAGGAACTGAGGACGCTTCCACCGCCCTGTGGAATGGGGGGGGCGGGGAGAATACGGAACGCTTCGCGAATGAGTGGGGAGTAGGGGCTTCGTGCGAGGACTTTCTGGAGGCCATCGCGGGGCGTCTGGATCATCGCGCGCGGCTGGCATCGGATATGACCACATTGCGTGTCGGACTCGCCGCTGCGCGATCCGCTCTATCGGGCCGCTCGGAATCTCTTCAGGGAAAATAAGAACCATGCAGTATCACTATCCCGAGTATGCCGTTGACCTGACCCCTGAGTTGCTGGCGAAATGCCGCGACATCGCCCAGCGCTTGCTGGAGGAGGTCGGACTGACGGTGCGCCATCCCGGTTTCGTCAAGGCCCTGAAAGGTCAGGATGGGGTCAGGGTGGAGGGGGACCGTGTTCACCTCTCTCGCGCGCTGACCGACAGGTTCATGGAGGCCTATATCGAGCAGAACCGGAAGGCGCTGCTCGATCGAGCCAAGACGCGCAGCGGCGACGACGAATGGTCGCTTGGCTGCTGTGGCTTTTCCATTATGGTCATTGACGTGGAGACGGACGAAGCCCGCCCGGCCACCTGCCGCGACCTTCGCGACCTCATTCGACTCGTGCGTTCTTTCGGCATGAGCGGCTCCTACCCCTGCACCCCGCAGGACGTTCCGCCTCTCATGCGCGCACTGGCCTGCTTCAAAATTTGCTGGCAGGAGAGCGACAACATCCGGCCCTTCGATTACATGGACATCCGCCAGACCCCCTTCCTCCTCGAAATGCACCGCGTCATGGGAAAGCCCTTCATCATCAACATCAACGTCCCGCACGCCATGACGGTCTCCGAGCACGACGTCGAGATCTTCATGCGGTACTACCCGGTCTGGAAGCGCAACCACGCGGAGATTGCGTTCTACAGCATCTGCGACTACCCGATGCTCGGAGTGAGCAAGCCGATCACGGCCACCGGGTCGCTGGCCTCCTACCTTTCCCAGTCGTTCGGGACGTACATGCTGTTCAGGCTCTTCGACCCGGAAGTCGCCATGCTGCCGCGCCTTTCCGCAGGCTTCCCCGTGGACCTGCAAACGCTGTGCTGGGCCTACGGCTCGCCGCGCAGGCACCTTTATGATTTTCTGAACGCGCACGCATTGCCGGCCCTGTGCGGGCTGCGGCCGTCGGAGTATATTCCGGCCGGTGGTTCGCTCGACACGGGTTCCTGTGCCGTGGACGTTCGCGCTGGGATGGAGAAGACCGCCTCGGCCCTCGTGGCCGCCATGCAGGGCGCGCGGCAGTTCTCAGGCGCGGGCAACCTGGCGGTGGACGACCTCTTCAGCGGCGTTCAACTGGTCATTGATGTAGAGATATTCGAATACGTCAAGGAGATCGTGGAATCCTTTGCGCCTCACCCGGACCTTGTGACCCTTGACGGAGTATATGAAGTCCTTTACGATGTGGCGACGGGGGCGGAGGAGTTCTATTCCCATCCTGACACCGCCTCGAAGGTGCGGCATCTGTTGCCGGTCTCCCCGCGCCGCCCGGCGGAGAAACTGCGCGCCTGGATGATGCATCAGAAGAACCTCAAGGAGCGCGCCCGCGAGGAATGCGTCGAGCGCATCCGGAATCAGGAACCGTATCAGCTTGCCGAGAAACAGCGCGCGGAGTTGGACAGAATCTACGCCCGGGCGGAACGCGAATTGGCCGGATGAACAGGGAGAAGAAATGAAGACGATCCGAGTCGGACTGATGCGTTGCGACACGCACGGCCTCTACTATGCCCCGCTGATGGACAAGCACGACCCGCTCCTGCTGCGCGACCCCTCCGGCCTCGGCTGCACGGATCGAGGCGACAGTTGGATGAGCGGCGGAGCCTACTTCTACCATTACACCAAGTACAGCAATCCCGCCCTGATGACGGTTCCCTTCGTGAAGGGCTTTCGAATCACGAAAGTGTGGGACCCGGACTGGGACGCAGCTGAAATCATGTCGAAGATTTTCTATAGCAAGCCCCAGGTCTGCGATCGGCCCGAAGAGGCCTCCGAGGACGTGGATATGGTGTTCATTGCCGACTGCAACGGCGACGGATCGGACCACCGGAAGCTGGCGGAGCCGGGCCTGCGCAAGGGGGTGCCGACATTTGTGGACAAGCCGTTCGCGTATGACGTGAAGGACGCCGTGGCAATGGTGAAGCTGGCCCGTAAGCGAAAGACGCCGCTGCTGTCGCTCTCCATCCTGCGGACGCTGCCGCATTTCACCCGGTTCCGCGCGCGCTTCGCCGAAGTGGGGGAACTCTGCTTCGGCACAGTCGAGAATGGCGGCCCGGGCCTTGCGGGCCAGATTCATGCCATCAGCCTGGCGCAACACCTGTTCGGGGCGGGCGTGGAGTCCGTCGACAGCATGGGGAAGGAACCGCTGCACTACATGCGTCTGGAATACGGCGGCCGCAAGGGGCGGCCGGTGCACGGCGTGACCGTGAACTGCGTCATCGGGCCTACGCCGCACTGCGCGTTTTACGCAAGCGCTTATGGCCCGGAAGGGGCCGTGCATTCTCCGCCTATCGGGGATTACCAGTTCCCCTGGGGCGCGGCGCGAAACCTTGAACTGGCTCGTCAAATGGTTCTGACAGGAAAGCCCGTCGTCGCTTACGAGGAAATGATCGAGAACGTTGCGGTTGCCACGGCGGCGCGTCGAGCGCACAAGCTAGGGAGAGCGGTGAGACTCAGCGAGGTCTGGCGCGGCGCGACGCGCGCGTGATCCGCTTGCAATATGTAGGGGCAAGGCATTGCCTTGCCCCTACAACTGCAAGCGGCACGTCCTCATCCATTTGCTCGCAACACTGGCAATATCAATCCGCCGTGGTTCCGACGTCCATCCCCGCCGACTGATCCAGCAAGTGCCAGGCCAGCATCCCCTGGTTGCGGTTGTCGCAGTGGGCGTCGCAGTCATCCATCATCGTCACAAGCGGATCATAGGCCGACGTGGAGCACAGGTTCGCGCTAAGCGCGCAGGCCTCGTCGAGATCGGAACCGGTGAGCGTCCCTGCGGCAGTCAGCGCAACCGCCTTGAGCGGCTTTGGCCAATAAATAAACTGCTGCTGCGGGTCGCCATACCAGGCGCAGTGGTTGTCGCCGTACAGCACGTTGTAGCCGTCGCGGTGGACCTTGGCGCCCCACCCCGGCGTGGTGGTTGCGTCGGTGGCTTTCTTGTCGAAGCGGTCGGACAGAATCGCACGGCCGGCCAGGAGTTTCTCCGTCTTGAACAGCGGGGCCATTGCTTCGGTCATTACGCGCGGACGCGTGTAGAGCACCGGCAACTGCTGCGTCCAGTATCCGGGGGCGCCCGTCTCGCGGAAGAAAAAGACCGGCGCGGCGCGATACAAATAGGTCATCTGCCGCTGCCGCCAGTTCATGTTCGTGGTCGTGTACCAGGATGCCCCCATCATCTTGCATATATTCGACCTTTGCCAGTTGCCGTACAATACCTTGTCGAAGGTCGCCTCGGAGTCGCGCATGCTGAAGCAGGCGAAGACGTCCATGCCGAGCGTCGGACAAGCCAGCACCTTGCCCGAAGGCAACACGCCGGTGTACATCAGCGCGGCGATGCCGATCGGGGCGGCATTCAGCTGTCCCGGCGCCCAGGCCGTGTCGGTTGCCGTGGAAGGGGCCGCGCCGGTCTTGCGGGCGTAGAAGATTGTCGCCGGGCGCCAACTGCTGTTCAGGGGATTGCGCTGGTCCGCCGCCGTCCCCCAGTGCGTTTCATCCGTGTTGACCCCCGTGCTCATGATCTGCGCGCCACGGTAGGAAAAGACCTGCGGCGTGTCCACTGCGTGCGTTATCCCTGGCTCGCCGCGCCAGGCCAGCCCGCCGGGGAAGTAACCGTTGTAGTCGCCGGTGTACGAGGCCATCGCCTGCCCGATCTCGTTGAGGTTGTTCAGGCAGCTTGTGCGGCGGGCCTTTTCCCTTGCCGACGCCAGCGCCGGCAGGAGCATCGCCGCGAGAATGCCGATGATCGCGATGACCACTAGCAGCTCGATCAGCGTAAAGGCACCGAGTCGTTTCAGCAACCGTTTCGTGAGGCGTTTCATGACTAACTCGCTTTCATTTGAAGAGTGCACCCCAAAGTCGTACTTCAGCACGATACCGGCCCTGCGGCCGGGTCAGCCCGCCATTGCAGTGATGCCGGGCGGAGCGCGCTCCTGGGGGACTCCCTTTGCCAAACGTTCCTGCGTGTGCTCCGGCGTCTCCCCCTTGGCAACCCCCGCGGGATCAGCAAAAAGCAGGCACAGCCCCTCGCCACTCCCCGTCAGGCTCGGTCTCTCAGTTCCCGGAACACAGGCGCAGGGGTGTGCGGCGCGCAGGATGGGCGGCGACGGGATAGGGGGGGCGGTCTGAAGATGGACGCGCCTTTGCTCCATCTCCTTCATGTATTTCTCAGCGTGCGCGGAGAAGGTCTTGACGCATCCGCTGCAACAGAAGTAGATCCGCTTCCCCTGATAGTCCACGAAGTAGGCGGATTTGACCGAGACCCCCATGACGGGGCATGTACCCTGGGTCAGTTCAGAGGCCGACGGGCTTCTCGGGCCGCAGCCTGAGACGGCGAGCGCCAGCGCCGCGGTGGCCAGCCACCCCGCCGCCCGCTTGCCTCTCACCATCCACGTACCGCTGAAACCGTTCACAGCCGCCCTCTCGTTTATGAGCCACAACGTATTGTGCCCGCAACCTGTTCATCTCTTTTTAACCCCAAGCTGATGCGCAATCCATCGGGTCATTCCCCCCACTGGGCATAGGGGACGGGCCTGAGGTCGCGGCAGCAAACGGACTAATAGCCATAGCGAATGGGCAAGAGCGAGTTGCGAATGAACGGCAAGCGGCACGACAAAATGCCGCTCGCCGGCGCCGTGTCCGTTCACTCACAATTCGCTATTCGCCATTCTTCAATCGCTATTCATTCGTTGGATTGAATTTCCCCCGCTCCACCGCCTATAATGTTTCCATTGCCCGTTACGTCCCCGTTCACATAGGCCTGAGGAGGTTTAATGGCGTACACCTACGAGCAGCTCAAGGACATGACGGTCGCCCAGCTCCGCGAGATCGCCAAGGGAGTCGAGAACGAGGCGGTCCAGGGCTATAGCACGATGCACAAAGACCATTTGCTTCCGGCGCTCTGCAAGGCGCTGGGGATTGAGGCGCACGTGCACCACGTCGCGGCGCTCGCCGCAAAGACGGAAGTCAAGAAGCAGATTCGCGCGCTCAAGGCCAAACGCGACGAACTGGACGGCACGCACGACCACAAGCATCTCGCGGCAATCCGACACCAAATCCGTGGTCTCAAGCGCAAGCTGCGCAAGGCGGCGAGATAGTTCAAGCGACAAAGTATACGATCCCATAGAGCGGGCGGCGCGAGCGCGTCGCCCGCTCTCGTTTAACGTACGAAGCTGTTTCACAACCCACAGGCGAGGGCGCCTGTGCCACACCGACCTCCGTATTCAAACAGCAAAACCATGTGGCTCAGCCGCCCTCGGCTGAGGTATTCGCCTGAGAAACAGGTTTTGAAACAGCTTCGAATCAGATCCGAACGCTCCAAGTTAATCGCCTGACTCTTTGACTCTTTGCCGTTTCCTTCGTCATTCGTCATTCGGGCCTCGTCATTGGCGAAGCGTGCTTTGTCATTTGGTCAGGGAACGTCAATCCCCCGAATTCCATGTGAGGTCAGGTTCGGATCGGGGAATCCGTCGTTCGCCGGCAGGATGGAAATCGCGTCGCGCGTTTCCACGTGCCCGTCCACGAAGAGGAAGTTGCGGCTCCCCTGCCAGTTCCACCATCCGTTGTCGCCTGAGACGCGCGCGTGGTTGCTCAACCACTCCCCCGCCAGCGCCTTCTGCGCAGGAGACCTGACGCGCGCGAGATGCTGCGCCACAGAGGGCGCCACGGGCGTCAGGTTGTCGCCCCGGAGGCCCGGCGTCGAACCGGACCAGGTGTGCTCCTTCATCGTCATGGCGTCAATCTGGTCGGGCGTGTGGTAGAAGGAAAGCGCGTAGGAATAGGATGTGTCGGCATATTTCTGGTGCGCGGCAGTGTCCACGGGGCACCAGAAGATCTTCTGCTCCTGGGCAACGTACGGGTTCAGCAGAGGCCGCCAGCCCCGCCCCATCCAGAGCCAATAGTTGGGGACCGTGCTTACGGGATCGTCGCCGATGGGGAAGATCTCGCTGTGGTCCCCCAGGTACATCTGGAAGGCAAAGCCGATCTGTCCCAAGTTCCCTGCGCAGGCGGTTCGACGCGCCTTCGAGCGGGCGGCCTCGAGCGCCGGCAGCAGCAGCGCCGCCAGAATCGCTATGATGGCCATCACGACGAGTAGTTCGATCAGCGTGAATGCATAGGTTGCGCGGCGCGACGTTCTCACAGCTATCCTTTGAGCGATGGGGTCGGGTTCCGTCCGGTGTGAAAAGGGGACGTTATCATATCCGACCCATTCCGTCAACTATTCTGACAATCCTCTTGACGCCGCCCCAATCGCGGCATATTCGTTAAGTGGGGAGTGAAAGGACTGATTAGGAGGCGGTGCCATGAATACCACGATGACAAGAGAAATGACCGCAGAGCAGCAGGAATTGCTTGCGCTTTGCAGAAGGTCTTACAGGCAGCACGGTTGCGAACCGGAGGAGTTCCGGATGGAGATGATTTATCCGGTTTTCCAGCCTGAGCATGACCGAGTGCTGTTGGTCTCCGGGCATTCTCATCCGTCCATCATGGCGGTGGCGTATTTCCGCCGCGACGGAACGCCGATCCATTTCGAGGACTGGCGGACGGGTGAGAACTTCCGGCTGACCGAATAGGACTGACGGCGCGAACGACGGGGCAGCGCTCACAGGGCGAACGCTGCGCCAATCACTATTGCGCCACCCACGACATAGAGTATCGTGCGACCGAGGGAACTCTTGCGCGGCAGATCGCGCGGCTCACCGCCGGCAGGAGGCGGGGCGAATGCGGCGCCGGGGCCGGCATCCGCCATTTGCAGGGTGAACTCGGCGCGCGGGCGCACCTCCTCTCCCCCTTCGGCAGTTGCTTGTCGAGGTTCAGTCAAGAGGATGTGTTCCGCATCCGTGGCTTTGGCGTTCAGCAGGTACTCTTTCACTGAAGCGGCGCGCTGGTAGGCCAAGAGCCGGAGGTCGTCGGGGGTGACCTTTATGTTCTCAAGGAGCGCTTCCTCCATGTCGGCGACCGGCACGTCCTTTGCCGCGCCGAGGAATCCCGTCGGCTTGTCCGGAATGTCCGCCGACTTGTAGACCTCCTTCAGATATTGCTCGTACTCCTCCGGGGCAACTTGTATCTCCGACAGGGGCGTGTTGGCGCCGGCCTTACCCATCGTCTTGCGTCGCTTTTCTGCCTTCAGTATGTCGGCGAGGAACTGCCTGCGCAACGACTCCGTATCCGGCCCGGCAAGCGTCTCTGTCCGAACCTCGAAGCGCAGAGCGGGCCGGTCCGCAAGCGCTTCGGCAATGGAATTCAACGACTTGATGGCCTCCGGGCTGAGGACAGCGCTGCCATAGTCGAACTCAATATAACTGGCCTCTTCGCTGCCGGTGAGGAAGGCGAAGGGGGAGGTGACGGCGCGCGTGATGAGATTGACCAGAGTCTGCAGCACGATCGGAAGGACGCGGAACTTTGGGTCGTCCAGGCTGCCGGACACCGGCACGTCGAGTTTGATCTGACCGTGCCTGTCCTTGAGGAGCGCAATAGCGAACTTGACGGGTAGTTTCGTAGCTGTGGGGCTGTCCACGCGATCCCCCAGCGTCAACTGGTCAAGAAGAATGCGGTTCTGCGAATCCAGTTTCACGCCTTGCACGAGGTATTGCAGGTCGAGGCGCAGGCGACCCTTGTCAATCGGATAGCCGATGAACTTGTCCGAGTAGGGAGTGAGCGGGCTGAGTTGGACATCCTGGAAGTCCACACGCACGTTGGCATAGAGATTGTCGGGATTCGGCAGGAGCTTTCCCGAAATCCCTATAGGGGATTGGTTATCCAGCAGTGCGTGGAATAAGAACTCCGCAGGCTGATCCTGTTTCTTCGGGTCCATGGCAAATCCCTGGACCGAGGCTTCGATGGCGTCCAATGACGTCCTGTAGATCGGCGTCAACGACTTGTCCTGGAAACTGAAACCGCCTTCGCGCACCGTGATCTTCCCGATGGCGATCACCGGCATGGGGAGTTGTTCGGCAGCCGGCGCCGGGCCCGCGCCCGCCGTGGGCGCGGCGGCGTCTTCCGCCTTCGGGGGAGGGATGGTTGCAAGGAGGTTTATGGAACTGTCCTCGTTCCTGACCACCTGGATCTTCGGTTGCGCCACAAGTATCTCTTCGATGCTCAGAGCAGCGGGCGGGAAGGAGGCGACAATTCCTTCGACATTGAGAGCGCCCAGGCTCACCATTGTCTCGCCGCCCCGCTTGTCCAGGACATTGAGCTTGTTCAGCGAGGCGCGTCCGCGGAAGCCGACTTGCAGGGATTCCCCCTGCCGTGCCGCAGTGGCATCTCCGGTCACGCTGACGCGGCCATCCGTGATCTCCCCCAGAAATTTGTCGGCGTAGTACGGCGCGTACTTGGGCAGGAACAGCCCTTCCAGCGCCGCATGGACCTGCGCGGCCATCGGATTGATGGAGAAGGAGCCCGAGGCCGTGACCGTCTCATCGGAATCCGTCCGCATTGCGAACTTGTACTCCGCGCTCTTGCCCTGTGCCGTGCTGAGGTTCACGCATTCCAGGTCAATCGGCGACAGAACGGCGTGGAAACTCCCCCCGGGCGGTTCGTCGCTGATGTCAACCTTGGCCCCTACCACGTTGAAGCTATCCAAGTCCAGAGTCACTGGGAACTTCGGCGGCTGGGCGGCGGGATCGGTTGGAGGCGGCGGCTCGGCGGGCTTCTCGGCAGCCGGCTTTTCGGGGAAAGTGGGAAGGAGCGCAAGGAGGTTCAATTTCCCACTGGCGTCACGCACAATATTCAATTCCGGCTCGCGGATCAGGATCTTTCCCAGGTACACCTGCATCTTGAGCGGACGGATGGAAAGCCGATCGATGCGGAATTCAGGCACTCGAACGACCGGCTTCCCGGCCAGGTCGGAAAGCTGAAAGTCGGCCAACGCAATGTCCCCGGAGAGAACCAGCGCCGGAGGGACTTCCTTGTATTGGGTGAAGGCGAGGTGGAATTTGCAGGTTACGCGGCCCGAGTCAATGCGGAAATTGAGCGGGATCGGCACGTCCCCCATGTAGCGCGGCAACTCCAAGTCCGTGACTTTCAGATCCAGCGTCGTCTGCAGCGATTCAGCGAACGGCTGGCTCTGGCCTGTGAGTGCGATGGGGCTGCCATCGAAGAGGGCCGAGAAGGCGGGCTGGACGTCGCTATTGATGAAGTAAGGGAAGTTAGAGACCGAAGGAATGCTCAGGCGGATTTGCTCCAGCCGATGCGCCGTGCCCGTGGTGGTGTCCGTCAGCACCAGCGCGCCGTTGCGGACTTGGATGTCGTTGATGGAGAACTGCATCGGTTCGCTCGGCGGTTTCGGCTCCTTCGGCTTGATGAGGTCGGAGAAGTTGAACGTCATCGGGCCGGTGCGAATAATATGGATCGCCGGGTCATCCACATAAACGGCGGCGATCACGGGAGCGAGTTTCCAAACCGAGGCCAGTTGCGCATTGACGTAGATGCTCTTGACGCTGACGAACTCTTCACTCCCCTCCCGTTCGCCAATGCGCAACCCTTTGACGCTGAGAGACAGCGCATACGGGTTCACGAAGATCTTCTCAATGGTTACCGGGCGGGATAAGGCCTCGGATGCTTTGCGCGCGGCAATGGACCGCGCGACCGGCGGAAGAACGAGAAAGACAGCAATGTTGAACAGCGCGAAAAGAATGAGCAGGACGGCGTACACCCGCTTCGCGCGGCGGCCCCAAAACCACTTGCCGAGTCGTTCCGCCCATTTCATGACATTATCCCGTCAACGCATGGAAAACCGGCCTCATCAGACGCCCAAGGCGGACAAGGATCTCCAACCTTGTCCGCCCTGGGTCATGCGCACAACCCTGCGTCATCCACGGAAATCCGCGACGTCAGAGGCCGTCAGTAAGCATCTCCCGCCGCATTGGCTACGACCGGGTGGATAACGAAGGAAATCGGGGGCAGAATCCACCAATAGGTGCTCACATTGGACTGCACCAGACGAATCTTGGTGGCCCCTTCGCCCTTCGCCGCAGTGGTGCAATCTCTCACCACCGCCGGGAGAGTTGAATCGCCCCAGACCGGATTGGAGAAGAGGATGTGCACGGCAACATTGGTCGTGTTGACATGCGCCTTGGGCGTCCCCTCCGGGATCTGGAGGCCGCTGTAGTCCCTGGCCATACTGCTCATGGTACAGCCCGTAAGGCAGACAAACCCCACAACTGCGATGAGGCAGAGGACGTATCTCATACGATTCCTCCTTCACCAAGACTCCCCGGACACTCTGCGGTTCACGACCGCCGCGAACCCGCTAGCAAGTATCATAACCTTCATGCACGCCGAAGCAAGCCGAATCTCCCCGCTGGAAGACCGGTCTTAGTCCTTGCCTCCCCCGGCTTTGCCCTTGGACGGCGCGCGGCGGCGCGCGGTCGCGGCACTCGAACGGCTCCGGCCCCGCGCCCGCGGTTTCCTTGTCACAGCGGGCTTGGTTGCGGATGAGGGCGCAACGTCCGCAATCGGTTCCGGTGCGGGCATGGGGGCAGCCCCCTGTAAGGGTGATGGCACAGGTTTCGGTTCAGTCGAACGACTCGGCGCCTGCACTGCGGCAGGCGGCGCAACGGTCGACGCCGCAGCGGACGCCGGAGCCGGCGGATGCCCAGGAGCGGGCACGGGCTGACGCGCATGGGAGTGATCTCGCGAGGCGGGGCCGTTCGCAGCCGCGTTGCCCGACGGCAGCGTAATAACGTACGTTCCGCTGCGCGGGTCTTCACGCATGAGGATCAGCTTGCGCGATTGCGCATCGCCCAACACCTCCGTAAAAGCGCGGTAGCCGTAATCCGACTCGTTGAATGACGGCTGCATCCGCTTGATCGTGTCCTTCACCAGCGAGGTCTGGATCGGGTCGCGCCCTTCGCGCAGGAGCGCGCCGACGGTCTGCGCTACCAGTTTCATCAGCGATTCCTTGTCCCTGCGGACGTCCTGCGGGCCCGCCGGCTGCGGGGCAACGTGGCGGTCCAGTGTCTCGTAGAAGATGAACTCGTCGCAGTTGGAAACGAGCAGGTTGGAGGTGCTGCCGCGCAGGCCAAGGCCGATCACGCGCTTGCCGTTCTCGCGCAGTTTGGATACGAGCGGCGAGAAGTCGCTGTCGCCGGACACGATGACGAACGTGTCAATGTGCTCCTTGGCATAGCACAGGTCCATCGCGTCCACGCAGAGCCGGATGTCGGCGGAATTCTTGCCACTGTCGCCGCGGCGAGGGATCTCGATCAGCTCGATGGCCGCTTCATGGAACGGCTTGGTGTAAGAGCCGAAGCGCGACCAGTCGGCATAGGCGCGCTTGACCAGGACGTTGCCGATCTCCAAGAGCCGCTGGAGGACCTTCTGAATGTCAAAGTGCGCATCGGTTCGACCTCGCAGGCCAAGCGCGATGTTCTCGAAATCAATGAAGAGCGCCAGATCGTGCCGTTCGCCCTGAGTCATGAATAATCTCCTGCATGGGATAACCTATGAGGACGATAACAGGCCCGCACGGGCAAGTCAACGGCCCTTGGCTTGACCGTTCTCGAAAAGGACGGTATAAGCATCAAGAGGCGTTCATAATGTCTGCGGTATGCATAATGTCTTCAATAAAATCAATGCTGCGGTGGAGTTTTCTGGCGTTGCTGGCCGCAGCCGCCGCATGGTACGTCATGGGGCATCGAGAGTCGCTGCTCTCGCTGCGAGCGATCCCCCCCGCTTCCCTGGCGCTGCTCCTTCTGTTGGCGCTGTCCGAGGAGTTGTTGCAGGGGATGCAGTTGCGATTGTTCTGCGGGGCGTTCGACCTGGCGCTGCGTTTCAGGGAATGGTTCGGCCTGACGATATGCAACAGCATGTACGACTACTTTGTGCCGGGGCGAGCGGCCAGCGGAGCGCGCGCTTACTACCTCAAGAAGGTGCGAGGCCTGACGTACGCGCATTTCGGCGCGATCTTCGTGGTGTCGAACGTGCTGAACCTCAGCGTCGCCTCGTTTGCCGGGGCGGCGGCGTGCCTGATCTGGTCGGTCCATACGACCGGCATGCCGGGCAAATGGCTCGGCGCGACGCTCACGTTGATGGCAGTCCCTCTGGCAGGCGCGGCGTCACTGATTGTGCTTCCCAAAGCAGCGCGTCATCTCCCCATCGGCGCATGGAAGGAGAAATTGCAGCGTTTCGGCAACGGAATGGAGGGGTTGCTGCGGCGTGCGGACGTGCTTATGGCGGGAGCCATCGTTCAGTCGGCCAAGGTCGCCGCATCCGCCGCCGGTTACTTCATTTGCTGTCGTGCAGTCGGAGGGGAGATCAGCTACGTCCAAGCCGTGATCGTCCAGAGCGTCGGGGCGTTCACCATTCTCTTGCCGCTGACCCCCGGCGGCCTGGGCATCAGGGAAGGGTTTGTTTCGTACTTGAGCTATCTGGTCGGACTGCCGGTGGAACTCGCCATGCTGGCGGCGCTGATCCAGCGCGCCGCCTCCATGGCGGTCGTCTTCGGGTTCGGGCTGTACTTCAGTCACTCGCTGACGCGCGAACTGGGATCGGGCGCGCATGGTGGACTGCGGGCGGCGGCGAGTTCCGAGCAGGCTGACTCGTGACTCCCCTGCGATAAGAGTCCAAATGTCTTTAGCCACAATTGGTTACGGCATGGCAGGATGATGGAAGATCACGCAAAGATACTGGTCATTTCGGTCTCCGGGATGGGGGATACGCTGTTGGCCACGCCGGCGTTGGAGGAACTACGCCGGTTGAGGCCGCAGGCGAGGATAGACCTGCTCATAGAAGGTTCGGGCAGCCGTTCCATGCTTCAGGGGAATCCCAGCATCAACAGTGTCTTCGATCTTGGATACGGTAAAGGGGTCAAGAGCGCGTTCCAGATGGCAATGGAGCTGCGGCGCAAGCGCTACGACATGTCCATCACGGTATGCCCGTCCAACAAACCGCATTTCGGAATCCTCGAGCGGCTGATCGGGGCGCGAACGCGGGTGGCGCATTCCTATCCTGACTCGCCCGCCCCCACGATGCAATGGCTGCGCACGCACAGCATCCCGGCGGCAGGGGAACTGCACCAGATCCGACAGAACCTCCACCTGGTCAATGCGGACGTAGCTATTGAAAAAGAGTTGCCTCGACCACGCGTGTTCCTTGAGGCCCAGGACCGCGCGTTCGCCGAAGAGCTTTGGCGGCGCGCGCCCCCCCTGCGCCCCGCCATCGCGGTGCATCCGGGCTCCGGCGACAAGCCCGGACGACGGCAGAAGGCGAAGCGCTGGCCTCTCGAGAACTACGTTGAGACGATCATGCGGTTGAGGCGCGAGTTGAACGCATCGGTTTTCATGTTGAGCGGGCCTGACGAGGTTGCCCTGTTGCCGCAGTTGGTGCAGTCCGTCGAGCGGGCCGGCCTGGAGCACGTCCACTTCCCCCAGGCGCCGATCCGCCAGATCGCCGGACTGATCGAGCGGTGCGACCTGCTCCTATGCAACGACAGCGGGATCATGCACATCGCCACGGCCCTGCGCACCCCGGTGCTGGCGCTCTTCGGGCCGACCAGTCCGAAGAACACCGCGCCGGTCTGGCCGGGCTGCCGGGTGCTGGTCGGCGGGAGTTGCTCGCGACTCCCCTGCTATCGCTACCCATTCCGTACGGTCAGTTCATCCATCAACTGCGAACGCCCGATCTGCTGGGGGAGCCTGACGCCCTCCGTCGTGGTGGCCGAAATCCGCACGCTCTTGTCCGCCCCGCGCGCGTAGACGCAGGCCGGTGCAGTCCTCTTTAGGAACGACATGGATAGGACGGAACCAGCTTCGGGCACGCTCTTTGCCCGCGCAAAGCGGCGCCTTCGGGCGGACCCGCGCGTGAGGTACGGAGCGCTGCTGCTTGCGCTGCTGACCTGCTTGTACGCGCTGCTGCAGAACGGATACTGGGCGGCAAGCGGCGATCCGGAAGTGTACATGGCCGCGGCGCGCAACCTGACGGCCGGCAACGGGTACACGTTCGACGGCGCGCCCATCGTGCATTACCCGCCGGGTTGGCCGCTGGTACTTGCCGGCGTCCTCCAATTCACGTCGAGCTTCTGGGTCTTCAACGCCGTGGCCAAGCTGCTGCTGCTCGGAGCGGCGGTCATGTATTACCTGCTCCTGCTTCGGTTGACCACGCCGGCGCGGGCGTTCCTCTGTGTCTTCACCAGCGCCACGCTGTGGTGGTGGTTCTCGAACGCCTACCTGCTCTATAGCGAGGGCCTTTTCATTCTCCTGCTGGCGTCCGCGCTTTTCCTGGCGCGACAGGTCACGGAGGGCCGCGGCGCGTGGTGGCGTATCGCGCTGGTGGCCCTCCTTTGCGCGTCCCTTGTCGCCATCCGCTGGCTGGGATTACTTGCCGTGGCTGCCATCGTGGGCACGCTGCTTTCGGGGGAGTTCTGGCCGCGGCGGAACCGCCAATGGCTCTGCATGTGGCTCAGTGTGTCAGCCACCTTCATTACCTTTGCGTGTCTGTATGGCGCCACGGTGGGCCTGGAAGAGAATAATCCGATCGTCTGGAGCACGTACCGTTTTCCCCTGACGGCCGGCGGTTCCGTCGTAAACCAATTGGGAAACCTGTCCAACGCGGGGCTTTGGATGGCCGACATCCTCTGGCCGCCTACGAAGCGGATTGTCTGGAGCCCCGTGTTGCTGACGACGGCGATCCTCGCGGGCTGGTTCCTCTGGCCGTTCATCGTGTCCTTCACCATCGCGCAGGCCCGGCGGAAGCAATGGATGCTGACCGGCATTCTCCTGTACCTCGTGCTGCTCATGGGCCGCTGGGAAGTGCCCGAGGGGAGATACCTTGTGCCGTTCATCCCCTTGTTCCTGCTGGCATTCTGGAGCGGTCTCGACCTGGCGGCCGATTGGCTGCAGAAGGAGTACTCGTTCCCGGCGTTTCGCTGGAAGTCCATTGCGCTGACCGTTGTGTTGGGTTCCGTCCTCCTATGCAACCTGACGCTGTACGCCATAGATATGGTCGTCATGCGTTCGCGAGACTTCTACGCCACTTACCTTGCGGGAGAGTACGTGCCGCTCATCGCCATTTCGCAATATGTCCGCCGGAACGTCCCGCCGGAGGAGATGATCGCACTCAATGGCTTGTACGACAACTTGCAAATACTCACGTACAACAAGGTGGGCATGGCGACTTCCGTGATGCTGACGGACCATATCATCGTGCCCACGCCGGGGCGGATCGGCTTGAACGGTCCCTCGCCACAGTTGGTGGAGTGGGCCGAGAAGCGCCATATCCATTATTTTCTGTTCCGTTCCCCCATCTCCCCCTGGCGGCTCTGGCATTTCCGCGTGCCGCGCCTGCAGCGATGGCTCACAGGGCAGCGGGAGATTCCGACAAGCCCGTACTGGGTGCTGTATCGCATCGAGCATGGCAGGGCCGTCGAGATTCGGGACATCCCGCCCGCCCCGCCGGTGACGCATATGCCCGCGGCCCTTCAGGGCGGCCCCGACCCCGCGAAACTGCGGCAGGCATTCAGATGAGAATCCTGCACCTCCAATATGACCACCCGCAAAACCCCTGGCTGGGGGGAGGCGGGGCGAAATACGTTCACGAAATCTATCGCCGCCTCCGCCAACGCCACGCGGTGACTGTGATGACGGGCAGTTGGCCCGGCGCGCCGCGGCAGCAGGTCATTGACGGCGTCCGCTACGTCCACGCCCGGCCCGGCCTGGGCCGCATCCAGAGCCAGCTATGCTATGGCATCCGCGCGGCGTTGCGCGCGATGAGGAAGGATTACGACCTTCTCGTGGATAGCGTCAGTCCCTTTTGCCCGACATTCGCCGGGACGCTCTCGCGCGGGCCAACGGTCGCGGACATCGGACTGGACCTGTACGGCTCGGCGCGCAGGTTCCGGGCCATCCGCCCCATCGTCACCGCCCTTCTGAACCAGAACCTGCGAGGACATCGAAACTTCATCGCCGTCGCGCCTGGTCTGGAGCGGTTACTGCGCGAGAAGCTGGGAACCGGGATTGATGTCCGGGTGATCCCCCTCGGCGTGGACCGGGAACTATTCGATCTGGAGAGCGAGGAAGCGCCGTACCTTCTGTTCCTGGGACGGACGGACATCGAACACAAGGGACTTGATTGCCTGCTTGACGCATACGCCCTGTTCAGGGCGCGGCGGCCGGAGATCGGGCTGGTGATCGCCGGCTCGGGCCCGGAGGAACAGAAGCTCCGCCGGATGGCGGAGGAGCGAGGTGTCGCGCAGACCATAACTTGGGCGGGGTGGGTGACTGGCCCGGCCCGAAGTGACCTGCTGCGGCGGTGCCTGGTGCTGTGCCTCCCGTCGCGGCGCGAAGGATGGCCGATTGTGGCGAATGAGGCGGGTGCCTGCGGCAAGCCGGTCATCGGGTTCAACGCGACGGGGGTGTGCGACGCTGTCCGCAACGGGGAGACCGGGCTGCTCGTGCCGTATGAGGACACCCGCGCGCTCGCGGAAGCGATGGGACGCATTGCGGACGATGCGGGGCTGCGCCACACGCTCGGAAGCAATGCCCGGAAGTGGGCCGAGCAGTTCACCTGGGAGCGTACCGCCGAGTCATACGGGCGCTACTACGAGGAGGTTATCGCCCGCGCGTGCAAGCACTAAACTGCAATCCGACGTATCCGTCCGATCCGTCGGATATGTTGTATCCAAGGAGAGCAACCATGAAAGTCGTCGCGTTCAACGGAAGCCCGCGCAAGGACGGGAACACGGCTTGTCTGATCAACCACGTTTTCGAACCGCTCCGCAAGGAGGGCATCGAGACGGAGCTGGTGCAACTCGGCGGGAACCTGATGCACGGCTGCGTCGCCTGCTACGAGTGCTTCAAGCGAAAGAACGGACGCTGCGCGCTGGAGGGCGACATCGTGAACAGCTGCATCGAAAAGATGCGGCAGGCCGACGGAATACTCCTCGCCTCTCCGACCTATTTCGCCGACGTGACCTCCGAGACGAAGGCGCTGATTGACCGCGGCGGATTCGTAGCGCGAGCGAACGGCAATTTCCTGCGCCGCAAGGTCGGCGCGGCGATCTCCGTCGCGCGCAGGGCCGGCGCGATTCATGCCTTCGATACGATCAATCACTTCTTCCTGATCAGCGAGATGATCGTCCCCGGCTCCAATTACTGGAACCTGGCGCTCGGGCGCGAGAAAGGGGAGGTCGAAAAAGACGAGGAAGGCGTCCGCACGATGAAGACGCTCGGCGAGAACATGGCCTGGCTGATGAAGAGGGTGCGGTGACAGAATAGCAGGGATAACGTAGAGACGCTTCTTAAGAAACCTTCGCTGCCGACGCCCTCACATATCGCACGAGAACGTCCGTTGCCATCTGGATTTCATCCGCGCTCAACGGCGACCTCGGCTGCTCCAGAAAACTCGGAAAGACAGTCTCATTTAGAACCCATACGTCGCACCCCTTCGGCTGTTTCTCAACGTACCAGCCCGGATACAGGACAACGCCGCGAACAGGGAGTGTCTTGCGGGTTTCTTTGGTCAGAAGATGCCCTACCCAGTCGGCCAGTGCCTTTGCCTGAAATACTGGATTCCTGTCAGGCGTGAAGCCGTTGACTGTCACGCTCTCCCCGTCATAGACGACTCGGACGTCCCCTTTCATTGGCTTGCTGGCAGTCTTCGTTTCAATGACAAACACACCGCCCGGCCCGATGATGACATGGTCCACATTGAACTTGCCTGGGACCTCGATATCATGCAGGACTTTGTAGCCCTTCTCACGCAGGGCCTCCAGCGACTGGCCCACCACGCGTTCACCTTCGCGACCCAGTTTCAAGTTGCGCAATTGCGGACGAATCTCGACGTACTTTCCTGCCACATAGGCCGCACAGATCGCAGTGACCACCGTTACAGGAAGCGGGCTGTGTTTCCATTGGAGCAGCCACGCAACCCATTCATAAGCGCTGAACAGTCCGAAGAAGAACACGGTGATAGCCATTGGCATGAAGTCGTCATGCAGGCGGTCAATCTCGTCCTGTAAGGATTGACCTGGCAAGTGCAGCGGCTTCTCTTTCAGAGGTGAACGTGTCTCCATGGTGTACCCTCAATTGGATGAACGGAGTTGCCTCAACTGACGTTGCATTCTCTGCATTCGGAGCCAGGGTGTCAAGGCCGTGGGGGCGCAAAGAGCCTGCAAAGCCGCCCCCCCCTTCCCATCCCCCCTCCTGTCGTAATTGCCATGTCGGTCTTCTATCATCCCCTCATGCCTCTGTCAATGACAATTGGGCGTGAGAGTCCCTTCGTTTCGTTGCATTCACGCGTAGACGCCGGTATCATGGTCCGCACTTCACGTTCAGGAAAGGACGTCCATGGCGGAACGGTTCGGATTCGACAACGAGAGATATCTTCGCGAGCAGACCGCCGCGATCACCGAACGCGTCGGGCGCTTCGGAAACAAACTATATCTTGAGTTCGGCGGAAAACTACTGTTCGACCACCATGCCGCTCGCGTGCTGCCGGGCTTTGACCCCAATGTCAAGATGCGCCTGCTCCAGCAACTGGGAGATCAGGCGGAAATCCTCCTGTGCATCCACGCCGGGGCGATTGAACGAAGGAAGATGCGCGCGGATTTCGGCATCACCTACGATGCCGACGCGCTGAAGCTCATTGACGAACTGCGCGAGCACCGGGTGGAGTTGAGGGCGGTTGTCATCACGCGGTTCGACGACCAGCCCAGCGCGCTGCTTTTCAAGAACAAGCTGGAGCGCCGCGGGATCGAGGTGCACACGCACCGCCCGACGCGCGGCTATCCGACCGACGTGGACCGCATCGCCAGCGACGAAGGATACGGCGCCAATCCGCACATCCGCACCATCAAGCCGCTCGTCATCGTTACCGGGCCCGGCCCCGGAAGCGGCAAGCTGGCCACCTGCCTGAGCCAGATGTATCACGATCATCGCAAGGGCGTTCACTCCGGCTACGCCAAGTTCGAGACGTTCCCCATCTGGAACATCCCGCTGCAACATCCCGTGAATGTCGCGTATGAAGCGGCCACGGCGGACCTTCATGACGTGAACATGATTGACCCGTTCCACCTGGAGGCATACGGCGTCCAGGCCATCAATTACAACCGCGATATCGAGGCCTTCCCGGTGCTCCGGAAGATCCTGGAGCGGATCACCGGCGGCGAGGCCATGTATCGCTCGCCAACGGACATGGGGGTCAATCGCGCCGCGTGCGGCATTGTGGACGATGCGGCCGTTCGCAAGGCGGCGGAGCAGGAGGTCATCCGGCGGTACTTCCGATATGCCTGCGAGTACGCCATGGGCATGAGCGAGAAGTCCGCCGTCGAGCGCGTCGAATCTCTCATGGAGCGCCTCGGCGTGAAACCGGACGACCGGGTGGTCGTAGGTCCCGCGCGCCAGGCGGCCGAGGCCGCGCGGCAGAACGGCAAAGGGAACGAAGGGTTCTATTGCGGCGCCGCAATGCAACTGAAGGATGGCTCCATCGTCACGGGCAAGAACTCGCCGCTCATGCACGCCACGTCGAGCCTTGTGCTGAACGCCGTCAAGCGCCTGGCCGGGCTGCCCGACGGCATCCACCTGCTGTCGCCCGGCGTCACCGAATCCATCGGCCGGTTCAAGCACGGCGTGCTCGGCAAGAAGTCCGCCAGTCTGGATTTGGAGGAAACGCTGATCGCTTTGGCCATCAGCAGCACGACCAGTCCGGCGGTGCAACTCTGCGTGGAGAAGTTGAAGGAGCTTCGCGGTGGCGACGTGCACCTCACCCATATCCCCACCCCCGGCGATGAGGCCGGGCTGCGGCATTTGGGGATGCACCTGACGGCGGACCCGAGCTTTGCGACCAAGGATCTGTTCGTCTCCTGACAGCTTGACAACGCGCATTGCAGTCGGTAGTTTCAACCCTCACTTTGCCGGCAATATCCGTCCGGCCGTCGGGCGGAGGCGTTCCTCATTTCTGCGAAGGAAAGGGCCGCGCCATGGGCATTCCGGAAATCACCGCGGACGCCTTGAACGCCGAAGAGTTCATCCGGACAAGTTGCCAGGAGATCTCCGCCGCCGTTGGAAAGGGGCTGGCCATCAATGCGCTCTCCGGCGGGGTGGACTCCTCCACTGTCACCATGCTCGGCCACAAGGCGCTGGGCAACAAGCTGAAGACGTATTTCATTGACAACGCCCTCATGCGCGAAGGGGAACCGGAGTCCGTCGTCGCCACGTTCAAGAAGCTCGGCGTGCCGGTCGAACGGATCGACGCGCGCGACGATTTCCTGTACGCGCTCCGCGGCATCACCGATCCGGAAGCCAAGCGCGAAGCGATCACCCAGACCTTCTACAAGAAGGTGTTCGGCAAGCTGGTCCGCGACAGCGGGGCCCAGCACCTGCTCCAGGGCACGATCCTGACCGACATCGAGGAAACGGTGGCGGGCGTGAAGCGGCAGCACAACGTTCTGGCGCAACTGGGGATTGACACGCAGAAGGAGTTCGGGTACCAGGTGCTGGAGCCGTTGCTCCGGCTGCGAAAGCCGGCCGTGCGCAAGCTGGGCCGGGCGCTGGGCCTGCCCGCGAGCGTTTTTGATCGCCGCCCCTTCCCAGGGCCGGCGCTCGCCGCGCGGATTCTGGGCGAAGTGACCGCCGAAGAGCTCTGGATCGTCCGAAGGGCCACCCGCATTGTGGAAGAGGAACTGACAAACACGCAGGCGTTCCAGTTCTTCGCCATCCTTCACGAGGACAAGGTGACGGGAATGCGCGGCGGGAAACGGGATTTCGGGCGCCAGCTTGAGATTCGGTGCTGGGACACAAAGGACGCCGTGACCGCCACCCCGACCGCGCTGCCCTGGGCCGTGCTTCAAAAACTGGCGACGCGGCTGACAACGGAGCTGACGGAGGTGGTCAGCGTCACCTACAATGTCACCCCCAAGCCGCCATCCACGATGGAAGCGGTATAGGCAAAAGGAGAACCGAATGAGAGCCATCAGACTGGTTGCCGTTGCGCTGATATGCGCCGTTGCGTTTGCGACCCTTTCGTTTGCCGCGCCGGAGCCGACCGCGGAGAAGCCGGTCACGCTGACGTATTCGATCTTCTTCCCGGCGATGCACAAGAACACGCTGCTGGCGAACGAATGGGCCAAGGAGATCGAAAAGCGGACCGACGGGCGCGTGAAGATCACCATGTTCGCCGGCGGCACGCTGTCCCCGGCGGACAAGTGCTATGACGGCGTCGAGAAGGGCATCTCGGACATCGGCATGTCGGTGCTGGGGTACACGCGCGGCAAGTTCCCGCTTTCCGAAGTCATTGATTTGCCGCTCGGCTACACCAGCGGCGCCCAGGCGACGGAACTTGTCAACGCGTTCTACAACAAGTTCACCCCCAAGGAGTTCAACGGCGTCAAGATCATGTACTTCCATGCGCACGGGCCGGGATTCCTCCATACCAAGAAGCCGGTGGCCTCGCTGGAGGACCTCAAGGGAATGAAGATACGCTGCACGGGCCTTGCCGCCAAGATCGTCGAGGCGCTCGGCGGCACCCCGGTGGCGATGACAATGGGAGAGACGTACGACGCCCTGAGCCGCGGCGTGGTGGAGGGTTCGATGGCCCCGCAGGAGTCGCTTGAGGGCTGGCGCTGGGGTGAAGTGGTCAAGTATTCGACCGAATGCTACGGCGCGGCCTACTCGACCGCGTTCTTCGTAGCGATGAACAAGGAGAAGTGGGACGTCCTGCCTGGGGATATCCAGCAGATCATCGAGAAGGTGAACCAGGAGTGGATCCCTAGGACCGGCAAAGGCTGGGACGAGATGGACGCCAGCGGCAAAGCGTTCACGATCGCGCGGGGAAACAAGATGGTCCCCTTGACGGCCGAGGAGAATGCGCGCTGGGCGAAGGCGATGCAGCCGATCCTCGACGACTACGCCAAACGAATGAAGGAGAAAGGGCTGCCGGGTGAGGAAGCGCTGAAGTTCTGTCAGGAGTTTCTGAAGAAATCCGACGCCGCCCAGAAAGAGGGATCAGGAAAGTAACTCTTCCCCCCATTTGGGCGTGGCCGCTGGAAGCAGGCGAAGTGGCGCGCGTTATCAAACCCGCGAATATGGCGCGTTCCTTCCGCTTCCACCTTTCCCGCGCCTGCGGCGCGGGACGCGGACTGGATAGTCCGCGCCACTTACGGACCTCTCATGGAACGCCTGCCGTGCGTGGCCCCACTTCGTTGTCTCTTTGCCTTGGGTGATGAATGACGCGCCTCTTCGCGGCAGTGTTGAAAGGTTGCAGGGCGCTGCAATGGATCGCCGGCGCAAGCCTGGTGTTCCTGATGCTGTTGACGATCTGCGATGTCCTGTTGCGCGCCTTTGGGCGGCCCATCCCCGGCACCTTTGAACTGGTCGGGTTCGCCGGCGGCATCGCGATCGGGCTGGCGATGCCCTTCACCTCATGGGTCCGCGGCCACGTATTCGTGGACACCTTCCTCGAACGCCTGCCAAAGGGCGGCCGGATGGCCGGCCACGTCGTAACGCGTTTGCTGGCCATGGTCCTCTTCACGGTCCTCGGCTGGAACCTCGTTCGCTTCGGCCTCGACCTGCGCGCGTCTGGGGAAGTCTCCCTGACCCTGGAACTCCCCTTCTACCCCCTCGCGTTCGGCCTGGCGGCGGCCTCGTTCGTCCAGGTCGCCGTGTTGCTCTGCGACATCGCCATAAGCGTCCGAGGCGGCCATGAGTGATGTGACCATCGGCATCGTCGGCTTGCTGGTCGTGCTGGCGCTCTTTCCGACCGGCATCGAGTTGGGCTTCGCGATGGCCATTGTCGGCGTCGTCGGCTTCAGCGTCATCGTCAACGCAAACGCCGGCATGAACGTCCTGGCGAAGGACGTTTTTGACACCTTCACCAACTACGGTTTCACGGTGATCCCGCTGTTCATCCTGATGGGGCAGGTGGCGTTCAACGCGGGGATTGCCCGACGGCTCTACCAGGCCGCCTACCGGTTCCTGGGGCACATCCCGGGCGGCCTGGCAATGGCGACGGTGGGCGGCGCAACGGTCTTCAAGGCGATTTGCGGCTCCTCGCCGGCGACGGCGGCGACTTTCGCCAGCGTCGCAGTGCCGGAGATGGACCGGTACAACTATGACCGCCGGCTCTCCACCGGCGTCGTGGCGAGCGTCGGCACGCTGGGCATCCTGCTGCCGCCAAGCGTGACCCTGATCGTCTTCGGCGTCATCACTCAGCAGTCCATCGGCAAGCTCTTCCTGGCCGGGCTGATTCCGGGGTTGCTCATCGCCGCCTGCTTCATCGTCGTCATCGCCGGCTGGTGCCGAATTAACCCGACGCTCGGTCCGCATGGGGAGCGCTCGACATGGAAGGAACGCGCCGCCTCGCTTCCGGAGTGCCTCTATGTCATCGGCGTCTTCCTGCTCGTCATCGGCGGCCTGATGAAGGGGTATTTCACGCCCACCGAGGCGGGCAGCGTCGGGACCGCCGCGGTCCTGGTGCTTTCGCTCGTCAGGCGCGACCTGACGATGAAGGGCTTCTTCAAGTCGGTAGATGAGTCGCTTCGCACCGCCTGCATGGTGCTGATGCTGATCGCCGGCTCGACGGTGCTAGGACACTTCCTCGCCGTTACGCAGATTCCGATGATCGCCGCCGACTGGGTCACGTCGCTTCCTCTCCCCCCCCGCGCCATCATGGGGTTGATTTGCCTCGTCTATCTGATCGGCGGCTCCTTCATTGACGACCTCGCTTTCATGGTGCTTGCGACGCCGATCTTCTACCCGGCGGTGCAGAAGCTTGGGTTCGATCCGCTCTGGTTCGGGATGCTGGTGGGTGTCACGGTGATGATCGGCGTCGTCATTCCGCCGGTCGCCATCAACGTCTTCGTCGTCAGGAACATTACCAAGGCGCCGTTCGGCGTCATCTACCGCGGCGTCTACCCGTTCCTCATCGCGCTGGTGTTTGTGGCGATCCTGCTGTTCATTTTTCCCCAGATCGCCACCTTCCTGCCGAATTTGTTGATGAAATAGGATTGGGCGCCCGGTGACTCCGTTCAGCATTCTGCTGGTGCTTATCTCGACATTCCTGCACGCCGGTTGGAACCTGCTGGCGCGGCGTGAGCGAAAGGAGCACGCCTTCATACTCCGGATGCTGGCGGCGCTGTGCGTCATCGCGGCGGTTCCGGCGGCGCTGGGGTTCCTCTCCATCGGTTCCCTGCCGGCGCGGGCGCTATGGTGCGCTCTGCTTTCGGGGGCGTTCTGCGGGCTGTACTACCTGGGTCTGGCGCGCGCATACGCTTCGGGCGAGTTCTCCGTAGTTTATCCGGTGGCGCGGGCGCTGCCGGTGCTGCTGATCGGGTGTGCAGACATTGTGCGCGGGCGAGTCCCAACGCTGCCGGGATGGGCGGGGCTGCTGATGGTCACCGCAGCCTGCGCGGTGATCCCGATCCCGTCGCTCGGACGGATCTCACTCAGGCACTACTTCAACCGCACGAATGGGTGGGCGCTGTTGGCGGCGCTGATGACCGTCGGTTACACGATCACAGACAAGTACGCGGCAGAAGCAGTCCACGACAGTGTCGCGTACGCCCTCGTATACGGCTATCTCTTCTTCCTCGTGGCCACGGTTGCGTTTGCACTCTGTCTGCGTCAACTGGGAGGCGCGGAAGCGGACGCCCGTCAGGTCGGCTGGCGGCTCCCGGCGCTCGCGGGCGCGTTCTGCTTCGGCGCATATTCCATGGTGCTGTGGGCTTACCAGTTGGCCGAAAAGGCAAGCTACGTCGTCGCGTTCCGGCAGGTGAGCATCCTGATCGGAGTCGTCATCGCCGCCCTCTTGTTCAAGGAGCGGGTATCCCCGTTGCGCATCGTCGCCGCCTGCGCGATGGTGCTGGGGCTGATCGTGATCGCGTTGTTCGGATGAATAGGACAACGAGGGGCGTCCTGCCGAGATTGCCTGCGAAGCAAGCATGACACGACCAGGTGCAAGAAGACGCCCGGCCCGGTATGATGATGTTCAGTGCCGCACCGGAATTGAGATGAACCGTTGCTTTTTGAAGGGTCCTGGAGGATGCACTCTCAGCGATATGGCGACGAGGCGCGCAGGCGTTTCTGGGCTGAGCAGATGGACGAGGCGTATCTGTTCATGCAGAAGATGGCCCTCCAGCCCGTCAGCGAGTCCGGCGAGGAAATGATCCCGCTTCCCGAGACAGCGGGAGCGGCCGGCGTGGAGATCATCTTTTCCAAGACCCCCGCGCCCGGCGGCGCGCAGCGGCTGTTCTACGTCCGCAGGGGATTAGGCGCGAAAGTTCTTGCCGTCGCGCGTGAGATGAATCGCAGAGGGTGGACGCTCAGGATTGAGGATGCGTACCGCACGGTGGAAGTCCAGAAACGCCTGGCGGTTCAGGAGAGTGTGTTCGACGCCATCCTGGCGCGCACGCTATGGGAACTCAAAGGGCGCCCCCCCACCGTTCAGGAAATGCTGCGGCGCGTCTCGGCGCTGGTGGCAACCTGTCCCAAGGTCGGCACGCACATGTCCGGAAGCGCGCTGGACATTTCAGTGCTGAGGCGCGACGACGGAATGGAGGTTGACCGAGGCGCCCCCTATCTCGAGATGTCGGAGTTGACGCCGATGGACTCGCCGTTCGCGTTGGCAGAAGCCCGGGAGAATCGCAAGGAAATCACGGCCCTCATGGCGCGCCACGGATTCGCGGCATATCCGTACGAGTTCTGGCACTACTCCTCGGGAGACGCTTACTCGGCGTTCCTTTCCGGGATCGCCGAACCGGCCGGCTACGGGCCTGTGCGGATGGAACTGCCGGGGGGGCGAACGTGCGCGATTCCAAACCCAATCCAGCCGCTGCATACGGAGGAGGAGATCCGCTGTCAGATCGAACTCTCGCTCAACCGCCTCGCACGCAAGCGGTAATCTCTGGTCAACTCGCCTCGCTTTGGCTACTTCCTGGCGGCGCGGGTGGTCGTGATCCACTCCGTCACCTGCCGCGTCTTCGCGGCAAGTCCGTCGAAGTCCTTCTTGGCGACAAGCTCTTTGGTGATCAAGTTGCCGCCGCGGCCCCCGGCCACCACGGCCGCCTTGGCAGACATCGCGTGGGGTCAATGCATCGGAAGAGCACATGGGTAGGTTGTTCGAGTTCGCCGACGAATTCGAGAAGGAGTATACGCGCTCCGTCAAGCGGGCGGACGAATCTGACATTGCATTCCACCGCACTATTCTTGCGGCAACCGGCAACGAGTTCCTGGAGAACATAGGAAACGTGGTCGAGACTTTCTTTGTCAGAGCGGCTCACGAAATGGCTGACTGGCAGGAGAAGTCCGTCGAACTGACGCAGGCAACTCACAGGCTGATTGCAGATGCGTTCAAGACCCGCAACGGATGCGAGGCATGGCGGCTGATGTCAATACACCTGGCCCCCTGGAAACAAGGAGTCCCTGACCGTGGGCAAACGAGCGGCAGATGACGCATCGGGACGTGGCGTGGTGGCAGGCTTTGCAGTTCCATTTCCCGCAAGAATGTCCGGCTACACCGAGGCGGAAATTGAAGCGGTCGTGGATGTGATGCGCAACGCCGATGCGCTGACCCAGTCCAAGCGGATGAAGCAGTTTGAGGCCGATTTCTGCGCGTACAACGGCTCGCCTCATGCCTTTGCCCTGGACAATTGCACGAACTCCCTTCGCCTTGCCGCGATCCTGTGCCGGTTGAAACCGGGCGATGAGGTCATTATCCCGGCCTACACCTTCTGCGCCACGGCGATTCCCTTTGGGGGAACGGGCGCGAGAATCGTCTGGGCGGACATTGACCCGGAACGCCGCGTGGTTTCGCCGGAGGACGTTGCGCGCAAGATCACGCCACGGACCAGAGCCATCGTCGTCGTGCACCTGCTGGGCATGCCGGTGGACATGGATCCGATCATGGCGCTCGCCAGGAAGCATGGGCTGCGCGTGGTGGAAGATTGCGCCCAGGCGCCCGGCGCTGAATACAAGGGGCGCAAGTGCGGCTCCATAGGGGACTTCGGCTGTTTCAGCTTCCACGGCGCCAAGAATATCACCACCCTCGGCGAGGGGAGCATACTGACCGTCGCCAGGGATGAAGACGCGCAACTCGTCCCCGGCCTTCGCCACAACGGCTGTCGGCCCTTCGCCGCGCCGCGAACGCGCGACTGGGTCCCGGCGATGAGCAACGTGGATTTGGACATTCCCGGCGTCTGGCCGCAGAACTTCTGCCTGGGCGAGGCGCAATGCGCACTCGGGAGCATGCTCCTCAAGCGGCTCGACACAATCAACCAGACCCTTATGGACCAGGCACAGAAGATAAGGGTAGGCATCGCCGATCTGCCGGAGATTACGATGCATACGATCCCGAACGACGTCAAGCACGTCTACCACCAGTTCGTGCTTCACTTCAACAACAACGGCATCCATGCGACGCGCGACGACCTGCTGGACATCCTCGTGCACGAGAAACGCATCCGCGCTCTGGTGCAATATTACCCCCTCTATCGCTACCCGCTCTTCCAGAAGATGGGGTTCGGCGAGCAGGACTGTCCGGTTCTTGAGAAATGGTGGGACAACAGCTTCTCGCTTCCGTGGTGGTGCGGCATTCCCGATGACACGCTTGCCTTGCTGGTCGCCGCCCTGAAAGACTCCGTGCGCCGACTCAAGGAGAAGGGCCGATGACAACGACCTCAGCCCCGTCCCCAAAGGAACGTTGCGTATCTTGATGCCGTCCTTCGTGACCTTTGTGTCCTTTGTGGTGATGCATTGCCCATGCCGTCTTCGACTGGGGCGGAAAGGAAAGCTGAAAATGGAATACTGTTCTGTGCCCCAACTCAGTGGCAAGATTTCTCGAATCTGCCTGGGCACGATGCTCTTTGGCAATCCCGTTGCCGAGCCCGAGGCCATCGCGCTGACCCACGCCGCCATGGAGCGCGGCGTGAACTTTATTGACACGGCTGATATCTACGAGGGGTATGACCGTTCCATCGGCAGCCACGGCGGGGTGGCTGAGAGAATCCTGGGAAGGGCCCTGCGGGGGAAGCGCGATAAGGTCATCATCGCCTCCAAGGTGGGAAATGCGACGGGACCGGGCCCCGACGATCAGGGCCTGGGACGAAAGCACGTCGGGAGCACCCTCGAAGCCATTCTCAAGAGGCTGGGCACGGACTACCTGGATATCTACTACATGCACAAGATGGATCCGGCGACCCCGCTGGAGGAGTCCATTGAGACGTTCGCCGGCCTGGTCGAGCAGGGTAAGAGCCGGGCGTGGGGAGTGTCAAACTTTTCCGCTGAAGCGATCCGTGAGATCGTCGTTCTATGCCGCAGGAATGGATGGCCGCTGCCCGCCATGTCACAGCCCAATTACAGCATTCTTCGGCGCGATATCGAAGCGGATCATCTTCCCGTTTGTCGGGAAGCCGGTATTGCCGTCGTCCCGTACCGCGTTCTGGAGGGCGGCCTTCTGAGCGGGAAGTATGCAAAAAGCGCGCCGCCGCCGACCGGTTCGCGGCAAGCCGAAAAGCCCGGCTGGCTGATGGAGATTGACGACGCTGCGCAAGAACGACTCGACGCGGTTCGCCGTTCCGCGGCCACGCTGAAAATGCCCATGTCGCGGTACGCCATCGCCTGGGTCCTGTCCAGGCCCGGAGTCGCCGCCGCGGTTGTCGGCGTCAAGAATCTCCAGCAGCTCGACGAGGCCGTGGCGGCGGCAGGAGCGACGTCAAGCCTGCTTGCAGAATAGGCGGGGGAATCCGGGAGACAGATGACGACAAAGGCCTGGGGCAAGAGCCCCAAGCCTTTGAAGGAACGGTCCGCAACGAGAAGATGCGGAACCGGTATGTTTGGCTCCCCAAACGCAACCGTCTTCGTAACGACTCTCTCCGCGAGATATCCTCAACCTTCAGGTCTGCCTGGCATCCGCTCAGGGAACATCGGCTGACCGGTCCCTGACGACCCGGCCCAAGTGTCCACGAGCGGCAGACCCAGGAACTCGGCAAGTCGTTCCGCGGTCTTGCGCGCCTCGCCGTAGTCATTGAATGTGCCGATCTTGATGGAACTTGTCTCGAACACCAGGTGGACGCGGTAGAGACGCGCACCTGTGTATTTCGCATCCACGTCCATATCGAGCACGACCTTCCGGCAGGCTGAGAGCGGGCGCTCGCGCCTGTAGATCGGTCCCCATAACCCCCGCCAAGTCGTAGCCGTATCGCGCCATTTATTCAGGATGAGGCCGCGGCGTGCACCAAGCAGGACTGCGGCGACCAGCAGGACTGTCAACAACAGGGGCAAGGTGAACCATGCGGGGGCGGCAGCATTGCCGGTAAAGAAAGCAACGGCCCCATACGCCAGAGCTCCGATGAGCACTACCAGCCCAACCCACCCAACGGCGAGCCATCCGCCGCCGGCGCGTGTCTCCAGGATTTCCGCGCCGTGTTGGCTCAATCTGACCGGCGATGTGATCCATAGGGCGGGTCTGGTCGGTTGATGGAGCATGGTCTGATCGGCGACCGGCAGCCCCAGGAACTTGCCGATTTCACCGGCGACCTGCAACGCCTCCTCGCGGCTATGCTTCAGCCCGAATGTGATTGGCCTCGGGCCTCCCTCCAATCGCACCGGGAACACGAGGAAGCTACTGCTCCCCGGGCCCTTCCGGGCGCGGCGCCTCGTCTCCGACTTTACCGTAACGTGGCGATAGTCCCCGGTCAGGAACCTCCGTTTGCGGACGGCGAACGGCAATCCCCACCAGTCCGTGATGCTTCCATGTCGGCGGTCGAGGACAACCCCCGCCCTCCACAGGAGCAAGTATCCGCTGCATGCCGCCAGTACGACTATCGGCAGGGCGAGGATGTGAGGCCACCTCAGGCCGTTAGCGTAAATGCTGCAACAGGCCGAGTAGAGGATGCAGCCGCACATCACCAGAAGCGGGAGACCGACCAGCGAAACAGACCCGCCTCCCTGGCGGGTCCGCAACACGTCCTCGCCTTCGCGACCGACCGTTATGTCCCTGAGACCCCGCCGCATGCGCCGCGACTCCTGCCAGAACAGCCGACGATCGGTTAACCCCGTATGAGTCTAGCTCAGTCGTCTTGAGATGGCAATTCGGACGTGAGCCCCTAAAAGCACAAGAGCCGCACGTTGCCGTGCGGCTCTTGTCAAGGCTCCCCAAACGTAACCCTCTGCGGAACAATGTGTGTAAATTACACGTCCACGCATGCTGGCCAATGGAGGAGAGGTTGTTCTCACCTTTGTCGAAGGGAGTGTAACTGTCTTTGAAACTTCTTTGTTTTCGGCCCGCAACGTGTTGTCGTAACAGAAAGTGGAAAGACAAGGTGCGACTTGCCTGGTTTACGTTGCGGAAAGACCTCTGCCCGCATCCGTTCAGCTCTTGCCAGCCCACCTTGACGCCCGCTTGACAGTTCAGAGTAGAGTCGAGACCTGGCGCGGTGGTGTAGACGGAGCCTATCCGTTTCCGGCCCTTTCGTCTGCCGGTGCCTCATTAGCTCCACCCTGCTCCGTTTCCAGCGTCCCGCTCATCGAACCGGACGTGCGGCTCTCCCGCATCCGGCTCTCGGACGAGAGTTCATGCCTTCGCCCACAGCGAGTCATGCGGTCGGCTTGTCAACCGAACCAGCCCCAGCACACCGTCGAGGTATTCGTCGGTATAGCGGCAGAATCCCTGCCCGCGCTGCTGGTGCTTGTTGCACAACCACTGACGCAGCCTCTTGCGAGCGTGGGCGTCCACGGCCCGATAGGCTCTGCTGACCGGTCCCAGGCAGAAGTAGTTGCTCCACCCGATGAGCATCCGGTTGAGTTCTTCCACCTTGACCGCGGCCTCCTGAAGCGCTGTCCTCCGGGTGGTGGCGGTGTGGACGGCCTCGCACAGACGGCCAATCCGCTTGCGCGACGGGCGCACGCCGATGTAGCGACGGCCCGTCCGCCATGCGTAGCACCATCCAAAGGTGTACCCCAGGAAGTCGAAAGGTTCCTCCGGCGCTCGACGCAACTGCGTCTTCGTCTCGTTCACCGTCAGTTTCAGCCGCCCCATCATCTCCCGCATGCGGCACTGGGCTTGTTCGCCCGTCCCCCGACAGCAGATGACGAAGTCGTCGGCATAGTTGACGATGTGCGCGTCGAACGACCGCTCGTGGCCCAGCGCCTTCCAGCCCAGGACGAACCGGCGCATGTAGAGATTGGACAGCAGCGGGCTGATGGGCGCACCTTGCGGCGTGCCGCGCTTCTCATCTCGCGCTCGGGTCGTTCGCTGCCTGCGTCCCCGCTCGTCGCTCTCTTCCACCGGCATCGTCAGCCACATCTTGACCAGCCTCAGCACGTGCCGGTCCACGATGCGGCGGGATACCGATTTCATCAGCTCGACGTGCGGGATACTGTCGAAGTACCCGCTCAAGTCCGCGTCCACCACCTCTATGTGCCCGGCTCTCAGGAGCGCATGGACCTGCTTCACTGCTTCCAGCGCTCCACGCCCGCTCCGGTAGGCGTACTGCTCCGGCGTCAGGTCGGCCTCGAATATCGGCTCCAAGACCAGCACTGCCGCCGTCTGGACCACTCGATCCTTCACCGTCGGTATCCCCAAGGGCCTTTGTTTCCCATTCGGCTTCGGGATGTAGACACGCCGGACCGCTTGAGGATGGTAAGCCTTCGTTCGCAGCTCTTGCGCCAGTTCCCCCAGCCATCGCCCCGCGCCATACGCCTCAATGTCCTCGAATGTCTGACCGTCCACCCCCGCTGCCCCGCCATTCGTCTTGGCGCAGCGATACGCATAGGCCAGAATGTCCATCCGATACACTTTGTCATACAGCCGGTAGAACCGATAGCCGGGTTCCGCCTTCGCTCTCGCATGCAACGCTTCTTGCAGCTTCCGAACCGTCTCCGGAGTTGTCAGGCTCACGCCAATCTCCTGGCTCTGGGCCGCTTCCCGCGTTCTCTTGAACCAAGGCCCCTTCCCTCCCCCCGCTTTCGCGGGCTTCGCCGGTACTATGGGCCTCTCCGACTTCCCCCCCGGCCCGGTCTCACCCTCGCGGGTGTCCGGTTGGCCCCGCTCTCGCGGTGCCACCAGGCGGGATCTCCCGTGTTGCGTCGAGTCTCCTCTATCCGCATGCCGCCGCCATTACCCCGGCGGGGCCGCCGGGCCTCCTCGCTCACGTCTCCCGGCGGTAACAGCCTTCCCGGAAATTCAGGCCGGTCGGCCCCCGCTTCATGTCCTTTTCGAGGCCTGCTCGGCGTTCACTCGCGTTGCGGCCTGCGGACTCGCCAACCCCGCCATGCGGGGCCTCTACACCGAAGGCTTCGGCCGATTCGTTACCTCCTCAGCCGCTCCGGTTGCTACCGGCTGGAGCGACAGATGCCGGGTGGGATTTGCGCCCACTGAAGACTCGCGCCTTTTCACGGCGCACTGAATTCTCGGACAGCACGCGGCAGGCGTTCCGAGAACGCGACCGTATCCGGCATCGCTTCGGCAGCAGCACCATCTAAATATCGTCCTCTTGCGGCGCGACGCGGACGCTATACATAAGCGGGAGTCGTCGACTTGCCCCTCCGCACGGAACCGACGACGTCCGGCGCGAGAGGAATTCTGCGAATTTTGGGGCCGCGTGTATAATCCACACCCCCGCCCATATTTCGGTACCCCGCAGCCCCATCTTTTCGAGGTGAAACGCCTCTGACGCGATGCGGAAACGCCTGAGCACGCCCGCCCCGTGTGGGTGGCGTGCGCCTGAAGGTACTCGTGCAGCAGGCGGTTAATGCCGTGCCGGTATTCCCGGTCGTGTGACTGGCCCAGTGCGCGCGGCCACCCCTTTCGTAGACGATGAACATGTTTCCTCGCAGTCATTAGGTGAGAGTCTGTCCAGAGAATTGAACGCAACTTCATCTCCGGCCATCGGTCACAAGCGACGAGACATCCATCTGATAAATTGCCCGGTAGCTTTCGTGCGTTGAATCGAAGGAAACCGCAGTTCCGGCGCGGTTCCATCGCGGGTGCAGATCGCAGCGGATGTCTACAATAGCAGCCGGAGCGGAGTAGAAGCCTCCCAGGGTGTGGGCCCGCCGCTCTTCCAGGTTGTACGCATACAGGTAGCGATAGTTGTCAATCGGATAGCTGTCATATAGCAGCCAACGACGATCGGGGGAGTAACTGCAGTGACCGTCCCTGGCGAAGAACGCCGGATCAACCGTCTCGGCCTCCTGTGTCCGGTCGGTGAGCAAGTAAAGAGATGCCGCACCGCCGGCATCACTCCAGATCAGCAGGTGGCCGGGATCCCGCCAGTGATAGTGGGATTCGATTCCGAAGTTGCGCAAGAGATAGCGATCGCGACCCCTCCAATCCGCGGTAATCAGCGCGGTCGCCCATTGCTTGTGCGCGGCGTCGGGGAAGGTGCGGAGCAGGGCGACGAAGCGCGTGCCGTCGGTGTTGAAGGCAATATGGTTCACGACCAGCTTGCGGCCGCGGGCCTCGCTTGTGAAGCAACGGGCCAAATCGTCATAGGACACGATCAGTTCGCTTTCCCCCGTGGCCAGGTGTATCAGGAATATCCCGTCCTCCTTCGGGGCTGGAGTGTCCTTCCAGTCGTCCGGCTTGTTCGCATATCCGTACCCCGGGCGGAAATCGAAGTTGCGACTGAAGTTGATGCTCAGGGCATGCCGCCCGGCCGGGTCAACGCTTGCGACCGGCTGGGAGAGCAATAGCTCCTCGCCCGTCGCTACGCGGCGCACCACTCCGACATAGCGCCCGCCGACGAATCGGTTGAATATCACCGACTCATTCGGCTCCAGCGGATGCCATTGCAGCATCGTTCCCTGCTGAAAGTTCCAAGCGTTCGTTTCGCACAGGGGTATGAACGCCCGGTCCGCCAATCGGATTATTCCCAGAGTCGCCGTGTCGTTGCCTGTCGGCAGGCGACCCCAGAAAGGAACATGGTGGCACAAGTGGCGCTGACCGGCGGCATCCCAGGCCGGGTTGTCATAGTATCCGAAGAAGCAGTGCGCGCCCGCAGGCGTCAGTCGCTCCACGGGGAACATGAGGTCGCGCATCGGGGTCATCTGTTGTTTCCTCCTACGTGTAGCTGTGAGCCGTCTCGACGAAGGCCAGGATGTTCTCCCACGGGACCTCCGGCTCGATAAGATGCGTCGGGCCGATCCATAGGCCGCCGCCCTTGCCGAGATGCTCGCAGTAGTGTCGCACGACGCGGCGCACCGTGTCCGGCGTGCCGAACGGCATGGTGGTCTGGGTGCCTACGCAGCCGGAGAACGAAAGGTCGTGTCCGTATTGGCGTTTGACTTCCAGGGGGTTCATGCACTCGGGTTGCACGGGATTGAGGATGTCAACGCCGATCTCAATAAGGTCGGGGATCAACGGCTGAATGGCGCCATCGCTGTGGAAAAGAATCAGGGTGTCCGGGTTGACCCGCTTTGCTGCGGCAATAACGCGCGCGAGCAGTGGTTTGAACCAGCGGCGAAACGCGCTCGGGCTGACGTAGGTGGACTGCTGCGTGCCCAGGTCATCTGCAAGGAGGAGGATATCCGTCCCCGTTGACGCAGCCAGCGCGGCGTGCCGCGTCGCGAGGTCGGCCACGCGCTCCAGCAACACCTGTGCCAGCGGGTCGTCGGATGCCATGTCGCACAACAACGCCTCCATCCCGCGCAACTTATAAGCGGGCCAGAAGACCGTGCCCCCCACGGGCGCCGTGGCAATTTGCACGGGATGCCCCTCCGTCTGCAGGGCCGCGACACGCGCCGCAGCTTGTGAGACAGCCGCCTTGTCCGGCACGGTTGGCAACGGGTACCGCTCGATCTCCGCGACGGTCCTGGCGTTCGCCAGCGGATGCACAAGTCGGGTGAAGTGAGAACTCTCATCGGTCGTCACGTGGCCGATGCCCCACTCGTCAATCTGTACGCCGGGGGCCGGTTTGCCATGCCAGGGAGAAAAGTCCTCGCAAAGGGGCACAAACGGCAGGGCGACTCGGCGCAAGGGCAGTCGCCATTGTGTGGCTATGTCCGCATGGCCGTATTCCGCCAGGAAGCGTTTATGTTGCGCAGGACACAGCTCTATGTGTTTGGGGATGTGTCCTTCCTGCTGCCGGCGCATGGCGGCGAGAAAACGCTCGCGTTCAGACATTGCGTTCCTTTTTCTCAGACCCTGTGCACAACACGGGAGGCATGGGTCTTGTTGTACGCTCTGCGCCCCGCTTCAAGGACGGCCACGGTCTCGATCATCGCCTCGTACGGAAGCGGGGTCTTCCCCGTCCGCACCATTCGCTGTAGCGCCTGCAAAAGGGCGAAGCCGCCTTCCGGCTGGGCAAACGCATCGAACGCGTCCGAATCCACCTGCTGGCGTTTGCTCACGGCCTGGGCGCAGAATGCCGTGGGCACCATGGAGGTGTGGGAGTTGACGACAATCGCCTCCAGCGCGCGCGTGGACTGCGGTGACTGAAAATGCAGGTGCATGATTTCATTCGCCCATTGGCCCATGCTCTGAACGGAGTCCGCGCGGCCCTGAAAATCGTCGCCAAGAAGCGTCAACGCCAGTTCCACGCCGTCGGCCATGAGCGCAGGATTGGGGCCGTGCCCCTGAACGATGCCGACGTCCACCGGTCCGATTTCCTGAAAACGTGACTTGAACCGCAGCGCGTGAGCGAGGTAGCGCAGGTGTGAACAGGACAGAAGAGGCGTTCTCATGCGCCGAGCAAGCGCGACGAGGATCCGCGCTTGTCTGGTTGTCCTGGTAAAGGGCCTGTCTATGAACGTGGGAATCCTTCTCTTCAGGCCCGGGGTGGCCAGCCGGACGTGGCTGTTGCCGTCCCCCTCCGCGTTGGCGATAATGACAAGGTCCACGTCTTCGACAAGTTCCTCCACGCTCCGGCAGACAAGTGGTTTGTGCCGGAAGGCATTGGACGCCGCCTCCGCGGCTCGCGGATCGGAGTCGTGGAGCTTGGCCAAATGAAAACCGCGCGCCTTGCGGTTCTGCAATTCCGCATGCTGGCAGAAGGTCATGTGATGGTAGCCGAACGGGTCCAGTTCGGCATAGACCCTGGCGTCAATATGACCGAAGATCGCGCCGTACCAGAGAGCGCGCGTGTTGCAGCCAATCAAGCCGACACGAATCGTGTCGCGCGAAACTCCCATGTCAGACTCCCTAACGAAGTTCTTTCAAGGCGACTCGTCGCGCTTTCCGGTTGGACAGACGCGCCGCTTCGATCATTTCCATCAACTCCAGCATGGACGCGTAAGGGATCGGGGGCTTTTTCGTCAGCGCCATTTCCCTGGCCATCCGCACGATGCGCACGCCGCTTTCGAGGAAGAGGTAGTCATCCACTCCCGGACTGGTGATGGTCCCCTTGTCGCCGTACGCGGAGACCGTATATCGGCAATGATGGTAGGTACTGGAGCACATCCGATGACCGGGGATGACCCCTTCGGCGTTCAGAATAAGCGCGTCAGTTCCTCCGTCGGCTCCCGGGTAGTGGAGACGGATCACCCCGTGCGGCGCCGGACCCATGCTCTCCACCCACTCGCACCCTCCCCCCATGACCTGTTGGACAAGGCTCAACGCGTGAAAGACGGAGGCAAGGCTTTGCGATCCGCTCCGCACGGAAAGCCGACCGACCGGCGCAATGTCCCCCGTGCGCACCCTGAAACGATCCAGGTACGGGGAGCGGCGAAGGAGCGAACTGCACATCACGGCTGTCTTGTGGCGCACGGCCAGCGCGATCATCTTGCGGGCGTCCGCCAGAGTATATGCAAACGGCTTGTCCACAAAATGCGGGACGCCCTTCTTGAGGCCCGGCGTCGCATAGCGCAAGTGGTCCTTGCCCTCGAAGTCGCAGTCCGCGACATAGACGAGGTCAACGCCTTCGGAGACTTCCTCGCATGAGGAGCAGACTCTCGGACGCCCGCCGTATGCCTCTGACAGACAGGCCGCCCGCTGGGGGTTTGCCTCGTCATAGAGGTTGACGATTTTCATGTTGGGGATGGGGCGGAAACGCAGCTTATGAGGATCGTCGCAGGAGTAGAAGTAGTAATGGCAACAGCGGTGATGCTTGCGGTAGATTTCCGGGTCTGGCGCTTCGAACAGGGGGGAATACCAGTATCCGTGCGTGTCACAGCGGATGATACCCACACGAACGGTTTTAGCCTTACGCGCCAATGGCCAGTCCTCCAAGAAGTTTGCTATTAAAGTTAAATTTCACTTGACATCTACGGGTGACGATAGCATAATATAAGCTACATTGCAACTGTAGCAATACATCTAACAGAGTTGGCCTGCGTTTCGCCAGGAAACATGGAGTTTCATGTGGAAGGCACCGTAACCAGCGACAAGTTGCTCGCGACAATCGCCGCCTTGCCGCCAGGCGCCAAACTCCCGCCGGAGCGCGAACTCGTCGTCCAGTATTCATTGCCGTTGCGTCGAGTGCGGCAATTCCTTGGCAAGTTGGAAAAGCAGGGAGTGCTCATTCGGAGCCGCAAGAGAGGAACATTTCTCAGTCACGACGCCGCCGAAAGACTGAAGACTCCCGTCTACTTGTTCGAGACGCCGCTCTCGGCCGTGAAAGAAGCATCTCCGAACTGGTGGCGTCTGAAGGCAGACGCGGAGACAAACCGCGCGATTGCCGGAGCGCATCCGGAAATGCGCCTGGAACCCCTTCTCCCGCACTGGAACATTGACAGGCTGAAGGCTGACGGCAGGCCAACCACTGCGCCCGCCACGCATTCGATCATCCAAACCTTAATCTCCCACGGTATCTGCGCGGACCTGACCGATCGCCTTTCCGATTGGGAGGAAAGCAAGCGCATCTGGCCGAGCCTGTGGGAGGTGGTCACGCGGCAGGGACGAACTTACGGCGTGCCAAGCGGCGTTCACGTGTTCGCTCTGTTCTGCAACATGCGCCGGATGAAGGAGTGCGGACTCTCCACGGAGCGTCTGCCGCGGACGTGGGACGAAGTCGCCGAGACGGCCGCTGCCATGACGGACCCGGCGCGCGACTGTTGGGGAATTGACATACCCCACAGGGACTGCGCCAGCTGGTTCTTCGTGGACTTGGTGCTCCAGGCCGGCGGCGAAATCGTGACCGAAGGTGAGCACAGCTGGCATCTGCGTTTTCACGAGGAGCCCGGCGTCCGGGCATTGTCCTTCCTCAAGGCGCTCCGCTGGGAGCGGCGGGTGATGTCGCCCTTCGCCTCCTCCTCTGACGATGCGGTGGATGCCTTCCTGTCCGGGAAGACGGGGATGTGCTGGATGGAATCCACGCGGGGACTCAATGCCATCGCGCAATCGGGCAGGCCGGCAAGCGATTTTGAGGTCGCCGCGCTTCCCACCGGCCCCAGCGGCCACGTCACGTGTCAGGCCAGCTTGAATGTTCAATACATTAATGCCGCCGCGCCGGATCCTGAAACCGCCTGGCGTTATGTGCAGAGCCGCCTGACCCACGCTACGTGCCTGGAACGAAGCCGCCGCCTCTGGCAACACCGGGTCGTGGAAGGCTGGCCGAACGTTTATCGCGACGTGACGCCGGGCGAGACCGGCGTCGGCCTTCCGGCAAGCTGGTTCCGAACGCTCACCAACAGTCTCGCTTGCGCGCGACCGGAGCCGTATGCGGTGGGATGGGACTCTGACTTGCTGCTGGCGCCGGTGGTCCGGCGAATCCTGCTCGATGCGGAAGCCGATCCTGGCGAAGAGCTTCGCCACGCGAAGATGCTGGGCGATCCGAAGAGGTTCGTCGCATATTGACGCCGCAAGTGGAAAGGGGGGATGCGCGAAAAGCGTGTCGTGATGGGCCGGGTGTGGTGTGCTGTTCAAGTCAATGGTCTCTCTACGAGGAGGAATGGAGATGAAGAGCCTGGGAGGATGGTTATCGGCGTTCACCCTGATCGAACTCCTAGTGGTTATTGCCATTATCGCAATATTGGCCGGGATGCTCCTGCCGGCGTTGGCGGCGGCGCGGGAGAAGGCGCGCCGCGTCGCTTGCCTGAACAACCTGAGTCAAATGAGCAAAGGGCTCGAAAGCTACTGCAGCGACTATAGCCAGTATTTCCCCTCCTGGCCCGGCCAGACGCCGGGAGACATGGGGTTCAGGAATATAAGCACCGGCACGGTAGCACCCGAGGTCACGCAGGCAACCTGCGCTGAAAACGGCGTTTACAGCGACCCAAAGACCGGGCAGTATGTTTACACCTTTGTCCCCAGCGCCGCCTATCCTAACCTCACCTTCGGAGGCGGTGCCCTCATGAACTTCCGCACGATCTTCATAGGCGGCAAAAACAGGACCGGCTCCGACCCGGGGACAGCCAACGCAGGCGACCTGAACCTCGCCCCCATGGGACTGGGCATGGTGGCGGCCACAGGGTACATTGGAGATGTGAGCGTATTTTACTGCCCCACCTCGGACGGCATGCCGGTGCCCGGCAACCCCACGGACACGGGCAGCAGCACTGAGAGTTGGAGCGGGTGGAATGTTCCAGGCAAAGCCGCCTGCCGCATCGCGGACATCAAACGCGGGGCCCGCGGCGGAACGGACGCCAAGTCCGTCATGTACGGGGAATGGAATTGGCTGGGCAATTTCAATAGTCTGTACGCTCCGGCAAGCCGAGCGGTTCTCTCGCACTACGCTTATCGCAACGTCCCCTTTGACTGCGTCTATGGCTATCCGCTCCAGTACGGTCCCGCCTACGGCGGCCAGTGGTTTCGCCCCGCGTATGTGAGACCCTATCTGCCCGTTAATGCAACCGACTGGACCGGTCCCCTGTTCAAAACGCAGAAGATCCTGTCCTCCAGGACGCTGGTGGCGGACGCCTTCGGAAAGAACAGGCAGCAGGCCACTACGCAGGCAGGCCTGGGCTGGTACGGACACCGGGACGGTTACAACGTCCTGTACGGCGACTGGAGCGCCAAGTGGTGGGGCGACCCGCAGCAACGATTCATCTGGTGGTCGTATGGCTCGGGATCCAGCGGCTCGAACGTCATGTACGGGGGGGACACCAACATCGTGACCAATTACTTCTATGGCGACCTGCCCACGACCGGTTGGGCGGGACGATGGAACGATGGCGACGTGGCTGACGGCACGATCGTCCAATGGCATGTGCTTGACGTGGCCGCGGGGATGGACAACGTCGCCACTCCATGACCGAACGGCCCGACGCCGACCCGAACAAGCGATCTCGTCTTCAGGAGGACGATAATGGCTGGGGCGCGAAACATTTTTCGGCGGCTGCCCATGATCGGTGCAGTCCTTGCCTGCCTTGCCGTTGCCGGATGCGAGAGCCTTCGAGCGCCGGACCTGTCCGAGCGCAAGGCGTGGAAGGGACCATACCCCGTCCGGTACGCCGGCGTTCCCCCGGTGATAGATGGCAAGCTCGACGACCTCGCCTGGAAGCGCGCCGCGTCCTGGACGACCTTTTATGATCTCAGGCAGCATGGCAAGGTCGTTGACATAGGCGCGGCGTATCTGGCGTGGGACAAGGAGAACCTCTACTTCGCCATGCAGATCAAAGACCAGGATCTCTACGTGACGGAAAAGAACGACGACAGCATCCTGTGTTACGCTGACGTGGCCGAGCTGTTCATCAAACCGCGCACGGACCGCCTGGACCTTTATGAGTTCGAGTTCAACGCGCTGAACGCCGTGTGGTACATCCATTACATCAGCCGTGGAGGCGGAACCGACCGCCGGTTCACGCAACCGTCGCACTCGGGAATACGCTGCCGGGCCGCTTACGAAGGGACCCTGAACGACTGGAATGACGTGGACGCGGGCTGGACGGTCGAGGTCGCCATACCCTTCAGCACGTTTTCCCGCGCCGTGCCCGGCGGGCCCGAGTCGCAAAATGTGTGGAAAGTCAACGTGGCTGGATTCGACTATAGCTGCTACCGTGAGCGGATCCTGGGCTTCACGAGTTCCAGGAAAACTGACAAGCTCTTCGACGAGTACGAAGGATATTCGGACATTCGGTTCGAACCCCCGGAGATGGACTAACTCCCTCATGCGGCCCGTCGCTGCGTCCTGGCAACCCGTTGGAAAAGGGCCGCTCCTGTCATGTTGAGCAAGGAGGAACTTGTTATGCCTGTGAGATTACTGGCGTGGGTCGTCGCCGCTGTGTTTGCCTTTTCCCATGTTGCGTGGGCCCAGGAGGGCTTGGTCGCTCATTGGGATTTTGGTGAAGGCAAAGGGGAGGTGCTTCGCGACAAGAGCGGCAACGGCAACGACGGCGTTATCCACGGCGCCACATGGGTCACACGCGAAAAGGGGAACGCCCTGCGGTTTGACGGGCAGAAGGACTACGTGGATTGCGGCAACGCGCCGAGCCTGGATATCCGCCGGGCGATTACCCTGGAAGCATGGGTCTACGCCGAAGTGCTCCCTGAAGGCGAACCGGCGATTTTGGGGAAGGGCTTCAGTTCCTACATACTGTCATTCTACCGCTCCGGATTATGCTCGCTCTATATCAGCTCCGGTGCGAACCAATGCAGCACGCCCCTGCCGACAGGGGCGTGGTCTCATGTCGCCGCCACCTTTGACGGGACCGCGTTGCGGGTTTACATCAATGGCGTGTTGGCCTCGGTAAGGATCAGCAAGAACAAGGAAATCCGCAGCGACGGCAACCTGATGATCGGTCGCTCGCCTGTCATCGGCGCGGAATATGGCCCTGCGTTCGCCAAGCCGGGGTACTTCAAAGGGATGATCAGCGACGTGCGCGTCTATAGCAGCGCCCTGCCCGAAGACAAAATCCGCGAACAGTATCAGCAGATGGCCGACGCATTCGCCGGCGCTGCGGCCGCCCCCTTCGCGCGCATCAAAGCGGCCAGTCGCATGGACACCGGCGCTTTCGCGGTACAGGCGGGCGAACGTGGCGCGCTGGAGATTGAAGTAGCGGGGGACGCCTACATCATCGAGAGTTCATTCTCCTATCCGGGCGCGGCGATGGGAACCAACTGGCTTTCGGAAACCCCGCGTGCGAGCGAACCGGCCTGGCGTCCCCGGATCGTCGCCGGCCAGGACGGCATGACCCTCAAGGCCGAAGGAGAGCACTACCTCCTGGAAAGACGTATCATTCTGCGGCAGGGAAAGATCGAAATTGCGGATACGTTGAGCAACAAGAATGACGCGCCGCTGGGCGTGCTCGTCCAGCATCTCGTCACCGCCCGCGACCCCTTCAAGGACAGTTGTCTCACCTCGACGGCCGAGAACCCCACGCTGCTCCTCCTCCAGCCGCAGAGCCGCCTCGGCATCCTTGCCGAGGACAGCGTGAGCCGGGTCCAGATGACCCCCCTGGCGTTCTCCAACCAGGCCGGCTATGCGCTCAGGCATTTCGCCCTCCCCGCCCGGAAGAGTTACACACTCCGCTGGACGCTGTACCCCCTGCCGAAGACGGCGGACTACTGGACGCTGATCAACCGCGTGCGCGATGACTGGAAGGCGAATTTCACCATCCCGGGTCCGATCGCATTTACCTACGAAAGCGCGCGCGTAGGATTGGTGCATAACGCGGAACGCCTCAAAGCCGACTTGCAGCGCAGGAAGATCCGCGTCTTCAAGTTCGTGGACCCCTGGCTCGACTACCACACAGGCCAGGACTTGACCCGCGATCAGTACAAACTGCTCCTTCAGACCGCGCAACGGAAGTTGAAGGCCGCCGATCCCGAGGTCAACGTTTTGGGCAACATCGAAACCGACTGGGTTCCCCTCCGCCCCCAGGCGATTCCCGGCTTCGAACGTCTGCCGATCTATGAGGAGGGGAAATCGTACGCCTATTATCTCACCCCGGCCCAGACTCGGATCATTGAAGACGCCGGCCTGCCGTGGAAGGACAGCTACAAGCGAAATGCGGAAGGCATGCTGCGCACGGAGGTGTATGAGGGTCGCCGTGTGGAGGGATCGCAGGTAGTGCCCGGCGGCCTTTTCAGCGCCGTTGCCGTCTATCCTGAGGTCGGCAACTATCAGTATAAGTTCCTCATGGACCAAGTGGCTTTCCTCCTGGACGAGGTGGGATTGGACGGCGTCTATATAGACGAATTCAGCCAGTACCGCTGCTACAGCTATGACAAGTGGGACGGCGTCACTGTGGACATTGACGGCGCCACGGGAAGGATCGAGCGGCAATACACCGATTGCTGCCTGGCCGGGATTCGGGCTCGCACGGACATCGCCCAGGCCGTCTTCTCGCGTGGAAAGATCATGGTCGCCAACACGTGCGCGGCCGTCAGTGAAACCCAGTCCTTGCCCATCTCTCGATTCCTGGAACTGCCTCTGTCTCAGTTCAACCCCAGCTTCCTCAAGGACGGCGAGAAACCCCCGCGCGTCAGCGTCGCGCAGTCCGCCCACCTGGGCAGCCCGCTTGGGCTCGGGATCGGCATGTTGTCCTGGACCCCTGCTACGGGAAAGAATGACCTGGCCACGGGTCTCATGAAGGGGATCATCACGTTCCTGCGCAACGGGCTTCTCTATGTTCACTACGACCCGACTCTCCCTCAGACCGGGCAGGGCAGTGGCGAATATGGCCCCATTAACCATATGTTTCCCGTCACCCCGCTCCGTCTGTTTGAAGGCGGTGTTGAGGGGAAGGAGCGCACCATCACCTGTGTCTCGGGGGCTTATGTGTGGAACCAGGAGCGCCCCCCGCGGATACTGCTTTTCGATTCCGTTGGCCGGGAGAAAGCGCACGACATGAAAGCCGCGAGAGACGGCGCAGGGTGGAAGGTGGACGTCAAGTTGCGGGACTGGGCGGAGATTGCGGTGCTGGAGCAAGAATGAGCGGCGGGACCATTGGCGGCGTGCACGCATTCGGGGGACTCACGCCGCTTCAATGATTGAACCATTCACGAGAGTCTTGAGCATGATGGAGTATGCCGTAATGACGTTCGTGTTTGAGCCGTGGTGCGCTGAACGCCCGGCAGGCCACGAGCGGATGATTGAAGAACTTGCCGCGCTAGGGGCGCAAGCGGTGGAACCATTTCACACCTCTTTTGTTCAGGACCGGGGTTTGCTCGCTCGCTACAGTCGGGCGCTCGGCGACAATGGGATGCGCGTTTCCGCGGTGGACGTGATCTGCGACTTGGTGTTCTCCTCGCCGGAAGAAAGGCGCAAGGGCTGTGCGACCCTTCGGGAGGGTCTGGAGATTTGCGCGGCCCTCGGGGCCGAGGTGGCCCATGTCGCGGGCCACACGCCCAAGGGGGGTGTCAGCCTGACTGACGCGCGCAAGATGGTCGCCGACGGGCTGGCAGGCGAGGGGAATTTTGCCCGACAACACGGGCTGACATTGGCCATCGAGGACTATGGGCTGACGCCGACGCTTCTGTGCAGAGCGGAGGACTGTCTTGAAACACTGAGATATTGCGATGGCTCCGTGCGGTTTGTTTTCGACGTGGGCAATTTCGAGTTTGCAGGGGAGCGCGCCGACACGGCCCTCGATGCGCTCTACCCTCACACTTGTTACGTCCACTTCAAGGACTTGCGTCCGTCCGACAGCCGCAAGCCGGGAAACCCGGATTCCTGCCGGTTGCTGGTCGGTTGTCCGCTGGGCGAAGGCATCGTGCCTGCCGCTGCGATTGCGCGGATGCTGCGCGCCAAGGGCTATTCCGGGTGGGTGGCGCTGGAACCCGGGTTGTTGCCTGATGACCCTATCTCCACCGTCAGACGCGACCTCGCAGTGCTCAAGGGATGGTTTGGGTCAGACGCCGGGTGGATTCCGCGCCCAAAACCTACAGCATGAGGGGAAGCAGTGAATAGACGCATGCAAAGGATGAATGCGCCCCGGCCAAGAGACTTGACCGCCGGCAATGAGACGTCATTGCCTCCTCCCAGCGCAGTGAATCTCAAGCTCAAGGCCCCTATCGCGACATGGGACGAAGCCGTTCCACTGGGAAACGGGCTGATGGGAGGGCTGTTGTGGGGGGAAGGAAATTTGATCCGCCTGTCGCTCGACCGGGGCGACCTCTGGGACTTGAGGTCGCATCCAGAGATGGAAAAGAAGGGCTGGACCTGGAAAACCATGCAGCGGCTGGTTGCCGACGGCAATGCTGCGGAGCTTGCGCGCCGCTTCAATCAATTGTACCACCAGGCCCCCTTCCCCACGAAATTGCCCGCAGGCCGGTTCGAGATCCAACTGGGCGCGTCACAAAGGATCCAATGCTTTGAGTTGAGCTTCGCCACGGCCACGGGGCGCGTGGCGATGACCGATGGTTCATACGCTGAATTCTTCTGCAGCGCCGTGGCGCCCGTGATCCTGGCGAAGATTCCGGGGCCTCTTCCCAGAAAGTGGGCATTGACGCCGCCTTCGGCCGTCGCCAAACTGGGGTACCCCGTCGCCACGACAGGCTGTAAAGACAACGTGAAGTGGATCGTGCAGGACGCCTCGCAGGGCCGGGAGTTCCGCTACGCCGTCGTCGCAGCGGCGCGGCGGTATGCGCATGAAACCGTGATCGCGTTGACCGTGACCTCGCTTGACGACGGACCGGACCCGCTGGCCTTGGGCAGGCGACGCGCGCAACAATTCCTGGCGCGGGGTTTCGAGCGGATGCGTGAGGAACATGAAGCGTGGTGGCGGAAGTTCTGGAGTTCCTCGCGGCTATCCATCCCCGACCGCAAACATCTGAAGAACTACTACCTGGGGCAATACTTCTATGGAGCGGGCTCGCGCTTGGGCGCCCCCCCTACACCGCTGCAAGGGGTCTGGACCGCCGACAACGGCGAGTTGCCCCCGTGGAAAGGCGATTATCATCACGACCTTAACACCCAAATGACCTATGCAGCCTACCACACTGCCGGTCATTTTGACGAAGGCCGCTGTCTTCTGGATTTTCTCTGGGCCCTGTTGCCGGAATTCCGCCGCTTTGCCAGGCGGTTTTACGGCACGCCAGGCGCGGCCGTCCCATCGGTCATGGCCATCAACGGCAAACCCCTGGGCGGGGCGTGCATGTACACGCTACAGCCCACCAACGCCGCATGGCTCGGATACCTGTTCTACCAGCATTGGCGTTACACCATGGACAAAGGCTTCCTGAGGCATCGCGCCTATCCCTGGTGCGCCGAGATCGGACGGTCCCTCCTGTCGCTGCTTGAGCCGGATAGAAAGGGGATTCTCAAGCTGCCCCTCTCTTCCTCTCCGGAAATCCACAACCATACGATGGGGGCGTGGCTGACACCGAACAGCAACTATGACCACGACTGCCTGGCGGCGCTCTTCGGCGCGCTGGCGGAAATGGCCGACTGCCTGGGCAGGAATCCGGAAGCTTCGGCATGGCGCCGGGCGCTGGCGGGGCTCGGCGAGCGGGCGGCAGACACGAAAAAGGGATTGATGCTCTCTCCCGATGAAGTCCTTGTCGAATCACATCGCCACTTTTCACACAGCATGTCCATCCACCCCTTCAGCTTGATGAGCATGGAGGGGTCCGAACACGACCGAGCCATCATCCAGGCCACCTGCCGGCGGTACGACCTCCTGGGGACCCGAAAGTGGGTGGGATTCAGCTTCCCATGGATGGCCTGTCTCCGTGCCCGCGTGGGGGACGGCGAGGCCGCGCTGCGACACTTGGACACTTACCAGCGCGCCTTCACGTCACGCAACGGCTTCCATGTCAATGGCGACCAGTTGAAGGCGGGTTACTCGGAGTTCTTCTACCGCCCCTTCACTCTCGAAGGCAACTTCCTCGCCGCGCAGGCGGTGCATGAGATGCTGCTCCAAAGCTGGGGCGGGGTGATCCGGCTGTTTCCCGCCATGCCATGGCGCTGGCACACGGCGTCATTCGATGACCTGCGTGCGGAAGGAGGCTATAGGGTCTCGGCCCGGTGGAAGAACAATGCCACGGCATGGCTCAGGGTGGTCGCCAATCAGGCAGGGATGGCGGTCATCCGGGACAACTTCAACGGCTGCGCCCCGCAATGGAATCGCGCCGGGGTGAAGAAAAACCGCGGCAACTGGGAGGTGAGGCTCCGGGCGGGCGAGGCGTTGGAGGCTCGGATGCCTGCGCCACGCGGCATCGCGCCGAATGTGACGTTTCACGCGGGCGTGAACGAGGGCGCCAAGACGCCTGGTCTCGGTTGATGAAGGATTGCTCCATGAGGCAAGCCGGTGCGACACGGAAAGGTTATTGCGGTGGTGGTCCGAAGGTCACCGTGATCGGAGCGGGAAGCTACTTCTTCGGAAAGCCCGTGATCCGCAAGATGGCAACCAGTCCCATCATGGCCGGCGGCACGCTGGCATTGGTGGACACCAACCCCGATGTCCTTGCCGGCATGATGAGGCTGGCCAGGCGGGTGCTGTCTCATACGCGATGCGGCGTGAAGTTGGAGGGATCAACCGAACGCCGGGACGTGATGAAGGACTCCCACTTCGTGGTGTTGACCTTCTCCGAGCGTAATGCCCACTTTAGAGGCATTGACACGGAACTCGCCGCCCGACACGGAATTCGCATGTGTTCCTCCGACACCATAGGCCCTGGCGGGGTGTTCCGCGCTCTGCGGGAAGTTCCGCACGCGCTGGCGATGGCCAGGGATGCCGCACGCCTCTGTCCTGACGCATGGGTCATCAACTTCGTGAACCCCACCGCCGTCATAGGCATCGCGCTCATGCGCTATGCCCCCCGCGTGAAGAGCTTCGCGCTGTGCGACGGCAACCACGAACCGAACAACACGCTCTCCTGGTGCAAACGGGTCGGCTTGCTGGCGGAAGACGCCGGGGCCATCCCGCCGGACTTCTTCGGGAAACTCGATCTGGCTATTGGCGGAGTAAACCACTGCACCTGGCTCGTGCGCTTCCGGTTCAATGGCAAAGACATGATGCCCGCACTGCGTCGGTGGCTTCTTCGAGAAGTTGAACGGGAGGAGAAGAACCCGTCCACCAAGGCGAAACCGCGCTTCAATCCCCAGTACGCGCTGAAACTCTTTGACTTGTACGGGGCGTATCCCACAGCCATTAGCCATACCAAAGAGTACGTGCCGTTCTTCCAGGGCTACGGCGCCACACCTAATATGCCCGCGCCGCTAAAGCTCTTCGACGCGGACGTGCGCGCGCGCGAAATGGCCACGGCATGGCAGGTCACGCAGGAGTACGCCTCCGGCAAGCGCAGTGTAAGGGCGTTTCTGGAGAAGGTTGCCGACGACCATGCGACCGACATCATCGAGAACATGTGGGGCGGGCTGAACCGGCAGTTCTACATCAACAGCGCCAACCACAACGCCGTGGTGAACATGCCCGATGACGCCTTTCTCGAACTGCGGTGTGACGTGGACATGCGCGGGCCGCGGCCTCAACCTTTCGGCGCGCTGCCCCACGGCATCCTTGGCCTGACGCAGCGTGTTCTCGACGCACACGAACTCACGGCGGAAGCTGCCGTCACCGGCAACCGGAGAATATTGCGCCGGGCCATCCTCGCCGATCCGATCTGCAACAACATAGGGGACGCTGACGCCTGCATCGCCGAACTTCTTGCAGCGGAGAGAGACGCCCTGCCGAGCTACTGGTTCCAGCGGGCGTCTGTTTGGAAGAGCGGTGCGTTACCACAGTGGCACACAAAGAGATGACGCGGGCGTTCCGTCGAGAAATTCAGCCACGTGTAACCCTGCGGCAGGAGCGGCTGTTCTGATATCGACATTCCTTTGAAGCCGTGAGCCGGTTCCGATAGGGCCGAAATGGACTTGGAAGGGAGGCTGCGCAGGGATACGGTTCCTGTGCTGGTACAGAGTGTTCTTGATGTGCGCCTCAAACGTCTCCTTATATGTTCCCTACCTAATGGTTAACAGGTGAGGCCCGGAGCGTTACCCGGGTTGCTCTCGGCCATCAGGAGCAACCGTGGACGGTTGCACTCGGTGTCCGAGTCTCGGTCCGGAAGAGAGAAACCCACCGCCTTCACCGATTCTCCAAAACCCTTGCGCAGCGCGCGTCAAAGCGAAACCCCGAGGACATATGTCCCCGGGGTTTCCGCTAACCGGCGGGGAGGTCAAACTTCCCCGTTTTCATAATGGCTCCTCGGTGAGGACTTGAACCTCAAACCTAGTGGTTAACAGCCACCCGCTCTACCATTGAGCTACCGAGGAATGAAGCGCCCCTGTTCGCCGGCGGTCAGCGGTGCGGAACCGCGACGAACTTGTCATGTCAAAAGGGAGTTTACCAACACGGGGCCGGTTTTTCAACTGAACCCGCGCCACCGCGCTCGCTCCGTGGAACGGGTCGCCTCCACTGACGACACGACACTCCCCTGCTCCGCCCTCACGTCCTACGCCGGCAATTGAATGTCATAACGATATGCGTGAGGCGGCATGCGGTTGCCCGGACCGGGTCCCGCGTCTCCGAGGGAGGGCGTCATGAACAGCGCCACATCGCCCGTGTCGCGGTCCTCGTAGCAGCGGAAGTTGGAGAAGCGCACGGTGTCGGGCTGGCCGGCGGCCTTGTCCTGCTGCTCAATGATCGTCACGCTTTCCTTCTTGATGCGGAAGGTCTGCGTGTCCAACTCTGCAATCTGGAGCTTGGTGCGAGGGTCGCAATTGACCGGAGGAACGTCGGCGAAGTTGGTGATGAGGTAGAAGCGCCCGTTCTTGGTGGAGCGGAACGCGATCACCATGCACGCGGGGGAATACGCAAAGGAGCCATCGCTGTAGAGCAGAGGCTTCGGCTCGGACCAACTCCTTGCTTCGTCCGAGGAGAGCGCGTAGTAGTGAAGTCCCGGCAATTCCTGGCCCGTGTGCGGATAGGTGCGCGCGCGCAGCGCGACGAAGAGCCGTCCGTCCGGCAGGTAGTCGAAGCAGGGTTCGTCGGCCCCGTCGCAGGAGTACTTCAGGGGCAGTCTCAGCGGGCCTCCCATCGTCCAATCGAGGCCGCCGTCGGCGCGCCACTTGCCGAACAGGGTGCTGCTCACCCATTCGACGGCGCCATCCGGGTTGGATGTCTCTTTGGGAGCTTTCCTGTTGATGATGTCGCCGCCTTCGAAGAGTTTCGCGCCATAGCAGGGCACCAGCACCTCGCCACGCTTGCCCTTGATCATCGCGCCGCTGATGACGGCCCCATTCTTGCCGTAATAGACGCCGGGAAGCCAGTGAATTTCGTCGTACGTTCCCCCCTGCGCGATGAGCGGTTGCCGTTGGGACCATGTCCGCCCCTCGTCGCGGGAGGTCTGGACGAACAGCCGGATCGTGCGCGGGCCGAGCGCTCTTTCGTAGTCCCATGCGATGACGCCGGGCTGCTGCTGGTGCGTCCAGGAGATGCGGAGCGCCCTGCCGTTTTCCGGGTCGCAGAAGACGTTCGGCAAGGAGCGTTCCATCACGAGCCAGTCTTCCAGCGGTTCCTGAGACACCGATTCCTCCACGGTCTTCCACATCCGGCCGTTGTCTTCCGAACGCCGGACAATCCCGTGTTTCCCAAGGGTCACGCTTTCGAGGAGGATCGGTTTGTCTTTCGAGGCATAGGCAATGTCGGTCACCTGCGCCGCTTCGGCCAGGCTCGCCGATTCGAAGTGAACGGCCCGTCGCACCTTGATGGCGCTCATGATGGGCATACCCTCCGAGCAGTGGATTGGAAAACAGCGAGGTATACGTCAGTACTTGGGCGGAACGTACACTGTGATAAGGTGGGCGGGCTCGGTGCTGATGCAGTGACCGCGGTGTTTTTTCCCTGCCGGGACGTAGAAGACGTCCCCGGCGCGCAACATTTCCTTGCTCTCGTTTTCAATCTCGAACTCGAGAATGCCCCCGAGCAGGACGCCCGCGACGTCGCACTGGAGAGACTCGAACTCCGGATTCGCCTCAGTCGGCATCTGGTACTCGTCGAGGACCTCCGCTTTGATGTCCGGCCGGCGGGGGAGGAGGAAGGTGTAGTGACGGGCCGAATCGGTTGCGGTCCACATTTTCTCGCGCTTGAAAATATAGCCGTCTCCGCCGTCGCCATTCGACGGGCCGAAGAAGGTTTCGAGGTCGGTGCCCATCGCCGTAAGAATCTTGTGCAGCGTGGCGAGCGTGGGTGAATTGCCGCCACGTTCCAGATTGGACAGATAGCTCGGGGCGATTCCTGACTTCGCGGACAACCCCCGCAGCGTCAACCCGCCACGTCGCCGAAGTTCTCGAAGCTTCTGGGCCGTAGTGTCCGTCCTGATTTCCACGTCGCCCTTCTTTGCCGACATCATGATTTCTGCCCTGATGGAAGAATCCGCATGGTGAGCCACGACATGCGATGCTTCGCAGAGGCCGGTCGTCCGGCTCGCCGTAGCCAAGAGCCACCCAGCCGGAGTCGCCTGTCGACCCCCGCCGACGCTCGTAGCGCAACCAACTCCGATGCGATGAGCAACCGGTATTTTGACTGTTAAGGAATATAGGACATTTGGCCTGCCATGTCAAGCCAGAGTGACACACGCTGAGGTGGAATGTTACAATACCTCTTGACAAACCCTTCCCACTTGTGCTACAAGACTGCTATATGTTGGGGTTTATTTATAGAAAGATAGAAAGGAGGAGGGCCCGAAGGGTTGCCGTAGGCGCGCAAAACGGAGTGTGGATCACATGGGAAAGGAGAGGCTGACATGTGGCGCAGAATGAAGAACACGGGCGAAGGAATGATGAGGTCGCTGCTCAGGGGCTTCACGCTGATTGAACTGCTGGTAGTGATAGCCATCATTGCTATTTTGGCCGGGATGTTGCTACCCGCGCTGGCGGCGGCGCGCGAGAAGGCGCGGCGAGCCGCGTGCCTGAACAACCTCAGTCAGATGTCGAAAGCCTTGGAGAGTTACTGCGGGGACTACACTCAGTACTTCCCGAGCTCGACGACCGGGGGCCAGCCGATCGTGGCGCTGAGTAACGGCGGCTCCGTCACTACCCTGGCTTTTTACGATACGGGAGGATTCACCGCTCGCAATGCTTCCGGGACCGATCAGACGGTCTACATGATCTCGGCAGCGAATGCCGGGGGGACCTACGTCCAT
>OBOI01000005.1_pt1 | contig 270495 bp, 241 predicted proteins | sample 1670151 | NCBI WGS metagenome assembly OBOI01 (sample SAMEA104232303, study PRJEB22302) | sediment metagenome | biome: forest; feature: aquifer; material: sediment | place: USA | collected 2011-08-07 | depth 0.01 m | reverse complement strand
GGGGGTGGCTGCGATATTACGTGCCGACATTGTTTTCGACCTCGACGAAACTACGCAATGACTCTCGCGCTCCAGGCGCGGAGAGTCATTCTATTTCAGTCGCCATTGCTCCGCAAGCGACTGCGCCTCTGGCGGAGGTCCGCGGCGTTGCCATCGGGGGCGGCAATCTCTAGAATGTCGCAGGTGGTGGTCTGATGCCGGAATCGTGACGTTGGGGAAGAGGGAGGTGCGCGAATGACGCCCAAGCGGATCGCCGAACTGACCGCGATCTACCGGGACGGCCTGCTCAAGGACACCGTGCCGTTCTGGACGAAGCATGCGGTGGACAGGAAATATGGCGGTTTCACGACGTACGTGGACGCAGACGGGTCGCTGGTGAGCACGGACAAAGCCATCTGGGTCCAGGGACGGTTCACGTGGCTGCTGGCGCGGCTGTACAACGAGGTTGAGAAGCGCCCGGAGTGGCTGCGGCTTTCCCGCCACGGCGTGGAGTTCATCCTCAAGCACGCCTTCGATACGGATGGGCGCTGCTTCTACAGCGTCACGCGCGATGGCCGCCCTTTGCGCAAGCGCCGCTACCTGTTCAGCGAGACTTTTATCATCATCGCGTTGGCCGAGTACGCCCTTGCCAGCGGCGATGGGGAAATCCGCCGGAAGGCCGTCGAACTGTATCGCCGCCTTATCATGTACTACCGCACCCCCGGCCTCCTGCCGCCCAAGGTGCTGCCCCAGACGCGGCAATGGAAAGGCCACTCCATGCCGATGATCCTCCTGGCCACCACGCAAGTCCTCCGGCGTGTGGATGACCACCCGCTTTACAAGGAAGTCGTGGACCAATCCATCCGGGAAATCCTGAATGATTTTGTGGATCCGAAACGGCAAGTGCTGCTTGAGACCGTCGGCCCGAACGGCGAGAAACGCTATGATCTGCCGGAAGGGCGCCTGGCGAATCCCGGCCATGCCATCGAGACCGCATGGTTCCTGATGGAGGAAGGGCGCTATCGCAACGACCGGAAATTGATCGAGCAGGGGGCGCAGATCACGGAGTGGTCTCTGGACCTCGGATGGGACCGCAAGTTCGGGGGGATTTCATATTTCGTGGACATCGAGGGCAAGCCGGCGGAGCCGTATGAGCATGATATGAAGCTCTGGTGGCCGCACAATGAGGCGATCTATGGGACGCTCCTGGCCCATCACCTGACCGGCCGAAAGAGCTTTGAGACCTGGCACCGGCGCGTGCATGATTGGGCCTATTCGCACTTCCCGGACCGGAAGAACGGCGAATGGTTCGGCTACCTGCACCGCGACGGCACGATTTCCAGCCCCATCAAGGGGAACATGTGGAAAGGGCCGTTCCACCTGCCGCGGATGCAGTTGTATTGCTGGAAGCTGCTTGAAGAGATGGGGAGGAAGGGCGGTGGGCGGTGACGGATGCGGGGCGTTCTCGCGGCTTTCAGTTCTCAGTCTTCAGTTATCAGTTTCCGCCGTGCATCAAACACGGTTCCAGGTCGGAGGTCCTTCGTCGGCCTGCGGCCTCCTCAGGATGACGCCGCCATAGGCTGCTGTTGTTCTGCACTCTGCATTCTACATTCTACGGCGTTTCTTCCTTCGCCTCCATACCGTACGCCTTGAGCTTGGCGTAGAGAGTGCTGCGGTCTATGCCGAGGACGCGGGCGGCCTCCTTCTTGTTGCCGCCGGTATGGCGCAGGACGCGCTCGATGTGCGTCTTCTCCAGATCGCGCAGGGTGGGCAACGCGTCGCCGACCTCGACGGCGGTGGTCTCGCGCACTTCGACCGACTTGACGCTGGAGCGGATTTCGTAAGGGACGTCCTCGGGTCGCAGCGTGTCCCCCTCGACCATGACCACCATGCGCTCGACGGCGTTGCGCAGTTCGCGGACGTTGCCCCGCCACTCGTGGCTGCGGAAGAGGCGCAGGACGGCCGGGTCGAAGCGCAGCGCCGGCCTGCCGCACTTGTCGGCGAAGTGCTTGAGGTAGTGCGCGGCGAGCAGGTCAATATCCTCGCCGCGGTTTCGCAGCGGCGGGAGCGAGACCCGGAGGACGTTGAGGCGGAAATAGAGGTCCTCGCGGAACCGGCCCGCAGCGACCTCGTCGGCCAGCTTCTTGTTCGTGGCGGCCACGACGCGGACGTTCACCTTGCGGTCCTTCACGTCCCCGACGCGCCTCAGCGTGCCATCCTCGATCGCGCGCAGCAGCTTGGACTGGCTGCCGTCGGGTAGTTCGCCGATCTCGTCGAGGAAGAGCGTGCCGCCGTCGGCCAGTTCGAAGCGGCCGGGGCGGTCGCGATCTGCGCCGGTGAAGGCCCCCTTGACGTGGCCGAACAGCTCGCTCTCCAGCAGCGAGGGGGCCATGGCGGCGCAGTTGAGCGTCTCGAACGGCTGGTGCTTGCGGCGGCTGTTCAGGTGGATGGCGCGCGCGACCAACTCCTTGCCGGTGCCGCTCTCCCCCTCGATCAGTACGCCGGCTTCGGCGGGGGCGGCCTTGGCGATGAAGCGGAAGACCTCCTGCATCGGCGCGCAGGCGCCGACGATGTCGTACGCGCCGCGCGCCTCGCGCTCGCGCACGGAACGCTCGCGGCCCATCTCCTCGCGGACGCGGAGGTTCTCGATGGTGACGGCGGCCTGGGTGCCGATGGCGGCGAGCAGGTCCAGGTCGGTGCGGCTGAAGCTTTCGGCGTCGCCGAGGCGGTCGGCGTAGAGGACGCCGAGCATGCGCTCGCCGAGGGCCATGGGGGCGCAGAGGGCAGTGGTGATGTGATGCGCGGCGACGGACTGCGCCTCGCGGAGCCGGCGGTCGGACTGCGCGGCCGCGACGAGGATGCCCACCTTCTTCTCGCGCACAAGGGAGACGACTGTGGAACTGATGGGGACTTTGGCGAGGGCGCGGTCGAATTCGCCGCGCTGATTGATCCAGGGACGCAACAGGCCCTTGCGCTCGTCGAAGAGGATCGGGACGACGCGGTGCGGGCGGATGTTCTTCTCGACGGCGGCGCACAGGGTGCTGAACAGGTCGGCGTAGGTGCGCGCGGAACTGAGCGCGTGGCCAAGTTCGAGCAGCGCTTGCAGCCGCTGGGGCGACTCGACGGCCGGCCCATGCGGCGCGGGCGCGCCCGCGCTCTCGCGGACCTCCAGGTCCTGCGCGGGGGCCAGATCGCCCTCCTGAAGCGCGTCGAACTCGCGGTCAATGAACAGCAGCGAGCAGTCCCCCAGGCGTATCTCATCGCCGGGGGCGAGCGGGGTCGGTTCCTCGATGCGGCGGCCGTTGAGCAGCGTGCCGTTCTTGCTGCGCAGGTCGCGCAGCAGCCAGCCTTCGCGCTCCCCCTCCATCGCGCGCGTGAGCGTGGCGTGCGTGCGGCTGACCGCGTCGGAAGGAATCTGGATTGTGTTGACCGGGTCGCGGCCGATGGAGGTGACCTCCTCCACCAACTCGTAACTGGCGCCCGCCGCGGGGCCTTCGCGAACGATCAGTTTGGCCATGGTTTACCAGCGCAGAGGAATCGGAATCGTTTCCAGCCCGTCTCAACCGGCATCCCGCAAGACGGCCTCCAGTTGCTCCTTGAGCGGCGGGAGGTCCTCCTGGGTAGTCCGCCAGACGGTAGTGAGGTCCACGCCGAAATAGGCATGAATCAACACGTTTCGCATCTCTCGCGTCTTCTTCCACGGCACGGGGGGGAATCGCGCCGTCACGTCATCGGGAACATGCCGCGCTGCCTCGCCGAGTATTTCAAGATGTCGGATGACCGCGGCGGACGTCTTGCGGTCATTGAGAAAGCGTTCGAGGCCCATCCCCTGGACGAACTCCTCGATTTGCCCGATGGCTTCGAGCATGTCCTCAATGCGAAATTGCCAATCCCTAGGTGGCACTGACCGCCTCCGCAAGGATTCGGTCGCGCAGTTGCGGTTTCAGTGCATCGCGCGTCACCAGGTCAACGGTCTGACCCAGAATGCCCTCCAGGCACTCTTTGAGGTCGAGGAATTTGAAGATGCTCACGGGCGTTTCGAATTCGACAAGAATGTCAATGTCGCTCCCCGCAATCTCTTCTCCCCGCGCCACCGATCCGAACACGGCCAGACTCGACACTTTGTGCCCTCGGATTTCCGGCATATGGCGTCGTAGTGTGGCGAGTACGTCTTCTCGTGTCATGGCCAAGTCTCCAAAGTCCCTGCTCCAATTTGCATATTATGTCACGCTCAAAGTGCGATGTCCAGAGAATGGCAATTTCGCCAAGTGCCGGCGAAGGCTCGCTGAGTCTCAGATAGACGGGAGGGACTTGTGCTCGGCTTGCGCGAGTGATAATCTCTGGCCGACAGGGGAAGACGAGACATGCCCCCTGAATGGCCGTAATCCTGAAAGGAGCCACGATGACGGACCAAGACCAAGGCAAGGACGAGCAAAGTGATTCGACGCTTTGGACAAGCCAGACGCCGACGGTAGCCTTGATTGACGAATTTCGCTATTCGGCGGAGAATGCCTGCTGGTGTCTTCGCTTCCTTGGCGGCGCGAGCATCGTGGTGGGCATACTTCTGGCGGTGGGGTGCGTCGTCACCATTCTGCTGAGTTTTCGGACGCATGGGGCATCGTTGCTGGGAACTGTGGGGTGCGGGATCGGTTCCATCGTGGCGATCATTCAGGGCGGACTCCTGATGTACCTGGGGCGCTACGTTGCTGCTTACACCGCGCTATTCATCCAACTGACGTCGTCGGCGTCCCGTCCCAGCGGGACGGAATGACAATAGGCAGGGGTTTCAACCCCTGCAACTCAGGCGCCGACCATCTTTCTTTCGCGTCCCATCGGGACGCGGTGAAGAGGCAACCATGGGCAACAGCTACGTCAGTTCCCTCTACCACCTCGTCTTTGGCACCAAGAACCACGAGCCTTGGCTGACGCCACCAATTCGAGAAAGGCTGTGGCCATACCTGGGCGGGGTCGCTGCGAAGAATGAAATGACGGCTCTCTGCGTCGGCGGCCACAACGACCATGTCCACATGCTGCTTTCTCTTCCCCCGGATATGGCCGTCAGCCGCGCGGTTCAGATCATCAAAGGCGGCTCGTCATTGTGGGTCCACCAGACGTTTGCGGAGCTAGACGGGTTTGCGTGGCAGGAGGGATATGGCGCGTTCAGCATCGGCATCCCGCAGGTCGCCGACACGCGCCAGTACATCCAAGGCCAGACCGAGCACCACAAGAAGATGCCATTTCGGGAAGAGTATGTGGCGTTCTTGAAAAAGAATGGCATTCCCTACGATGAACGGTACGTTTGGGGATGACATTTCACCGCGTCCCTACGGGACGCGAAAAGAAAATCACGTTACCGCCCCAATGCAGGGGTTGAAACCCCTGCCTATTATCACCGCGTCCCGCTGGGACGCAGTCAACAGCATCCCGCACCGCACAAAGACTCACCTCACGTCCTCTCATTCGGCTCGAAGAGCTTGAGGTACTCCTCCTGCGCGTAGCGGTCGGTCATGCCGGCGACGTAGTCGCAGACGGCCTGGTGCAACCCCACCTCCTGTGCCCAAGCCTGATAGTCGGGGGGGAGTTGCCGCCGGTCGGCGATGTAGGCGTCGAAAATCGCCTGGACGAACCGCTTGGCTTTGCTGGTCATGCGGACGACGCGGTAGTGGTGATAGACGTTCGCCAGCAGGTGATCCTGCAGGGCTGCCTTGAGTCGCTGGAGCGGTTCGGAGAAGGCGACGATGTTCGTCCGCGCGCCGCGCACGTGGTCCACCGAAGCGATCCCCTGCGATTCGATGCGCGCCAGCGTGGCGGCGCAGATGTCGGTGACCAGCCGGTTGATGAGGAAACGCACCACCTGGATGCGGTGCTCCTTCTCCTCCAGGTTGGGATATCGGGCCTTCACTTCCGCTGAGACGATCCCCAGCAGTTCCACCTGCTCGCAGGCGGAGGGGGTGAGGATGCCGGCGGCGAAGGCATCATCCAGGTCGTGGCTGATGTAGGCGATGCCGTCGGCGGCGTCCACGATCTGCGCCTCGACCAGTGCGCGCAGCTCCGGGTCGAACTCGCGCGTGGTGGGGTGGTCGTACGCCGTGGTGTGCTTGGCGATGGACTCGCGCACCTCCCAGGTCAGGTTCAGGCCGCGGAACTCCGGGTAGCGCCGCTCCAGAACGTCCACCACGCGCAACCCGTGGATGTTGTGTTCGAAGCCGCCATGCTGTTTCATCCGCTCGCGCAGGGCATCCTCACCGGAGTGGCCGAAGGGGGTGTGGCCGAGGTCGTGCGCCAGCGCGACCGCTTCCACCAGGTCCTCATTGACATTGAGGACGCGGGCGATGGCGCGGGCGATCTGCGCCACCTCGATGGTGTGCGTCAGCCGCGTGCGGTAGTGGTCCCCCTCATGGTTGACGAAGACCTGGGTCTTGTATTCGAGCCGGCGGAAGGCGGTGGCATGGATGATGCGTTCGCGGTCGCGCTGATAGGCGGCGCGCAGGGGGTGTTCCGGTTCGGGGTGGACGCGGCCTCGCGACTCAGCGCTGCGCATGGCGTACGGGGCCAGGTCGCGCGCCTCGCGCGCGGCCATCATTTCTCGGGTAAGCACGGCAGTTTCTCCTGCGCCCAGGCTTCTGACAAGAGCCGCCAGAGCTCCTCCAGCGATTGCGGGAGGACTTTGGCGGAGCCGACGGTGGTCATGAAATTGGCGTCCCCGACCCAGCGCGGGACGATGTGAACGTGCAGGTGCGCTTCGAGACCCGCGCCGGAAGCGCGCCCGAGGTTAACACCGAGGTTGTACCCCTGTGGCCGCATCAAACAGTCCATGAGCTTCTTGGCCTGGATGACGAGGACGGTGATTTCCTCCATCTCCTCGCGCGCCAGCCCCTCCAACTGTGCCTCATGGCGGCGCGGGGCGATGAGAAGGTGGCCGTTGTTGTACGGATAGCGGTTCAGGACGGCCATGGCCAGCGGGGTGCGCTTGACGACAAGGGAGTCGGCAAGCTCCTTGGTCGACGCGGCGCGGCAGAGGAAGCATTCGTTAGCCGCCTCTTGGCGACCCACGTCGCGGATGAACTCCATCCGCCACGGCGCCCAGAGGCATTCCATCCCGGGGGGGCGTTGTTCCATGGGCTTCCGGTTCGATGAAGGATCGTGAGCGGATGGGGACGCAAGACTTTCCTGCGGAAAGTATTGTGTCCCCATCCTGCGGGCCCGTCGCGCCGTCGCCGCCGACGGCGTCGGCCCGCTGCACGGTAGGATATCAGAGCGGGGGAGGGCAGGCAACAGGTTCCCAACGGGTTGGGCGCGTGACGATTGCGGGAAACGGACTCAACGTCCAACGTTCGACGTTCAACATCCAACGTTCAAGTCACGGCAACAACGGAGTTTGCCGCACAGCGTGGCTTCGGCGTTGGCCATTCGCCGTTCCTTGGACGTTGAACGTCGGATGTCGGACCAGGCGCGCAGTGCGCGCCGCGTTGAACGTCGAATCCGGCCGCGCTTCCACGCTTGACTTACCGCGGACCGCTTTGTAGCATGGATTCTCAAAGCTTCGTCAGTTGGAGGAAAACCATGTCCCGCGCTCGTCTATTGCTTGTGCTTGCCCTGGCGCTGCTCGTTCTGCCCTCATTCAGCCGCCCCTGCCTTGCCGCGCTCGAAGAGAAGCCGGTGCTGGATATGATCAACGACAACGTGGCGGTGCTGCGCTATCTGAACAAGCAGATCTTCGACATGGAAGAGGACCTGAAGCTCGTTCACGCTTCGCGCGCTCTGACACAGAAGCAACTCGACGCGCAGAAGGCGTTGGTGGATTCGGAACTGGCCGCGGGGAACAAAGAGCGTGCGGAGATGTTCCGCGCGAACCTCACGCGCCTGCAGCGGCAGATGGTGAAACTGAACGAGTTCGACTTTGAAAAGCTCTATGCTGACCGGATCGCCGCGCTCAACATCCAGATCAAGATCTATACAGCCCAACTCGACGCTCGAATGACGGAATACTCCACCCTGTTCGGCAAGAAGACCGTGGTGGACCTTGATTTCCGGAAAGAGTACGAGCGTTCGCGCGGCACCCGCCTCAACGCCGCCGCCTTCCTGGACTTGGACTGAGTTGCCGGGCGCGCTGGATTCTTCCGAGCCGCTCACGCTGGCCTGCCGCCTGACGCCCCCCGGCGAAGGGGGGATCAGCCTGATCGAACTGTCCGGTCCCCGCGCTCCCGAAATCCTCGACACGCTCTTCTCGAACCCCCGCAAGCACCGCGCCTCGACCATGCGCCCCGGCCGGCTTCTCTATGGCAGGCTGCTCAAGGAAGGGGAGACGCTGGATGAGGTGATCCTGGACTGCGTCCGCTTGTCGCCGCAGCCGGCATTCGTCGTCAACTGCCACGGCGGGGCTGTGGCGGCCGCGCGCGTGATGCAGGCGCTTTCCGCCGCGGGCGCGCGCCCTTGCTCGTCGGAGGAGCGGGCCGAGGCGATGCGCGCGCAGGGGATGATGGACGCCATCCAGGCGGAGGCCGCGGAAGCGATCCCCCGCGCCCCCACGCTGCGGGCCGTCGCGCACCTGCTGGATCAGAGCGGCGGGGCGCTCGCGGTGGCCATCGAGACGTTGCGCGGCGCAGCTGCGCGCGCGGACTGGGCCACGACGTCGTGCGGCGTCGAGCGATTGCTGGAGACCGCCGCGTTCGGGCGCGCGCTGACGTCGCCGCCGCGCCTGGTGCTGGCAGGGCGGCCGAACGTCGGCAAGTCCACGCTGGCCAACGCGCTGCTGCGCTACGACCGGATGATCGTCCACCACGAGCCCGGCACCACCCGCGACACCGTGGAGGAGTTGCTGAGCATCGGAGAGTTGCCGTTCCTTCTGGCCGACACGGCGGGCCTGCGCGACTCGGAGAACGCCATCGAGCGTGAAGGGGTCGAGCGGACGCGCCGGGCGCTGCGCCGCGCGGAGGTGGCGCTGCTGCTGTTCGACGCCTCGGCGCCGCTGCAAGAGGAGGATATTCAGCTTCTCTCCGGCGAACTGCCCGAGCGCGTCGTGCCGGTCCTGAATAAATGCGACCTGCCGGGGGCGATCAGCGTGAACCCAATCCGCGAGAAGACGGGCCGCGACCCGGTGGCGGTTAGCGCGGCGCGCGGGGAGGGAATCGGGGAACTGGAGGAGCGCATCGTAAAAGTGATGTGGCCCGCGCCCCCCGCGCGCGGCCAGGCCATCCTGTTCACCGAACGGCAGGAGAAGCTGATGCGCGCAGCAAAGGAGGCCGCGGCGGGGCGAAGCGTTGAGCGATTCCTGGAAGCGCTGGATATGCTATGCGGGGGACACGGGAACGGCGATTTGCGATTGCTGAGTTCTGATTAGAAGCTGTTTCACACCCCACAGGCGAGGGCGCCTGTGCCACACCGACCTCCGTATTCAAACAGCAAAACCATGTGGCTCAGCCGCCCTCGGCTGAGGTATTCGCCTGAGAAACAGGTTTTGAAACAGCTTCTACTGATTTGCGACTTGGACGGCACCAACGGAAAGCGCGCTGGGACCGTTCGACAAGCTCAGGGCAGACAGCGCGCTCCACCACGCTCTGCATTCTGCACTCTGTGTTCTCGGGAGCGCTTGCGCGCCCCTCTTGCAATCTGCACTCAGCCATTCAGACTGCTCCGTGGCACCACACCAGCTTGACCGGCTTGGCGCCGGGGAGCTTCTTGACGGAGTGCGGGACGCCGGCGAGGGCGATGAAGGCGCTGCCGGGGGAGATTTCGAATTCCTCGCCGCCGACCTTGGCCATGCCGCGCCCCTCGATGCAGTAGAACCCCTCCTGGTCCGCGTGAACACCCGGCGGATTGTAAGTCTCCTTGTCGTAGATAGCGAGGCCGACGCAGAACCCCTTCGTCGCGCCATGGGCCGGGCCGATCAACAGCCCGCCATCCTCTTTGCGCATATTCTTCTCATGTGCGTGAACAGCCATGTTCCTTCCTTTCGCTCTTCATCGCGCCGGACAGACGAACCTTGCGAAGGTTTGTACGAACCTTCGCAAGGTTGGTTGGCCAGTGCGCTACTCTTTCTCGTTGATAATATCGGCCGTGAAGACGTACACCTCCGTGCCCGGCTCCCTCCACGCGTCCGGCGCCAGACCGGCCTTGTGGCTGCAACAGGCGCGCAGGAACTCCTCCTTGCTCCAGCCCGTCTCGGTGGCGACTTGGGGGAGGAAGCAGCCCGCCGCGCCACCGCGACGGATGTAGATGCCGTGGACGCCCAGCTTCAGGTCGAGCGGGTTGGCGATGCGCTCCAGCGGGCTCAGGACGCTGATTTCGATCTCCAGGCCGGGGAGTTCCTGGGGGGTGATGGGGGAACTGAAGAAGCGCGGGTCCTCGGTGGCCGAAGCGCGCGCCATTTCGTTGACGAGTCGGCAGAGCGGGATGCGGCTGATGAAGTTGCCCAGGCAGCCGCGAAGCATCTCGCCATTCTTGAGGGTGACGAAGCATCCCTGCTTGCCGATCAACTCCGGGTCGGTTTCCTCGACCTTGGGGAGCGGGCCGCCGGTGACCGCGGCGGTGACGCTGTGGCGGGCGATCTCCAGCAGGCGCTTGCGGGTCGTCTCTTTCATCGCGGCTTCCTTTTCGCAAAGACGAACTGCTTACCACGGAGGACCACGGAGAACGGCGGATCAGGTTAACGGCAACGAGACAACGGCATCAGGAACCACGGATGTACACGGATGAACACTGATACGGCAGACAAGACTGAAAGCATTGCCTCACGGTGGTTCTTGAATTTCTCCCCGTGTCCATCAGTGTTCATCAGTGGTTTCGATCTTCTCGTCGTCCTCCGTGGCCCTCCGTGGTGAAATCTTCAGTCGCAGCCGTACAGGTCGTTCCTCCGGCAGTGGAGCATGTCGTCGCTGACCATGCTCAGGTCCAGGGTGGCGTGGAGGAGTTCGGCGGCGCCGAGGCGGCAGGCGGCGACGACCTCGCCGCGCGGGTTGAGGATCATGGAGGGGAGGTTCTGCTCCGGCCCTGCGACATTGGCGAAGGCGACGAATCGGCCGTTCTCGGAAGCGCGGCTGCGCAGGTGGCCGGTGAGCACCGGGCCCTTCCACATGTCGCGCCTGCCGTGGATATACGCGGCCACGGCGATCAACTCGGCTCCGGCCAGAGCCAGATGGCGGAATGGGTCCGGGAATCGCGCGTCGAAGCAGACCTGCATCCCCACGCGCGCCTTTCCGGCGCGCGCAGGCTCCGGCAGGGCGCGGCCCGCGCGGTAAAATTCCGTGTCGCGCCCGTACAAGTGCAACTTGTCGTAACGGGCATCGCGCCCGGCCCCCCTCAGCATCAGCAGGCTGTTGCTCCACCCGCCTTCCAGGGGGAGCGCGGTCCCGATCAGGATGGCCATGCCGCTGGCGCGCGCGAGGTCGCACACCTCCTCGATTCCCGCCTCGATGGCATCCGCGTCGAACGTCGCGGAGGACTCATGATGACGCGGCCCGTACCCGGTGAGGGCGCACTCTGGGAAAAGCAGCAGATGGGCCTTCGCCTTCCGCGCCAGCGCTACGAAACGTCCGATGACGCGCAGGTTCTCTCCGAGGTCGCCGCTCTGCGGGGCCTGCGCGACCGCGACGGTGATGTTCCTGGGCATGGGTTACTCCTGGCGCCTCTAGCCGCGCGCACGGCGGCTGCGGAAGATGCGGACGCCGACGGCCACGGTGAAGCAGGTGAACAGGATGCCGGCGAGGCCGCCGACCTGCGCGATGGTGCGCAGGGCGGACTGCGCGACGGTTCGGACCGCTGCGGGCGCGGTTTCTATTCCGAGAACGGATACGGGCTGGCCTTCTTTGCTCATGATGGGGGCGTAACCGGAGAACACAACACCCCATCGCGACGGTATCAGTCTGGCCTCGGGCGCGCCGTTGCGGAATACCTGGGCGACGGGCGCCTCCGGCGGCGCGACGAAGGGGCTGCCGGGCTGCCGGCTCTGGTCGGCGGCGTCGGCATCCGCGACGTAGACGTACTTGGCGCTGTCCGCTTCGGGGCGCAGGATGAAGGCTTCCTGAATGCTGGGAATATTGGCGTCGCGGCGCAAGCGGATGACGTTCAACTGCTTGACGGTCTCCTTGAATGCCGAGGTGGCTACGTCGCCGGCCCCCTTGATCTGCATGAGATTCTCGGGCGGGAAGGCCATGGCGGCATAGCTGGCCGCCGTCAGGAGCTTGGTGCGGAGGGCCTCGGTGTCACGCTGAACGGACTGGCGGGAATATATTGAGACGCCCAGCGACAGGGCAATCGCCATGATTGCCAGGGCCGCGCCGCTGACCAGCGCCACATCCTTGTTCCGCTGCACCACCTTCATCCAGCGCGCGGCGGTGCTGGTGGGGCGCGCCTGGATCGGCTCGCCCGCCAGGTAGCGCTTGAGGTCGGCGGCCAGTTCACCGGCGTTGAGATAACGGTCGCGCGGCTCCTTCTCAAGCGCCTTCATGCAGATGGCGTTCAAGTCCTCCCCGGCGGTCGGATCCATGGTCTTCAGGGGCAGTGGCTCGTCGCGGATGATGCGCATCATCGTCCCGGCCGCGGTGTCCGCTCTGTGCGGGAGCTGCCCGGAGAGACACTGGTACATCATGGTGCCCAGCGCGTACACGTCCGTGGCTGGGCCGATCTTGTTGTGCAGGCCGCTGGCCTGCTCCGGGGACATGTAGGCGGGGCTCCCGACGAGCTGGCCGTCCAGGGTGGCGACCAGGAAGTCGTCGCCGCCGAGAAGGCTCTTGGCCAGGCCGAAGTCCATCACCTTCGGCTCCCCCTCCTTGGTGAGCATTACGTTCTGCGGCTTCAAGTCGCGATGGATCAGCCCCTCGCGGTGGGCGTGCCCCATGGCCTCGCAGATATTGACGAGGATCTCCAGCAGGCGCGTGCGCGTCAACCGTCCCCCCTTGACAGCGCTCAGGAGGGTTTCCCCCTCCAGGTACTCCATGGCCAGGAAGGGCACGCCATCCTCCTCAAAGACGTCGTACAACTGAACGACGTTGGGATGGCGGAGGCGCGCGGCGGCAAGCCCTTCGTTATGGAAGCGCTGGAAGGTGGCCTCGTCCAGCAGCGGGAGCGCGGCGATGGTCTTGAGCGCCACCTGGCGGCCGAGTTCCTCGTCGAGCGCCAGGAAGACTCGCCCCTGCCCACCGCGCCCGAGCTCGCGCAGAATGCGGTACTTGCGCACTTTGACGCCCGGCCCGAGCCGGCGCAGCACCTCCGCGTTGTGCACCGTGGCCCGCGGCGGCACATAGCGCGTCCCCGATCTGGAGGAAATGGAGCTCTCTTGCGGGGAGGGATTGGGCTTTCCGCGCGATGTGTTTACGATCGTCGTCTCTTCCGAACCTGAGTCCGGGTTCTCCGGCTTGACCACGCGGCGGCTCCCTGATGACAGATGGTTAAGTCTTATTATGCAGCCTCCGGCCCTTAAATGCCACTCAAAATTGCGCGGGACGGGTTTCTCTTTGACCGGGTTTGCGCCTCCTGCTAGACTAGGTGCGCATCATGTTGGCAAGACGTTCTTTCATAAGGGAGGGGCGCATGTTCTCAGAGGCGTTCGACCCAATCGCGGCGGACCTGGAAGCCATGCTGGAACTGGTCCGCGACGTCGAGGGGGGGCAGACGGCCTTCTTTCGTCCGCTGTTGACGGACGCGCTGGCGCACCCGGGCAAGCGGTTGCGGCCCGGGCTTTTCCTGCTGGGCGTGCGTGCGGCGGGGCCGGTGCGGTCGGGGCACCATGCGGTGGCGGCGGGGCTCGAGCTGATCCACATCGCCTCGCTGGTGCATGACGACATCCTGGACGCCGCGCTGGTGCGGCGTCAGCGTCCGACGCTGAACGCGCGTTGGGGGAACCGCGCGGCGGTGCTCTTTGGAGACCTCCTCTTCGCGGGGGCCTTTCAACTTGCCGCCTCGGCGGGAATGGAGCGGATGCTGCCGGGCATGGCGCGCATCGTGACTTCGCTCTGCCAGGGAGAGGGGATGCAGGCGGATGCCGGGTGCTCTCCTCGGCAGATTACGCCGGCGCTGGCGCGCTCGGTGGCCGCCGCCAAGACCGCCTTTTTCTTCAGCCAGGCGTGCCGGATGGGGGTGGAGGCCGGCGGCGGGACCGCCGCCAAGGCGGAATCGCTGGCCCGGTTCGGGCTGCATTTCGGCATGGCGTATCAGTTGACGGACGACGTGGTGGACGCCGTCGGTTCGGAGCGGGCCGAGGGGAAGACGCTGCGCAGCGACCTGCGCCTGTGCCGCCCGACGCTCCCGGTGGCGCTGCTGCTCGAACGCGCTCCGCAGGCGGCGCGGCTACTGCCGGCGATGGACATCCGCGCGGTGCGAAAGCTGATTGCGTTGATGCACCGCACCCAGGCGCTCGAGACGTCGCTGGCGCGCGCCAAAGCGCAGCTGCGCCGGGCCGACGCCGCCTTGGACGAAGCGGCCGCGCGAAAGAGGCTCAACGGCATGGAGCCGCATCTCCGGGCGGTCGCGCGGGTGTTGCACGAGCGGTGCGCCATGCTGGGCAAGATGCTCGAACGGGTGTAAGCGGGTTCAGGCGCGAAATGAGGTAGAGGTTCATTTTGTCGCAGCGTCTCGTCATTGCGAGCGAAGCGAAGCAATCATTGTGCGGCAGAGACTCTTGGACGCCTCAAGGCGTTTGCCCGCAGAAAGATTGCTTCGTCACTGCGTTCCTCGCAATGACGTTGCGCCAAAATGAACCTCTACAAGAGATGGAGGCCCCGGGATGAGATTGACAGTCCGCGAGATCGCCGCCCTGGTGGGCGGGAAGCTGGAGGGGGATGGGGCGGCCGTCGTGGAGCGCGTGGCGAGTCTGGACGCGGCCGGGCCGGGGGACGTCACTTTTGCCCGCCGCGAGCATCTGAAGAGCGCCCGCAACTCGCGCGCGACGGCAGTGCTCCTCCCCGAGCCGGTCCCCGGAATGCGCGCCGCGCAGGTCATCGTCGAGAATCCCTACTACGCCTTCATCGTCCTCCTGCGCCTCGTGGAAAAGGAACGGCACTATCCTCCTCGCGGCATCCACCCCACCGCGGTGCTGGGGGAGAACGTGCTCGTCGGCGAGGGCGCGGCCATCGGCGCCCATGCCGTGCTGGGAGACTACTGCGTCCTCGGGGACGGGGCGGTCATCTATCCGAACGTCAGCATCGGCGCGCATTGCGTCATCGGCGCCGAGAGTGTCCTCTACTCCAACGTCTCCATCCGGGAGCATGTCACCATCGGCCGGCGCACGATCATCCATTCCGGCACCTCCATCGGCGGCGACGGGTTCGGTTATGTTCAGCAGGGAGGGGTGCATGTCAAGGTGCCGCAGGTGGGGACCGTGGAGATCGGCGACGACGTGGAGATCGGCTGCAACTGCACCGTGGACCGCGCGACGGTGGACAAGACGGTGATCGGCAACGGCGTGAAGATTGACAACCACAGCCATATTGCGCACAACTGCCGCATCGGCGACCACTCCATGCTGATCGCCTATGCGCGCATGGGGGGCAGCACAGTGCTGGGCAAGAACGTGCTGTTGGCCGAGGACGTGGGGCTGACCAACGGCATCACCCTGGGAGACGGCTGCATCGTCGGCGGGGCCAGCAAGGTCAGCCGCTCCTGGCCTGCCGGCTCGGTCATCTTTGGCTTCCCCGCTCAACGCATGGAGGATGAGAAGCGCCAGATGGTCCTGGTCCGCAAGCTGCCGAAGCTCTTTGAGACGGTAAAGGAACTGAAGGCGAAACTCAGCGGCAAGAGCGCGGGGGACGCAGACTGATCAGACGGATCCGTCAGATCCGACTGATCAGGTGAGCCACAGAGGCGGGGGACTTAGAGGGTCTTCGCAGAGAGTGCTCGCGCAACAGCCTTCTCGCTGCGGGCGGCAACCCAGGGCTCGAATCCGGGGAGCAGGGCGGTGCGATGGGAGCTCTTGGGGACGAAGCGCCGGACGCCGGCCCTTCGGCGCGCGCTGCGCCAGCCGCCGAACGCCCGGCAAGCCGCGGTGTACAGCGCGACATCCACCTCCCGAACATTGTTGTCCGACATATGGACGCCCCGCCGCTCCAATTCTCGGAGCCTCGCAAGAAGCTGCGTATGGGTCCAGCTGTGCCGCAGGGCGATCTCGTCGTAGTCATACCCCAGCGCCCGCATCGCCCTGCCCCATGAACCGTGATAGCGCAGCGCCGCGTAATACAGTGGCGAATCGTGCGTCAGAACATTCTTGGCGTTAAGCGGCACGCCGGATCCCTTGAGGTCGGCAATGCGGCGCCGAAGCTTCGCCTCATCCCATCGCTCGTACTTCGCCACACGCGTGTATTGAACGCCCCCGGCCGCCAGCGCCCGCTCCCACGATCCGAAGAGCCGCTTCCGCACGGCGGCGGCGAAGAGCGCCGGATGCTTGAGCTGCATCGAGCGCGAGCTGAGATCCTCCTTCTTGCGGCGTAGTTGGCGGATCTCCCGGCCGACCTTGTTCCGCGTCCATTTGATGTCGTTGCGGACTTCGTCGTACTTGAAGCCGGCGGCCTCGACCGCCGCGCGCCAGGAGCCGAAGTAGAAGGAGGCCGCTCGAAGAAGCTGCCACTCTCCCGCGGCGCACATGGAGGACCAATTAATCGCCTTGCCCCGCCCGGCCAGACTGCGCAGGCGGTTGACAATCTGAGTCTTGTCCCAGAATTGGAAGTAGTACCCTTCCCATGCCGGGCCCCAAATGTATCGGTTTGCTGACGATCCCATGCAGTCTCTTTTCTCAACGACCCACGAAGCATGACGATAGGAAACGGATGAGGAACAACGCAACCTGGCCCCCGCGCGCCTCGGACGCCTCCATCGGAATTATATCTTTTCTGCGCGCTTTTGCAATGCAAAAGCGGGGACAAGGCATCTACGTTGTGGCCACAGGCAGGGGCGACGCGCGCCACGTCCCTGCAACGGATGGCGGTTTCACAAGGGGACGGCGCAGATGCCCGGGGCGAGTTCCGTTTCTGCGCGTCAATCCCGGACCATTCTACCCGTCTGCCATCCGCGACGCCAGTTACAGGAGCCGACCCGTCACATGCCGGAGGGGCCTGCCCACGGGCCTTTCTCGGTGAAGTTGCCGTCGAGGATGGTTCCGGGGGAGAATTCAAGTTTCTCCCCGCGGAGGATCATGTAGTTGCCCGCGATCCGGTTGACGCCCTCGCCGGTGATCCTGATGTCGCAGGCGATGATACCGGAGGTGAGGTTCACCCCCTTGGAGTTCTCGATGCGGATGCCGCCGGTGAAGAAGGCGCAATTGTCGAGCGCCATCCCATTCCCGACGTTGCGCGCCAGAAGCGCCAGGGTCTGGTTGTGGTTGACCAGACAATTGGAAATCGCGCCGTGCGAGCCGTTCTCGTGGTCCTCGATGAGAATTCCGGTCAGGTTGTTCGTGAGGGTCGAGTTGGCGACCTTGACGTTCCCGGCGTGGATGACGCAGCCGATGACGTTCCCCTGGCAGGTAAGCATGGAGGCGTTCATGTACTCCGCCCGGGTGTCGAACCGCACGCCGGTGTGGTTCCCTCCCGCGGCGACATTGAACAGGTTGGCGGCGGTGGCCCACCCGCAATAGGGGCTCTCCTTGGTGTGCGAGATCTGGATGCCGGCTCCGCTGAAATTGTTGACGACGAGGCCGGAGATCTCAAAGCCTGTGCAGCGGCCCACTTCGACGCCATTCTCGCCGAGATCCTGACGAGTCGGCCACGACGCCGCCGCGGCGCCGCCGTCCAGAAGCATATCCCGGAGCCGCCAGTCGTCCACGCCATCCTGCTGAAAGACCCGCCCGGCGCCCTGGGCGAGGCGTATCACCGTCCCGCGCCCCGCGCCCAGGAGCGTCACCCCGGCGGGTATGGTGACCCCGCCGACGCGGTACACGCCGGCCGGCACGCGCACAATCCCCGGCCCCTCCACCAGCGCGGCGCGCAGGGCAACCGAATCGTCGCCGCCGCCGGCCCCGTCGGGGGAGCGACCATCCGCGTTTCGATATTTCGTAATGACTCTCTCGGTTGGTTTCCGCACCTGCGCCGGGGTCGCGACATCGTTCTTCATGACAATGGTCTCCAATAAGGGCGTGACGCGTTAGGGGCTACTTGTGTTTGCGGAACGTTCCTCGCCCCGGACCCCCCGTCTGGGGACAGGCATGGCCGCGCTATGAGCCATCCCGGCATCATACAATGCGTCGCATGCGACGGTGGCATTTTCGCCCGAAAGACGCTTGAGGCCGCGCCGGAGCGCGGGCCGGATGAACTCCGACCAGAGGAGCTTGAGCGTCTCGGAGAGCGCCTCGGGGGCGCGGGCGCGCCGGTTCTCGCGCAGGGCGCGCCCCACGGCGAGAATCGCCGAGCGTTGCGAGGGGGTCGCGCCTAGCGAGACGAACCCGGCCCACTCCTCCTCGGACAAGTCCGCGCCGGCGGCGAGCGCTGCGGCAATGGCCCGCGCGCACGGGGTATCGCCCTCGGCGAGGACGCGCATCTCGCGGTCGAAGGCATCCCAGTTGCACCGCTTCAGTCCCTCCTCGGCGGTGGCGGCGGAGAGCGGCGCGTCAACGAGTTGCAGCGCCGCCGAGAGCATCAGCAAGCCCAGTGGGCCGGTGCGCGGGTCGCGGTGCAGGCGCTCCACGCTCTCCCGGTAACCGCCCCTCCCCATGCGCAGCATTGCCGTGTCGTGCAGAATGGCCCAGGGGGTGGAGTGGGTGGGGAAGAGGCGCAACGCGGCCAGGAGGACGTACGTTGCTCCCTCCGTCGGCGCGCGCGCGGCCCCGGTGCAGATGCGGAAGGGATGCCCCTCGGCGGGGGCTCTTGCGGGCAGCGGGCGGAAGCGTTCCTCCAGCCGCGCGGTCAATGTTGAAAGTGCCTGAAGGAAGGGGGTGGGATCCTCTTTCGGCTGAAGCGCTGCGTAGAGGATGTCCCGAGCCAGGGCGAACGGAGCCGCGACATCGCCCGCCCCTACACTCGTGCGGGCGCGCGCTGCGTCGTAGGCCTCCTTTTCCAATGTCACCCGAATCCCACCAAGAACAGCCGAAACAAGCTTGCCGGTGGCGGCGTCGAGGGTCATCCTGCTGCCTGCTGCTTCCTTCGAGAGGAGCTTGCCGTCGGCGGAGGGGGTCCAACCGTTTCTCCACGCGTAGACGGCCTCGGGCGTCATATCCGCACGGTAGAAGGGCGGAAAGTCACCCGAAGTGAACCCTGCTAGGAAGGTGATATCTGCCGAGTCCGCGGTCTGTTCAGCCTCGTCCAACACGCGTATGTCCAAGGCGACCCAGAGGGAGCCGGGGGCCTTCCAGCGGGCGATGGCCTTTGTCAGTGCAGAGACCCAGGTGACCTCCGTACGGTTCAGGATCAGCGTGCCGCGCAGCGGGGCCTTCAGCGGCTCGCCCGCCGGGAGGTTCAGTTCGGCGATCAGCCCAGCCGTTGGTTTCCAGCAAACGCGGATGCGGCCCTTCCCGGCGGACGGCGCCCGCTCCAACACCAACTCCTCTTCCCACTTCTCCGGCTGGTTGATCCATTGCCGCATGCGCTGGAGGGTGACAAGAACGTCGGAGGGCTTTTCGGAGAGAGGCCTCGCCCAGGGCTGCTCCTTGACCTGGATCACCAACTTCGCCATGCCCGGGCCGTCGCCGGGAAGATACTGCACGCCGCACTGGGAAAACTGCGCGGTCTCACGAAGCGCATCGTACGCCGCCTTGAGCGCGGCCAATGTGAGAAGCTGGCCGGTTTGCAGGCCGGAGCGCTCCACGATCTCAGGCGCGGGTACGGCGACCGCGCCTTTGACCTCGATGGACTGAAGGGTCAGCGGGATCCCTTCGTTCCGTATAAGGACGCGCAGTTCCTGGACGCCCGGCGCGTCCCCCGGTCTCACCGTGACCGAGCCATCCATCTCCAGTCGCCCCAGCGCGCCGAACATCTCCTGTGCGCGCAGGGCGAACTCGTTGAGACTGAGCCGGTCCAGCGGCGCGGGCTCCCCTTTGACCCAGGCGGTGGCCCATCGGCGCGACCCGTCAGGCCACGTTGTTTCGGGAGTGGCCTCGGCAAGCTTCTTCTGAAACTCTTCAGCCGTGAACAGCCTTGTCCCTTCCACGACCACTTTCCCCGCCTTATGCAGCGCCCCCTCCGTCACACTGACGAGGATATGCCTCCTCTGCTCATCCACAGTGGCGGAAGCGGAAACGGGCATCCCGGCGTTTGCGTAGCCGCTGACGACGGCCTCGGCCAGGTAATCCAGGCAAGGCTTGAGTGGCTGCTGAGGCGCGCAGAGCGTCTGGTACTGGATGTCCATTGCCAGCGCGTCGCGGATGGAGTCGGTCTGGAAGTGGCGGACCCCCTGGAAGACAAGCTCGGAGGGGTCGCACAGATTGCCGCAGAGGACCTCCGCCTGCGCAAGGCTTGCGCAGAGAAGAACGGCACAAATGGGGACACAAAACTTTCGTCCGAGAGAGAGGCCGCCCCGTTGGACCGGTTCTTCGCCTGGACGAAAATATTGTGTCCCCATTTTTCGTGAACGTCCTTTCAGTGCAGGATCGCCGGGCCGCCATCCTCGTTGCCCGCGATGCGGGGATGATAGCCCAGTTCCTCTTGGAGCGCAAGAGTCGCTCCTTGACAAGCACTCGCAGGCAGCATAGGATGCGCTGGGATGAAACAGATGCCAAAAGATCCATCTGACGACAACTTCGACAACGCCTCTCAGTCCGTTCCATGCTCGCCGGCGTTCAGCGAGGATGGCGTGGACCTGACGCTCATCCGCTGGATGCTTTCCCTGTCGCCCGCGGACCGGCTGGCGGTGCTGCAAGCCAACGTGCGGTCCATCGTGAGGCTGCGCAATGCCCGCTCCCACTCCTGATTTTGGGAAGCTCCTTGACGAACTGACGGCCCACGAGGTGGATTTCATCGTCGTGGGCGGAGTCGGGGCCGTGTTTCAAGGCGCTCCCCTGTCCACTTTCGACCTGGATATTGTGCATTCGCGAAAGCCTGAGAATGTGCATCGGCTGCTGGCGGTTCTTCAGAGGTTGGGAGCTTATTATCGTGAGCAGCCCTCCAAGCGGTTGGCGCCATCCGAGTCGGACCTCTCCGGCCCCGGCCACCATCTGCTGATGACGCGCGCAGGCCCCTTGGACATTCTGGGCGCTCTGACGAAAGGGCGCACCTACGAGGAGTTGCTGCCCCATACGGTGGAACTGTCATTGCCGCCGAAAGCCCGCCTTCGCGTCCTCGACCTGCCGATGCTCATTACGCTGAAGGAGGAACTGGGGCGGGACAAAGACCTGGCCATGCTTCCCATCCTCCGGCGCACGCTTCAGGAACGTGGGCTACCCTGAGGCTCCGCCGGCAGCGCGGCGAGCAGTTCGGCGATGGTGCGGTTGAGAAGGGGGTGGCGCAGATTGGGGGCAAGTTCGGCCAGCGGTTCCAGGACGAAGCGCCGCTCGTGCAGTCGCGGGTGCGGCAGTTGAAGCTCCTCGTCCGCGACCACGGTCCCGTCCACCAGCAGCAGGTCCAGGTCAATGATGCGCGGTCCCCAGCGGCAAGCGCGTACGCGGCCGAGTTGCGCTTCGATACTCAGCAGGAGTTCCAGGAGTTCGTGCGGGGACAGCGTGGTTTCCACCTCGGCAACGCCGTTGAGAAAGTCGGGCTGGTCGGTCACCCCGACCGGACGCGTCCAGCGCAACCGGCTGACACGCAGTCCGTGCAGGCGCGGATGGCTGCGAAGGAGGGCGAGCGCGGCTTCCAGATGGACGGCGCACTCGCCCAAGTTCGATCCGAGTCCGATGTAGGCGCGCGCCATGCGCTTATTTCTTGGCGGCCTTCACCGCGTTGAGTTGTGCGCTCAGGCGGGATTTCATGCGGCTGGCCTTGCCCTTGTGAATGACCTTTTTTGCCGCGGTCTTGTCAATGCATTTCTGGGCAGCGAGATAGGCGGCGGCCGCTGCGGCGGCGTCGCCGCTTTCGAGGGCCGTGGCGAACTTCTTGACGAGGGTGCGCAGGGCGGACTTGACGGTGCGGTTCTGGAGGCGTTTGGCCTCGCTCTGCAGCACGCGCTTCTGTGCGGATTTCGAGTGTGGCAAGGGGGGGCTTCCTTTCTGACGGCTAACCGAGTTCCTGAATCTTCTTGGCCACGTTGCGATAGCTGGCATCCACGGAGAAGATTTTCTTGTACCACTTGAGGGCCTCGACCTTGTCCCCGAGTTTTTCGGAGACCAGAGCGATGTCGAACATGAGCGACTTGGCGGCGTCGGTGGAGGGGTCGTCCAGCGTGGTCAACGCGCTGGCGAATTGCTCCCGCGCCATATCGAGGGTCTTGGGATCGTTGGCGAAGCAGCGCCCGAGCAGGTGCTGAGCGCGGACTTTCAGGCCGGGGCTGCTCATCGCCTGCTGGAACTGCGGGATGGCCTGCTGGATGTTCGCCTCGCCGCCGGCCTCGACGTAGTAGATGCCCAGCTGCATCGCCAGCTTCATGTCGGTCGGGTGCTGCTTGCGGCGGAAATCGAACTCCTTGATGGCAAACTCAAGCCGCTTGCGGCGCGCCTCGTTCCTAACGCCGAGGCTCTGCGGGTCCTGGGCGTTCTCCTCGGCCTTCTTAATGGCGGCGCGCTCCATCTGTTCGAGCGCGCGCATGCGCGAGTTCCCCATCTTCTCGCGGACCGGCCATTTCTTGTTGATTTCAAACGCCTTGCGATAGGCCGCCTCGGCGTCGGAGTAGCGCTCGGCTCGGAAGAGGGCGTCCCCCCAGCGCACGAACCCGTCGGCTTCCTCAGGGTGGGCCTGCGCCTCGGCCTTGAGCTTATCCGCCTCCGCCGTGCGTTCGTCGGAGGTGACGGCCATGCGCTGCTCGCGCTCCAGGCTCACCGCGGTGCTCTCGTCGCGCAACTGCTCGCGGAACGTTTGCGACTGCTCCATGCGCGAGCGCTTCAGGTGGGACTCAGCCGAGATCTCACGGACCTTGTCGTCCGCCTCGCGGTCATCCGGCCGGATGCTGCTGATCTCCTGGAAGCAGCGCACCGCTTTGTCATAGACCCCCTGCTGATAGAGCAACGTCCCGAGGCGGCGCAACACTTTGACGTTGCGGGGGGCGCGCTGGCGCGCGAACTCCAGCGTGTCCGTGGCGGCCTCCATGTTGCCCAACTTGGCATGCGCCTCGGCCAGGCGCGCCAGGACGCCAAGGTTGCCGGGGTCGCCCACCAGGTACTGCTCGCACAAGTCCATGACCTTTCTAGGCTCTTTGGTGAAGAGGAGTTTCAGAAGCGGGCCGATCCCCTGCGCCATGCCGCTCAGGCGCGCCTTGAGGCCGCCGCCGCGCTCGCGGAACTTTTCCATCTCACAGCCGCGCAATGCGATACGACTGTTGCGGTGGGTCGGTTCGGCGCGCAGGACATCCAGGAAGATCGTGATGGCGTAGTCGTAGTTTCCGCGGTCAGCCGCTTCTTTCCCGCGCAGAAACAGGGGTTCTACTTCCAACGCGTTCTCTCCCTTGAACTTGAGCCATGCCAGGGGATGCGCCCCCTGCAACCGGATAATGATATCAAAGAGTTTTCGGGCGTGTCAACCGGGCAGGCGGGAAGGGAACTGCGAGTGCTGAATACTGAGTACTGAATAGTGAATGCTGAGTGAACGGCAACGACGACAAGAGCCGACGGTCCCGCCCGGATTGACAGCGGCGCGGCGATTCGCCAGAATGCCTCTCGTGGCCGCACTCGAACTTTGATGGGGAGACTGCTACCTTGCCTACGGTCCCGAAACTCGTCGCCTTCATTCTCTGTGATGAAATCCACCGCGACCCGGCGACCCACAAGAGCTATCTTCTGGGCACATTCAACCAGGTCATGGTGCGCGAGTTCCCAGGGAAGCACGAGCACATGCACGTCTACCTGTCCCTGGTCAACGGACATGGCAAGGCGCGCATGCTGCTTCTGCTCACCTGCGACAACGGCGCGACGGAGGTGTTCCGCGCGCAGGGGGAGGTCGAGTTCGCCAACCCGCTGGCGGTGGTGGAGATGGACATCGAAATCCGCAACCTTCTCCTCCCGAAAGAGGGGGAGTATCAGTTCGACCTGACCTGCGACGGCGAAATCGTCGCCATCCGGCCCTTCCGCGTGGTGGGCGTGCGGCAGGAGAGAACTTCCTAGTACTGCGTCCCCTTTCCCTGCCGATCCGTTCCGGCCCCGGCGCATTTCCTACCCCACGCTAGGGACTATCGTCCCCATGGAATGCGTAATTCCCCCCATTTTTCGGGTGCGCACAGTGCGGTAGCCTCGATGATGGGAAGAAGCAGGGGGCGTCCAGTAAGGGTTTGGGATGGACTGCGTTCCTGGGCAGGGCGGCGGTCCCATGAAGTGGAGGCGGATGTCATGATGAGCGCAACGATGGCCGGAACAGAACTCAAGAGGTTCGCCGAACCGGAGGAAGTTCGGACTTTCGAGAAGGGGAAACTGGAACTGGTGCACGTGGGGGAGGACGTCATCGGGCGCGTCACCCTGGAGCCGGGCTGGCGCTGGTCGCGGCACGTCAAGCCACTCGCGGGGACGGAATGGTGCGAGGCGCCGCACTACCAGTACGTCATTTCCGGGCGACTGCGCCTCCTCACCGCGGACGGGCAGGAGTTCGACCTGGGCCCCGGCGACTGCCTCCACATCGGCGGGGGGCATGATGCCTGGGTCGTCGGCAGCGAACCGTTCGTTGCCGTGGACTGGGCTGGGATGGCCACGTACGCCAAGTCGTAGCCGCAGCCTGCCGGAGCGCAGTAAGGGCCGGAGCCTTGGACGTCTCAAAGGCTCCGGCCCTAGTTGCATCTGTAGCGACGCCCTGTCAGGCCGCCTACTCCTCAAACGGGCTCGGCGACTGTTCCTCGCGCGGGTCGGTCGAGGGCGGCTTCTCGCCGCGGGGCGGTTCCGGCGCGGGCGGCTGCGGCCTCGGCGGCTCTTGTCGCGGCGGCTGTTGCGGGCGCGGAGGTTCCTGGCGAGGAGGCTGCTGCGGGCGCGGCGGCGGCTGCTGGCCCTGCGGCCGTCCCTGGGGGCCCTGGGGAGGTCGGCCCTGCTGACCTTGTTGCCCCTGTGGGCGACCCTGCTGCTGCGGCTGGCCCTGCCCGCCGCGACGTCCGCCGCGACGGCGGCGACGGTGGTTCCCATGTCCGGCCTCCTCGTTCTCGAGCAGCCGCGTGGTGCGGTCCAGCGTGCGCGCTTTCAATTGTTCGAGCCGCTCGATCAAGCGGCGCAGGTGGTCCTGGCGAAAGCGGTTCCCTTCCTTGAACGCCTCATCCAGCATCTTCTTCAGCTCGCCCGACATCTGCTCGTAGTAATTGCGCACCTCCAGCAGCTTCACCGAGGCGCCCAGGCTCTCCTCCATCTTCGCCATCAGCCGCTCCGTCTCCGCGTTCTGGGCGGCGCGCAGGCGCAGGTACACCACCGTCGGCGCGACCACGGCGGCAATGAGGGCCAAGGCAATCAGCACGGTATCCACAGTCTCCACGTCGAACTCCTTTCTCTGGCGCTACCGGCGGAGCCGCTCGCGCTCATGCTGGAGCGCGTTTTGCAGCTCGGACGCCCGGCCATAGCGGCCCGCGGGGGCCGCGGCCATAGCGCGGTCAAGAATCTCCGCCAGCCCATCCGAAATCTCTTTTCGGAGCTGGCGCGCGGGGGTCTGTTGACCCGCGCGAACGCCGTTCGCCGCCGTCCGGGAAGCGCCCGGAGCGGGGGGACGGCCCGTCACCATCAGGTACAACACGCCGCCGAGCGAGTAGATGTCCGAGCGCGGCGACTCGGACAACGGGTCCGTCAGCAGTTCAGGCGCGGCGTACGGCAGCAGCGCCGCGTGCCCCGAGGCCTCGGCCAACGACTCGGCCAGCCCCCTCGCAAACCCCAGGTTGGCCAGCTTGGCGATGCCGTGCTCCAGCAACACGATGTTGTCCGGCGTCACCGCCCGGTGCAGCACGTTGTGCGAATGCGCGTAATCCAGCGCCCCGGCGATCTGCTCGGCGATTTCGACCGCGTGGCGCAATGCGAAGGGGCGGCCATTGCTCTTTTCCAGCCGGCGCTGGACCGTTTCCTCGCCGGCGAACTCCAGCGCGATGAAGTAGAGTCCGCGCTCCAGCCCGGCGTCATACACCTGCAAGACATTCGGGTGGCTCAACTTTCCGCTGGCGCGCGCCGCCGTCAGGAAGCGCTCCACCCGCGCCCGGTCCGCCGCCAACTGCGGGCGCAGCACCTTCAACAGCACCTCGCGCTCCATCGAGATTTGCACGGCGCGGAACTGGAGCGAGAACTCGTCCTGGCCCGCCGCCTGCCCGATGCGGCATCCTCCCAGCGCCGTTCCGGTCAGTTTCTCCAATTCATCCTGCAGGATCAGGGCCTTGCCGTTGTGGGGCACGGCCGGCGGGGCCTGCACGGTACCCACCTTGTCCTCCGCCGCTGCGGCTGGCCGGGGAGGGGGCATCGGTTCGAGATTGCCGCGCGGCGGAATCACCTCCATGCCGCCCACCGGCGCGGGCTTCTTGTCGCGGGCCGGCGCGGCGGTCTCGATCCGCATGCGCACCTGCACGCGCAGGTGCGCCTCGCCCAGCACCAGCAGGTCGCCGTCGGCCAGGCGGACCTCCTGGTCAATCTTTCGCCCATTGACCAGCGTCCCATTGCGCGAGCCGAGGTCCTCAACCAGCAGGGCGTCGCCGGCGAACCGCACGCGGCAGTGGCGGCGCGACACCCCGGCATCGGTCAGGATGATGCCGCACTGCGATCCGCGACCGATGACGCTCGTCTCCCCATCGGCAAGACGAAACGTCTTGCCGTTGTCATTTCCCTGAATTGCCGTGAAAAGGGCGAACATGGCCGCTCCAGGATGGGAACCCGTTGCCGCATCTTACTCGCGCCGCGTCGAAGACGTCAAGTTATGGCGAGAGAGGCAGGCCGTGTGTAGCGCGGACTATCAAGTCCGCGTCGCGGGCGGAACGCCCGCGGCATGTGTTGTAGGGGCGCAGCATGCTGCGCCCTGTTTGGGCGCGCGACCGTTTGGGGAGCGGAGGGAACGCATATTGATCGCGGGTTTGAGAACCCGCGCTACATGACCGGTAAGCAGGTTTCGCCGAAGAATCCGGATTACCGGCCCGCCCCTTTGCGCAGGGCATTGAGGCGGTTGCTGACTGCCGTCTTGTAGAACGGGTCTTCCGAATGCGCCATGATCCAGTTGTACTCCTTCTCCGCCTTGGAGCCTTCGCCGCCGGCCTGCAGGAGCACGCCGCGATGGTAGTGCGCCTCCACGGCGGCCGGGTCGAGCTGGATGGCGCGATCCAGGTCCGCCAGCGCGCCCTTGGGGTCCCCCTTCTTGAGGCGAATCGTCCCGCGTTTGGTGAAGGCCACCGCGTCGTTCGGGTTCTTCCGGATTTGCTGGTTCAACCCCACCATCGCCATGTCCAGTTGCCTGCGGCTGTCGCTGGACTTGTCTCTCTGCAGGAACTTGACCGTGTAGATCACTGCGGAGACGACAAACAAGGAGATGATCAGAATATAGACTACCATTATCAGCTCCACCCTCGTCCAGAAACTCGACCTTTCCCCCCTTTATGCGAGCATAGCGAACGGCAGGGGGAGGCGTCAAGCGGAGCGAAATGAAGAATATAGTGCCTCAGTCTTGCGCAGGTCTCGTCATTGCGAGCGAAGCGAAGCAATCTTTTCGCGCTCAGACCGATAGATTTTGCGACAGCTTGTCCTACGCAGAGGTTGCTTCGTCGCTGCGCTCCTCGCAATGACCCGCGCAAGACTGAGGCATTACTGAAGAATGGCGAATTGTGGATTGCCAACGCCACAGCAGCCTTCGCCGTCACTTCTCCATTCGCGGTTCGTCGTTCGCTCTGTTGAAGCCATCCGGTGAACCCCCGGAGGGGGTGATGGACAGTAGCCCACGGCGAGCGAAGCGAGTCGTGGGGGAGCGACGCCCTCTTGGACGTGAAGAGCCCCCGAAGGGGGCGACGGAGCCGTGGCGGAACGTTCCATCGCCCCCTTCGGGGGCTCTCATTGGTTGGTCACGACTCCGCCCCACGACTCGCTTCGCTCGCCGTGGGCTAGAGTCCGACGGCCGCTTCGCGGCCTAACGAACGGAGCGAGATGATTTCAACAGAGCACTCTTCATTCATTTGTTCCCGCGAGTTCCCTCCGGTACAACTCATACGTCATTACGTCGAAGCAGACGAAGCGGACCTTTTCGATGGCGGCGTTCTGCGCCAGGAAATCGCGGACGGTCTTCACGGCGATGGCGCAGGCGCGTTCGGCGGGGAAGCGGTAGACCCCCGTGCTGATGGCGGGGAAGGCGATGCTTTTCGCGCCGTGCTCCGCCGCCAGCTTGAGGGAGTTGCGATAGCAATCGGCCAGGAGCGCCTCCTCGCCGCGCTTGCCTCCGTTCCAGACCGGGCCGACGGTGTGGATGACGAAGCGCGCGGGAAGGCGGTAGCCGCGCGTGATCCTGGCCTGCCCGGTGGGGCAGCCGCCGAGGGTGCGGCATTCCGCCAGCAACTCCGGCCCCGCCGCGCGATGGATCGCGCCATCCACTCCCCCGCCCCCCAGAAGCGAACTGTTCGCGGCGTTGACGATGGCGTCCACCTTCTGCCGTGTGATGTCTCCCTGCACGGCTTCCATTCGCTCGTTCATGGCTCCTCCTCAGTGGATGGGGACACAAAACTTTCGTCCGAGAAAGAGACGGTTTCGTTGTGCGAGGCTTCTCGCGCGGACGAAAGTATTGTGTCCCCAGCGTTCTCGTCGGATGGCTCGCAGAACGTGCGTACGTCCAGCCGCCCCGGCGTGAGCCGCACCGAAATCATACCACACTGTTCCGTCGCCAGGAGCCGCTTCGAGTGCGCCAGCCAGGGGGATGGACGGTCGTGGCTGCCGGGCACCAGCGCCAGTTCCGGCGAGATGGCCTTCGCCAGCGGCTCCGACGAGTCATCCAGCCGGCCATGGTGCGGCACCTGCGCGATGCGGGCGCGCAAGTCCGGCTCCTCGTCCGACAGTATCGCTCCCGCAGCGCCGTTCAGGTCGCCGGTAAAGAGAATCCTCCCCTGGTCGGTGCGAACGTCCAGGACCGCGCTGCGGAAATTGGGCGTCGTCCCGCGCGCGAAGAAGGTCTCCCGCGGCGGCCAGAGAACGTTGAGCCGCGCCAGGGGGAAGCCTTCGACGCGGTCGCCGCGCGCGACACGGAGGATGCGGAAGGAACGGCCCAATCGCTCCACCCACTCCCGCGTCTTCCCGTTGTCCTCGAAGTGCGCCGGCAGCGCCAGGCAGCCGACCGGGATGCGCCGCGCCAGTTCCTCGAAGCCGGTGCAGTGGTCCTCGTCCGAGTGCGACAGGAGCGCCAGGTCAATCTGCCGCACGCCGACGGCCCAGAGCGCCGGGGCGAGGATTTTCGCTCCGCTCCTCATGTTGGGGCCCCCGGCATCGAAGAGCAGGTTGCGCCCGTCCGGGAAGCGCACCACCGAGCAGTGCGCCTCGCCCACCGAGAGCATGTGCAGTTCCACGAAGGCAGGAGGGGGCTGATGCCAGACCAGTCCCAGGTAAAGCGCCGCCGGCAGCAGGAGCAGGCCGACCGCGCGCCAGGGACGCCAGAGTTGTTCCGGCCACAGGGCGATGCAGGGCAGGACGGCGCAGGCGGCCAGCGTCAGCCAGAACCCGGGCGACGGACCGTACTGCGCGACGCCGGGCAACTGCGCCATTGCGCGCGCCATTTCGTCCATCAGCCAGACCCCGAACCCCGCCAGTTTGAACAGCGGCCATGCCGCCGGGGCGCAGAACGCCCCCAGCAGCACCGCGGGCAGGCCGGCGGCCATCGCCAGCGTGACCGCCGGGGTCAGGAGCAGCGTGGCGACGGGCGCCAGCGGCGTAAAGACCTCGAAGTGGTACGCCATCAGCGGAACCGTGGCCAGCGAGGCGGCCAGCGAGAGGCTCAGGCTGCGCCGGATGGCGTCGCGCAGCCAATGGAGCGCCGTGGAGCGTTCCGCCGCGTCCTGGAGGCGCTCCAACTCGTCGGGCGGGCCGAAGAGTGCGCGCTCGATGGGGAGCGTGAACAGGTATATTCCGGCGACTGCGGCGAAGGACAACTGCATTCCGGCGTTGAACAGGTCCGCCGGGTTCAGCGCCAGCACCACCAGCAGCGCCAGGGCCATGCTGGTCGGCAGGTCCGGTTTGCGCATGAAGAGGTACGCGCCGCAGACGACGATGCAGGCGATGGTGGCGCGCTGGACGCTGGGGCCCAGCCCCGCCAGGAGCGCGTATCCCGTGACGGCCAGGATCACCCCCACGGCCGTCGCGCGCGGGCCGAGGCCCGCCGCCATGAGCAGCAGCCAGACGAACCCCGCCACCATGACGATGTGCGTGCCGCTGATGGCGAGCAGGTGCAGGGTGCCGGTCTCGCGGAACGCGGTCTGCTGTTCGGCTTCGAGGTCCGAGGTGCGCCCCATGAGCAGGCATTTCAGGATCGTTGCCTGCGACTCAGGCAGTTGACGGTCCGCCGCGTCCATGCAGCGCTCTTTGAACGCCCGCCCCGCGCTGACAAGGTTCGAGCCGAAGCTCCGGCCCGTGGGCCGGCACGCATCCGCGCGGTTGACGGCGATCGAGCCGGAGATGCCGTTGAGGCGGAGATGGCGCGCGTAGTCGAACTCCCCCGGATTCGTGGGCGCTCCGGGCCTGCGGAGCCGTCCCGTGATGGCCACCTCGTCGCCGCAGGCCAGCCCGCCGATGGCGCTATCCAGGTAGACCTGAATGACCCCTTGCCAGGGGACGCCGTCCACCTCGCTGACATCCAGGAGGAAACGAGTGCGCTGGTAACTCCCCATTCGCAGCGGGTAAGAAACCGTGTCGGGATCCCCGGCAATCACGCCGACGACGCGGGCCGCGCGGACGCCTTCGGGGAGAATCGCTTCCAACTCCGGCGCGGTGTTCGGGGCCATGCGCCATGTGAGCCAGAAAGCGGCGACTCCCGCCAGCAGCAGCATCCCCAGCCCCAGGGGGACCCATCGCGTCCGGCGCGCGCGCGGCCACGCCAGCGCCGCCGCGAGCAGTATCGCGAAGGCCAGGCACCAGAGAAGCGACGCGCGGAGCGACGGCCAGAACGCGGCCACGGCTGTGATTCCTCCGATGGCGGCCACGGCCGCCAGGAGGAGCGGTCTTCGGGCGAGCCCCTGCAATTGTCCCATATTGTCCTGTTATCCTACCGTGCGCAGAGGGCAGTGAAATGACGAATGACGAAGCCCGAAGGACAAAGGAAACGCCAAATCCAATCACCGAATCACCCAGTAACCTAATCGCCTGGCGCTAGTGCCACGCCTGCAAGAGAGACAAGGTTATTGGGTGATTGGGTGACTGGGTGATCGGAACATTCCCTCGTCATTCGTCATTTCTACTTGATCCCCAGCTTCTCTTCGAGCAGGGCCCAGTCCACGTTCTTGTCGAGCACTTCATAGGCGCGGGCGACCTTGCGCTCGCTGTGCAGGCTGGTCTGGCCGTGGAGGCGCTCGCAGACTTCCACCGTGGCGCTGGTCTCCTGCGGGACGAGGAGGACGGGCACCCCTAACTCCTCTGCGCGCGCCAGGATGCGACCGTTGGGATAGAGGCCGCCGGTGAGCACCAGGCAGCGCGTCGAGGTCTGCAAGGCGGCGAGCTGAATGTCCGCCCGGTCGCCGCCGGTGATGACCGCCTTGTTGACGACGCCCTGGAAGAAACGCAGCGCGGCATCGGGGTTCATGGCGCCGATGCTGAAGTTCTCGACGAGGGTATCCAGCCGGTCGCCGCCGCACAGCACCTTGCCGCCGAGCGCGGCGACGATATCCCCGATGGGGACGGCGTTGAGCACGGCATCGTCCGGCACCGCCCCGAACAACTCCACCCCTTGCGCCTTGAGGAAGGGCCGGACGGAGCGGTTGATCTGGGTGACCGTCGAAGCTTGCAGCCGGTTGAAGATGACCCCGCCGAACTGCTCCGGCAAGCGCGCCTTCATCTGGAGGATGCCGTCGAGCGTTTCGCTCGGCCAGCGGTAACGTTCCACGACGAGCAGGCGGGCGTCCACGTCGCGGACGAATTGCTCCATGGAGTACCCGCACGCCACGCCGGCGCTGAGGCGGCCCATCCCCACGGCGACGACGCAATCCTTCCCGGCGGAGACGGTCTTGAAGGCGTCGAGGATTCGCTCTTTCGCGTTTTCGAGGCGGCCGCGGAGCATCTGTCCGACGGTTTCGTCGCTCATCACCAGCGGGCAGATCGCCTCGATTGGCTCGGCCAGTTTCAGAACATTGCGAAAGAAGAGCGCATCCTCGTCCGCCATCCCCCCTTCGTGGCGGGTCGCCAGGGGGCCGATCGGCTTGAAGTATCCGACCTTCAGCTTCAGCCGGCGCAGCCGCTCGAACAGGCCCACGGCGATGACGTTCTTTCCGACGTATGGAGTGACCGAGGCGAGGAAGATGGTCTTCATGGCAGCTCGCTCCCTGCTGAGAGTTCCACTGGCCCCCAACTTTCACCAACCTGCTTCCGAACGGATTTTACCACAGGCGGATACGGGAAGTAAGAGCTTTGGGCAATTGAGTTATGATTGCGAATGGACCATTGAGCGGCCAACCCGCGGACTACTTCAGGACCAGCAATGGCGCCGCTATGGCCGACAAGCCGAGCCCGGCCCAACCCCAGACTTGCAGCCGCTCATGCCATAGCCAGACCCCCAGGAGAGTCGTGGCCGCCAGGGCCAGTGTGCCCATGGCCGCAAAAAAGATCGCCCCAGAGACGCAGGCGAGCGCGCTGATGATGATAAGCGTCGAGGCCATGTTGAGCATGCCGAAGAACGCCCCGCGCCGCGCATCCCCGGCGCCGGGTCCTTTTCCGGCCCACGCCCGGGCGCACAAGCTGAGAGCCAGGCCTGAGCCGAACAGGGCCACCAGGTACGTCGGCATGGAGGCGGGCGGCAGTACTTTCGTTGCGACCAGGTTGCCCGACATGGCTCCGCCCTGCAACAAGAAGAGGAGGGCCGCCAGCGACAGGCTTGGACGTTCCCGAATGCCGGACCCGGACACCGTGGCCAGGGAAAGCAGCGGCAAAGCCGCTCCTGCGGCGATGATCCCGGCGACCTGCTGATGAGACGGTCTCTCCCCCAGCACAATGGCGAGCAGGACCGGGACAATCTGCGACGTGCCGACCAGGGCCCCTGTCATCGCCATGCCGCGCTGGCCCATGTTTCGGATGATGGCAAGCAGCGCGGCCGTATAGAAGAACCCCGTGAGCACCCCCATCCCCACCGCATTCAGCCATGCCTCGCTCTGCGGGCCGCGCAGGAGAAGGTACGCCGCCGCCAGCGTCACGGCGGCCACGTAGTTGCCGACCACGGAAGTGTACACGTCCCTGGAACGCGCCTGGATGGAACGCAACGTATGGTTGCACGCCACCTGAGAGAGCGATCCAAACAACACAAACATCAACAGCGGAACCATAGGATCTCCTGCCGTCCCTTTGAGCCAATCCGTCCGCTCGCAGGGCAGTCAACCCGACCGTCAGTTCCCCCGCGCGGACATCAGACGAAATGCGGATGCCCATTCTCCCTTATTCTGCCCCGGGGGACAACAGGACAAGCGATGCGTGGTCATCAAGAGAACCCAAGTGACTACGTCATGGCGTGCTGTGCGCACGCGACACCGCCGAGGTGTCATTCTAAACATAGCGAAGCATCTCCGACCCCAAGACCGTATTCGCCTGTAGGGCTGCCTTGAACAAACGCCCAGTCGCTCGCTTCGATGAAGGCCCCTCGTCCACCCGCCGTCCTGGGCAGAACTGCAGTTCTCAGTCGGAGACCCTTCGCCGTGTTCAGGGCGCCGCTATGGCGATTTGCCGGAACTCCATGGTCACTTGAGCTTTCCTGGTAGCCATGAATGGATGATTGCCAACGTGGGCGTGACAAGCCGGCCCACGCCACTCCAGTGCGCAAGTGAGCCACTGCCTCGCCGACAGATTACTTGACGAAAGCACCCCCAGTCGTCAGAATGTGCACTCGACACTGGCCTTCCCGCTCAACGGACTGTCCGGCAGCGGCTCTTCCTGGCGGAACGGTACCGCGATGACAAGACAGACGACAGGCCTGGCGAGATGCTCGCGGCTCGGCATCACGTTGGTCGAAATGCTGACGGTCATCGGCATCGGCGGCATTCTCGCCCTTATCCTGCTGCCATTTGCCGCGAAAGCGCGGACCAACGCCCGGACGACGGTTTGCTATGGCAACCTGCGCCAGCTGGGGGAGGCCTATGTGATCACCCTGCTGGACTCCAACGGCACGTTGCCGGACACCTATTACCAGTTCCAGAGCAAGGGCGGGGGGTACTACCGCGTCACCCTTCGCACTGTCGACAAGCCGGGCGCCGCGCAGCTGGGGCAGGCAGGCAATGCGATGGTCTGCCCGACTGACGACACGCCTCGCGCCATTGCGGCGGGAACTACCGGCATCGTGGGACGCAATGCGCGCTCAAGCTACGCGTACAACGTCAACCTCCCGCTGATCTACAAGAACGTCGCGCGCGTCCCCTTTCCTGTGCATACGGTGACTTTCTTTGACGGCGACATCAACGCCATTGCGGGAGACTGGCAGCTTGTCACGGCCTGGCAGGGACGGGCCATCCGGGACCGGCACGCGCTGTGCGCCAACTACCTGTACCTGGACGGGCACGTGGAACAGCGGGGGGCGTTTTCCGAAGAGTCGTTCAACTGGACAACCCCCTCCCCGCCGGAACCTCCGAGCGTGTCAACGGTCGCGATGGACGGCACCCTTCCGATCGGCCCCAATAACAACCTGCATGCGGAGTTCACGCTCGTTCTGCTCGACGGCATCACCGTGACGCGGGATAACCTGCACGCCGACACCTGCTTTGCGCCGCATGCCGGCTTCAGTTCCACCGGACTGGAGTACACAGGCCCCGCCGCCACCATTTATATCAGGCCCAAGGCAAGCGGCAACATAACCGGCCTGGTGGTGAACGGCCTGCCTTACACGTTGAAGTCAAACAATCTGTATACCTTCTCTCCCGCGGCCGGCGAGATGACCGTCCACCTCTACAACGACAAACGCAATGCGGCGGGCAAGCCGGCTGGGCTGTGGTACATCCGGATCACGGGGCCGATGGTCACCATTGACGCGCCGGAGTGAGAAGCGCGTCTCAAACGGTCTGCCGGGCCATTGACTCGGTCGCCATGCAGCCATACATTGGAACACGGAGGCATTTTGAGGTTCCTTTCTATGGAGGATTGAGCATGGCGGCGAAGTGCGGCGTGAACAAGTTGTGCTCGATGACCTGTTGCGGCTGCAAGGTGGACGTGAAGGCCCTCAAGCCGCTGGTGAACGCGCCGAAATACATCTGCAAGGCGTGCGGGCGCGTGGCGAACAAGAAGTCGAACCTCTGCAACCCCGTGGCGCTGTAACGCAACAACGCGTCGCACGAGAATGGGCCGGCAGGCTTTCGCGCCTGTCGGCCCATTCTCCGGATGCGGACGTCAGTTCAGTGCGCCGTCTTGGCCGGCCCGTCGGCCTTGAGGACGATGCGCGCGTCAATCGCCATGGTCCCTTCGCCGCGCGGGAAAGCGAGCAGGGGGTTGATGTCGAGTTCGACGATCTCGGGGAAGTCCAGGCAGAGTTGCGAGAGGCGCAGGATGCCTTCGATGACGGCGTCCAGGTCGGCGGGGGCCTGACCGCGCGCGCCGCGCAGGAGGGCGATAGCGCGGATTTCGTTGACCATCGCGTCGGCGTCGGCGCGGGTGATCGGCGCGACGCGGAAGGAAACGTCCTTGAGCACCTCGACGTAAATCCCGCCGAGTCCGAACATGAGCATGGGGCCGAACTGCGGATCGCGGGTCATGCCCAGGATGACTTCTTTGCCGCTGCCGGCCATCTCCTGGACGAGCACCCCGTGGATGTCCGCCTTGGGCATGCGCTTGCGGACGCTCTCCATCATGACGTTGAAGGCCTCTTCGACTTCCTTCGCGTTCTTCAATCCCACCTTCACCCCGCCGACGTCGGACTTGTGGAGAATGTCCGGGGAGCTGATTTTCATGACGACGGGGAAACCGACGCACTCGGCGGCCTTGGCAGCCTCCTGCGCGGTGGGGGCCAGGATGCTCTTGGGCAGGCGGAAGCCGTAGGCGCTGATCACCTCGCGCGCTTCCACTTCTCCCAGTTGCGTGCGACCCGCGGCGCGAACCTGCTTGAACATCTTCGCTACGGCGTCGCGCTTGACGCTGAAAACCGGCGCTTCTCCCTCGGGGGTGTCCAGCCAAACCCGCTGCCGGTAGAGCGCGTTCATGGCCGACACGGCGCGTTCGGGGAAGGGGAAGCAGGGAACCTTGTGCTTCATGAGGTAGCGGAAGCCTTCGGCGCTGCGCGGCCCGCCCATGAAGGCAGCCAGGACCGGCTTGCCGAACTCGCTGGCGGCGCGAACGATTACCTCGGCGGTGGGAAGCGGCTCGGTGATGGTCTGGGGGGTGAGCACGACAATGACGCCGTCCACGTTCGGGTCCTTGAGCGCGACGCGGATGGCGAAGTCGTAGCGGTCAGCCTTCGCGTCGCCGAGCACGTCAATCGGGTTGTAGAAGTTGGCGGCGGGGGGGAGCGCTTTGCGAAGGTCTTCGACGGTCTCCTTGGTGAGCGTGGCCATCTTCAGCCGGCTCTTCTCGATGGCGTCGGTGGCGATGATTCCGGGGCCGCCGGCGTTGGTGACCAGGGCGATGTTCGGCCCTTTGATGCCGCGCTGGTAGCTGAACGCCAGGCCCCAGTCGAACATGTCCACCACCTGCTCGGCGCGGAGGATGCCGGTCTGGTTGAACGCGGCGACGTACGCCTTGTCGGAGCCGGCCAGGGCGCCGGTGTGGCTGCTGGCCGCCTTGGCCCCGGCGGCGGTATTGCCGGACTTGAACAGGATCACCGGCTTGCGGCGCGTGACCGCGCGCGCGATGCGCATGAACTCCGGCCCATGCTCGACGGATTCGATGTAGCCGAGCAGTACCTTGCTGTCCTTGTCCGAGCCGATCGCTTCCAGCAGGCTGGTCTCGTCCACGTCGGCCTTGTTCCCGACGCTGACGAACTTGCTGAAGCCAATCTTCTCGCCGATGGCCCAGTCCAGGACGGCGGTGCCGAAGGCGCCGGACTGGCTGAGGAACGCGATGTCGCCGCATTCGGGCATTCCGGCGGCGAAGGAGGCGTTGAGGGCGGTGGAGGTGTTGATGACGCCGAGGCAGTTCGGGCCGACGATACGCATGCCGCTGCTCGCGGCGACCTCGACTACCTGGCGCTCCAGATCGGCCCCTTCGCGCCCCATCTCCTTGAACCCTGCGGTGATGATGATGACGGCCGGCACTTTCTTTGCGGCGCAGTCGCGCACCGCTTCCAGCGCGAACCTGGCCGGGATGACGATCACCGCCAGGTCCACCTCGCCGGGAACCGCCTGCACCGATTTGTAGCAGGGCAGCCCCATGATTTCGTCCGACTTCGGATTGATCGGGTAGAGCTTCCCCTTGTACCCGTACTGAATGAGATTGCGCAGGACGTCGTTGCCGATCTTTCCCGCCTCGCGCGAGGCCCCGATTACAGCCACCGACCGCGGTTCGAAAAACTTGTCAAGCATGGGAGTTCGCTGTCTCGATAATGAAGAAAACACAACCTCTCTACTCTCGGGTCACCCCAAGAAAAAATAATTGTATCAGCTTTTGCGAAACTCGACAACCGGCAAACGGCGCAATTCGCAATACGTTGGCTGCGGGGGGGGCATTGCGAAGAGCGTAGCGACGGGGTACGCTTTCTGCGCGCCAATGCCCTTGGTTGCGCGGAAAATATCGCCCGCGATTGAGCGAAACGGACGTGTCCGCGACGACAATGACCCCCGCACAATTGGCGCATTGCCGCAATTTCAGGGGCCACGACGCCATTCCTCCGGGCGGGGGCCAGGCCTGCGCGGAGCTTGCCCTGAGGGTCCGTTGCGTCTCAAAGTGCAAACGCCTCTCGATTTCCGCTTGACTAAGGAGAAACGCAGTTCATATAATCCACAAGGCGTATAGCCGTTTCGACCGGCATCGTCGAACGTGGCGGCGTTTTCGTAGTGGGAGGAAGGTTCTTATGACGTCCTGGGCCAAAGCGCTGACCGTGATTGCGTTCGTCCTGAGCCTCGTCTTCGCCGGCATGTCCGCTGTCGTCTACGCCAAGCGGCAGGCCTACAAAAAGCTGTATGAGCAGGAGCAGATGCTCCACGCGCAGGACAAGGCGGCGGACGCCTTGAAGATCCAGACCAAGGATGGACAGATCAGCGACCTCACCGGCGAGCGCGATCGCAAGACCGCGGAACTGGCGGAGAGGGACAAGGAGCTCGAAACCCGGAAGGCGCAGATTGACAAGCTGACCAATGACCTGGACGACGTCAAGTTGAGCCTGGACAAGGAGCAGGCGCAGGTGATCATCGTGACGACCACCAACGCCGAGCTCACCAAGCGCAACGACGAGTATGTCACGGCGAACGACAAGCTGCGCACGGAGAACAAGGACCTGATCGCCAAGCTCTCCGCCGAGCAGGACATCACGCGGCAGTTGCAGGCAACGGTGGCGGACCTGCAGAAGCTCCGCGACACGCTCCAGGTCCAACTGGTCCAGGCGAAGGACACCATCGCCCTGAACGAAGAGGTGTTCGCCGAGTTGTCGAAGCGCGGCATCGAGGCGCGCACCGTCATCGCGGGTTTGCAGAACGTTCCGGCGATCGACGGGCTGGTGATCGCAGTGCTGCCGGACACCCACACGGTGGCGTTGAACGTGGGCAGCAAGCAGGGAGTGCGCAAGAACTTCAACTTCACCATCTTCCGCGGCCCCGATTTCATCGCCAAGGTGAACGTCTTCGACGTGGAAGAGAAACGGTGTGCGGCGCAGATTATCACCAGCAGCGGGCCGGTGAAGGTGGGCGACGCGGCCCAGACCCGGCTGCACTTCTAAGGGGCGCGAGACAGAGGGATGCTTGACATGACGATCGGACATGGTTCGCGCGGCCGGTCAGGCCAGACGATCTACCAAGTGATGCTGGTCATGAGCTGCGCCGCGCTGGCCATTGCGGCGACGTTCCCCACCCTCGAGTACCTCCAGAATTACCGCGGCCCGGTCCAGGCGGGCGGGCAGGTTGCAGCGCTTCCCGCGGCCGGTCGCGAGCTTCCGGGCGCGAGCACCACAACCACGTTGACGCCGGCGCCGGCTGAAACGGCCCCGACGACGACGCTCCCCGCAACGACGGCCCCTGCGGAGCAACCGGCGGGCGGGTAGCCGGAAGCGCGGTCGCACCGGATGTCCAATGTCATGCCGGGCGCTGCCCGGAACGGCGGCGGCCGGTTGTGCTTAATATGGCGGCCGAGCGACGCCAGGGATATTTCAAGGTGACCTTCCTATGATGTTTCTGAGCCGACTTGCCGGCCTCTTCTCGCGCGACATGGGAATTGACCTGGGCACGGCCAACACGCTGGTGTGTCTGGTGGGCGAAGGGATCGTCCTGTCCGAACCCTCCGTCGTGGCCGTCAAGCGCGGCACCAGCGAGGTGCTGGCTATCGGCTCCATGGCCAGGGAGATGCTGGGCAAGACCCCCGGCTCCATTCAGACCATCCGCCCGATGCGCGACGGCGTGATCACCGATTTCGAGATCACCCGCGCGATGCTGGAGTACTTCATCCACAAGGTCCATGGAGGCCGTCGGCTGGTCAGCCCGCGCGTGGTCATCGCCGTCCCCTCCGGTATCACGCAGGTCGAGAAGCAGGCGGTCATCGACTCCGCCCGCCGCGCGGGAGCGCGCCGCGTCTTCCTGATTGACGAGCCCAAGGCCGCGGGCATCGGCGTGGGCATGCCGATCATGGAGCCGATCGGCAATATGATCGTGGACATCGGCGGCGGCACCACGGAGGTGGCCGTCATTTCGCTGGGCGACCTGGTCACTCGCCAGTCCGTGCGCGTGGCTGGCGACGACTTCGACGCCGCCATCGTGAACTACATGAAGCGCACCTATAACCTGCTGATCGGCGAGCGCACCGCGGAAGCGATCAAGATCGAAATCGGCTCCGCCGCCCCCCTGGAGAAGGAACTGACCCGCGTCGTCAAGGGACGCGACCTGATCGCCGGGATGCCGCGCCAGACCACCATCACCTCCGAGGAGGTGCGGGAGGCGTTGAGTGAGCCGATGCAGGTGATCGTGGACGCGATCAAGCGCTGCCTGGAGACCACCGAGCCGGAGCTTTCGGCCGACCTGATTGACCGGGGGATGGTGCTGGCCGGCGGCGGCGCGCTGCTGCGCGGGGTGGACCGGGTGATCGCCAAGGAGACCGGGTTGACGGTGCGCATCGCGGAGGATCCGCTCACCGCCGTGGCGCGCGGCACCGGAGCGGTGCTCGAGGAACTCGATTTCGTCAAGCGCAGTCTGGACGGTTCCGACGAAGAGTGACCCGGCGCCGGCGACCTGGAGGCGCATCCTCCTGAGACATAGGCGATGAAGCTGCTTTCTTCAAGGCCCAGCGCGCTGTTGCTCAAGACGCTCTGGGTCTATTTGGGTTTGTCCCTCCTGCTGCTGATCCTCCCCATGCGCTGGCTCCAGCCGTTGCGCGGCGCAGCCCTCTGGCCGTTCAGTCTGGCACAGCGACTCCTGTTCGAGGGGACCGCCCCGATCGAAGAGTTCCCCGACCGCGTGGCGCGCCTCTGGGGGCGTGCGGGGCGCGAGCAGGAACTTGAACGGGAGGTGCTGAAGCTGCGCGCGCAACTGGCCGGCGAGGGGGAGCGCCGCCGCTCCGCCGAGGCGCGGCTCGCGCAGATGGACTGCCTGACCTCCGAGTTGCAGCGGCGATCCATTCCCGCGCGCGTGATAGGCTACGACGCCTCGCCGGTGCGCAGCAGCATCCTGCTGGACCGGGGGTCTGGCCAGGGAGTGCCGCGCGGAGCCGGTGTGCTGTGCAACGGCGCGCTGGCCGGGATGATTGCCACCCTCACTCCCTGGAGCGCGCGCGCGCTGCTGCTGGACGACCCGGCATGCAAGGTGATGGTGCGCTGCGAACGCTCCCGTGTGATGGGGGTCTTGGAAGGGGCCGGCGGCGGGACCTGCCTGGTCAAGTACATTCCCACCAACGCCGACTTGTTGCCAGGGGACCTCTTCGTCACCAGCGGCATGGACAGCTTGCCCGACGGCGTCCTGGTCGGGGTCTGCACCGAGGCGGGCGGCGACTTCGGCGAGCCGCTCAAGTGGGTGACCGTTCGGCCCAGCGTGGACGCGTCGCAACTGGAGCATGTGGCGGTGGTCATCAAGGCGGCGGCGCGCGAGGGGGGAAACTGATGCGCTGGGTGATCTGGGCGTTGCTGCTGGTCGCCGCGCTGCTGGCGCAGGCGGGCCCGCTGGCGCGGCATCTGCCGCCGGAGTTGCGGCCGGATCCGGTGCTGCTGCTGGCGCTGTTCGCGGCGGCGCGCGCCGAGCCGGCGGAAGCGCTGGGGTTCTGCTGGCTGGCGGGGCTGGGGCGCGACCTGCTGAGCGCCGGACCGCTGGGGGAATACGCGCTGCTCACCCTGGCGGCGGGCCTGGGTGTGACGCAGTTGCGGCGGTTTCTGGACACGCGCCTGCCGGCGGTGCAGGCGGCGTCGGCGTTTCTCGCCTATTCCTTTGTCGAGGGGACCTGCCTGGGGACCACGCTCATGGTCAGCGGGAACCGGCAACTCGCCTCGCAATCCGGCGAGTTGATCAGCGGCGCATTGATGACCGCTGCGGCCGCGCCGTTGCTCTGCTGGGGGCTGGGGTTCCTTGCCCGGCCGCTCGGGCTTAACCGGCGCCGCTGGGCGCAGGTGGGATGAGCAATGAGCGACCGCCGGATCTCCCCGCTTGTCACGATCACTGCCGTGGTGCTGGCGCTGCTGGTGGCGCGCCTCTTCGTTCTGCAACTCCTCAAGGGCGACGGAGAGGATGCCAATGGCCTCATGCGCGACGCCGCGCGCTTCACGACGCTCCCGGCCTGGCGCGGCCCGATTCTGGATCGGCGCGGCGAGGTGCTGGCTGCCGACCGCCCCACGCTGGACCTGGCCATCCTGTATCCGGAAGCTCTGCTGCTGCTGCGCGCTTCGGGGGAGGGCCTTTCGCGGCAGGAGAGCGCGCTGCTAAGGTCGAACTCCTACGCGCGTCGCCGCGCGCGCGAACTGAAGGCGGACGCGGCGGCCAACCCGGCCGAACTGCTGCTGCTGACCGATGCGCTTCGCGGGCCGCTGGACGCTTCGAAGGAGGAATCGCTTCGCCGATATCTGGACCGCCGCCTGACCGACCTGGCCCACGCCAGCGGCGCGGGCGCGGGCGACCTCTATGCCAGCTTGCAGCGCATCGTCCGCACAGTGCGGAAGATCCACGCCGGTCTGCCCGGAATCCCGGTGATCCGTGAGGAGGTCATCGCGCACCCGCTGGTGAGGGACATCACGGTGGAGGCGGCCGGACGGATCGAGACGCAGCCGAACCGGTTCCCGGGGATGTCCGTCAAGAGCGGCACGGCGCGCTGTTACCCCGGCGGGCGGCTGGCGCCGTACGTCGTCGGCGTCCTGCGCCCCGCCCAGCCGCTGGGGCCCGGAGAAGTCTCGGACGATCCTTCCGTGGAACCCGGCGAACTGGTGGGGGTCAACGGCGTCGAGAAGCAGTACAACCGGCTCCTTCGCGGAAGGCCCGGGGCGATGGCCCTGGAGCGCGACGCGAAGAGCGGGGCGCCGGCGCGCCGGCTCCTCTTCAGCGCGCGGCCCGGCAGCGGGCTGTTCCTCTCGCTCGACGCCGCGGCGCAGCGCGCGGCTGAGGAGGCGCTGGGGGAGTACACCGGCGGCGTCGTCGTGATGGACCTGCGCACCGGCGAGTTGCTGGTCGCCGCCAGCGCGCCGCTCGACCAGGAGTTGTCGCGCGTGACGCAGGACAGCGTCGCCTCCGGTTCGATCATCAAGCCGATCGTCGCCTTGGCCGCCGCGGCCAAGGGGTTCGGCCCGGAGACATCCTTCGACTGCCGCCACGATTTCATGCTCCGAGGCATACTGCACGGCACCTGCTCGGGTACGCACGGCGTGGTGGACATGCGCGCCGCCATTGCGCAGTCCTGCAACATCTACTTCTGGGAACTCGGGCGCAAGATCGGGGCGGAGCCGGTGCTGCAATGGGCGCGCGCCATGGGGTGGGGGGAGCGCACGGGGGTGGACCTGCCGGAATGGAAGGGACGCCTGCCCGGACCGGCGTGCGACGTCTTGAACCTGTGCGTCGGGCAGGAGGACCTCAGCGTGACGCCGCTGCAGGTGGCGGTGTCGATGGGGTGCATCGCCACAGGGGGCCAGGTGCTGCGCCCGACGATCCTGCACCGAATCGAGCCGACGCCGGACCCGGAACTCTACACCCCGCCGGGCGACCCGGTGATGCGCACGCTCAGCCTGCCGGCGGGGGCGCTGCGGGCCGTGCGCGCCGGGATGCGCGACGCGGTGGAGTCCCCTTCCGGCACCGCCAGCAACCTGGCGGGGCTCAAGGAGTTGAAGGCGGCGGTCAAGACGGGCACCGCTGAGACGCGCGCAGACACTATCAACCAGGCATGGATCGCCGGATACTTCCCGGATGACGCCCCGCGGTACGCCTTCGCGGTGGTTCTGCACCGGGTGGCCGGGCACGGCGCATCGGCGGCCGGCCCGATCGCGGAAAAAGTGCTCAAGATTATCGCGCAGGGAGAGAGGGCGCCGTAGCGTGTCCATCGGCTTTGCATGGAACCTTGCGAAGGGTTGTGCGCTGCCCTGACCTTGCGAAGGCTCGTTTAGCCCTTCGCAAGGTTGGTTGGTGTGCGGAGAACCTTGCGAAGGATTAGACGAACCTTCGCAAGGTCTGTTCCACCCGTCGCGCCGATTTGCACCGATGAGGAATATGGAGTATCTGTAATCGGTGGTAATCGGCGCAATCGGTGGACAGTCTGTTCGCTGTTCAATACAAGAGGAGACTCAGATGCAGCTTCCCGAAATCAGCGCGGTCCTGCCCGCGTACAACGAGAAAGAATCCATCACCGACTGCCTGCTGGAACTGCACGGCGTGCTGTCGCGCCTCGGGCGGCCATTCGAGATCGTTGTGGTGGACGACGGCAGCACCGACGGGACGTTCGACGTGTTGCGCGGCTTGAAGGGGCGCATGCCGGAGTTGCGCGCGGCCTCCTTCAAGCAGAATCGCGGCCAGACCGCCGCGATGGCGGCCGGCTTCCAACTGGCGCGCGGGGAGATCGTGGTCACGCTGGACGCCGACATGCAGAACGACCCGGCGGACATCCCGCGAATGCTGGAGCTGATGGACCGGTACGACGTCGTCTGCGGCGTGCGCGCCAAGCGCAACGACAGCGCCGTCCGCCGCCTCTCCAGCAAGATCGGCAACGGCGTGCGCAACTGGCTGACGCGCGACACGATCACTGACACCGGCTGCACGTTGAAACTCTTCCGGCGCAAGTTCCTCTTGCAGGTGAAGCTGTACGAAGGGATGCACCGCTTCCTGCCGACGCTGCTGAAGCTGGCCGGCGCGCGCGTGACGGAGCTCCCCGTCAACCACCGCCCGCGCACGCGCGGCACGGCGAAGTACGGCATCGGCAACCGCGCCATCAAGGGGCTGCGCGACTGCCTCGCCGTGCGCTGGATGCAGAGGAGGTGGATACGGTACGAGATCAAGGAAGAGATGGAGTAGCAGAATGCAGAACGCAGAGTGCAGAATCCAGAACGGTGGAGCGCGCTGTCCCAGCGCGCTTGCCGTTTCGGTAAGTATGGCATTCCTCCTGTTCGTAACGGCCTGCGCCTCAGCCGAGGAGCTGGACGCGAAGCAGATCCTGGAAAAAGTGGATGCGCAGTATGCGACCATTCAGACCTACGATGCCCAAGGAACCATCGTCGAGGATATGAATACGCCCAAAGGAGCAACCCGCAGCGAAACGTCATTCTCAATGCGGCTGAAGAAGCCGAACCTTTATCTGATTTCCTATGAAAAGAAGGCCCCGGAATCGCGCCGACGGGGTGCGGTCTGGAACGCCGATGCGAAGCCCTTTCTTTACAGGAGCGGGGTGAACGCTTACTGGAATATCGAAGGCAACGATGCCAGAGCTCTAGGCGATGCCACAGGTGACTCGTCCGGCGTAGCCTTCACGATTCCATCACTTTTTCTGCCCGTCCGCAACCCTCACAGAGCGCTGGCAAACCGAATAGCCGCGCCAAAGCTGGAGAAGATCGAAATGCTTGACGGGGAGGAATGTTACGTCATCAGTGGAAGTTCCACGGTATCCAAGAAGCAGACTCTCTGGATTTCCAGTAAGCGTTTTCTGATCCTTCAGTCCATTCGTCTGATTGATCTCCCCCGGGAAGCGCCCGAGTCGTCCGAGATGACGGACCAAGAAGTTGAAGAGACTCTTAAATTGATGGGGGAGGACCCCACCCAAGAGCACAAAGACGGGGTAAGGGCGAAGGTGAAGCACTATCGAGAGTTGATGAAAGTAGCCAAGCTGACGGGAACGATTTGCGAACATCACATGAAGATAAGCACGCCTGAACTGGCCCCTCGGGACTTCATGTTCACTGTGCCGGAAGGAACAGAATTGCGGGAACCCTCCCTTGGCGGCTTCGAGATGGACGAACCCGATTACCTGTGGCGGGCGATGCGCGAAGGTCTCGTGGGCGCGGGCATCATACGCACAGCGTTACGCGTCTATGACGCCAAGCATGACCGAAAGTATCCGACGCTGACTGCCGCCAAAGGCTATGCGCTGGCCAAGGTACTCGGTGTTAATGCGGAAGAGCTCGAAGGCGAGTACCTCAACCCCGCCAGCTTTGAGGTGACATCGACGTCCAATGAATACACGATCAAGGCCAGTTGGGGGGCGGAGACGTACATCATCGATCATCTCGGTATCGAACACGGAACATGTTTGACGGGGCAGTAGCCGACCTTTTGCGCCGTCTGCTTGAAACCGCCATCCATTGTGAGGGCAAGGCATGCCTTGCCCCTACCGCTTGCCTGACACTCCCGCAAGCTTCCGCCCTACTTCTTCTTCGTTGGCGTCACGACCTTCTTCAGTTCCTCCAGCTTATTCAACGCCTCAATGGGCGTGAGCGTGCTGGTGTCGAGCCGGCGCAGGGTGTCGGCCAGGACGTCCGATTCGGTGCCGAACATCGTCAACTGAAGCTCGCCGGCGTCGCGCGCGCGCCCTTTGCGTTTGCCATTGGCGGCGAACTTCGGTCGGTTCTGCGCATCGAGGCTGCCGGATTCCAGGTTGCCCAGGATGGTCTTGGCGCGCTCGACCACCTCGCGCGGCACCCCCGCCAGCCGCGCGACGTGGATGCCGTAGCTCTTGTCGGTGCCCCCCTCCACGATCCGCCGGATGAAGATGATCTCCTCCTGCCACTCCCGCACGGCGATGTTGTAGTTGCGGATGTTGTCGAAGAGGGTGGCCAGTTCGGTCAACTCGTGATAATGGGTGGCGAAGAGGGTGCGGCTGTGCAGGCGCTGGGCGATGTACTCCGCGACGGCCCAGGCGATGCTGACGCCGTCGAAGGTGCTGGTGCCGCGCCCGACTTCGTCGAGAATAATGAGGCTGCGGTCGGTGGCGTTGTTGAGGATGTTGGCGGTCTCCACCATCTCGACCATGAAGGTGCTTTGGCCGCGGCTGAGTTCGTCCGAGGCGCCGACGCGCGTGAAGATGCGGTCCACGACGCCGATGTGCGCGGAGGCGGCGGGGACGAAGCTGCCCATGTGCGCCATGAGCGCGATGAGCGCCACTTGGCGGATGTAGGTGCTCTTGCCGGCCATGTTCGGGCCGGTGATGACCATGATCTGCGCCTTCTCGCCGTCGAGGTCGGTGTCGTTCGGGACGAACGCCTCGGTGAGGGTGCGCTCCAGGACGGGGTGGCGGCCGTCGCGGATGACGATCTCATGTCCCTCGGTGATCTGCGGGCGCGCGTAGCGATGCTCGACGGCGACTTCTGCGAGCGAGGCCAACGCGTCAATCTCCGCCAGCAGGCGCGCCGTCTGTTGCAGACGGGCGGCCAAGTCGGCCACCGCCGTGCGCAACGCGACGAACAGGTCATATTCCAGGTCGTCGGCGCGTTCGCCCGCGGTCAGCACGCGCGCCTCGTACTCCTTCAGTTCCGGAGTGATGTAGCGCTCGGCGTTCTTGAGCGTTTGCTTGCGCACGTAGTCGGCGGGGACCTTCTGCTGGTGCGTGTGTGTCACCTCGATGTAATAGCCGAAGATCTGGTTGTAGCCGACCTTGAGCGACGGAATCTGCGCGCGCTGAATCTCCTGTGCCTGGAAGCGGGCGATCCAGCTCTTGCCGTCGCGCTGGATGGAGCGCAGTTCGTCCAGTTCGGGGGAGTGGCCGTCGCGGATGAGGCCGCCTTCCTTGAGGCCGACCGGCGGGTCCTGTGCGACGGCGGCGGCGATGAGGGACTGCGCCTCCGCGACCGGGTCAATCTGCTCGGCGAGGGCGCGCAGCCGCGCCGTGTTCGCCTGCGTGAGGCGCTCCTTGAGGGCGGGGAGCGGCCCGAGCGAGCGGCCGAGGGCCAGCAGGTCACGCGCGTTGGCGCGGGCAGTGGCGACGCGCGCGGTGAGGCGCTCGATGTCGTACACCTCCGCCAGCCGCGCGCGCAGTTCCCCGCGCAGGGGGCGCTGCTTAACCAGTTCCTCGACGCAGTCCTGCCGCTCGACGATGCGCTCGGCGGAGCGCAGGGGGCTGAGGATCCACTCCTTCAGGAGCCGCGCCCCCATCGGGGTTTGCGTCCGGTCGAGCAGCCAAAGGAGCGAGCCGCGGCGCTCTCCGTCTCGCAGGGTGCGCACCAGTTCCAGGCTCGCCTGGGTGGCGCGGTCGAGCACCACGCGGTCGGCGGCACTGCGGCAGGAAAGGCGTTGGATGTGGCCGAGCGAAATCTTCTGCGTCTCTTGAAGGTATTGCAGGGTCGCGCCGGCGGCGCAAAGAGAACCGCCCAGCCCGCCGCAGCCGAAGCCCTCCAGCGACTTGACGCGGAAATGCTCCAGCAGCAGTTTCTCCGCCGCCTCGCGCCCGAAGGCCCAGTCCGGGCGCGGGGTAATCATGGCGCCGGTCTCGCGGCGGAGGCGCTCGACCAGCGCCTCGTCGGACTGCGCGCGGCTTTCGGGCAGGAGGATTTCCGTTGGGTTCAACCGAGCCAGTTCGTCGGAGAGCTTGGCCGGAGGGCAGTCCTCCACGTCGAACTGCCCGGTGCTCAGGTCCACCCAGGCCAGGCCGGCCTCCCCCTCGCTGGGGAGCAGTGCGGCGAGGAAGTTGTGCTCCTTGCTCTCCAGGAGGGTGTCCTCGGTGACGGTGCCGGGGGTGATGACGCGCGTGACGTCGCGTTCGACGAGCCCCTTGGCCTCGCGCGGGTCCTGGGTCTGATCGCAGACGGCGACCTTGTGCCCGGCCTGGATGAGGCGCTTGACGTAACTGTGGACGCTGTGGTGCGGGACGCCGGCCATGGGGATGGCCTTTTCTCCCTTGCTGCGCGAGGTGAGGGTGAGGCCGAGGATCTTGGCGGCAACCTGCGCGTCCTCGAAGAACATCTCGTAGAAATCCCCCATACGGAACAGCAGGATCATGCCCGGATACTGGGCCTTGACCTGCATGTACTGGCGCATGACGGGGGTGTGAGTCATGTCATTCCTTCTGATTGCGGAATGCGGATTGCGGATTGAACGGCAAGAAACGGGGTGGCCGGAAATCCGCAATCCGAATTCCCAGGTGCGCCGGGCGCACCGCGCATTCCGCAATCACCGTTCTCATCGCGCGGCAATCGCCGCATCCACGGAGGGGTAGAGGCCGAACAGCTTGACCAGCTTGGTGATTTCCAGAATCTGGCGGACCAGCGGCTGGGGGCGGACGACGCGCACGTAACCCTGCTTCGGCTTGACGCGCTTGTGCGCGACCATGAGCGCGCCGAGCGCGGTACTGGTGACGAACGAGACGTCGGACAGGTCCAGCACCAGCTTGACGGAGCCCTGTTCGATGAGGTTGAGCAGCTCGCGTTCGAGATGGTGCGCCTCGACCTCTCCGATCCGGCCGTGCGGGGTGACGACCAGCACGTCGTCGCGCCGCTCGACTTCGTGCGTCATGCTTGACAGGTCGCCGGACATGATCGGTCCGCCTATTCCACCAGCCAGGGGGCGATCTTCCGCATGGTGATGCGGTTCCCCTTCTTGTTGAACTTCACGTCATCCATGTAGGCGCGGATCAGCACCAGTCCGCGCCCATGGGTCAGCTCCAGGTTCTCGTCGGCGGTCGGATCGGGCACGGAGGCGGGGTCGAACCCCGGCCCCTCATCCTCGACGCTGATTGTGCATTCCCTCTCGTCAACGGAGTAGGTGATGATGACGCGCTTGGCCTTGTCCATACGGTTGCCATGCTTGATGGCGTTGATGACCGCCTCCTCGATGGCCAGGCGCACGCCGAAGACGGCGCGCTCGCCGTAGTTGAGCGCTTCGAGGCGCGAGAGGATGAGCGACTCGACGCGGTTGAGCTGCATCGGTTCGCTGGGGATGACGATGCGCTGCTCGGCCACTTCGCGCGCGGCGACTTCGAGGCCGACGAGGGTGAGGTCCTCAAGCTGTTCGGCGCCGGCCATATGGCGGTTGAACTCCTCCGCCAGCTTCTCGACCAGGGCGGCCATTTCCAGCTCCGGATTGGCACGCAGCAGGGCGTGAAGGCGCTTGGTGTCGTACGCCTTGCCGGCGGCGTTGGCCATCTCGACCAGGCCGCGCGTGGAGAGCAGCAGCTTGTCGCCCGGGCGCAACTGGGTTTCACGCTCCTCGTACTTCGGGTCGTCGAACATCCCGCAACAGAGCCCCTCGGTGTCGAGCTCCTCGAAGCGCTCCTTGCCGTAGACGATGGGGCGGGGGTGCGCGGCGTTGACGTATTTCATGCGCATCGTCTCCAGGTCCAGCACGGCCAGGAAGGCGGTGAGGAACTGGTTCTCCAGCGTGTTCTGGAGCACCTGGCGGTTGACCTGCTCCATGATGCGCTTGGGGGAGTACTCCCCCTGGCGGAAGGTGTCCAGGGCCATCTTGGCGACGGCGACGACCAGGGTGGCGGTCAGGCCGTAGCCGGAGGCGTCGGCCGCAAAGATGCCGAGGCTGCTGTTGCCCATGTCGAAGACGTCGTACAGGTCGCCGCCGACGCGGGGGGAGGGCTGGTACTTGACGGCCAGGCGCACGCGCGGGTTACGGGGGAGCGCAGGGGGGACGAAAAGACGCTGAAACTGGCGCGCGACGGCCAGTTGCTGCTCCATGCGCAGCGTGCGGCTCTGGAGTTCGCGACTGAGCTCGGCCACGGTGCTGCGCGCGTTTTCCCCTTCGCGCGCGCGGGAGCGAAGCTCCTCGACCTCCTCGCGCAATTGACCGATGGCGATGTTGGCCTTGGCGAGGTTCTTCTGGAGGGCGCACACTTCACGCGTCGAGCCGGCGGCTGGTTCCGCTGATGCGGGTGCCCGTTTGGATGTGCGCCGCTTTTCGGCCATACGACGAATACTCCGCTTCGACGCGCACGGCGCCGCTGCTGGTTCAGAGTCGTCAAACGACGAGCGCGTGTAGTATAGTCCTCGGTGACTTTCCAAGTCAATTGCATTCCGGTTGACGGGCGAATACCATAGCGGGCGTGGGGACGCGTGGGAGCGGGCTTTGGCCCGTGCGAGGCCGGATTCGCGAAGAATGACGAATGACGAAGCCCGAATGGCGAATCAAAAGGTAAATGCCTCACGTGGGCGTGCTTTGGAGAACGTGCGAACGGACGTGTCCAAGATAGGCGACATTGGAGCCTTTGGGCATTCCTTCGTCATTGGGGTTTCGTCATTCGTCATTTTGACTCGCGGAGATAGGCATCTGGAATTATGAAACAGAACAGTAGATACGGTATTCGGACGCTCCTCGCCCTGGCTGCCATTCTATTGTCGCTGGGGGTGGTCGGCCTCTTCCTGCCGCAGGAGTGGCTGCAACCGTTCATGACGGTGGTGGTCGAGCGCGTGTCGCTTCTGCTCTGGGCGGGGCTGATCCTGCTGTCAGGGGCGGCGGCCGGAAGCGCGCTGCTGCGCGTGACGCGGCTGGCCCCGACCGAACCGCTGGCGCTGGGGCTGTTCGGTCTGGGGACGGGGCTGGCGCTGATCAGCGCCTTGACGCTGCTGCTGGGAGCGGTCGGGTTTCTGGACAAGGTGCGCCTGCTGGTTCTGCTGATGATGCTGCTGGCACTGGGGCGGCGCGAGTTGGGGGTGCTGCTGCGGGCGCTGCCGGGGGTGATGAAGGCGCGGCGGCGGCGCAGACTGAGCTGGTTCCGCGTGTCGCTCTGGTGCGTGCTGGGGCTGTTCCTGCTGATGAACCTGACGCGCGCCTTCGAGCCGCAGTGGGCGTACGACGTGCTGGAGTACCACCTGGCTTCGCCCGCCAGCTACTGGTCGGCCGGCAGAATCTTCTTCCCGGCGCACAACGTGTATGCCAATTTCCCGCAGAATGTGGAGATGCTCTACCTCGTGGGGATGGAGTTGACCGGCTCGCCGGAGCGCGGCGTCATCGTGGGGAACCTGATCGGCGCGGCGCTGGGGTTCTTCGCGGCGCTGGCGTTGAGCGGGATGCTGCGGCGGCTGATCGGGCGCGAGGGGGCCGACGCGGCGGCGGCCATCTTCTACACCTGGGCGGGGGTGACGGTGTACAGCGGGGTGGCGTACGTCGAACTGCCGCTGATCTTCTACATGACGCTGGCGCTCTGGGGGCTGATCTGGAGTTGGCGGCGCAAGCTGACGCGCCCGCAGGCGACGGGTTGGCTGTTCCTGTCGGCCATCGCCTGCGGCGCGGCGATGGGGGTGAAGTACACGGCGGCGCTGCTCTGCTTCGTGCCGATCCTGGGCTGGCTGGTTCTGCTCGGGCTGGCGCGGCGCGTGCCGATGAAGGAACTGACCTGGCGCGTGGCCTGCTTCATCCTCCTGAACATGCTCCTGTTCGGCCCCTGGCTGATCCGCAGCATGGTCAACACAGGCAACCCGGTCTACCCGCTGCTCTACAAGGTTTTCGATGGGCGCGACTGGGACGCGCAGAAGGACGCGCGTTGGAACTGGGCGCACTCGCCGCGTGATCGCAGCCTGAAGAACCTGGTTGCTCAGGCGCGCGACGTCCTGTTCTTCGACGAGCGCATGGCGTCGCTGGCGCTGCTCCTGTTCGTGCCGCTGGCGCTGCTGGCGCGGCGGCGCGTGCGGACGCTGGCGCTGGTGCTGGCGGGGCAGTGCCTGCTGCTGTTCCTGCTCTGGTTCCTCTTCACGCAACACAACGCGCGGTTCCTGGAGCCGGGGGTGACGGCGCTGGCGGCGCTGGGGGGAATCGGGCTGGCCTCGGCCCTGCGCTTCCGCCAATCCGCGGGGCTGCGCGGCGTGACGCTGGCGGTGCTCCTGCTGGCGCCGAACTGCTGGGTGAATGTGACTTATTGGGCCAGTTCATTCAGGTCCGCGGCGGGGGTGGAGTCGCAGGAGGAGTTCTTCAAACGGAATGAGGTGCCTGGCTACTTCGCGATGCAGTTCCTGAATGACGAGAAGAACCTGCCGGCGGGATCGAAGGTGCTCTTCCTGGGGGAGGCGCGCACGTTCTACTGCCGGCGCGACTTCGTGGCAGCGACGGTGTTCAACACGAACCCGCTGGGGGAGATCGTTGCGCAGTCCAAGACGCCCGAAGACATCCTGAGCGCCTTGCGGCAACAGGGCATCACGCACCTGTATGTGGACAGCGGCGAGACGATGCGGCTGCAGGAGAGCTACCGCTATCCGTACCAGGGGAGCACGCACCTGGGGATGCTGGAGGGGTTCGACTGGGCGCTGTTCGGGCGCTTTGCGCGCGAGCACCTGCGGCTGATCCGGTCCCTGCCGCCCAAGGGGGTGGAGCAGTTCGACTGGGCGGTATGGCCGCAGTTGCTGGATCAGTACATGCAGGGCAAGAAGCCGGGGCAGTTCATTGGAATCTATGAGATTGTCGAGCGATGAGACGTTGGAGCGCGAAGGACTGACACGGACGAAGACACGGACAAGACACGGACCGGCCATGAACGACAAAGAGCCACTGATTCCGAAGCATGGGGGATATCGGCGGCTGAAGAGTTTCCAGGTGGCGCAGCTTGTGTATGACCTGACGGCGCGGTTTTGCGACCTGTACGTCGAGAAGCGCAGCCGCACCCACGATCAGATGGTTCAGGCGGCGCGAAGCGGGGTACAGAATATCGCCGAGGGGAGCCAGGCTTCGGGCACGTCCAAGAAGACGGAACTAAAACTGACCAGCGTGGCGCGGGCAAGCCTGGAGGAACTGCGGCTGGACTATGAGGACTTCCTGCGTCAGCGCGGGCTGCCGACGTGGGAAGCCGAACACCCGGCGCTGAGGCGGTTCAAGGCGAAGCGCTGCGGGAGCTTGCAGGAAGTGCGGGCGTGGATGCAGGGGGAGTTGAGCTTGTTGCGCGGGGCTGGCGCACACGGACAAGAAGCCCACGGACGAACACAGACAACGACACGGACGGACACAGAAGGAACAACGGCGCAGAATGCCGTCCGTGGCGTTGTCCGTGCTCGTCCGTGTCCGTCCGTGCCGCCGTTCTCCGCAGTCCTTGCCGCCAACGCAGCGCTTTCCCTGCTGAACTTGTGCTGTTACCTGCTGGACCGCCAGCTGGCGGCGCAGGCGGCCTCCTTTGAGAGGGAGGGCGGTTTCACCGAGCGCCTCCACCGGGTGCGCAGCGCCGCGCGGAGGGCCGGCGCATGAGCGGCACTTCGGAGCGCGGCCGCGTTCACGTCGTGCAAATCCTCGAAGCCGCCGACGGCGGCACGTGGACGCACCTCTTGCAGTTGCTCAAGGGACTCGACCCCGCGCGCTTCAAGCTGACGGCCATCGTTTCCGCGCGCCGCAATCCGGCCATCCGGGACGAGTACACCCCGCTGCGCCGGCGCGGCGTGGAGATCATTGAGGTCCCCATGGCGCGGGCGATTTACCCCCGGCACGACTCCATGGCGCTTTACTACCTGACGTTGATTCTCAGCGAACTTCGGCCGGACGTCGTTCACACGCATGCGTCGAAGGCAGGATACGTGGGGCGTTTCGCCGCGCGGTTCGCGCGAGGAATCCCGGTCATTCACACGCCGCACACTTTCGCGTTCCAAGGGTATCGCGGATGCCGGCGCTGGTTCTACCGGATGCTTGAACGGTACGCGGCCCCCCTCACCGCGCGGCTGGTGCTGCTGAGCGAAGGGCAGCGCTCGCTGGTGGAGCGCGAACTCCCCGCGCTGGCGGGTCGCGCGGTGGTGATCGAGAACGCGGTGGACGGCGAGCGTTTCCGCCCGCAGGGGCGGCGGCTGGAGGCGCGCGCGGCGCTGGGCTTGCCGCAGGATGCGCCGGTGGTCGGAACGATCACGCGATTCGTCCCGCAGAAGGGGTGCGATGTCTTCCTTCAGGCGCTGGCGCGCGTGATGGGGCAGGTTGCGGCCTGCCGCGCCGTGATCGTTGGAGATGGCGCACAGCGCTTCGAACTGATGCGCTGGGCGGCGCACGAACGGATCGAGGATCGGATTCTCTGGCTCAGCCACACCGACCGGCCCGAGGAGGTATACGAGGCGCTGGACCTGTTCGTCCTCTCTTCGCGCTACGAAGGGATGCCGTACTCGCTGCTGGAGGCGATGGCGTCGGGGTTGCCGGTGCTGACGACGCGCATCAGCGGCTGCCAGGAGGTGGTGCAGGAGGGGGTGACCGGACGGCTGGTTCCCCCCGACGACCCGGCGGCGCAGGCGGAGGGGATGATCGCACTGTTGAACGACGCCCCGGCCGCGCGGCGAATGGGGGAAGCGGGGCGCCGCCTGGCGCTGGAACGGTTCCCCCTCTCACGCTTCATTGAGCGCGTTTCGGCGCTATACGAGGAGGAAGCGAAAGGGCCGCGAAGCGTGTAGCGCGGGTTCTCAAACCCGCGAGCATCGTGCGTTCCTTCCGCATCCCAAACGATGGCGCGCTACGGCGCGCCACGCGGACTTGAGAGTCCGCGCTACACACGGCCTCTGCACGGGCTGAAGCCCGCGCCTACGCACTGCATCTGTGTAGGGGCAAGGCATGCCTTGCCCCTACAACGTACCCGCCGCACGCTACACATTCCTTCGCCAAACTGGTATATTCGGATTGATTACTGAGACATGGCGCAGGAGCCTCTATGAACGAACAGAATGCGCAGTCCGTCCTGCTCTCGGTGGTGATCCCTGTCTACAACGAGCGCGACACGATCGAAGAGGTCGTCCGCCGCGTGCGCGCCACCCCCTGGCGCAAGGAGATTATCATCGTGGACGACGCCTCCACCGACGGCACGCGGGACATCCTCGCGGGCATGAAGGGGGAGGAACTGCGCATCCTCTATCACGAGCGCAACCAGGGGAAAGGGGCCGCGCTGCGCACCGGCTTCGCCCAGACCCACGGAGACTACGTGCTGGTCCAGGACGCGGACTTCGAGTACGATCCGCGCGACTACCCCCGCCTGATGGAGCCGCTGCTGGACGGGCGCGCCGACGTGGTGTACGGCTCGCGCTTCCTGGGCGGGCCGCACCGCGTCTTGTTCTTCTGGCACAGGCTGGGCAACGCGGCCATGACGACGCTGAGCAACATGATGACCAACCTGGACCTGAGCGATATGGAGACGGGCTACAAGGCTTTCAAGGGCGATCTCATCCGCAGCATTCGCATCAAGAGCGACCGATTTGGCGTGGAACCGGAACTGACCGCCAAGCTGGCGAGCCGCCATGCGCGCATCTACGAGACGCCAATCTCCTACAGCGGGCGCGACTACAGCGAGGGAAAGAAGATCACCTGGCGGGACGGCATCGCCGCGCTCTGGCACATCTTCCGGTTCAGGTTCTTTGACTAAGTGCCGGGCTGAACGGTCCGGCCCGCTCACGATACGAAAAGAGCAACATGTCCATCACCCCACCCGCCAACAGCGGACCGCTGATCCGCAACGACCAGAAGATGAAATACCGCCCGATGGGGAAGACGGGACTGTTCGTTTCCGCGCTTTCGTTCGGCTGCATGCGGCTGGCGGACGACGCGGAATTGAACGCGCGGCTGCTGCCGCGCGCGGTGGAACTGGGGGTGAATTACTTTGAGACGACGCGCGGCTATCTGGGCGGCGCCTGCCAGCATCGCGTGGCGGGGGGAATCAAGGGGAAGAGCGACGGGGTGATCCTCTCCGGCAAGGCGGCGATCGGCCCCGACACGACGGCCTTCTCCTTCCGCCAGGAGATCGAACTGCAACTCCAGATTCTTGGCATCACCCATTTCAAGTTCTTTCAGGTCGGTTGGATGCGCTGGGCGAACTTCCCGCACCTGCTCAAGCGTGGCGGGGCGCTGGAGGCGATCCGCCGCGCCCAGGATGAAGGGCTGATCCAGCACGTCGGCTTCACCGGTCACGACCTGCCGGAGAACGTCATTCGCATGATGGAGACGGGGCTGTTCGACTCGATCACCGTTCCCTACAACATGGTGAACCGCCGGTACGAGCCGGCGATTGCGCGCGCCGGGGAGTTGGGCATGGGGGTTGTGGCGATGTGCCCCGTTGCCGGCGGCATGCTGAACGACCCGCTCAAGCGGGTGCACGAGGCGATGGGGGTGGACCTGCCGACGCCGGCGATGGCGCTGCGATTCGTCCTGTCGAACCCCAACGTCACCACCGCCTGCTCCGGGATGAGCACGCTGGAGATGCTGGAGGAGAACGTTGCGGCGGCCGGCTCGTTCGAGCCGAAGGAGGGGGAGTTCAGGGAGATGTGCATCGCGCTGGACCGGCTGGTGGCGGAACTGGGCAGCCCCTTTTGCACCGGCTGCAATTACTGCGCGGGCTGTCCGCAGAAGCTGAATATCGCGCCGTTGATGGAAGTGTGGCAACTGGGTAAGGCGTTCCACTTGGAAGACTGGGCGCGCGCGCAGATTCGGGGGCTGGCGGAGATCGCGCGGCCCGACCGCTGCACAGCGTGTGGCCTGTGCGAGAGCAAATGCCCCAACGGCATTAAGATCTGCGAGCGGTTGAAGGAATTGGCGAGGTTGGCGGGGTGAAGGTAGCGCGCTGAACGCAGACGCTCCACGCAGATGCCGTGAGTGGCGCGGACTATCCAGTCCGCGTCCCGCGCCGCAGGCGCGGGAAAGACGAAAGCGGAAGGAACGAATGATATTCGCGGGTTGGATAACCCGCGCCACTTTGCCTGTTCTCAGCGTTCACGCCCTGCTTTTGGAGCGGAGACGAGCATGGCCCGGGAGAAGAAGCCTCTGATCGTCGCGGTGGGGGAGATTCTGTGGGATTGCTTCCCTGACCGCAAGGTGCTTGGGGGCGCGCCGTACAACCTGGCGTACATCGCCCGGCAGATCGGGGCGGAGGCGGCGATGGTCAGTCGCGTCGGCGAGGACGCCGACGGGCGCGCGATCATCGAGGCGATGGCGGCCAAGGGGATGGACCGCCGATTCATTCAGCGCGACCGCCAACGCCCGACCGGGACGGTCCAGGTCGAGTTGGCCGCCGGGGGCGTCCCGCATTTCACGATCATGGAGAACGTCGCGTACGATTTCATCGAGTGGACCGAGCCGATGGCGGAACTGGCGGCGCGGTGCGACGCCATCTGCTTCGGCTCGCTCTGCCAGCGCAACGCCGCGAGCCGCGACACGATCCTGAGGATGGTCGAAAGCGCGGGCCGCGCGCTGCGCGTGTACGACATCAACCTGCGGCAGTCCTTCTACTCGAAGGAGATTCTGGCCGCCGGCCTGACACGCGCGCAGGTGGTGAAGATGAACGACGGCGAGGTGGAGACGTTGAAGAAACTTTTCCCCGCCGAGTTCCGGGGCGGAGAGGCCGGGTTCATGAGAGCGTTTAATATTGACCTGCTGGCGGTCACGCGCGGGCCCGACGGCTGCTCGCTCTATCGCGGCGGGGAAAGGGTGGACGTCCCGGGGATCAAGGTCGCCGTCTGCGACACGGTCGGCTCAGGGGACGCGTTTACGGCGAGCATGGTGCTCTTCTGCCTGCAGAAGAAGCCGCTGCGGGAGATTGGGGCGGAAGCCAACCTGTGGGGGGCCTACGTGGCGACGCAATGCGGAGGCACGCCGAACGTGGACCCGAAAGCCATCGCGGAGTTGCGCGCGCGGGGGTAGGTGCGGGCTTCAGCCCGTACAGGGGAGAACAGATTCAACGTTCAACATTCAACGTCCAACGTCCAACGTCCAACGTCCAACGTCCAACGTCCAACGTCCAACGTTCAACGTTCAAAGAGAAACGAACAGCGGCCAACGAACAGCGAGCACGGAAGAGGCGCCGTGCGGTAATCACGCGTGCGCTTCGTGGTGCGTGTACTGCGCGGCGGCGGCGACGTGCAATTGCGCGAAGTCGCGGCAGAAGCCGTAGCTGGGGCACAGCTGGCAGCAGCCGTACTCGTAATGCCCCGCCGGCGCATGCGCCACTTCCTTGCCGCGGGCGCTGCAGCCCTGGCAGTTCAGATTGCAGGGGACGGACCCCTTGCACAGGTGGTAATGCGGGGCCGGCAACCCGCTGTGGCGCGCATCATGCACGCGCAGCGATACGGTCTTGCGACAGGGAAACGTCGGACAGATGGAGCAGCACATATTGCCCTCCCCGGTCGCTTGCCAGGCGTTCCGTTCGCGCGAGCGCCCCCTTCCCCGCAACGGCAGCCCGGCGCTCTCCTATCGCTGACGCGCCTCCAGGACGCGCTTGACCGTGTTGAGAAGGCACGACAGATCGGAGGACTTGACCACGCATGCATCGGCGGACCAAGCCCTGAAATCTTCCTGATACGAGGAATAAGCGGTGTTGAGAATCACCGGCAGGCGATGGTTCGTCGCCAGCATGCGGTTCATCAACTCAATCCCGTCCATGCCCGGCATGCTGATGTCAATGACCGCCAAATCGGGCGCGGTGCGCTTCATGAGATCGAGCGCCTCCAAGCCGCTGCGGGCCGAAAAGACGCGGTACCCCTTTTCCGTCAGCGCCTGCTCATAGAGCTGATTCTCGTTGGCGTCGTCCTCGACGAGAAGCACCTTGGGCAGCGCTTCGGGACTCTCCCCCTTGCCGGCTGCATCGCGTTCCATGAGCATGGATATACCCTCTACCCCTCCCTCTTTTATTGATATCCCATAAAGCGAGTCATGTCAAGGAAATTGCAGACTTTCCGCGCCACAACTGCCCATAGGGGCAATGCCGGCCCATCTCACACGAGGAATGGAGGTTCCGCCCCGCTGAAAGGGACGTCCACGAACCCCTGCACAGGCAATGCGTCTGTCATGCAGGGGAGAGAGCCCGTTGACCCAATGTCAGCCTGAGCGTAGCGAAGGGGCCAACCGCGGGAGAACGGTTCTCTCGCTGACAGATTCTTCCCCCCGCCTGCGGCGGGGTCAGAATGACGTCCTCCCCTCACATGACAAACGCCATTACCGGCACAGGCTGCTTGCGGAGCGGCGCGATTTTGCGTATGCTGGACTGGACACGAAGGTCCGCCAAACTGCGCCAAGGAGATGGGATGCGCATCGGTCATGGTGTGGCAGCGGCGCTGCTGCTGGCGTTTCTAATTGCGGCGTGGGTCGTCATGGTCAAGCGGTCGGCGGTCGAGCCGCCGCCCCTGCGCAGCGAGCCGACGTCGACCGGCGCGGTGACACTCTGGCTTAAGAACGGCAACCTGGTGTCCGGCGAGGCGCTCAAAGAGCGCGCGGACGCGACGGTGCTGGACCTGGGCTTCACGGTGCTGGAGGTTCCCGCGGACCAGATCGAGCGGCGTTCGGCCCGTGAGGCGGCTGCGGGCACAACGCCGGAAGCCCCTGCCCCGGGAGAGATCTTCATGACGACCTCTCCCAATATGCCGGAACGCCCGGTGAAGGACCTGGCGCAGGAACTGTGCGAGTCGGTGGCGTTGGTCTCCACGCCGGACGGGCTCGGTTCCGGTTTTGCCATTGACGCCGAGGGGCACTTCGTAACCAACGCGCACGTGACCCAGGGGGAGCAGGATGTCAGCATTACCCTGTTCAAGCGCGGCGAGACCACCCTGGAGCGGATCAAGATTGACAAGGTGAAGATCGAGGCGGTGAACCCCTTCCTCGACCTGGCGCTGCTGAAGGCGACCGCACCGGAGGGGTTGCGCTTCAAGCCCGTGCCGATCGCCCCGGCCGGGGCGGTGCAGGAGGGGCAGAGCGTCTTCGCCATCGGCAGCCCGCTGGGGCTGGAGCGGACCGTCTCGGAGGGGATCATCAGCAACACCCGGCGCGACTTTGAGGGGCAGCTCTACCTCCAGACCACCGCGCCGATCAACCCCGGCAACTCCGGCGGTCCCCTGTTCAACCTGCGCGGCGAGGTGATCGGGGTGACGAACATGAAGGCCGGCCTCTTCACCGAAGGACTCAGCTTCGCCATCCCGGTGAGCACGCTGCGCTTCTTCCTGAACAGCCGCGACGCGTTCGCTTTCGACAAGGACAACCCGAACAGCGGGTTCCATTACCTTCCCCCTCCCCGCAAGGCGTCCGCCGCAGCGGATGCCCGGTAACCCAGAGTGAAAGGACGACTCATGCGACACATCGTACTGTCCGCTGTAGCGCTCCTCGTGACGGCCTCGCTGGCGCTGGGAGCGCCCGCGTTCGACAAGGTGATGCCGGAGAAGACCCTCGGCGTCCTGCGCGCGAAGAACCTGCCGGAGCTGCAGGCCAAATTCAAGGCGCAGCCGGGCTACGCGCTCTGGAATGAGCCGTCGGTCCAGAAGTTCCTTGAAAAGCCGCTTGCCCGCTTGAACGAGGAGTTGGCGAAGGCGGAGGGGAAGGCGGGGGTGAAGCTGGAGGACGTCATGGGCATCCTGCGCGGCGAGGTGGCGGTGTACGTCGCCGCCGACGAAGCGCTGACGGGGCCCGAGGTGATCCTGCTGGTGGACGTGGGCGACCAGGGGCCCAAGGCGATGGAGATCCTCGGCGCGCTGGTGGATGCGATCGGCAAGGCCGACCCGAACGCTGCGGAAGTTCCTGCCGTGGTCGAGCAGATGATTGACGGGGTCAAGTTCATGACGGTGCGCGCCGCGGGAGCCGACGCGGCGGCGGAGCCGAAACTGTGCTACGGCGTGGTGAACGACGTGCTGGTGGTGGGCGGGCCGCTGGCGGCCGTGACGCGGCAGGTCGGTTTCCTCAAGGCCCCGCCGGCCAACGCGCTGGCGAACAACCCGTTGTACCTGGCGGCCATGGCGAAGGCGCCGGCCGGTTCGGATATTCAGGCGTTCGTCAACGTGGCGGAGATCCTCGCCGTCGTTCAGATGAAAGCCCAGGACCCGGCCAAGACCGCGCAGATCATCAGCGCCCTCGGGGCCAACGGCCTGACCGGCGCCGCGCTTGGCATCGAGCTCGGGAAGGAGTACAACACCTCGACCATGTATCTGGGAAGCCGAGGCACGCCGCAGGGGATCGTCAAGATTCTCATGCCGCAGGCCGGACCGCTGCACACCGGCGCGGAGGTCCCCGCCGATGTCTCCAGCTTCGCCTCAGCCCGGCTGGACCCGGCCGCCATCTATGACGAGGTGGAGCGGATGCTCAACAGCATCGAGCCGACGATCATGGCCGCGTTCAACGAGAAGATGAACCAGGCGACGCAGACGCTGGGGCAGCCATTCAGCCTGCGCAACGACGTGCTGGCCATCTTCGGGCCGCGCGTAGGGTCTTACGCCCGAGCCGAGAAGCCGTACAACGTCCCGGAGAACACCCAGCAGGTGTTCATGGTGGATATCACCAGCAAGGCGGCGGTCCAGGCGCTGCTGGAGAAGCTTCAGAAGATGGCGCCCGAGTTCTTCGCGCTGTTCCAGCCGCACGACTACATGGGATACCAAGTCTACGTGATGACGACTCCCCAGGCGCCGGAGGGGCAAATGCCGCCCATGGCGATGATGCCGAAGCCGGCCTTCGTCGTGACCGAAAAGGAACTGCTGATCGCCATGAACCCCGCCAGCCTGGAGGCGCACCTGCGGCGGCTCAACGCCGGCGGACCCACATTGCAGGAGCGTCCGGAGTTCCAGGAACTGCTCAAGCTGCTTCCGGCGGAAGGCCGAGTCTTCGTCTCGTTCGGCGATGCGCGCCAGCCGGTGGAGAGCTTCATGACCGGTCTGAAGGAAGGGCAGTTCGACATGATCCTGAACATGTTCAAACAGCGGGACCCGGATGTCGCCGAGGTGGTGGACCTGTTCGACTTCACGCTGCTGCCCGACCCGGAGGTGGTGACCAAGTACATCAACCCGGCGGCCACCGTCGGCATCGTGCAGCCGGACGGGGTGATGCTGGTGTCCAAGTCCTCATCGCGAATGCCCGCCGGCGCGCCGAAGTAAAGGGCAGGGTGGCGAAGGCGCATCGGGGCGCGGGAGCGTCGCACGCTTCCGCGCCCCGATGCATTTGTGCTCCGTCTCGCCAGGCCTCTTGAGGGCAAAAATTTTCCTTGCCCTTATTGGTGAAGTCAGTATAATAACCCAAGTTATGCATGGGGTCCATGAAGCAGCTGGGGGGGGCTCTCGGTCATAATACCGAGAGAGGTGCGCCATTTAGGAGGGGAGGTCCCTACACCATGTTCGTCACCCTCGGCTATATTGACCCCGGCTTAGGCACTCTTCTGACGCAATTCCTCATCGCAGCGGTTGTGGGTGTGGGGTTCTACTTCCGACGGTCGTTCAGCGTGATCTTGCGCTTCTTCGGCTATCGAAAGAAGGTCGCTGGAAGAGATGAGGCTTCATGACCTTTGAAATAGATCCCGGATCATATCGGGATCCATCCGGGTTTGTATTTCGGCTGGACGGCGCTGTGTATCGCGCCTTGGATGCCGCCGCCGGCAACAGGTTTCAGCAACTCGAAGCCGACGGCACGCTGGCGGAGATCGCGGGAGCGGGGCTTATCATCGATTCCCAGTTCGTGCCCGAGGGGAGCAGCCTGTGGGGAAGGCTTCATGCCGAGGTGCCGACGCATCGCCATTTTCTCCGGCACGAAACTGTCGAGATCATCACCTATCCTTACGAGTGGTCAACCGCTATGCTCGCCGATGCGGCGCTCTGCACCCTGGCGCTCCAGGAGCGCCTGGTCCGGCGCGGATACAGCCTGAAGGACGCCACTCCCTACAATGTCCAGTTCATCGGCGCTCACCCTGTCTTCATAGATATCGCCTCGATTGAGGCGGCGACGCGCCGCGACATCTGGCCCGCGCTGGGGCAGTTCTACAGGTTGTTCCTGTATCCGCTGCTGCTCAAACAACACCACGACTATGGCTTGAGAGGATACTTTCGGGCCAACCTTGACGGGTTCGACCTGGACAGGGTGGCGGGGATGCTGGGCCTCCGAAGAGCCTTCGCCCCCGCCATGCTGCTCGACGTGGGGCTTCCCTATCTCCTCAAGCGGCTTGCCGTCCGGCTGGACGCCGGAGCATCTGCCCGCAGCATGCTCAAGAAGAAGCTGCACGTGCCAGCTCAGAACATGAAGCCCCAGTTGCTCAACCTGCAACGGCTTGCCAACAAGGTCAAGAGCATCCCGAAGAAATGCCGTTGCAGCAGCACATGGACGGACTACGCCTGCAACAATACGTATTCGGAGTGGGCGGAGACCCGGAAGACGCAGTTCATCGAGCGCTTTCTCGAGGAGACCCGGCCGAAATATGTGCTGGACCTCGGTGCCAATACGGGGAAATACAGCGAGCTCGCTGCGCGCCATGGGGCGACCGTCATGGCGGTGGACAGCGACCATGATTGCGTGGAGACGCTATATCGCCGCCTTTTAGGCACGGACGCGGCGATACTGCCTATCTGGATGGACATCACCGACCCGAGTCCCGGACTTGGCTTCCGCAACCGCGAGCGCCGGGCGTTTCTGGACCGAGCGCCAAGGGGCAGCGTGTTCGCTCTGGCTCTTCTTCATCATCTTCTCGTGACGTCACGAATTAGTGTTGTGGCAGTACGGGATTTTCTCTGCGACCTGGCCGAGGACTATCTCATCCTCGAATATGTGGACGTGTCGGACCAGATGTTCCAAAGGTTGATTGCCCTTCGCACCGTCTCCTATGAGAATCTGACGCTGGAGCAACTCCTCCGGGTGTTCCAGGAGCGTTTTGTCCTCCTGCGCCAGGAGGCGCTCCCGGATGTGCAGCGCACGCTTCTGCTCTTCCGCAAGAGATGAAACCGCCACTCAAAGCCCTTCTCGATCAGTTTTGGGTCGCCTTGGTGGCGGTCTTTCTCCTCTTCTGCCCCTATCTTGCGAGTTTTACGGACGACGAGAACCGGTACTGCTTCCTCTGGGGCCGCAGCGACATGGCGCTCATCTTGGCCGCGACGCTTCTGGGCGCGGCGGTTAGTGTGGGAATCAAACGGCTGGTTCGACGCACCGGGAACCGCGTTCTGAACCGACTGTTCAACCACCTCTTCCTTCTGGCTCTTGTGGTTGCCGCCGCCGGCAACCTGGCCCATCTCTTTCCCGGTTACGTGAACCATCCTGCGCTCTTCATGCTGTGCTGGGGGCTGGCGCTTGCGATACTCGCCGCCTCCTGGTGGCGCGGATCCGACCGTATCGTGTGGCTCGGCGTCCAGGTATGCAAGATCATGACGCCTATCGTCCCGATCGTCTGCATCACCGCGTTCATGTATCCTTCCTATGCCTCATCGCCGGAAGCTCTCCTCAACGCTACGGGGCCGGCCCGCGCGGGAGCGACGGGCGTGTACGTCTTCGTCTTTGATGAATGGTCGTACACGCGCTGTTTTGAAGAGGGGCGCGTGTCTCGGCAATTCCAGAATCTCGCGGCGTTTGCCGATCAAGCGATTCTGTTTCAGAATGCGCGTTCAACCGGCGACGATACGCTCGTGTCAATGCCGCGACTGCTGTTTCGGACGGACCTCTCGCCGTGCCGGGCTGGGGGGCGCCAGGGATTTGAGCGCAATGGGCGCTTCCTTCCATCTTCGGAAATGCAGAGCGTGTTCGACAGAGCCGCAAAGAACGGGTATCGCGGTCTCATGGCCGGGTTCCTGATGAACTACCGCTTGCTTCTGGGGCCGACGCCCCTGTTCTGCCGATCATTCAAGCACGATCCTTCCTCCGAGAGCTTGCCGGGAAGGCTCCTGTGGCATTGCTGGGACGCCGCGCGCCAATGGCCCATACCCTTCTGGCGCGACGCGTACGATGGGCTGTATCGCCGCCTCTACAGCAGACACTGGGCTGACATCAACTGCCGTGTGCACGCGCTGGCGCTTTCCACGATCCGTCATCAGCCGAATAACACGTTTGCCGTGTTCCACTATCCGCTGCCTCATGCTCCGTTCATTTTCGATCAGTCGGGCTACAAGGGAAGCTACAGCGGCAAGCGAATGGATAATGATCCGGTCGGCTACGCCGGGAACCTGGCATACCTCGATACGGTCATCGGCGAGATTGTCGCCGTCTTCAAAGAGTCCGGCAAGTATGACCGCTCGGTCATCGCGTTCACCTCGGACCACGGCTGGAAAGCGGACCCGGACACGACCCCGCAAGGGGACGTCCCGCCGGTTCTTCACGTCCCGCTTCTTATCAGAATTCCCCATGAGAGCCGCCAGACGAAGATCGCGACCCAGTTCGACCTCGCCCATCTTGGCGATCTGGCCTTTGATTGCCTCCTGAAGGGAAGCGGCCCGGAAGAGGTAGCGAGCTTTGCGCGAGCGCAGTGCGGGCAGAGCGCCACGCCATAGACGAGGAACTTGAGGAAGGAGCCGCGGCACGTGCTAGCCGGGGAGAACGAGGCGTCCAAGAGAGTAGATGTACTCGCCGAACATCAGATACGCTCGCGGCGCCAGCAGCAGTGTGACGGCCAAGCCGCTGACCGCCCCCCAGAAATGGCTGTCATGGTTGATGTGGCTGAGACGGTCATGCTTGGCGGCATAGTGGCTCCCCGCCAGGTACAGCACGGCGAACAGCGGCGCCGGGATGGGGATGACGAAGAAGTAGATGGTGCTGCCCGGGGCGAATATGACGAAGCTGAAGATGAGCGCGGTGATCGCCCCGGAGGCGCCCAGGCTCAGGTACTCGGGGTCCTTGCGGTGCTTGACCAGCGTCCCGGCGCAACTGGCTGCCAGCCCCACGGCGTAGAGCGCAAGAAAGTAGAGATGCCCCATCAACGGGTCGGTCCCCTTGAACTCCTCCGCCCAGATGACCCAGATCTGCTCCATTTTGAAGGCGAAGAAGTAGAAGGAGATCATGTTGAACAGCAGGTGCAGGCCGTCGGCATGGATGAGGCCGTGGGTCAGCAGCGTGTGCAGCCGCTTGCCGCGCGCGACGGCCCAGGGCTGGAAGATGAAACGCTCGTAGAGGCGCGTCTCGCGGTTGAACGCCATGAAGCTGGTGCCGATGGTGAGGATGAAGATGAAGAGCGCCACCGGCGCCTGGAGCATTTCCTGCGGATTCACATCACACCTTGCCTAGAATGATCTGCGCCGCCTCGCGCAGATTAGCCGCCTCGAAATCGGCGGCGAGTTCGCCATCGGCGTTGCGGCCGATGCGGAGGGTGCGGCAGCCGGCGGCCTGACCGGCGCCGATGTCGCAGTCTCGATCCCCCACCACCCAGGACTGCCTCAAGTCCAGCCGCAGGTCCGCGGCGGCGCGCAGGATCATCCCCGGTTCCGGCTTGCGGCAACCGCAGGTGACGGCATATTGCGGCAGCGTCCCCTCGGCGTAATGCGGGCAGTAGTACACCGCCGCGAGGAGGATGCCGCGCGCGCCGAACCAGCTCACCATGCAGTCGTGGAACGCGCGCAGCGATTCCTCGTCGAACATGCCGCGCGCCACGCCGGATTGGTTGGTGATGACGATGATCTGATAGCCCGCCTCCTGGAGCAGGCGCAACCCCTCCAGGGCGCCGGGGAGCGGCTTGAGCCGGGCCGGGTCCACGGAGAACTCGGTGTCCACAATCATCGTGCCGTCGCGATCCAGAAAGACGGCCTTGCGCAGGGGCGCTTGCGCAGCGTGAGTCGTTGTTGTAGGGGCGCAGCATGCTGCGCCCTTCCCCTTAGGCGAGAGGTCGCCTTGCTTGTTTCGGCGGGGGTCAGGCAAAGGTCCACTTCTCCACGAGTTCACAAAGGATGTGGCCGGCGGTGATGTGCAGCTCCTGGATGCGCGCCGAGGGCTCCGCGGGAGCGACCAGGCACAGGTCGGCCAGCGCCTTGAGGCGTCCGCCGTCGCGCCCGCTGAATCCGAGAGTGACCGCGCCGATCTTCTTCGCCGCCTCGACGGCGCGGTTGACGTTGACGGAATTGCCGCTGGTGCTGAACGCCATGAGCACGTCGCCGGGGCGCACGAGCCCCTCCACTTGCCGCTCGAAGATGCGGTCGTAGGTGTAATCGTTGGCGACGCAGGTGAGCACGGAGCTGTCGGTGGTGAGCGCGACGGCGGGCAGGGCGGCGCGTTCCTTCATGAAGCGGCCGATGAACTCCCCGGCGATGTGCTGGCAGTCGGCGGCGGAGCCACCATTGCCGCAGAGGTAGATGCGATGGCCTTCCTTCAGCGCCTTGTGGCAGGCGCGGGCCATCTTCTCAAGCACCGCCGGGCCGCCGGCGGCGATGAACGCCAGCTTGGTCTCGACGCTCTCGTGCAGCCGCTGCTCAATCTCTTCTCTCGTGCTCACGAGTCATCCCCTTCCATTAGACAATTTCTCGCTACGGATACTCATTGCGGAATGCGGATTGGAGGAGTACGGTGCAGTTTCCTGAAATCCGCATTCCGCAATCTGCAATCCGCAATGGCTTCGTTCTCCGTGCCTCCGTGTCTCTGTGGTGAGAAGAATCTCAGCCTTTCCCGCCGTACAGTTCCAGCACGCGCTTGACGATGTTGGTGGTCGAGGCCCCCTCGACGAACGGGGCGAGGTAGACGCGCCCGCCGTACGCCTTGACGATGTCCCAGCCGACGACCTCCTGCTCGTTGTGGTAATCCCCTCCCTTGACGAGCACGTCGGGGCGGATTGCCTTGAGCGCGTTGATGGGGGTGTCGTCGTCATACACCACAATGCAGTCCACCACCTCGAGGGCGGCGAGGAGTCGGGCGCGCTCGGTCTCGCCGGTGATGGGGCGGCTGGGGCCTTTGAGGCGGCGGACGGAGGCGTCGCTGTTGAGGCCGACGATAAGCAGGTCCCCCTGCGCGCGCGCGGAGCGAAGGTACTCGTAGTGGCCGATGTGGAAGATGTCGAAGCAGCCGTTGGTCCAGACGACCTTGCCGTTGCGGCGCTGCGTCTCGCGGGCGAGTTCGATGGCGCCGGCGAGGCTCCTGAGCTTGCGGTTGACTCCCGCGCCGGCGAGCAGGTCGGCGAGGATTTCGGCGCGCGAGACCGGAGCGGCGCCGATCTTGGACACCTCGATACCCGCAGCGACGTTGGCCAGCATGGCGGCGTCGCGCGCCGGCGCGCCCCTGGCCAGCAGCAGCGCCATGACGCTGACGACCATGTCGCCCGCGCCGGTCACGTCGTACACCTCTTTCGGGCGCGTCGGGATGGCCAGCCCAGGCTCCCCCTCGCCGAGCAGATACATGCCGTCCCGGTCCAAGGTGATGAGGGCGTAGCGCAGATCGGCCAAGGCGATGAGCTTCTGCGCCGCCTCGCGCGCCTTCTCAGGGCTGTTCGGAGCGATGCCGGTGGCCACCTGCGTCTCGTAACGGTTTGGCGTGATGACCGTGCTGCCGCGATAGACCGAGTACGACCGCCCGACCTTCGGATCGGCGATGATGGGAATTCCCTGCTTCCGCGCCAGGGCGATGGTCTCGGAGAGCAGCCGGTCGGTGAGCAGACCCTTGTCGTAGTCGGAGAGGACGACGGCCTGCTGTTGCGGCATGAGCGCGCGGACGCGGTCCAGGAGCGTCTGCTCGGCGTCGGCGGGGATGGGGGTGCGCGTTTCGCGGTCCACGCGCAGCATGTGCTGGATGCCGCGGTGCGCGCTCTGGACGTAGCCGATGTAGCGCACCTTGACGGTGGTGGGGCGGCCGGGGATGCGCAGCATCCCCTCCTCGCTCAGGCCGTGCGCGCGCATGGCGTTCACGAGCGCCTCTCCCTCGCGGTCGTCAGCGCCGACGACGCCGCAGAGGGTGGGACGGGCATCGAGGTGCGCCAGGGCGCAGGCGACGTTTCCCGCGCCGCCGGGACGCTCCTCTTCGGAGGTGACGTCGAGGATGGGGATCGGCCCCTCCGCCGAGATGCGGCTGGCCTGGCCCCAGACGTAGCGGTCCAGCATGACGTCGCCCACGACCAAAATGCGCGGGTTGCCGGCGTTCTCAATCAGACGCGCCAGATGGTCCGGCATTTATCGCTCCTTTCCTATCAGCCTTTTCGCGCGGCGGCGTAGCGGTGGAGCGCGGTGTCCCCACCGCGCTTGTCTGACAGTCACGAGCGCGCTGAGACAGCGCGCTCCACCATACGCCTACGCGCCGGTCGGCCTCACGTTCGGCACGCGCCAGCGCCGGTGCATCCAGAGCCACTGCTCCGGGCATTGCCGGATGAATCCCTCCAGCCGGCGCGAAATCTCCGCCGTCACGCGGAGCACGTCCGCATCTCGGTCCGCACCGGGGGTGACGTAAAGCGGCTCGTCCAGGAACATCTCGAACCGGTACGTCCCTTCGATCCGGCGCGCGCCGCCCAGGAGGATCGGCGCGCCGGTGCGCAGCGCCAGCAGGGCCGGCGTGGGGGTGGTACTCGCCGGCCGGCCAAAGAACGGCGCCCAGACGCCGTCGCCCTTGGCGTATTGGTCCACCACAAGGGCAATATAGCCGTTCCGCCGCAGGGTGCGCAAGAGGATCGGGAGCGCGCCGACGCGCGGGATGACGCGCTGACCCAGCAGGACGCGGCGGCGGCGCAATTCGCGATCCATCAGCGGATTGTGCGCCGGGCGATAGACGCTGACGGGATCCACGCCATATTGTCTCAAGACCAGGCCGAGAATCTCCCAGGCCCCGAGATGCGCGGTGACGCAGATGGCCCCTTTGCCGGCGGCAATGACGTCGCGCAGGTAGCGCTCGTTGAGGATCGTGACGTGGCGGCCGATGGTGGAGGGGCGCAGCAGCCGGTGCGCGACGGCCACCTCGACGAGCGAGCGGCCGAAATGCTCGTAGACGCGCCGGGTCATCTCCTCGGCTTGCGCGCGCGCCATCTCCGGGTAGGCGGCCATCAGGTTCTCCACGGCGACGCGCACCTCACCGGGCGTCCAGCGCATCGCCTGCCGCCCGCCCCATTCCCCCAGCCGCAGCGCCGCCGGAAGCGGCAGCGCCTGCGCCAGGAAGAGGAACGCTTTGGTGGCCAGGTACTCCGGCAGATACTCGGGGTGTGGGCGGGGCTTTCTCACGCGACCGCCCCCTTCAGCAGGTCGTCCAGCGTCTCCTCGCCGGAGAGGATCGCCATCTCGATGCGCAGAACGCGGACCCGGCGGAGGAACTCGGTGTTGGCGAGCGTAGGGGCAAGGCATGCCTTGCCCCTACAAGAATGCGGTTCGTCCATGAACGCCGCCAGCTTGACGGCATCCTTCTCCGTGGTCAAAGCTTCCTCCGCGCCGGAGTCCTCAAAGAGCGTGGCGAGGCGGTCCAGGTCAGCCGGGCCGTAGTGGTAATGGTCCGGCAGGAATTGCGTCGCGACTACGTCCGCCTTAAGTCCCTGCACCGTCGCGAGGAACCCCTGCGGGTTGCCGATGCCGCAGAAAAGCATCACCCGCTTCCCGGCGAGGGAGTCGGGCGAACCCGTGGCGCCATTTGCAGCCGTAGGGGCAAGGCATCCGCCTTTGCCAAGGCTCCCGCTCTTCGTAGCTCCGCTACTTCGGCGGGCAGAGAAGAGTCGGCGGACAAGTACTGCGCCCTCGCCGTGCAAGTCAACCAGTCCCGTGGCGCGATGCGCCGCTTCGACAACGGGCACTCCCGGCGCCAGCGCTTTGATCTCGGCGCGGCGCTCGGCAAGTGTTTTCGGGTCCAATAGGTCCGCGCGCGTCAAGACAATAGCGCCGGCCCGTTGCAGTGCGGAGACCGGCTCGCGCAGGTCGCCGGCCGGGAGGACGCGGCGTCCGCAGAGCGGTTTGAGCGCGTCCACCAGGACAAGGTCCAGGTTTCTGCGCACACGCAGATGCTGGAAGCCGTCGTCGAGGACGATGCAGTCCGCCCCTTCGGCAACAGCGCGGCGTCCGGAGGCGACGCGGTTGGGGTTTGTGTAATGAGGTACGCCGGGAAGGCGCCGTTCGAGCACCAGCGCTTCATCATTCCTTGCCTGTTCCGGCGTAAGCTCATGAGCGTGGTAGCCGCGGCTGAGGATGGCTGGATGCCGCCCCATCTGCGCGAGGCGTCGGACGACGTATTCGACCATCGGGGTCTTGCCGGTCCCGCCCGCGCTGAGGTTGCCGACGCTGATGACCGGGACGCCGAGGTCGTAGCTTGTGACAATCCCTTCCTGGTACGCCGCGCGCCGCAGGCGCATCGCCGCGCCGTAGGCGAGGCCGAGCGGGCTGAGGGCGCAGCGCAGCCACCGGGCGCCCGCGCAGCGGGTGTCCTCCCTCAGGAACCGAACGCAACAGCCGCGGGAATCGAGAGAGCGCATAATCGGCCATTACCACCTGTGGACCATGAACGTTGCGTGAGCGACAATATCACAACGGGAAATGAGTGTCCAGCGAGATGAATGACGAAGCCCGAATGACGAATGACGAAGGAACGCAGCGGGAAAGTTCTCTCTGAGAAGGGCGTGTGCATGATCGCGTGGGGCGTCATATCACGCGGCAGCGCCAAATTGAAAGTCATCGCGAGTGAGCGCCGCTACGGACGTTGTTTGCGCGCTGGTGATTCTCGGCGCGAACGTGGCGATCTTCCTTGTTTCTCAGCCTCTCCCAGCGGACGCCTTCGGCCCTGACGAGGTTGCGGAAATCGGAAGATTGCCACGACCGGCGCGGTGACACCGGTTCGCCATGGGAGGTTCTCGCCGCGCCGGCCTCGCAATGACGGCTTATTGGTCGCTGGCGCCTATCGCGGGGCTTTCAGATCGTTTGACACTCTGACCATGCGAGACCATAATTCACGGTGCTGATCGAAGGAGTCCCTTGTCACATTATCGGGGGATAAGCATGGCGGCTCGCGCTCAAGCCGGAAGGATAGGTTTTCTGCTCGCGGTTTCGCCGTGGGCCGCTGCCGGCATTGGGCTTGTGCTTCGACTTGGCAATGACCCGCGCTTCGGCGACATGGTGTCTCTCCTCATTATGTGCGCGCCGGTCGCGCTGCTCGCAAGTTATGCTGGCCTGATATTTGATCGGCCGAAGGGATGGGCAATCGCCGGGACCGCCATAGCTTTCGTGAATCGCCTGCTGACGCGAGGAGTGTCTGCAACTCCGTGATGCACACACACCGGGAAGCGCGCTGGGGCAGCGCGCTCCACCAACGAAAAACCTTGCGAAGGTTAGACGAACCTTCGCAAGGTTCCTTGTTTCCGTAACCCTATAACGCCGTTCTCTGCGTCCTCCGCGTCTCTGCGGTGCAATTTGCCGTAAAATCAGAGGCCCGCGATCTCGTCAATCCACTGGAGCAACTGGCGCATGTCGCTGACCTGCATATCGCCCATGTGGGCGATGCGGAAGGTCTTGCCCTTGAGCTCGCCGTAGCCGTCGCTGATGATACAGTCGTGCTTTGCGAGCAACTCCTTGTTCAGGGCGCTGATGTCGGTGTTGCGGGTGTTGGTGATGCAGGAGAGGGTGTTGGACTCGAACCCCTTCTCCGGGAACATGGCATAGTTCTTGCGCGCCCAGTCGCGGACCACGTCGGCCATCTGCTTGTGGCGCGCGAAGCGGTTGGCCATTCCCTCGGCGAGCATGGCGTTGAGCTGGTAATCGAGCGCGTAGATGTGCGGCTCGGTGGGGGTGACCAGGGTCTGCCCCTTGTCGGCGCTGGACTTGAAGGCGAGCAGGTCGAAGTAATAGCCGCGGTCCTTGATCTCCCTGGCGCGGGCGTAGGCCCGCGGGGAGGCGGTAAAGACCGCCGCGCCCGGCGGGATGCCGAACGCCTTCTGCACGCTGGCCAGAACGATGTCGATCCCCAGCTTGTCCACGTCGAGCTCGACGCCGGTGAGGCTGCTGACGGCGTCCACGAGGAAGAGAACGTCCGGGTAATCGCGCAGGACTTCGGCGACCTGGGCGATCGGGTTGGTGACGCCGGTGCTGGTCTCGTTGTGGCAATAGAGGACGGCATCCACCTGGTTCTTCTTGAGGGCGTCGGCGACCATTTCGGCGTGGACGGCCTTGCCCTGCTCGACCTTGACGCGGACGACCTCGCGGCCGTTCATCTCGGCGACGTCTCCCCACTTGCTGCTGAATGCGCCGCACTCGCAGGAGAGGACGCGCTTGCGCGCGCAGTTGCGCACGGCCAGCTCCCACACGCCGGAGCCGCTGCTGGTGGAGACGTGCACGTCGCACTTTGTGGCGAGCGCCTTCTTGAGCTTCTCAAGCACGCCCATGTACAGCGCGGTGAACTGCTTGCTGCGGTGGCCCAGCGGCTGCTTGGCCATTTCCTTGAGCACTTCCTCACGGCACCAGATCGGACCGGGGATGAACAGTTTCATGATTTACTCCCTCTAAATGGAGCGCGCCTTGCCTGAAAAATGGAAGCACACGACCTTCGTCCCTTCGCGGCGCGACTCGCGCCGGGCGGAGAACCGGCGACGCATGGCCACCTCCTTCCAGGACAGAAGCGTTGTCCCCATTGTCGTCACTCTTTCATCCGATAGACTACCATGCCGGTGTAGATTTTGGGATAGAAGAAAGTGCTCTTTTGCGGCATTTTTTCGCGATTGTGCGCGACGGCCTGGACCTCGGCGGCGCGCGTGGCGTTGAGCAGGAAGAGCGCCTGGCTCGCGCCGGAACGCACGCGCTCGACCGCCTCCTCAATCGAATGCGGGAAGTCGTGGATATACTCGACGTTGGACTCGGCGGCGAGGCGCTCGGCGGTGATCCCGAGCAGCGGCTCCAGGATCAGGTGGTGCAGGACGGCGACATCGAGCCTTCGCCAGGCTTCGGAGCGCCCCTGCACAACGTCCATGGCCTTGGGGTCGCGCAGGATGATCGCGCGGTGGTTGCCGTCGTTCATCTGGAGGACGAAGGCGTTGCGGCCGGCGGCCTGCTGCTCGCGGATTTCCTCCAGGGCGGCCTCGCGCGCGGCGGCGGTGTCGCCGGGGTAGGTCTTGATCTCGAACTGCTTGCGCAGCTTCGCCAGGAACTCCTGCGGCTTGAAGCCGGCGATGTTCTTGACGCCGCGGTGGATGGGAAGGATCACCAGCCCCGGGTTGCTCGTGTTGACCAGCGCCATCATGCGCCACTTGGCGGCCTCGTTCTCCGGGTGCTCGGCCATGTAGGCCAGGGAGGTCTCGTAGCGGTGGTGGCCGTCGGCGATGAGGATGTCCTTGCTCTGCATGAGCTGCGTCAGGCGCGCAATGGTCGGCTCGTCGGTGACCATCCAGAGGCGGTGGAGCAGGTCCTGCCGGTCCGACGCCTGCGTGGTCGGGTAGCCGTGCTTGACGGTCTCCAGCAGCGCGTCCACCTCGGCGGCGGGATCCTGGTAGAGTCCGAAGACCTGGCCGAACTGCGTCTCGGTGGCGCGCATGAGCAGCAGGCGGTCGGCGCGCGGGCCGCTGAGAGTGTTCTCGTGCGGCAGCACCCCCTCGCCGTGCGGCTTGAGGCGGACGCGCGCGATCAGGGCGGTGCGGTTCAGGCGCTGGCCACGGACCTCGAAGCGCTGCTCGTAGACGTAGAGGGCCGGCTGCGGGTCTTTCGTCATGATCTTCTTGTCGAGCCATTCGGCCCAGAGGCGCCCGGCGGCGTCATACGGGTTCGGCGCTTTCTCGTCGCGGTCGGCCCGAGTGACGCGCGAGATGTTGTACGGGGAGAGACGCCAGAGAGTGTCGCGCAGCGCCGGGTCAATGACGTCGTATGGCGGGGCGATGAGCCGCGCCGCGTCGCCGGCGGTCTCCGCGCGGAAACGATAGCCCTGAAACGGTAGAATCTCTGCCATGACGTTGCTTTCCCTGAATCGCGGTTGCGCTTGAAACAGTCCCTTGAAGCGCTCTAGGATAAGGTTTGCGCCGGAATTGTCAAGTCCTGCAAAGGCTCGTGCGGACGGTTTGCTGGATTGCGCCGGCCGGGTACAATGAGACGCGCCCGCGCGTTAAGGCGCGTAACCTTGCGAAGGCTCGTTTAGCCCTTCGCAAGGTTCGGTTGATTCGAGGCAGAGATGGTCGAGCAGAACCCCGATGAGCACAAGCGCCGCCCCCGCTACAGGGGGACGCACCCGCGCCGCTTCGAGGAGCGGTACAAGGAGCGGGACCCCGAGGCGCACCCGGAGTTGCAGGAGCGCCTGCACGCGCGGGGCCGCACTCCCGCGGGGACGCATGTGCCGGTGCTGCCGGCGGAGGTGATGGCCGCGCTCGACCCGAAGCCGGGCGAGACCGTGGCCGATTGTACGCTGGGATATGGCGGGCACGCGGCCGAACTGCTCCGGCGGATCGCCCTCGGCGGCAGGCTGGTCGGCTTCGACGTGGACGCCGCGTCATTGGAGCGCACCCGCGCGCGGCTGGAGCCGCTGGCGGCGCAGGCCGGCGCGCGACTTCACATCTATCGCAGCAATTTCGCCGGGATTGCCAGGCCGATGCGCGAGCTGGGGATCGAGGGGTACGATGCGATCCTTGCCGACCTCGGTGTCTCCAGCATGCAGATTGACGATCCGGCGCGCGGGTTCAGCTACCGGCAGGACGGCCCGCTGGATATGCGGATGGATGATCGCATCGGGCAGACCGCCGCCGACCTGCTGCGTACGCTTCCGCAGGAAGAGCTTTGCGCCGCGCTGCGCGACCTGGGGGAGGAGCCGGACGCGGAGGCGATCGCACAGCGCATCGTGGCGGAACGCGCGATACACCAGATCGCGCGGACGCTGGAACTGGCGGAGTTGGTTCTCGCGGTGAAAGGGATTTCGCGCCCGGAGTGGCGGAAGCGCGCCAAGCATGGAGAGACGCACCCCGCGGCGCTGACGTTCCAGGCGCTGCGGATGCTGGTGAATGACGAACTCGGCGCGCTGAACCAGTTCCTTCGCGCGCTTCCCTACTGCCTGCGCCCCGGTGGACGCGTCGCCATCATCAGCTTCCACAACGGCGAGGACCGGCTCGTCAAGGGCAACTTCCGCGACGCACTGCGCGCGGGGCTCTTCTCCGAGGCCAGCGACGCGCCCATCCGCCCCGGCTCGAACGAACTCAACTCCAACCCGCGCGCCGCGTCGGCGAAACTGCGGTGGGCGCGACGGACGGCGTGACGAATGCTTTCACCGCGGAGACGCGGAGGACGCAGAGAACGGCGAGAAGGGGTAACGGCAACAACGGCGGTTCACGCAAAGACGCAAAGGCGCAAAGAACGGCAGCGAAAGGTTCATTCAGTTGCGCCGAATTGGCGAAGCAGGTCGGCGATTTCGTCGTACCCCTTCTCTTGCGCAACCTTCAGCGGCGTCTCTCGGCGCAAGTTCACAATGTCGGGATTCGCCTTGACGGACAGTAGTTGTCGAACCACGTCCACGTTCGCAGCCCTGACGGCGATCATCAAGGGCGTATCGCGGGACATGTCGGCTGCGTCAATGATCGCGCCATGCTCGATCAGAAGGTTGACAAGAGGCCGCGAAACATCAGGTTTCAGGCCGCACGCATAGTGAAGCGGGGTATTATCGAACAGGTCTTTAGCGTTCACGTCGGCGCCGGCCGCAATGAGGGTGCGGGCGATCTCATCGCGCCCGTTCGAGACAGCGAGGTTCAGAGCGGTGCGGCCTTCGACCAACTCATTCACGTTCGTGCCGTGGCGCAGGAACTTCGCAACCTTGTCCATATTGCCATCCGCCACGGCGCGTACGAACCGTGTCTTCCATCGAACATCGTCGCCATAGATGTCCAGTGTTGTGAAACCTAACAGGAAGTCCAGCAACTCGCCCGGATTCATGCCGACGCGCAATTCCCCGACCACTGCGACAGCCGTTTCAATCTGGGTGTAATACGCCGCGCTGTCATGGGAGTCGACGCCACATAGCAGGGGGCCTCCCTGAGCGAAAAAGGTCTTGTTTCTCCTGGAAGAATTGGAGGCGCGGTACTGCTCCATAGACATCACGAGAATGTCGAAGTCAATGGGGTTCCACGCATCGCTGGTACTATGTGCCTCCTGGTCGCCCCAGGTTCCCCCGCGAAGTCCGTAAGTGTCTTCGCCCACGAAAAGTCCAGCGTGGAACGGACCCGCGCGTGCCTTTGCGCCAAGACCGGTACCCACTGTGAGCGTGAAGATATCCGCCAGGTCATTCCTGCGGTCAACCCAGTAGTCCCCGCTCGCACAACTGCACAGGAGTATCAATGACAGGACAGGAAGGACAAGCAGGAGTATTCTTCTCGCCCGAATGCGTAGGAAATCATGCATTCGTGTCATTCCCCCCCCTTGAACATAATCTGATACGCCGTTCTTTGCGCCTTCGCGGCTTTGCGTGAGACCCGTTGTCGCCGTTGCCGTTATACTTCTTCTTCCGTTCTCCGCGTGCTCCGCGCTTCCGCGTGATCCCCGTTTCACTTCGCCGCGCTTGATCCTATCGTGCTCGCCTCGTCCCCTCGCACGGCGCATTGGCGGACGTATTTGGCGCAGCGGCGGCAGAGGTCGCGCATTTCGTCGGGGTTGTAAGACGCGACGGAGTTGAACTCCGAGTTGAGGCAGTTGAGGGGGCGGAAGCCCTGGAGGTAGTAGAGGGCCGCGCCGCGGATGGCCAGGGCGGTGGCCTCGACGGCGTCCGGGTCAAGTTGCGCGGGGCAGATGGTGGTGCGGAATTCGTACGGCGTTTCGCCGCTGATGAGCAGTTCGATGCTGCGGTGGATGGCATCGAGGTCCACCTGGACTCCGGCGATTTCGCTGTAGCGGAAATCAAGCGGCCCCTTGACGTCCATCGCGACGTAGTCCAGCAGCTTCTCCCCCACGAGCCGTTCAATGACCTCCGGCCGGCTTCCGTTGGTGTCGAGTTTGACCAGCAGGCCGTCCTCGCGAAAGAGGCGGATGAGGTCGGGCAGGCCGGGCTGCAAGGTGGCCTCGCCGCCGCTGATGACGACGCCGTCTATCCACCCTTTGCGCCGGCGCAGGGCGTCGCGCACGGCGTCCAGCGGGATGCTCTCGTCGTTGGGCGAGGATTCGAGCAGGTAGCGGGCGTGGCAGACGCCGCAGCGGAAGTTGCAACCGGGGAGGAAGACCTCGGCGGCGATCTTCCCTTCCCAGTCAATCAGGGTGTTCTCGATGAACCCTCTAATGGGCGGCAGCACGGGTGGCTCCTGGCCGGGGTAATTCACCACGGAGACACGGAGGCACGGAGACGAACGAATTGCGATTTGTAATCTGTGGGTGTCAAGAACGTTCAAGTGCGCACATGCGAAAGGTAAGCCACCCATAATGTCACCCTGAGCGCAGCGAAGGGTCTGTCAGCGCACGAACCGTTGCTCTGCCGAAAGATTCTTCGCTGCGCTCAGAATGACACTGACGGGGGCGCTCCGCACGCGCGGCACGCCAGGCTACAGGACCATCCGCATGGCCTGCGAGTTGGGGACTTCGCCGTCCCAGCGCGCCGCCTGGCGTCCATCCTTTTCGATCAGGACGACGGGGATGGCGTTGCCGACGTCATAGAAGGCCCCTTCGGCCAAACCGTCCACGGTCTCGAGGTCGTGGAACTGCATCTCGACTTCTTCGAGCTTCCATTCCGAAAGGAAGTGGTTGAGCTTGTTCTTGGTGGTCTTGCACTTGGCGCAGCCGGTCTTTCCGAAGAGACGAATTTTCGTTGCCACGGTCAGGCTCCCTCTTATTGCATGAGCTATGTGTCACCACGGAGAACACGGAGAACCACGGAGACGGACTATATAGATATCCTCAAGAACGTTCTCCGTGACCCTCCGTGTCCTCCGTGGTGAAAACTTTCAGTGTTTCTCAATGAACGGCTCAGACGACCGCCTTGGCCTCGGCCATGACGCCCGCGACGCGGTAGTTGCCGCGATGGCGGTCCTTGAGTTCGCCGAGTTTGCTCTTGTTCCAGTTGTTGATGCGGCTGAAGTACCCGACGATGCGTGTGACGCCATAGACGTTGGTGGAGTTGCAGAAGTCGCAATGGTCGGTGAGCTTCTGGCTGACGCGATTGCAGGCGTTGCAGATGGTGAATTCGGGCGAGATGGTGAGTTGCGCGGCCTGGGTGTTCTGGAAAGTTTTCTGGACCAGCGCCAGGACGCTGGCGGTCGCGGGGCGTTCCTCGCCGACGAAGGCGTGGATGATGGCGCCGGACTCGATGAGCGGATGGAACTTGCTCTGGAGCCGGATGCGGCTGACGATGTCCACGGGGGCGTCGGCGCGCAGGTGGATGGAGTTGGTGTAGTAGATTTCATCCTGCTGGATGTTCCCCTTGACGATCTTCTCGGCCTGCGGGAAGCGGCGCAGGTCGATCTTGGCCATGCGGCGCGCGGCGCTCTCGGCGGGGGACTCTTCGAGGGCGAACTTGAGGCCGCTCTTCTTGGTCTCCTCCTTGCAGCGGAAGTGCATCGCGGCGACGATCTTCAATCCGAGCTTATAAATCTCCTCGCTCTCGTGCAACTCGTGGCCGGTGAGGTACTGGAGGCATTCGTTGAGGCCGATGAGGCCGACGATGTAGGTGCACTTGTCCAGATCCACGTACGGGCGGCCGTCCATGGCGGGCTTGCCAAGCTGCCAGAGCGGGAGGTGCGGGGCGCTCATGAGGCGCGCGATGAACTCCTTCTTCTGGTAGTGCGCCTTGAAGGCGATCTCCATGGCGCGGTCAATTTCCTTGTATAGCCCCTCGATGTTCCCGGCGCCGGCGCGGTAGGCCGCCTGCGGCAGGTTGACGGTGATATTCTGGAAGCCGCAGAAGCGCATGCTCTCGAGATGCTTGAGCATGTAGTTGTCTTCGATGGTGGTGCGCAGCCGGCAGCAGGCCGAGAGGGTGACCTCGTCGCGGTCGAAGACGAAGTACGGGCTGCCGTTCTCGGCGGCGATCTGGCAGGCGTAGCGGAGCAGTTCGTACTGCGCCGGGTCGGCGAAGGTCTCGGCGTTGACGTGCAGGTCGCACTTGGGGAAGGCGAAGATGTGGCCGTTGCTGTCCCCCTTGCGCCAGACGTCGAGCATGGCGCGGCAGAACTTCATGGCGGTCTCGGAGTAGTCGCCATAGGTGCGGCCGGTCTCCTTGCCGCCGGGGCCGATGGCCGGGACGTTCTGCATGTAGCGGGGGACGCCGGTGTGGACATTGAAGTCGAGGAAGAGGGTCTGCCCGCCGCGGCTGAAGGCGCTCTGCGACCCGCTGAAGATGAGGTGCTGCGCTTCCTGGCGCATCTCCTTGTCGGTCATGTTTTCGACGTACGGCGCGTACAGGATATTAATATAACCGACCCCAAGCGCGCCGGCGTAGTACGCCTGCATGGAGGCGAGGAAGGTGTTCAAGTGGCCGGTGAGGGTGCGCGCGTGCTGGGCCGGGGCGGAGTGGGTGTCGAGGTTCTGGAGGGTGAGCCCGAACTTCTTGAGGTACTCCAGCGAGTGGCTCGAGCAGTAGACGCGCGTGGGATATCCGAGGTCGTGGAGGTGGACCATCCCCTGCAGGTGCGCCTCGGCGACGTCCTTGCTGAAGATTTTGCGCAGGGCGTACTGCTTGAGGGTGGTCTCGGCGATGGCGAGGTTGATCGCCTCCGGGTTGTTGGAGGCGATGTTGGAGTTCTCGTTGCTCTTGGAGAAGACGACCTCTTCGAGGTCGTAGACGGGCATGCCGATGGTGACCTGCTTTTCGAGGTGGGCGCGCAGGCCGCGCTCGAACAGTTCGTTGTCCACCAGTTCGCGGATGAGGCTGGTGCTGATGCGCTTCATGCCGCTGGCGATGACGCGGCGCTCGACGGCGGAGGCGACCTCGGCGGAGAGCTGCGCCGGGAGGTCGGCTTCCTTCTCCAGCGCCAGGGCGATGAGCTGCTTGTTCCAGGGCTGGAGTTCGTCGCGCGTGGCCGGGTCCACCAGCAGCGAGATGTCGGTGGTGTTGTTCTTCTCGGCCACCTGCTTGCGGACCTTCATCGTCTCGCGCACGCGGGCGCGGCGCTCGCGGTAGAGAATGTACGCCTTGGCGGTTTTCGCGTGGCCGGTTTCGATGAGCACCTTCTCCACCATGTCCTGAATTTCTTCGATGGTGGGGATGCCGTTGGGGCCGTACTGCTTTTCGAGGAAGAGGACGACGACGTCGGCGATCTCCTCGGCGAGCTGGCGATCTTCGCCGCCGACGGCCTGCGCCGCCTTGAAGATCGCGTCCGCGATTTTCTGCTGGTCAAAGGGAACGGGATGCCCCGAGCGCTTGCGCACTTGCTTGAGGATACTGACGCCCATGATCTGCTCCTTCGTTATGATCAATTCTGTATATATATGTGACGCCCGGCTATTGCCGGTCCAGCATCGGCTTGACTTCTTCGACGAAATCCGTCACGTCCTGGAACTCACGATACACCGAAGCGAAACGAACGTACGCCACCTTGTCCACCTCGCGCAACTTCTTCATCACCAACTGCCCCACCTGCCGCGTGGTCACTTCCTTGTCGTAGTGCGAATAGATTTCGTTCTCGATGTCGGCGACCATCTGCTCGATGAGATCGGTCGAGACCGGCCGCTTCTCGCACGCCTTCAGGATGCCGTTGAAAATCTTCATGCGGTCGAACTCGACGCGCCTTCCGTCCTTCTTCACCACGCGGATCGGCAGCGTCTCAACTTTCTCGTACGTCGTGAATCGTCTTCCGCACGCCAGACACTCCCTGCGCCTGCGAATTGTAGCGCCCTCCCCTGACGAGCGAGAGTCCACCACCTTGTCGCGGTCTTCACGGCAATACGGACAGCGCATGCGAGCGCCTCATTAGAAAGAGCGGCAAAGACAACAATTCATTCCTTCAGCGCCTTACGTACGCCCTGCGGTACACAACATGTAGTCGGGATGCAATCTTAGTACACTATATATAGGTTGTCAAGCTTTATTAGGAAGCAGTTCGCCCAATGTTTCCAAAGGGATAATCATTTTCCAGCTTTTCGTCTCTTGTTGCGAAGTATTCCTGATACGGACTGCCGTCCCCGATTACTGCGCAGGGCTAGGGGAAACGACCGTGTTTCATGCCGGTCGAAGTCAAAAAGGTCCACCTCGATGCCCGCCTCGGCGAAGAGCTCCTTGGCCAGCGGGTCGGCGTAATCTCCCTGGGCGACGATGCGGCGGATGCCGCCGTTGATGAGCATCTTGGCGCAGAGCGAGCAGGGGAAGATCGTGGAGTAGAGCGTGGCATCCTGAACGCGGATGCCGTGGTTGGCCGCCTGGATCAGGACGTTCATCTCCGCGTGCAGGCCGCGGCAGAGTTCGTGCCGCGTGCCGGAGGGGACGTTCTGCTGGGCTCGCATGCAGCCGATTTCACCGCAGTGTCGCACGCCGCGCGGCGCGCCGTTGTAGCCGGTGGAGAGGATGCGCTTGTCGAGCACGAGGATGGCGCCGACCTGCCGGCGCAGGCAGGTGGAGCGTAAGGAGACCTCGCGCGTGATGCGCGAGAAGTACTCATCCCAACTCGGACGTTCGTGCGGCGGAGCGAGATTCTTCTTCATGGTTGTGCGGGTTCCTCTTCGTTCCCGTATTTCATCAGCGCGATCACTTCGCTGGTCAGGAGGAAGTCGGACGCCCCCTCGGCGCGCGCCGAACTCCGGACGGTGACGAGGTCGAGAAGTTTTCCTTCATTATTATATAGCGTCCAGCTCAGGCGGTCGGGCGCGGCCCGCAGAATGGCGTAACGCCCTCCCTGCGGCGAGAGAGTCAGCCAGGGCGCTTCGACCGGCGCGGCCGCGGGATCGGTGGGAAGCGCGATGTAGCGCACGGCGGTCTGCGGGACCGAGCCGACCGGCCGGCTGCGCAGGTACCCCTGGCCCGGAGAGAGCGCCAGCGCCACGCCGCACTGCTCCAGAGCGCGCGCGATTTCGTTGAAGCCGTCGCTGACGCGCGCCGCCAACACCGGCTCCGGCAGCAGCGCGAGCTTCCAGGGCTGCAGCGAAGCTGCGGCATCGGTCAGGCTGCGCCGTCGGAACTCCGCATCGGAGAGGAACTGCTGCAGGTCCACGATCTGGCTGACGTGCACAACGCCGATGTCCATGGCGCTGACGCCCCCGGGGAGAGGCACCACATCGGGGGCCTCCGACGTGGGGATGCGCATGCTCCAGAGGCACTGCTTCTCGGAGGCGTCGGCCACGAAGACGACCGTGGGGGAAAAGGTCAGCACCCGCTGGTAGAGGGGGCCGGGAGATTTCTCTCCCGGAGCGAGCGCGTAGAAGGCGATGACGGTCTCGCGGCTGAACAGCTTGGAGGAGCCAAGCCGGCGATGGGTCGAGCAGCCGCAGAGCGCCGAGGCGGCGAGGGCGGCGCACATTATATATCTTGCGACGGATTTCATTTCTTCTTCCCGCGCCCCCCAGGGAATGTCAGGGGGGCTGTATAAATTCAGCAAGGTACATTGTAGAATATGACTTGTCCAGAACAAAATCGAAAAGATGCGGGAGGTGCGGCGTGAGTTGGATTCTTGGCGGCGTGATCGGACTGGTGATCGGATACCTTCTGGCGCTGGTGATCCGGCGCGGGTCGATGTCCGAGGCGGCAGCGCAGCAGGCGCGGCTGGAGGCGGAACTGGCGGCGGCAAAGCGCGAGGCGCAGGAGAAACTGGCGCTGCTGGCCGACGCGCGCGCGCGGTTGGAGGAAAGCTTCCGCGCGGTGGCGGGGGAGACGCTCAAGGCGAACAGCGAGTCCTTCGCCGCGCTGGCGCGTTCGCAACTGGAGGCGGTGCTGGCGCAGGAGGAGACCAACCTGGAGAAGCGCCGCGAGGCGATCGAGAAGGTGATGGCGCCGCTTGGCGAGTCGCTCCGCCGGTACGAGGAGCAGATCAAGTCGCTGGAGAAAGAGCGCGGGCAGAGTTACCACGAACTGCGCCAGCAAACGGTCTCGCTGGCGGAGGGGCAGGAGAAGCTGCGCAAGGAGACGGGCAACCTGGTGAACGCGCTGCGCCAGCCCCAGGTGCGCGGGCGCTGGGGGGAGCTGACGCTGCGCCGCGTGGCGGAACTGGCCGGGATGATCAACTACTGCGATTTCTTCGAGCAGGTGTCGGTGAACACGCCGGAAGGGCGGCAGCGGCCGGACATGATCGTGCGGCTCCCCGCCGGGCGGGAGATCGTGGTGGACTCGAAAGTCTCGCTGAGCGCCTACCTGGACGCGCTCGCGGCGGACACCGAGGAGGAGCGCGAGAAGCGACTGGTCCAGCACGCCGCCCAGGTGCGCGCCCACATGGGCCGGCTCGCCTCCAAGGAGTACACGAAGCAGTTTGCCAAAGCGCCGGAGTTCATCGTGCTGTTCATCCCCGGCGAGTCCTTCCTGACCGCGGCGGTGCAGCGCGACCTGCTTCTGATCGAGGAGGGGCTGGAGTCCAACGTGGTCATCGCCACCCCCAGCACGCTGGTGGCGCTGCTCAAGGCGGTGGAGCACGGATGGCGGCAGGCCTCATTGGAGGAGAACGCGCGCAAAATCAGCCTCGCGGGGGCGGAACTGTATGAGCGCCTGGCGGTGGTGTGTCGGCACTACGCCGACCTCGGCAGCGCGCTGCACCGCGCCATGCACCTGTACAACCAGGCCAACGCCTCGATCAACACGCGCCTGCTCCCCAGCGCGCGGCGGATGAAGGAACTCGGGGCCACCAGCGCGCCGGAGATCGAAGCGGCGGAGCCGCTGGACTGCCTGCCCGCCGCGCCGGAGGGGGAAGGCGAGACGAGTGAGAATAAATGATTCGCGATTAGATAGAGTGAGAGGAACGCGGATGCTGGAATCAGTGCGCAGACATCGGCACCTGGCAATTGCATTGCTTGTTGTGCTCGCTCATGGCGCGGCGTTCCTTCTGTGCATCAGACACGTCGGTTTTGACTATGCCACACTCGCCGAGAACAGAGACTGTCCGCATTCGGTCCTGTATTTCTCTACGAATAAACTTCTCAACGAGTGTGGTTATGTTGCCTTCTATCCGTATGTTGAGGGGGTGAAGTTGGCGAACGATGATGTCGGTTTTGCGCACGGGGGGGCCTACTTGTGGCCGGCGCAGAGTATGCATGGTGCAACAACTTCGTATGAAAGCGCAGAGCTAGACCGGTGGACTCCTGGCAAACTATCGGCAGTCATTGTCTGGCATGGTGGCATTTTGCTGTATATTCTGTTGTCCCTTCGCAAACTAAAGCGGGATATGGGTGGCAGCCATAACCGTAGTCAAGCCGAGTGCGATCCTTCGCCGTAGCCGTTGATAAATAGGGACACCCATTTATGAAGCGCGCTGGGGACAGCGCGCTCCACCAGCGAGGTCACAACGAGGGCGCAGCATCCGCCTACGCTAAAGCTTCGGCGGACAAGTGCTGCGCCCCTACACGCGAAAGACAAGTCAGCGGGCGGGTTCCTCCGCCGGCTCCAGCGGGCCGGTTTCGACGGTGACGGTGGTGGCGTTCATCAACGCACGCAACGCCTCGGCCGCCGCGCCGCAGTAGATGTTCAGGTCGGTGGGGGAGCGGCGAAACGCCCCTTGCGCCATGAGCGGGCGGCGCAGGTAGAAGGAGTTCTCGGAGCGGTACTGCATGTTCATCAGGAACGTCGCCGCGGCGCGGACCGGCTCGTAGAATTGCGCGCGCGGACGGTGCGAGAGCAGCGCGGCTTCGTACGCGGCGGCCAGCCCGCAGGCGGCGGAGGCGCTGCTGAAGGTGTACGGCGCGCCCCCCTTGTCCGGGAAGCCGCCGGCGCAATCCGGGTACTCGGCGCCTCTGGCGGCGACCTGGATGCGCTGGAGCGCCGCGCAGAGTTGGAGCGCCTTGTCCGCGTAGACCTCCTGCCGCGACAGCTTGTAGTATTCCGCCAGCGCCTCCACCACCCGCCCCAGCGTGCGCTGGTCAGACCGGATCTGGACATCCTCCGTCTCGGCGACCAGCGCGTCAGCCAGGCGCTTGCTCGTCTCGCCCACGCGGTCGGTGGGGGAGACGCGCTGCAGCAGGGTCAGCGCGATGAGCGCGTCGGCATAAATCCCGCCGCGCACGATGTGCGGCGGCTTCCCCTGGCGCGCACCCTTCAAACTGGCGTAGAGGCGACCGTTGGAGGCCGTCATGGTGCACAGGTATTCCCCAAGCCCGCGCATCGTGGCGGTGGTGCCCGGTCTCTCGGCCCGCAGCGCCTTGATGCTCAGCGCCGTCAGGAGCAGCGCCGAGCCGCTCACGTCGTCGCTCGGCAGCGGCAGATAGAGCAGCGCCGTCCCCTCCTCGCGCTTGAGCCGGTCGCCGGCCATTGCGTAATCGAGCGCCTTCGTGTGCGCCCGCGCGAGCTCCTCCTTCTGGAACAACTGGTCCAGAAGCAGCAGCGCGATCGTCGCGCGCAGATGCCCCCCCAGGTCATACTCCGGGAGCGTTTTGTCCAGAGTAGGCATGTAGCCGGTCAGGAAGCTGCCGTCCTCCTGCTGGGTGCGCAGAAGCCACATGCCGCCGGCGGCGATCGCCTCGACCATCTCCGTCGGCGTGGGGGGCGGGAGCAGGACGTTGCCGCGGTAGAGCGGAACCATCTCACCGCGCGGTTCCCTCTCGATGAACTCCGCGGCGTAGAACGGCTGGGCGTTCACGCGGCGCGGGGCCTCGACGGACTCCTGCGCGATGAACGCCTCGTTCAGCGTGTCGAGCCCCTGCGAGTGGATGAGCAGCGTCAACGGCGTGAAGGTGACCTTCCGTTCCCCCAGGTCGCAGACCAGGCCCGCCAATCCCGGCTCCAGCCCCGCCAGGACGCCCGCCCGGTCCTTGAGGATGGCTTGCTCCATCCGCGTGGGCAGGACGATCTCCATGCGCGCTTTCTCCAGAAGAGTCGGGAGATTGGCCTCGGTCAGGAAGGCGCGCAACTGCGACGCAATATCCGCCGCGGCCGTCGCGAGCGTCGGCTTGGTGGACACGCGCTGGAGGGGGGCGACGTCGGAGTAGAGCGCCACAACTAGCGGCAATTGTAATGGCTTGCGCAAAGCCTGCGGGAGAGCATAGTCGCCGGCGGGCTCCGTGGTCAGTGCGCGGATGTATTGTGCCAACTGCTGCGCCTCTTCGGCGCTGATTGGAGAGGGGGGAAGCGGCGGCGGATCCGGCTCCGCGCCGCGCGCCGTGGCGAGACACAATAAGGAGGCGAGCAGGGCCACGGGCAGCGCGCGTGAGCATCGGCGGGAGAGACTTCTCATCACTCACGAACTCCTTTCGCGTTCCGCAAATGGAACGAGCAAGTCTCCATGCGCGTCATGCTGAGCGCAGCGAAGCATCTGCTCGCGTGCAATCGTCTCAGAACTGGCAGACCCTTCGCTGCGCTCAGGGTGACCCGAAATGCGGGTAGCGCACTTCTGAGTTGTTACGCTAGGACGAAGGACACGCCATACGCGCGTCGGCGCAGTGCGGGCAGCCGGTCGCTTCGGGGCAGAGCAGCGCCGTCGGCGACTCCGCCAGCATCTCCTTCACCGTTGCGAGCACGTCCCGTCCCAACATCGCCATCGCCGCGGCGTTCCCCAGTTTCCCGTCGCACACCAGACCCTTCCGGCGCATCCGGACTTCGACCACGCCGAAGCTTGCGCTGCATCCGGGGCACTCGGCGATGGTTACCGCGCGGCGCACACCTGCCGGGTCGAAGTAATCCACCGGCCGCGCGAACTCCTCCGACCAGGGGACATTCAGGTACGGCGCGCGCGCATGCGCCTCGCCTACGTGCACCATCGAGTTGCGGTTGAACCCCACCCCCGCCAGAAGCACCTTTCCTCCGAGTTGCGCCAGCCGATCAAAGGGACTGTCCACCCCCAGCGCCGTGCGCCCCTGTTCGTGTGCGGAGACGATCCAGTCGGCCCGGTCTCCCCACGCCAGCGCGCTGTGGCTGACGTGCAGGCTGCGCTGGACTCCCGGGCGGCGGCGGAACAGTTCCGTCAGCAGGCCGCAATCCGAGGGGGTCGTCTCGACCTGAAACGGTTCCCGGAGGTGGTCGCGAAAAGCGGGCATCAGCAGCGTACCGCCGGGAGCAATCGCCTGTTGGAGGGCGTCAATCACCGCCTCTGGGCCTCCCTCGACGGGGCGGATCGCGTGCCACGAACTGTGCAGCGCCACGCGGTCGCCGGGCGCGATTCCCAGTGCGCGCAGGTCGTTCAGCAACGTGCTCACGGCAGTTCTTTCCTTCAGTCCATTGCCGAGGATTACCCCGCCGACGTTAAGGTAACATTATACGCAACCCGCCTCCCGGAAGTCAGCCGAACGTGCCGGGACGGCTGGAAGTTGTTATGATGCCCGGCATGTCGCGCCTTTGGAGGAAGGAGAAGGACATGGGGATTCGCGACTTTGTAATGGCCCAGCCGCTGTTCGACGCGCACGAGCACCTTGTCAGTATTCCGGAAGCCGCCCGGTACAAATGGTCGCTGGCCGACCTGAGCGGCTATGCGCTGGCGGACCTCGAATCCGTCGCCGGTCCGCGCCGGCCGACGGACCCGCCCCCGGTTGCCGCCGATTCCCCGGAGTACCCCGCGTGGTATTTCAGCCAGTGGGCGCGGACGCGCAACACGGCGTACTGCCGCGCCGTGGAGCGCGCGTCGCGCGATCTGTTCGGCGTCGAATGGCGACTGGAGAATCTGCCCGCGCTGCGCCGGAAGATCGAGGAACTCATCCTTCCCGACGTCCCCCGCTGGTATGCCGAGACGCTTTCGAAGAACGCAGGAATTGCCTGGGCGATCAAGGACAACATCTGCTTGCCTCAGGAGGCCGCCGACGGCCTGTACCCGCCCTGCGTCCGCTTCGCCCACCGCGATCAAGAGATGCTGCTCTTGCGCAACCGTGAGGTCGTCGCCCGGCGTGAACGACAGTGGGGCCGCTCTATCCACACCCTCGACCAACTCGTCGCCGCCTGGATGGAGAGCATCTCCGCCTGCCTCGCCACCGGCAAAGTCACATGCTTTAAGATCGGCGTCGCGTACTACCGCTCGCTGGAGTTCGCCAATGCCACCCACGCCGACGCGGAGCGCGCGTTCAATCGTCTGATGACGTTGGAGCCGGGGCCGATCAACGATTACTCCGAACTCCTCCTGCGGCAGCCCTGCTGCGGAGGGGAAGAACTCCTGCCGTTGCACGACTATCTGACCCACGCCTATATCCGCCGCGCCACCGAGGAGAGCAAACCCATCCAGATTCACACCGGCTACCTCGCCTCCAACTGGCTCGACCTGCGCAACATCAACCCGATCCAACTTGTCCCGCTCTTCACGCGCTACCGCGGTGCACGCTTCGACCTCTTCCACTCCGGCTGGCCGTACCAGGAAGTGATGGCAACCCTCGGCAAACACTACCCGAACGTCTGGGTCAACATGTGCTGGTCCTGGGCGATGGCCGCCTCCTCCATGGAGCGGGCGCTGGACCTGTTCCTGGACGCGGTGCCGTACCACAAGATATTCGCGTTCGGCGCGGACACGATGACGCCGTTCGCCGCGTACGGCTACGCCATGCAGGCACGCGAGGGGATTGCGCGGGTGCTGGAGGCGCGGATCGTGCGCGGCGATATGGACGAGCCGTTCGCCCGTGACGTCGCGCGGCGGATCATGCTGGACAACGGCGTGGAGTTCCATGGGTTGAAGTGACGCGGACTGACCGGGAGCGGCCTGGCGGCAGCCTGGCGGACGTCAAGGCGTTGCACGCGGCTCCGTTCGGCTGGGTCGCCTCCCATCGCGTGTCGCACTGCGGATAAAGAAGGACGGCGGAGGCGTTGCAGCCTCCGCCGTCCGTTCGTGCGCATACGTTACTTCGGCTCCTCGCCGGGGCCCTCGTTCATCGGAGGCCCTCCGCGCTCCATGTCCATCATCCCGTCTTTCATCATCATCTTGTGCATGCGCCCGCACATCCCCATCATCGTGGCGGGCAATTCCTTCATCTTCTCGACCATGGCCTTCTGGTCGGCGGTGAGGACTTCCTCGGCCTGCGCCGCGGCGTCCTTCTGGATCTTCGCCAACTTGTCCATCTGTTCGTTGGTGAGCTTGAGATGCTCTTCCATGGCCATGAGCTTCGCCGGGTCAGCGGGCAGCATTTTGGTGTTCATCATCGCCATGCAATGCATCCGCATGTGCTGGTCCATGCCCATGTGCTCCATCATCTCACCACAGCCCTCTTTGTCCATCATCGGCTGGGCCATGGGGCAGGTCATCATCTTGTGGTGGCCGTTCCAGCGCTCGCCCCGTTCGCCCCGATCCATGCACTTGCACGCCGAAGCCCCCAACATCACCGCAAACGCCAACGCCACAATCGCCGCAACTCTCATCTGCATCCCTCCTGCCAAAATCCCCCGAAACCCCCGGGAACGCCCCGGCTCTCCCGCTGCCCCTTTACCTGTTCGACCTTAACACGGGAGAGCGTCGCAATCAAGACGCGGAAGGGAGGGGATGAACCGCCAAGCCCGGTGCGCTTGCGCACCTGTGGCCAAGGACGCCAAGAACGGCATTCCAGGGTTGCAGCGAGTGGCTCGTGCTGGATTGTCGTTAACCTGGGCTCCGTTCTTGGCGTTCTTGGCGGCTTGGCGGTTCACTCCGCCGTTGCCGTTTCACGCCGGACGGAAGTACTCTTTCTCCCCGCGCTTTTCGGCGACGACTTTCCCGGCGGCCCGGAGCGCCTGCGCCTGCTTGAGCGCCTCGGCGGGGGAAAGCCCCATCCCGTCGGCGATGTCCTGCACCGTCACCGGGCGGCGGCGGATCATGTCCAGCACCGCGTCGCTCCCCGCCGCGGGAGCGCTCGAAGAGGCCGGAGCGCGGAAGTCCGCGATCGCCTCCGCCTTCGGCCCGAACAGCTTGCACAGCTCCGCCAGTTCGGACTCCGACAGCGCGCGCACCCCGGCATCGGCCGTCGGGCGCACGGCGGTGTTGAGTTGGATCCGGTCCGGGTTGAACCGTTCGATCTTCTCGCGGACGCGCTTCACCTGCTCCGGCGCGGTGTTCACCCCGGAGATGAGAAACACCTCCACCCAAATCTGCCCGCGAAACTCGCGGCGGAACTGCTCCAACCCGCGCAGCGTCTCCTCCAGCGTCACGCCGGGGGCGGGGCGGTGGATCTTCTGGAACGTCTCCTCGTCGGGGGCGTCCAGTGTGGGGAGCACCACGTCCGCCCCGGCGCAGGCGGCGCGCACCTCGCTCAGGCGCAGCATGGAGCCGTTGGTCAGGATGGCGATCGGCACGTCGGTCAGCTTGCGGATGCCCTCGATGATCTCGCCGAGGTCGGCGTTGAGCGTCGGCTCGCCGGAGCCGGAGAGGGTGATATGGTCGGGGCGCGGGCCGGCGCGCAGCTTCTCGGCGATCTCCGCCAGGATCGGCTGCACCGGCGCGAAATGCTCCAGCGCGGCGCTCAGGCGCGTGGTGCGCCCCACCTGGCAGTAGCAGCAGTCGAAGGAGCAGACCTTGCGCGGCGCGAGGTCCACCCCCAGCGACCGGCCCAGCCGGCGCGAGGGGACCGGGCCGAAAACGTACTTGCACGGCGGAGCGGTCATGGGCGACTCCTGAAACCAGTTCGTGATGCGACTACCGGATGCCTTGCCCCGAGCGGTAGGGGCGTAGCATGCTACGCCCCTACAAGAAATTGCGTCTGGAACCTCGCACGTTCACTGCGGCGGCGCCTTGAACTGCGGTTCCGGCCGGCGGCCGCTGAGCGCAACGGCCAGCCGCAGCGCCTCCGCCTCGGTCATGTGGCCGAAGAGGAGCATCTTCCCGTCCGTAATCGGGCTGCGCACGTAGGGGGCCATCACCAGGCGGTTGTTCACGAACAGCGCCAGGCGCGAGTAGCCGCGCGCGGTGGTCAGCGCCTTGAGCTTTTTGCGCCCCGCCGAGGTCATCGTGACGGCCACCGCCGCCTCCTGCCGTGGCTTGTCCGTGGGACCGGTCCAAATGTGCGTCAGGTCGGCGTCCTCCACGTCCATTTCGTTGATCTCGACCTTCGGATTGACCCAGATCTCCTGCCGGGCCTTCGGGTCCTCCAGCGGCACGCGCGTCTTCCCGTAGCCGGGCGTCTCGTAATCCATGGCGGTGTGGATAGCGAAGGAGACGCTCTTGGGCCGGGGCGGTGCGGCGGGGGCGGCGGCGCAGCCGGCGGCCGCGAACGCGAGAAGAACGACTAGCAGAAGTGACGTGCGAAACATGGCCGGTCCTCTATCGAGAATCCATCATCACGGAGACGCGAATAAAAGCCATTTTGCTCTGTCGGAATCATCGTCATTCGATCAGCCGTCCCGTAGGGACGGCGAGATAATAGCCCGGCACTTTAGTGCCGGGTACTGGAAGGCTCCCCCACCCCCGTCCCCTCCCCCACATGGCTGTGGGGGAGGGGAGAAAGGGGAGGGGGTTCTGCTTCACCCGCCAGTGAACTGGCGGGCTATTTTCATTCTGTCCCTCCGGGACGAACAACAAAGCAGGAAGATGGTTTTAACAAGGTAAAACAGCTTCTAATCAGTAATCGCAAATCGTTCGTTACTGCACCGGCGCGGGGGCCTCGGTCGCGGGGTTCGTCCGCTCGTTGGCCTGGAGCTTGTTGCGGTATTCGGTGTACTCGTCAATCCGGTCCTGGAAATCCTTGGAGGGGCCGGCCAGCCGTTGCGCCTCGGCCAGCAGCAGGAGCGCCTCGTCATACCCGGCAATGGAGCGCTTCTCCAGCGCGATGTCGGAAGCCAGCTCCGCCTTGCACATCCCCATGATCCGTTCCGCCCTCGCGCGCAGGCCGAGCGAGGCCAGCATCTGCTTGCTGAGCGGTTCGAGCAGGGCAATCGCCTCCTGGTACTTCTCCTGCTGGTACAATTCCTGTCCGCGCCTGAGGTCCAGCTTCAGGAAGGTGTAGCGGACCGCGGCGGCGGTCACCAGCAGCAGCGCGACAATGGTCAGGGCGCGGACGATCCACGCCGCTGTTGCGCTCTTCTTCTGCTCGGCCATCGGCCTCTCCTCATTGGGGTTCGGTCCCTAGGTCATGCTACTGCAACACGCGGCGGGGCGCAAGCGGGGGGGGGACGACGTTAACCGCCAAGCCCGGTGCGCAAGCGCACCTGTCGCCAAGAGCGCCAGGAACAACATCTCAAGATATTGTCCTTGTCGTCCTTGCCGTCCTTGATGTCCTTCTTCTCTGTCTCGCCTCTTTCTCAGGAACGCAACGAGGGAAAAGGGTCGGGCTCCTTTTCATTCGTTCAAAAAGGTGCCTGACCCCTTCCCCAGAATGCAGCATGGGTGGAGCGCGCTGTCCCAGCGCGCTTGCCGTTGTTGCCGTCAAGTCGCCAATCATCAATCATCAATTGTCGTTCTCCCCCCTCGGGCGTGGCTCACCTAACCACGCCCCTGCTTGACCGCGCTTGCCACAGACTCCTCCAGCGTCTCAGACGACGACATATCCGAAAACAACTCATCGAGGGAATCCGACGCCTCTGCCTCGCAGAGCCCCTCCATGCGACCGAGGAGCAAGCGACCAAGCCACATCTGCGCCGGAACCTTCCCCGTCACTGCCGACTCCACCAACGACTTGCGCAGCCGGGCGCGCAAGCGGGCCAGACCTCGACGCCACTCGCGCCCGTAGCGCGAACGCAAATACTCCGGTGACATATCAAGCGCGGCCGAAATCTCATCCATCGTGCACCCGATCTCCGCGAGATCTGAAATGCGCCCCGACAGACGCCGCTTCCGGTCCCAGCACCGGACCCAGAACTGCTCATCGGTCCCGCCGGGCCTACCCGCCTGCTCAGGTGCGCCGTGCGCACCGGGCGCGGAGGGCTTTCCCGACTCCGGTGCGGCTGTATCCTTCATGGCATGCACTGCCTTTGTCTTCTTCATCTTCTCTCGTTCCCTCACCGTTCGTTCTGCACTCTGCATTCTGCATTCTGAATTCTGCACTCGAAAACTGTCCCCACCCCTATCAGGGTTCGTATACCATGAAAACGTGATTGCCCTAGTCCAGCCTGCCCCAAACGCCCCTTTTTCATCCTGCGTCCATTCCGTCCATGTCGAATGGGTCCTATGCGTCCTACCCGTCCTACTCCCCCTGCCGTTTCTAGTCTCCAGTCTCTAGTCTCCAGTCTCCAGTCCCCATAGCATTTTCCTCCCCCGCACTGTAGAATCTCGCCTGACGTGCTTTCCCTCGCCGGGCAATGCGAAACGAAAGGGCCACGCATGGCGGACAATCTCCTGTACTACGGCGACAACCTCGACATCCTCCGCCGCCACATCAAAGACGAAACCATTGACTTGATCTATCTGGACCCGCCCTTCAACAGCAACCAGAACTACAACGTCCTCTTCGCCGAGCAGAACAGCAGCCGTTCCAGCGCCCAAATCCGCGCCTTCGAGGACACCTGGCGTTGGGACCAGGTCGCCGCTTAGAACGCTTGCTGCTGTCAGCGCCTTCTGGTACGTTGGCGTATGGAAAGAGACATCGCCGGGGGCTGAAGGACCAATCAGCATGCCGAAAAGCGCACATCACTTGTGGGAAGATCGCGAGATCACCATCGCCCAGCAGTACTCGTCAACGGCGGATGTCACGCTGTATCATGGCGACTGCAAAGACCTCCTCCGCACAATCCCCGACCAGTCCTGCCACCTCGTCGTTACCTCGCCGCCGTGCAACATGGGGAGCCAATAGGTGAGCAACCCAACGAAGACAGCTTTCCTCGCAGAACTTAGGCAGCGATTCGGCAAGATTCGCAAGATTGATGCCAGCCTATCTCTCTATGAGGTCAGCAACGGTGCGGCGACGGTTTACATTCGCTACTCAAGACTTCACGAACGGGGAAGAACCTTCTATGGCCTCAGGGAAAGCGACCTTCGTGCCCTTGAGGGGCGACCGGCCGTCGTTTGTTTCCTGTGGGATGACCAGCAAGAGCCGTTGTTTGTTCCATTCAGCGAGTACGAAGCCATAATCCACGCAGGAGAGCCAGCAAGTGACGGGCAGTATAAGGTCCAGGTTCTGGTCAAAGAAGACGGTTGCCAGCTTTATATCGCGAGGATGGGCAAGTTCAGTGTCGAAGGATACTTCGGCTGGGAAGTCCTGAAACAAGTGGTCGGCGATTCCCAAGTGTCGGCAATCCCTGACCTAACGCACCCGCAAGTGCAGACGCTACTTGGCAGCATTGGCTCCGCAAAGGGGTTTGACATCTGGATACCTCCGGTAGACCGTGCGAGACTGGACTGGTCGTTGGGGCGTCGTTTCGCCTGCAGAGAGGAGATTCCTGTTGCCCCCAATGACGTACGTGATGTTCTTAAGGAAGTAGACGTTATTTGGATACCCAAGGGAAGTTCGGAACTACGGAATCTCTTTGAAATTGAGCATTCCACCCCCGTTTATTCGGGTCTTCTGCGTTTCAATGACATTCGTCTTGCGTGGCCAACAATGCACCCGTCATTCAATGTTGTTGCGAATGATGCACGCCGCGACCTTTTTGTGCGGCAACTGAACCGTCCGACATTCCGAAGCAGCGGACTGGCGGAATGCTGCACATTTCTTGAATACGAAGATGTTTTCAAGTGGTACAAGCGGGCAACGCGGGCAACGGAGATCAATACTGATGGCCGAAAGAACTGAATCACAAGCGTGGGTTCTTGTCCAAGTTGAAAGCGGCATCCCGGTCAAGACAACGATTCACAAGACACGGCAGGCGGCCAGGCGGTCAGAACAACGCCTTCAGGCCTCTCTCAGTCCTGATAACGACTCAACCGGCATTTTCCCAATATCGGCAAGTACCGTTCAGCGCGTACTACGGCCTCACCGATCTCGGAAACATGGTTCAAGGCAGTCTTGAACATGTCGAGCGGGGTCTCCTTCGGTGAACAGCTTATCTACGACATCGAACGTCTGAAACGCCATTTCCCAGCCGTACCGGTCAAAGTTATCTTGATAGATGTAGATTGAAGCCGCCGGGGCCGGTTTCTACGAATCGCTCGGCATGAATCGGAAGTATCCGCGCCTCCAGATGCGCACCATCGCCGAACTTCTGGAAGGCAAAAAGCTCGACATCCCCGTCTATCGCGGCCACACCGAGACCTTCAAGAAAGCCCCGAAGGCGAAGGCGCGCGCCCTCAAGCACGGCAAGATTGAGTACCCCGAAACGCCGGCGACATAAAGGCCGCTTCCGTGTGTGGCGCGGACTATCAAGTCCGCGTCGCGGGCGGTACGCCCGCGCAGGTTGTAGGGGCAAGGCACTTGTCCTCCGAAGCCTCGGCGAAGGAGGATGCCTTGCCTCACGCCCTCCGTGAGCCGTCCCGCATCTGGGAATCGGAAGGAACGCATGATATCGCGGGTCAGAGACCCGCGCTACACGGTTGTCCCGCTGGTCGTGTGTAGCGCGGACTATCAAGTCCGCGTAGGTTACCGTCGTTACCCCCAGTTTGTTGTCGTTGCCGTATCCGCGCGTTTCTGCGTCTATCTGCGGCCCTCATCGCCCTTGTCGTCGTTCCCCCCGTCCGCCGTTCTTGGCGTCCTTGGCGACAGGTGCGCTTGCGCACCGGGCTTGGCGGTTCACCCCATGGCCGTCCGCCTACAAATGCACCAGCATCTCCGTCTCCCCGATGCGGATGGTGTCGCCGGGCGTGACGGTGTGGCGGCGGGTGCGGTGGCCGTTGACGAGGGTGCCGGCGGGGCTGCCGAGGTCTTCGAGGATCGCCTTCGGGCCGTGCAGGCGAATCCAGGCGTGCTGCTGCGCGACCGGGGGGTCGTCGAGGCGCAGGTCGCAGATGGCGTCCCGCCCGATGGTGAACACGTTCGGGCCGAGCAGGAAGGTCTCCCCCAGCCGCTTTCCCCTGGTGATCGTGACCTTCAGCCCCTCCGACTCCACTTCGATCATGGCTCGCGTCGCCGGCTCGCCTGTCCCGACAACGGTGGGGGCGGTGCGCGGCGGGCGCGGCGTGGCGGCGAACTCGCTGTCCACGCGCTCGACCTCCCTGGCGATTGCCCCCATCAGCGTCGCGTCCCCGCATTCGCGGGTCAGCACGACGGAAGGCTCGTTCTTCTTCGGCTCATGCGGCTTCTTGCGCGGCCGAGCCGGCGCGGGCGGGGGCGTGGGTGCGGGCGGAGCTTCTTGCAGGGGCACGGCATCCTCCTGCGCTGAGACCTCGCCGGACACGTGCCTTGCCCCTGTGGCGGATTGCGCCTCCTGCCCTGCGGGGGCCGCCGGGGGTTGCGTCTGGAATTTGACCATGAGCGCCCCCACGGGAACCTCGACGCCGTCCGGAAGGGGGACACGCCTCAGGCGCGGCGCTGCCAGCAGGACGAGCTCCACGGTATGCCCCTCGCCCGCCGAGGGGGACTGCGCCACGACGACGGCGTGGCATTCCGTCAGGCCGGCGTCGGGAAACCGGATGTCCGCCTGCTCCGCCCGCCCGATGATGAGCGACCGTTCCGCCAGCGGCAGGGCGATCTCCCCTCCGGTGAGGGTGCGCGCGACGATCCAGCCGCGCGGCGCAGCTTCCGTCCGGGGGAGGGCGAACACCAGCACCGTGCCCGCCGCGCGCAGCACGTCGCCGGGCCGCAGGGGTTGCTTCGACACCCTGCGTTCGTTCACCCAGGTGCCGTTGCTGCTATCGAGGTCCTCGACCACGACGCCTCCGTCGCGCACGCTCACGACGGCATGTTTCCGGCTGGCGCGGTCGTCGAGAAGGCAGATGCTGTTGTCGGGATCGCGCCCGAGGGTGATCGGCTCGGGGCCGATGGGGTAGGAGGCCGCAATGGCGCCGCGGTCCATCAGCAGCAGTTGCATTCCGGGCCGGAACGCGACGGGCGCGCGCGCCGGAGCGGCGGCGGTCCGGCGGGCCGTTTCTTTCGGCATGGCAGATTCCCCTCACATGAACCGCGACGGGTTGCAGGGAAAGCCGAACGGAGTATTGCGCCGCGCGGCGCAGAAGTCAAGCCGAGTCCGGGAGGAGCGGAATTAACGGCGTCTCACGCGTGAGGCGCATTGCTGTTTCCGTTGCCCCCGTCCTGTCGTCCTCTGTGCTCTCCGTGTGCTCTGTGGTGAACGCCGTTGCCTACGGCGGCGTGAGTTCCGCGACGCGCGGGAGGTCCTTGAGGGACTTGAGGCCGAAGTGCTGGAGGAAGATGCGGCTGGTGCCGTAGAGGATGGGGCGGCCGGGGACGTTCTGGCGGCCGACGGCCTTGACGAGCCCGCGCTCCTGGAGGTTGCGCAGGATGGGGCCGCACTGCACGCCGCGGATGTCATCCACCTGAACGCGCAGGATCGGCTGCTTGTAGGCGACGATGGCGAGCGTCTCCACCGAGGAGGGGGTCAGCTTCTCCTGGCGGCGATGCTTGTGCGCCTCGGCGACCCACTGCCTGAACTCCCCGCGCGTCATGAATTGCAGTCCGCCGGCGATCTCGACGATCTCGAAAGCGCGCCCCTGCGCCTGGTACTCGGCATTCAATTCGTCCACCATGCGGCGGACGTCCTTCGCGTCGAAGGAGCGGCCGAGGATTTGCGCCAGGCGGACCGGCGCGAGCGGCTGGTCGGCGGCGAAGAGGACCGCTTCGAGCGCCTGGCGGGCTTTCTCCGGGGAGAGCTTGGCGCGGGGCTTCTCCTGTGGCTCGGCCTCGCCTGTCCCGTCAACGGCGGGGGCGGCGGCGGCTTCGGGTGCGGGCTGTTCCGTCTCGGGCTGAGGGGCGGCGGGGTCAGTCATCACAATGCCTTTCGTTCCAGTAGCGTCGTCCGCTTGTAACCGCGGAGACAGGTAATCTGCGATCTTGAGGCAGAGGCATTGTTAGATGTCGTTACTTCTGCATTCTGCACTCTGCATTCACTCTCGCCGTTCTCCGTGGCTCTCTGTGGCGCTCCGTGGTGAACATATGGTTCACTTGCTACGCGGCACCGGAAATGCCCGGCGTATCTGGATGGCGGCCTGACGCAGCCGCTTCTCATTCTCCACCAGGGCCAGACGCAGGTACCCCTCGCCGGCCTCGCCGAAGGCGGTGCCGGGGGCGGCGGCCACCTCGGCCTTCTCCAGCATCTCGAAGGCGAACTTGACGGAACCCATCTTCCGGTACGGCATCGGGATCTGCGCCCAGACGAACATGCTGGCGCGCGGCCGCTGGATCGTCCAGCCTCCTTTTTCCAGTGTGTCGCAGAGCACGTCGCGCCGCCGCTGGTAGCGCATCGCCTGCTCGGCCGCCTCCACCGCGCAATGGCGCATGGCGATGATCGAGGCGATCTGCACCGGCTGGAAGATCCCGTAGTCATAGTACGCCTTCGTCTTGCCCAGTGCCTCGATGGCGCTGGCGTTGCCGACGCCGTAGCCGACGCGCCAGCCCGCCATGTTGAACTCCTTGGACATGGTGGTGAACTCGACGCCCACCTCCTTGCCGTACTTGGCCTGAAGGAAACTGGGGGCCTGGTAGCCGTCGAAGCACGTGGCCCCGTACGCCAGGTCGCTCACCACGAACAGCTTGTGCTTGCGCGCGAGGCGGGCCATGTCCTGGAAGAACCCGAGCGAGATGGTCATCGTGGTCGGGTTGTGCGGGAAATTGAGGATCAGCAGCTTGGGGCGCGGCGTCACCGTGCGCATCAGGCGGTCCACGTCGCGCAGAAGCTGCTCCTCGCACTCCAGCGGCACGCCCAGGACGCTCGCGCCGGCGAGGCAGACGCCGTAGGTGTGGATGGGGAAGGCCGGCTGCGGGACGATCGCCAGGTCGCCGGGGCCCAGCAGCGCCAGGCAGAGGTGGCTGATCCCCTCCTTGGAGCCGATCGTGCAGATGATCTCGTCCTTGGGGTCAATCGTCACGCCGTAACGGCGATGGTAGACTTGCGCCACTTCCTTCTTCAGGTTGAAGATGCCAGTGCCGCTGCTGTAGCGGTGGTTGCGCGGGTCGCGGACCGCGTCGCAGAGCTTGTCCACCACGATCTTGGGGGTGGGGTCGAGCGGGTTGCCCATCCCCAGGTCAATGATGTCCAGCCCTTCCTTTCGTTTCTGCGAACGAAGGGCGTTCAAGCGCCCGAAGACGTACGGCGGGAGCATCTGGACGCGCGCGGAAGTCACAACTTTCATGTCACCCTCGGTCAATAGGAGCGCTTGATATCGGCCTTCTGGGCCAGCTTGAGCAGCCACGTGTCGCTGCGCGCCTTCATTTCCTTCTCCAGCAACTCGTCGCGAATCTGCTCCTTCACCTTGTCGAAGGAGCCAGTCGCGTCGGGATCGAGCTTCTCGATGAGCTTGATGACGTGGAAGTTGTTGTCAATCTCCACCACGGGGCCGATCTCCCCCGGCTTGAGGGAGAAGGCCGCGTCGGCCAGCGCCGAACCGCCCGGCATGGGCTGCAGCGCGCCGCCGTCGCGGGCGCTGACCCGGTCAATCGAAAGCTGCCGGGCCAACTCGGCGAAATCCGCGCCCGCCTGCGCCTTCTTGAGCGTCTCATCCGCCTCGGCGCGAGTGCGCAGGACGATCTGGCTCAGTTTGACGCGAGGGCCATAGCGCCGGTCAAACTCCGCGCGCACTTGGGCGTCGGAGACGCTGACCTCCTTGCGCAGCAGCTTGCGCGCCAGCATCTCGGGGCCGACGAAGGGGCGCATCGCCTCCTCGGTCGTCCGCCGCAGTTGCTCCACTTCCGCCGCGGTCACGGTGGTCTTGGTCATCAAGTCCTGCAAGTCCTTGGCTCCCATCTGGCGGGCCTGCTTCTCCATCTCATCCGCGACGCGCTTCTTGACGAACTCATCCACTTCCTGCTGTGTAATGGTCACCCCCTGGCGCCGGGCTTCCTGGCGGACCACTTCGTGATAGATGAGGGTTTCAAGCATGATTTTGCCATGCATCCCGAGCGTCAGCGCCGCCAACTGGCTGAGGGGCAGTTCTTTGCCGTTGACCGTGGCGACCACCTTGGAAAGGTCGGCCGGAGCAAGCGCGGGCGCCGGGACGGAGGGCGTGGTTTGGGCCTGTGCGGCCAAGGCGCAGATCAATAGAAGGACTGCCGGCAATGTTATTCTCATGGGCGAAATGCTCCGGAGACGAGAAGGCTGCCCCCGCGCGAACGGACGAAGAGGCGCAAGGCCGGATTATACTTAGGGCGGGCGGAATCGTCAACAAAGCGGGGAACGGGGTAGTGGTTCACTTAGGCGCGGCGTCTCGTCATTGCGACCCTGAGCGGAGCGAAGGGGAAGCAATCTTTTCGCGGCGGAAGCTTTTGGACAAGTCGGGGCGTTTACGCGCAAGAAAGATTGCTTCGTCGCTGCGCTCCCCCTTCGACAACAGCTCAGGGCCGTGAGCAACGTCGAACGGTCGCAATGACGCCGCGCTAAAGTGAACCACTACCGGGCACGGTCGAGTGCTGTTTGACAGTCCCCTCTCCGGGGAATATAGTGAGCGTGCAGATTGCCACGGATTCCTGGAGAGGAGGAGCCAATGCCCGCCTGGGAGTACAAGACAGTGGTGCGTTCGGCGCAGGAGATGCTGAACGAGGAGCAGCTCAACACGATGGGGGCGAACGGGTTTGAGCTGTTGCAGGTCCTGCACATCGCGGAGAGCCTGATGGTGGTCGGGCGGCGCGAAACGGTGAACAGGGTGCATTACTTCTTTAAGCGCGCGCGCCCGGCCCAGCCGCAAGCGGCCAAGGCCCCGGCCTCCGCAGCGCCCAGACCCCCGGCGTCGTAGACGGACTCAACGTTCAACGCGGTGCGCACTGCGCACCTGGTCCGACGTCCGACTTTCAACGTTCAAGTAACGGACGCGTTCGTCGCGCCGCATTTGTCCGTTGTTCGTTACTTGCCGTTCCTTGGACGTTGAACGTTGGAAGTTGAACGTTGGACGTTGAATCCGTTCCCCGCGCTACACCTTCCTCTCGCCTGCGCAGGCCGTGCCGATCCCCTCCTCCGTGGCGCGGATGGCGGCCGTCAGCAGGCTGCGGGCCAACAGCAGCGTCTCGCGCTGCACCCCGCGCACATGCTCGGAGACGTCCGACTTCCGGTAGGCCGCCCAAAGTTGGCAGAACGGGCAGTTCTCCGCGCACCCCTCGGTCTGATTCGTGTTCTGTTCCATCCCTGCCTCCCTTCCTCTGGCCCCTTCCGAAATGATCTTAGTCCGGGGGCGCGGGCGAGTCAAACGCCGGCGCGCCGCCTTTTAAAACAAAGGGGGACAGGAGATCAACTCCTGTCCCGACATGGCGCGCCTGGGAGGACTTGAACCTCCAACCTTGAGCTTCGTAGGCTCCTACTCTATCCAATTGAGCTACAGGCGCGAACGATCAAGCATTCCGGCAGTATAGCTGCGAAACGGCGTTTTTGCAAGCAGGGGTCGAAAGAGGGCAACGGCAAGGAGGGAGTAAACCGCCAACCCTTCGGCCACGAGCTCAGGGCCGAGTGGGACGCCAAGTGCGCCAAGGACGGCCATTCAGGGCAACGCAAACAGCGACGCCGCGCAACAGAATGCAGTCTTGCTGGCTTGCCGGCAACTTGGTTTCAGGTCTGGGCGCTCTTGGCGACAGGTGCGCCTGCGCACCGGGCTTGGCGGTTCAATCCGTTTTGGGGGTCGTCCGGGGATCGCCGCCGCTGATGCCGCCGGAGATGACGAAGGCCATCAGGTCGGCGCCGGCGACGGGCGCCGGCGCGACGCGCTCCTTCGGCACGATGATCAACTGACCGCCGAAGTTGTACGCCGCCGGAAGGTACACGGTGACGTACCCCGGCAGCCCCCAGCCCTCCATGCTCTTGCGCGTGACGAAGCCGGCCACCTTCACGCTGCCGTCGGGCAGCAGCGACACCAGCACCGGCTGGTCGAACCCCCGGTTCTTCCCCGCGAACGCGCCGATCATGTCTTTCAGGGAGGAATGCACCAGCTTGATCAGGGGGAGACGGCCGAACTGCCGGTCCACCGCATCCAGCAAGCCGCTCATGAGCAGGTTCGAGGAGAGGTAGCCGACGATGATCAGCACCACCGTGGCCAGCAGGACCGTGATGGCGAAGCCCAGGCCGGGCAGGTTCAACTGCGGCGCGTGATTCTGGAGGAACGTTGACAGCGGCGCGTTGATCCAGGTGAATAGCTTGTAACAGATGTACAGCGTGAACCCCACGGGGGCGACCACCAGCAGCCCCTTCAGGAAATTCCCGATTAGACGGCCTCTGACGGACATGGGGTACTCCTTGTGAAATAGGCAGCGCTATGTCTCAGCGCTCTCGTTGATTATGCCAGGGGCAAATGACGAATGACGAAATCCGAATGACGAATCAATGCCTCAAACGCCAAGTCGAAAAAACCGTTGCCCTCATGCGGCGACGGAATGGCATTCAGCCCTTCGTCATTGGCGCTTCTTTAGTCATTCGGGCTTCGTCATTCGTCATTCGAGCCTCTGCTGCATACGCAGAAGAGTACATCAGACACTAACCTAACCGCTCGCGCAGGTCTTCGTACAACCTGGCCACCCGGCGCTTCAGGTCCTCCAGCGTGCCGTGGTTGGGCAGGCGCAGGTCGGCCTGCGCGGCGCAGAGGCCGACGTTCGGGCCGAGGGAGGAGAGTTGGCCGTTGAGCTCCTGCTGCAGGAGGCGAATGGCATGTTCCTCCGAGCGCAACGCGTCGGGAGACTCGTCCACGCGGCGGCGCGCGATGAGGCGGCGCGCGATTTCGCCCGGCTCGGCTTCTACGGACACCAGGATGAACCGGTCGCCGAACGCGCGGCGCAGCTCGTCAATCTCCCCGGTATGGCGCAGGCCGTCGGCCACGAAGATGGCCGGGCGCGGCGCGGGCCAGTCGCGGATGCGCGCGGCGATCCGCGCGCTGAGCACTCCCGGCCCCTCCGCCTCGCGCATTTCGATCCCGATGCGCGAAAGCATTTCGCGCGTAAAGGACTCCGCCGCCACCCCGCGCCGGCGCGCCTCCTCCTTGATCTGGTCGCTGAAGGTCAAGTGGCCCACGGCGCGGCCGTCGCGCGCCGCGGCCTCCCGCAACGCCTTGGCCGCCTCCCCCTTGCCGCTGGAGGGCAGGCCGGTGAGGGCGATGACGAGGGGGGCGGAGTTCACGATGTTAGTCTCCACGGAAAATGCAGGCGCAACACGCTCAACGCTGACTGCGGACTGCGGAGTGCGGATTGCGGAGTGGAGATGAGCGCCCGCAGCGTTCTCAAATCCGCACTCCGCATTCCGCAATCGCCTCACCCGATGCGTTCCTGTCCTCCCATGAACGGCCGCAGCGCCGCGGGGATGGTCACGCTGCCGTCGGGCTGCTGGTGCGTTTCGAGCAGGCAGAGCACGGTGCGCGCCAGGGCTACGCCGCTGCCATTGAGCGTGTGGACGAACTCCTGCTTGCCGTTCTCGTCGCGGAATCGGATGTTCGCGCGCCGCGCCTGAAACGCCTCGAAGTTGCTGCAACTGGAGACCTCCATCCAGCGCTCGATCCCCGGCGCCCAGCATTCGATGTCGTAGCACTTCGCCGCGGCGAAGCTCAACTCCCCCGTGCACAGCTTGGCCACGCGGTAGGGGAGATCCAGCCGCTGCAGGATCGTCTCCGCGTTCAGCAGGAGCGATTCCAGTTCCTGGTAACTGGTCTCGGGGCGCACCATCTTGACCATCTCGACTTTGTCGAACTGGTGGACGCGCATGAGCGCGCGCGTGTCGCGCCCGTAGCTACCCGCCTCGCGCCGGAAGCAGGGGGTGTAGCAGGTGTACTTGATCGGCAGCGCGGCGCGGTCGAGCAGTTCGTCGCGGTGAAGGTTCGTCACCGGGACTTCCGCGGTGGGGATGAGGAAGAAGTCGTCCAGCTCGCAGCGGTACATGTCCTCTTCGAGCTTGGGGAGCTGGCCGGTGCCGAACATGCTGGCACGGTTGACGATCAGCGGCGGGGAGAAGATTTCCTTGTAGCCGTGCTCGCGGGTGTGGATTTCGAGCATGAAATTGACGAGGGCGCGTTCGAGGCGCGCCCCGTCCCCCTTGAAGAGGGCGAAGTGGCTGCCGGCGAGTTTCGCGGCGCGCTCGAAGTCAATGATGTCGTGCTGCGCGGCGATCTCCCAATGCGCCTTGGGCTTGAAGTCGCGCTTGGCCGGCTCCCCCCAGGTGCGGACGATCGGGTTGTCCGCCGCGCTGCGTCCGCTGGGCACGTCATCCGCCGGGATGTTGGGGATCCAGGCCAGTTCCTTCTGCAGGAGCGCTTCCGCGTCGCGCGCGACGGTTTCGAGCGCCTTGACCTTCTCGGCCACGGCGCGCATCTGCGCCAGGAGGTCGTCGGCGTTCTGTTTGGCCTTCTTGCGCGCGGCGATCTCCTTGGAGACGCGGTTCTGCTCGCTGCGCAGCGACTCGAACTCCCCCAGCGCCTTGCGGCGTTCGGCGTCGAGCGCCAGCAGCTTGTCCAGGTCCGCCTTATCGTTCTTCTCGCGGATCGCCCGGCGCACGACGTCCGGGTTGTGACGGATGAAAGCCAGGTCGAGCATCGGTTGTCCTCTCCTACGGCGCGGGAAACCCCGCGCGCCAATCGTGGGATTCTACCCCCAAGCCGAGTTCCGCGCAACGGGGACGACACTTCACCACGGAGTCATGGAGTCACGGAGAACGGAAGTACGATAGAAACCGCCGATGAACGCGGATGAACGCCGATGCAAGACAAGAAGAGGTTTCTTGAAACACCGTTTCGCCTTCTCTCTTCCGTATCCGCGTTCATCTGCGTCCAGCGGCGGTTCCAGCCGTTGCCGTCCCGTTGGCGTTACTCGGAAATTCCGTTCTCCGTGCCTCCGTGTCTCCGTGGTGAACAGGCCGTCTTCCCCCGGTTGACTCCTGCGGTGCAACGTCCTACGATGCTGGTCGAAGGTGGCCTTGTACAGGAGGGGGAAGCATGGCGGATAGTGCGGTGACGCCGTTCGAGGCGCGGCTGCGCGAACTGGCCGAGCGCGGCGTGGAGGGCGTGGTCGAGTTCGCCGACGCCGTCGTGGCCGAGGGGATCCGCCGCGGCGCCAGCGATATCCACGTCGAGCCGTTCGGCGACGCGCTGCTGGTGCGTTTCCGGCTCGATGGCGTCCTGCATCCGGCGCTGCAAGTGCCGACGGAGTGCCCGACGAACGTCGTGTCGCGTTTCAAGGTGCTGGCCGACCTGTTGACCTACCAGTCCGACATGCCGCAGGAGGGGCGGATTCCGCGCGAGCGGGTCAACGCTCCCGCCGACCTGCGCGTCAGCAGCTTCCCCACCGTGCGCGGCGAGAAAGTGGTCGTCCGTCTCTTCGACCCGGAGACGCAGGACGTGCGCCTGGAGGCGTTGGGCTATCCCCCGGCGGTGCGCGAGGAACTGGAACTCCAGATTCAGAACCCCGGCGGGATTCTGCTGCTGACCGGCCCCGCCGGCTCCGGCAAGACCACCACCATCTACGCGGCGCTGCGGTACCTGCTGGAGAAGAGCGGCGGCGCGCGCCACGTCGTTACCGTGGAGGACCCGGTCGAGCGGATGCTCCCGGGCGTGACGCAGACGCAGGTGCATCCGGGGACGGGGCTGACTTTCGCGCGCTGCCTGCGCTCGCTCATGCGGCAGGACCCGGAGGTGATCGTCATCGGCGAAATCCGCGACCGCGAGACGGCGGAGATCGCGATGGAGGCGGGGCTGACCGGCCACCTGGTGATCAGCACTATCCATAGCGGCTCGGCGGCGGGAGTCTTCACGCGGCTGCTGGAGATGAAGATCGAGCCGTACCTGGCGTCCTCGGCGGTGAACCTGATCGTCGCGCAGCGGCTGGTTCGCCGGCTCTGCCCGGAGTGCCGCCGCCCGGTGCGCGCGCGCGAGGAATTGCTGGGGCTTCCGGGGGACCTGCTGGGCCGCGCCCAGGCCGCGGCCGGCTGCGACCAGTGCTTCAATACCGGCTATCGCGGGCGCACGGTGCTGGTGGAGGCGCTCAAGAACGCCAAGCCGATCCGGGAGGAGGTGCTCCAGCGCGCCGCGACCGAGACGATCCACCTGACGGCCATTTCGCAAGGAATGCGCCCGCTGCACGAGGCGGCGCTGGAGGCGGTGGCGCAGGGGGTGACGTCGCCGGGGGAGATTCGCCGCGTGCTGGGGCAGGAGTCGGGGGCTGAGGGGACGTGAAACGGAAATTGGCCGCAGATGAACGCGGAAACGCGCGGATAAAGAAACGGAAGAAGCGGGGTAACGACGGAAACTACGGGAACAGAAAGGCAATGGGCATGACCACTGCGCCTGCGTCGCAGCCGGACGCCGAACTAACGGGGAAGATCATCGGAGCATTCTACGAGGTCTACAACGAACTGGGGCACGGTTTTCTGGAATCGGTTTATGTGAACGCCTTCGCTCTCGCATTGAGAAACGCCGGCCTTGCTGTCGAAATGGAAAAGCCGATCCAAGTCTGGTTCCGTGGAACGCTCATTGGCGAGTTCCGGGCCGACATGGTGGTTGAGGGTCAGGTGATTGTGGAAATCAAGGCCATGCGCGCCTTGGAGGCAGCCCATGAGGCGCAACTGCTCAACTATCTGCGCGCCACGGAAATCGAGGTTGGCTTGCTCTTCAACTTTGGTCTCCGCCCTGAACTCAAGCGCCTGGCTTTCTCCAACGATCGCAAGCGCATCCGTCAGTCTCCGAAGCCGTGACCCTATATCCTGATGTGGCCGTTGCCGTATCTGCGCGTTTCTGCGTCAATCTGCGGCCACATCCGTCGTTGTTCGCCGCTTTGTTGACGGCTCCGACCGGCCCCTGCTATAATCCGTGCTGCCGACGAGCGGCGGTAATTCAGTGGTAGAATGTCAGCTTCCCAAGCTGAACGTCGAGGGTTCGAGTCCCTTCCGCCGCTCCATTTTCTTCTGCATTCGTGAAAGACAACTCCGTCATGCGGCAGCCCCAAGCGCGCGTTTCCCTCCTCCCGGCCTGCCTGCTATTGACGGCGCTGGTCGTCGCGCTTTCCGGCTGTCCCTCAGCGCCGCCCCCGTACCATCCGCCGCCCGTGGTCCCGCCGCCGGCGGCGGAGGGAGTGCGCTACACGATTCAGCGAGGGGACACGCTCTACTCCATCGCGAAGGCGTATGGGGCGGACTGGCGCGACATCGTGCGCGCCAATCGCGGCCTCAATCCGGCCGACCTGACCGTCGGTCAGGAAATCATCATCCCCAACTCCGCCGGGCCGGTCTCCTCCGGCGTCGTCTCGCCGGCCCCCAAACCTGAGTTCAACTCCGGCCATCCCGGTCCCATCGCCGCCGAGAACGATTTGCTCTGGCCGGTGCAGGGGGACCTGATCGGCAAGTTCCGCCAGCGGGTGCCGTGGCGCAGGGGGGAGACGAACCAGGGAATTGACATTCGCGCGCCGGAGGGGACGGCGGTGGTGGCGGCTAGGAGCGGGCGCGTCAACGCCTTCAGCCGCTTCCCCGGCTACGGCAAGAGCGTGATGCTGGAACACCAGGACGGCTCCATCACCTTCTACGGCTACCTGGGGGAGGTGCTGTGCAGCCACGGGACGTGGGTCCGGCAGGGGGAAGTGATCGGCACGGTGGGACAGACGGGGCTCTCCTCGGGGGCGCAACTGCACTTCCGCGTCTGGAAGGGGGAGAAGTTCGTGGATCCGATGGGGGCGTTGAAGTAGGGGGGTGAAGTCTCATCCGTCGCATCATGCCCCCAGCTTCGCCGCAATGAGTTCCGCCGCCTTGGCGATGGCTTGCGGTATTGCCGCCGGGTCCTTGCCCCCAGCCTGCGCCATGTCGGGCCGGCCGCCCCCGCCGCCGCCCACGAGTTTGGCCGCCTCGCCGGCGATCTTCCCCGCGTGCAGCCCCTTCGCAACGAGCTCCTTGCTGAAGGCAACGATGAGGTTGACTTTCCCTTCGGACGCCCCGCCCAGCGCCACTGCCAGCGACGGGGCCATCTGGCGGAGTTGATCCACCAGCGCCCGGAGATCGTCCGCCGTCGCCTCCTCCAGCGCCGCCGCGACGAGCTTCACCCCGCCGATGTCGCGCGCGTTCTTCAGATACTCCGCTGCGCCGGGGCCAGCCTGGCGGCGCGCCTTCTCCAAGTCCCTGCGCAAATCTTTGATCTGCTTCTGGAGCTGTTCCGCGCGCTCGATCAGCCGTCCTTCCTGCGCCCCCAGCGCGGCCGCCGTCCGGGCGATGAGTTCCTCCTTCTCGCGCAGGTACGCCAGTGCACCGAGGCCGGTCAGTCCTTCGATGCGCCGCACGCCAGCGGCCACGGAGCTTTCTGCGAGGATCTTGAACAGCCCGATCTGTCCGGTCGCGCTGCAGTGCAGCCCGCCGCACAACTCCTTCGAGTAGCCCCCCACGTCCATCAGGCGCACGGTCTCGCCGTACTTCTCGCCGAACAGCGCCATCGCGCCTTCGGCGCGCGCCTCGGCGATCGGCAGAACGCGCCAGGTGACCGGGGCGTCCTGCAGAATGCGCTGGTTCACCTTGTCCTCGACCAGTTGCAGCTCCTCCTGCGTCATCCCCTTGGTGTGGTGAAAGTCGAAGCGCAGCCGGTCGGGGCCCACGTAGCTCCCCGCCTGCTCCGCGTGCTTGCCGAGCACCTCGCGCAGCGCCAGGTGCATCAGGTGCGTGGCGGTGTGATTGCGGCGGACCGCCGCGCGGCGCGCGACGTCCGGCCGCACGTGCAACGCGTCCCCCACCCGCAGCGAGCCGTTCTTCATGCGCCCGACGTGCAGCACCATCCCCTCCGAGCGCAGCGAGTCGGTCACCTCGAACTCCCCGCCGAGCGCCGTCAGGAGGCCGGTGTCCCCCACCTCGCCGCCGGACTCGCCGTAGAACGTGGTGGCGTCGAGGACGACGATCGCCTCCTGCCCCTCGCCGATCTCCGTGCAGAGCGCCTCTTTGGCGATCAGGCCGATCACGCGCGCTTCGATGGCGTCCTTCTCATATCCCTCGAACGCCGTCGCGGCGCCGCGCTCCTTCAAGTCGGCCACCGGCCCGCCGCCGAAGATGTCCGAGGAAATCTTCGTCCCCTTGCGCGACAGTTCGCGCTGGCGCTCCATCTCCCGCTCGAACCCCTCCCGGTCCACCTTCAGGTCTTCATCTTCCAGGAAGGACTCCGTCACATCAAGCGGCAAGCCGTAGGTGTCGAACAGGCGAAACGCCTCGACGGCGGGCAGCGTGTCCAGCCGGTTCTTGCGAAGTTCCTCGACGATACCGGCCAGGATGGACTGCCCCTGCTCGAGCGTCTGCAGGAAGCGCTCCTCCTCAGCCTGGATGATCCGTGCGATGTTCTCGCGCCGCTCGCCCACCTCGGGATACTGGTCCGCCATCACCTTGGCGATCACCGGCACCAGCTCGTATACGAAGGGCCGGCGCAGTCCGAGGCGCGCGCCGTCGAGCACGGCGCGGCGGATGAGCTTGCGCAGCACGTAGCCGCGGCCGGTGTTGCTGGGGAGGATGCCGTCGCCGATGCAGAACGCCGCGGCGCGCGCGTGGTCCGCGATGCGGCGGAACGCCATCCCCTCCCGCTTGCCGCGCAGCGGGGCGTAGGTCTTCTCCGCGATCCGCTCGATGTCGCGGATGATCGGCTCGAACAGGTCGGAGTCGAAATTCGTGGACTTTCCCTGTAGGACCCCGGCGATGCGTTCCAGCCCCATGCCGGTGTCGATGTTCTTGGTCGGCAGCGGGACCAGCTTCCCCCCCTCCTGGCGGTCGAACTGCTGGAAGACGAGGTTCCAGACCTCGCAGTACCGGTCGCAACTGCACGAGGGGTTGCACTCCGGCTTGCGGCACCCGGTCTGCGGGCCCCAGTCATAGAAGATTTCCGAGCAGGGGCCGCAGAGGCCGTTGGGCCCCAGCTTGGGCGCGTCCGCCGGCCAGAAATTGTCGTGCTGCCCGAAGCGGTAGATCACCTTCGGGTCCAGCCCCACCTCCTTGTGCCAGATGCCGTACGCCTCGTCATCCTCCTCGTAGACGCTGACGACGAGCCGCTCGGCGGGAATCCCCAACTCCTGCGTCATGAACTCCCAGGACCAGAGGATCGCCTCGCGCTTGAAATAATCGCCGAAGGAGAAATTGCCGAGCATCTCGAACAGCGTGTGGTGGTAGGCGGTGCGCCCGACGTTGTCCAGGTCGCCGGTGCGCAGGCATTTCTGGCTGGTGACGGCGCGCTTGAGGGCGGGGTCGCCGCGGCCCATGAATTCGTTCTTGAACTTCGCCATCCCCGCGCCGGTGAACAGGAGCGACTTGTCCTCGGAGGCCGGGATGAGCGAGCCGGAGGGGAGCACGGTGTGCCCATGCCGTTCGAAGAAGCCGAGAAACCGCCGGCGGATTTCCGATGCCTTCATGCGCGTGTCCTGCCTTGAAACAATGGTTGACTTCGCTGCGGACTAACAGAGAACGCCGATGTGCCACAGTCAGCAGATTCGTTGCGCCGTGTAGGGGCGCAGCATGCTGCGCCCTCGCCCGGTTCAGAACAACACCCCTGGCTTGGGCGCGTCGAGACTCATATGGTACGAAAAACGTAGCGGGGCCGCAAGCGGAAAGAGGCAAACGTAGGAATGCAGCCCCGCAGTATGCGCGTACGCTTCACTGCGGGGGCAGAGTGCAGAATAGGGAACGGCAAAGCTGTTGTAGGGGCAAGGCATGCCTTGCCCCAATGAGCCGCTAGGACTGTTTCGGCGCTGCGGGGTTCTCGTGGTCCTCAGCCCACCTCAGCGGGTTGTTGACGATATAATCGCGGTACGCTTGGAAGTCACGCTCTTCCCTAATGATGTGTTCATAGTAGTTGCGTTGCCAGACGAGTGCGCCCGGACTGCGACGCAATTGGCTGATACGCCGAGCGGCAGATGACTTGAATGACCCGATGACGGTTCCGAGCGACCCAATCCCAGGCTTCTGGAAGCGTGCGGGGCTCGTAGGGGCAAGGCATGCCTTGCCCCTGCAGTCGCATGGCCGTGCCAGGGATTCCTCTGTAATAGGATACGCCACGAGAATGCCGTGCATGTGGTTCGGCATGATGACAAACTCGTCGAGTTCCACGTGCGGGAAGTGCGCAGGGATTTCCTTCCAGCAAGTCGACACCACCGTGCCGTATTCGTTCAAGTTCACAACATTCTGCTCGACCTTGCCGAAGAGTGCTCCTTTGTCGTGAGTGCAAATTGTGACGAAGAAGACCGCAGGCAATGAATAGTTGAAGTTGGGAAGCCGGAGTGAACGACGATGTTTGCGTGCAGATTCCCCTTGAGTCACGAAAGACCTCCACTGCGCGACCGTAGGGGCAAGGCATGCCTTGCCCCTACAGCGCCCTTTGCGCGCGATTGCACGACCTACAGTTATGGCGACGTCTCTGTCGTTTCCGTCCGGTTTCCTTTGCCAAGATTGCAGGCTGCGCAGAGGATCTGCAAGTTCTCAATAGTGGTCTTTCCGCCCTTTGAGAAGGGTACAATATGGTCTGCATGCAAATCACATGTGAGGTTCTTCGACGGACTGTCCCCACATATGACGCACCGATAGCGGTCACGCTGCAAAACCTTGAAGCGCAGGCCAAGGGGGATGTCCCTTCTGTCCTCTGGTTTCCCGGTTGTGTTGCTAACTGTGCGCCCATTGGAACTGGGTGAAGTGCATTCTATGTCCTGAACTGGCGCAAGTTGGTCTGCATGCACCCCCTCAGCAGGCGCTCGCTCCTCACCCAAGTCTTGCTCCATTCGGGAAATGAAAGCACGAAGCGCATTGCTCCACTTCCCAAACGTGTATTCATATGCGCCAGAAGAAATGCGAGAGGGTTTTTCGTCCATTTCGGCATGTTTGGGTTGTCTGCCGTAATGTGTCCATACAGTCAACAGGTTTTCGAAGTAGTCCTCTTCCGTATATCGCATGGCGCCGGTGCCAGGTACTAACCCTGCGCTTATCATGGCTTTCGACCACGAGCCAAACCGTCGGGAGACGGCATCACTGGATACCGTGGAACGGGCATCAAACTGCTGTTTTACGAAACGAGATGTGCCAAGTTCTTCCGCTACTCTTATGAGTTCTGCGATCATTTCTTCAGAGGTGAGTCGTCTTCCACATCTTAGCTTCATCTTGTCCGTCACAACCGCACCAGAGTATCGGTCCCCCATGCCCGCTCTGACCAGCGCCTGTTTCCATCCGCCAAATCGCCTTCTAATGCCGCTGGAATGCACTTTGGATAGCTTGTCGAAATCGCGGGACGTGAGCTTCTGTTTTGCTATAAGCGAAGCGACACGCTTCATTTCTGCAATTATACTTTCATCGCTGTAATCTAGGAGATGCGTGAGTTCGAACTTGGTCATGAACTATCCTTGTATGAGCCAACTACTTCCTGATTTGGCGAGTTGGCGCTCTACGCATCCTTGATCATTCCCCTCAATTGCGCGATGAGCGCCCCGATCTCCCTCTCGCTCCCGATGCTGATTCGCAGCCCGTCATCCAGCCCCGGCGCGGCGAAGTAGCGCACGAGGATTTTCCGGCGCTTGAGTTCCTCGTACACCTGCCGGGCGCTCAGCGCCCCCTTGACGCGCGTGAAAACGAAATTGCTCTGGCTCGGATAGACGAACCAGCCGAGCTTCTCCAGCGCCGCCGTGAGGCGCGCGCGAGTGCGGCGGATGTGCTCCGCGTTGGCGCGCATCGCCCCGATGTTCTCCAGCGCCGCGACGCCCGCGACGATGGCGAGCCGGTTGACGTTGTAGCTGTCCTTGACCTTCGCCAGCCCCTCGATGACGTCTTCGCGCGCGACGGCGTAGCCGAGCCGGATGCCGCACAGGGAGAAGGATTTGCTGAAGGTGCGCAGGACGATGACGTTCGGGTGCTTCTCCACGAGCGACATGGCGTCGCCGTCGGCGAAGTCCGCGTACGCCTCATCCACCACCAGAACGCCGCTGACGGCGCGCGCCAGGCGCGAGAGGGCGGTGTTCGAGACCATTGTGCCGGTGGGGCTGTTCGGGTTGGCGATGATGGTGGCCGCCGCGCCGGATCGGAAGAGCCCGACCGGAAGGGCGAAGTCATCCGGGAACGGCACTTCGCGCGTGCGCGCCTTCTCGATCTTCGCCAGCGTCGCGTAGAGCGAGTAGGTCGGGACGGGATAGGCGACGATCCGCCCCGGCCCCACGATCCCGCGCAGGATCATGGTGAGCAGGTCGTCCGAGCCGTTCCCCACCAGCACGCGCTCCGGCTTCGTGCCGAACGTCTCGGCGATCTTGCGCCGTACGGCGTTCGCCATCGGGTCGGGGTAGAGGCGCAGGTCGGCGCCGACGGCAGCGCGCACCGCCTTCAGCACCGCCGGGGGCGGCGGATAGGGGGATTCGTTGGTGTTGAGCTTGATGAACCCGGCCTCCTGCGGCTGCTCGCCGGGACTGTAGCCGGACATCTTCTCAACATTCGGTCGAAAATAACTCATCGCTCTTCTCTCGCTTTACCGGTCAACAGGACGGCATTTCACCACGGAGGGCCACGGAGAACCACAGAGAACGGCGCATCAGGTTAACGGCAACGAACCAGCAACGTCTCTAACCGCCGATAAACGCAGATAAACGCTGACAAGAGACCAAACAGGCCATATTCACCGGCATGTTTCTCTATGTATTTCGTATCCGCGTCTATCGGCGTCAATCGGCGGTTCCTATCGTTCGTCCTCCGTGCTTCTCCGTGGCCCTCCGTGGTGAGCCGGGGACTTCAGTCCTCGAACCGTATCGTCGCCGACCGCGCGTGGGCGTCCAAGCCCTCCGCGCGGGCCAGCGCGTCCACGTCCGGCGCGGCTTTCCGCAGCGCGTCGCGGTCGTACTTCAGCACGCTCATCGTGCGCAGGAAATCCGTGACGCTCAGCCCGCTGAAGAAGCGCGCGGTGCCGCCGGTCGGCAGCACGTGCGACGGCCCGGCCACGTAGTCACCCACCGGCTCTGGCGCGTACTGGCCGAGGAAGACCGCACCCGCCGAGGTGATTCGCGGCAGCAGTTTCTCCGGCTTCGCCACCGCCAGCTCCAGGTGTTCCGGTGCGAACTGGTTGGCCAGCGCGACGGCCTGGGCGATATCTTTCGTCACGCCAATGAAGCCGTACCGCTCCAAGCAGTCGCGCGCCGCGCCCGCGCGGGAGAGGCCCTTCAACTGGCGGCTCAACTCCTCGACGACCTTCCGGGCCAGTGGCTCGCTGGGGGTCAGCAGAACCGCCGCGGCGGGGTTGTGCTCCGCCTGGCTGAGCAGGTCGGCCGCGATGAAGCGCGGCTCCGCCTTGGCGTCGGCGATCACCAGCACCTCGCTGGGGCCTGCCAGCATGTCCAAATCGGTCTGGCCGTACACCTCGCGTTTGGCGAGGGTGACGAACAGGTTGCCCGGCCCGACGATCTTGTCCACGCGGCGGATGGTCTCGGTCCCGTAAGCGGCGGCGGCGATGGCGGGCACGCCACCGACGCGATAGAGTTCCGTCACGCCGGCCAGCCGCGCGGCGGCGAGCGTCTCCGCGCGCAGCTTCCCATCCGCGCCGCAGGGGGTGAACATCACGATTTCGCTCACCCCCGCCACGCGCGCGGGGATGGCGGTCATCAGCACCGTGCTCGGGTAAGCGGCCTGCCCGCCGGGGACGTAGACCGCCACGCGCTTCAGCGAACGATACGTTACTTGCACACGGCCCCCTTCGGGGTTCGTAAAGGGGGCGGCGGGCTTCGGCAGGATGTGCTTCTGGAAGCGCTCGATGTTCGACGCGGCGCGTTCGAGCGCCTTGCGGACCGCCGGGGCGAGTGCCTTCCATGCGGCATCCATTTCCGCCTTCGGCACGCGGAACTGGCCGGGCTTGAGCGTCACGCGGTCGAAGAGCGCGACGTAACGGGCGACGGCCACGTCGCCGCCGTTTTTAACATCGGCCAGCACCTTGCGGACGATCTCCAGCGGCTCCAGCGGCGCGCCGAACGCCTGGATCGTCTTGCGGCGGCTCTCCTCGGAGACCATCCCGGCCCGAAGGCCGAGTTTCTCCGACAAGCCGCGCAGCGCGGCGGAAAGGTCGGTCTCGGTTGCGCGATGAATCTTCATTTTGGCTGCGCCGTTCTACAGACATGACGAAAGAGCATAAGGGACATAGAGGACTGCAAAGACGACGATCAGATGGCGATCTGGCGGACCGGGTCGCCGACGGAGATCGGTCCCAGGGTCGGTACGCCGCGCACCTGGCCGCGGTTGACCTCCAGCCGCGCCGTGGCGCCGCCCCAGGAGCCGGGGCGCAACGAGGCGCTGATCATCGCCGCCGACAGCACCTGCTCCCCCGACTGGTCGGTTCGCGGGATACCGCTGGCCATCGTTCCTTCGCACAGCGTCATGCGCTCCTGCACATGGCTGGCGACGAGGTGCCCTTTGGGCATCTCCCAGCGCCCGAGCGACTCGCCCGTGGCGGGGTCCTTCACCTCGTCTCCCTGCGCCAGAACGGCAAACCGCATCCCGACCGTCACCTCCTCGCGCGCGCCGGCGGTGATGATAACCATGTGGTCCGAGAGAATCTCGGCGACTTTCGCTTCGATCAGCTTCGCCATGCCATGCCTCCTGCCTGAACCGACGCATTATACAGCAACGGATTCAACGTTCAACATCCGATGTTCAACTTTCAATGAACAACTGACAACGGCCAACGAAGGAACGCTACAGCGGGGGCCTCGTTGTTGCTGTCACTTGAATGTTGGACGTTGGACGTCGGATCAGGTGCGCAGTGCGCACCGCGTTGAACGTTGAATCCGTTCGTTCAAGCCCAGCCTTCTTTGGCGAGCGCGTCGTGCAACTCATCGGGGTGGTGGCGGCAGCGGACTTCGATGCGGCTCGACTCGGCGTGCGCGGCCTGATACGGCGTTCCCTGCGCCATGAGATTGCGCTCGCGCAACTCGTGCAGCAGCACAAAGCCGCGCTCCGGCTCGGCGATGTCGTCGTCAATCCACAACTCCCCCTGCGGCACGAATTCGTAGACGTGCTCGTGCCCGCCGGCGGTGAAGTCTATGTCGAACACGCTGCGCACCTTGCGGCCGTTCACGATCCAGACGGAGAGGCCGTTCTCCAGCTTCTTCCAAAGCTCCTCGTGAACGTCGGCGGCGTCGGGTAGTTGTTTCCCGTTGTGCGTCGCCCGGCGGATGTCCCCGGCGCGGCGGCGCTCCGCGCGCTCGGTGCGGTCCGCTTGTGTCAGCGCATCAAGGTATGGAACTCCCTTGGCCATCAGACGGCGCTCGACCAGCAGGTGGTCAATGAAGAAGGGGCGCTCGTCGTTGGTGGCCTCGCGGTCAATCCAGAGTTCATTCTCCGGGATATAGGGATAGCGGAAGTGCTGACCGAAGTTGGTGAACTCCTCGTCCATGTGACCGCGGATGTACGCGCCATCCACGACCCAGATCGTCAGGTCGCCGCGCGACTCGACTTTGCTGACGTAGGGCGGCTTGAGTGGTTCCGACATGCGGAGGGCTCCAGGAGAATCTCTCGATCCAACTTCTCGTCACACAAACTTGAAAAACGCCTCGTTCAGCTCCATCGGCCCGATGAGCGGGCGCAGGGTAACGTCGTTGCGCTTGCGCAGGTGATGGATGAGCTTGAGGACCAGTTCCTTCTCCAACTGCTCGCGCTGCTCGACGGTCATGTCGTTGAGCGGAATCTTGCCGCCGGCCATCGTGCCGTGGCCGCCCCCACGTCCGCGCTTGCCCAAGACCCCGCGCAGGGTGGTCCCCGCGTGGCCGCGTCCGTGCAGACCGCGCAGCGAGACACACAGCTCTCCCTTCCAGACCCCCGTGACGAACGACCACGCCATCCGCTCATGCCGCAGCAGCAGATCGGCCACCAAGCTCACCGAGTCCGGGTGCTGGATCTCCCCCAGGTGCGACCCGATGATGTTCGCATAGGTGAAGGAGGAGAGGATCGCGCGCGCGACGGTGGAATAGTAGTCGTGGTGCAGTCGCGGGTGGAGGATGCGCCCGAGCGCGCGCTTGTCCGCTTGCGGGTAGAGTTGCACATACGCCTGCGTGTCCGCGCCGCTGGCGGCGCGCGCGAGGTCCTGCGTGTCCGAGCTGATGCCGTAACACAGCGCCGCGGCCAGGTTCGGCGGGGCGGCGACTCCCGCGGCGGTGAGGTATTCCGCCAGGAGGCTGGAGCAGGCGCCGTACTGAGGACGGATGTCCACGTACCGCGCGCGCCGGCTGAGCTTGAGCTCAGGGTGGTGGTCAATGATGATCTGCGGGACCATGCGCGAGGGGAAGGAGTTGTTGCCGCTGCTGGGCTGCGCGTCCACCAGGGCGATGACCGGCCAGTTCTTCCAGTTGACGCGCGCCGCCGGCAGCAGCTTCAGCCCCAGTTCGCGCGCCAGGGTGAGGTTCTCCGCGCGGCCGATCAGCCCCTCGCAGCAGATGCGGCTGCGCACGTTCTCCGTCGCCTTCGCCAGCCGCGCCAGCGCGCAGGCGCTCGCCAGCGCATCCGGGTCCGGGTTGTCGTGGACGACGATCAACATCCGGCTCCGCCCGCGCCATATCTCCGACAATGCGGCAAGCTCTTGCGGCATCGGCATCTCCGATGAAAAACCGCCATGCCAGCCCATCATAGCCTAACTGCCCTGCGCTGGCCAGTCGCTTGCAGTCGCCGCCGGATTTTGACAAAATAGAACATCGAGCCTGTCCGAGGCAGGACGGGCAATTCCCCATCGTTTCTGCAATCAGTGAGGAATGTCCCATGGTCGTAAAAGTCATTGCCGACGACTGCGTCGGCTGCGAGACGTGCGTGCCGGAGTGCCCGGTCGAGGCGATCACCATGAACGGCGACAAGGCCGTGATCGACCAGGGCAAGTGCACCCAGTGCAAGACGTGCATTGACGCCTGTCCGGTTGAGGCGATCAAGGCCGAGTAGAGAGGCCTCAGTCATGCGGGAAAGCGGCGTTGCCATCGACGTCACGGAGGGCATCGCCCGGATCGTGATGGATGCCGCAGGTCACGCGCAATGCGGGGCCTGCGGCCTCTGTCGTCGCGCGGCCGACGGGCGGAGCGTGACGATGGAGCTGCCCGCCCCGGCCCACCTGCAGGCGGGCGACCGCGTGGTGGTGGAGATTCCCGGCCCCGGTGCGGGGGTGAGCGCGGCGCTCCTGCTGGGCCTGCCGCTCTTCCTGTTCGTCGCGGGGGTGATCCTGGGGGAACTGCTGCGCTGGCGGGGCGTGGTCGCGCTCCAAAACTGGTTCTCCGCGTTGTTCGGGTTCCTCCTCATGGGGCTCGGTTTCCTTGCCGTCTCCCTCTACGACCGCCACCTGCGCCGCGCCCCCAACCTCCAACCACGCATCGTAGACTGGCCGGACAAGAACGCTGCCGACCTCGATTCGTGACCGGTCCCCCGCGTGACTCGGGCAGGTAGCTCTGTTAGACTGAAAAGGTATTCCCTCTTCACCCGAGCCGGAGAGCTGATGTTACAAGATCGCCCGATGTCGCTTCTGGAGCACCTGGACGAGCTGCGTCGGCGGCTCTTCCTGTCGGCCATCGTCCTGACACTGGCGACCGGCTTCTGCTTCTACTTTGGCTACGACATCCTCAGGGACCTGATCCGCGGCCCGCTGGACGCGCTCGACCCGAAAACCACCAACCGGTTCGCGCAGTTCAGCCCCCTCGTGGCGTTCATGCGCCCCTATCTGATGGGGAACAACGTCATCGGGCACGTCCCGTTCCGCGCGGCGAGCATCATGGAAGTGTTCATGGTGAAGTTCAAGCTGTCGCTGCTGGGCGGAGGGATCATTGCGTCGCCCTTCATTTTCTACCAGCTCTGGAGGTTCATCGGCACGGGGCTGCTGGTGCGCGAGCGGAACGCCGTGACGCGGTACATCCCGCTCTCCCTCGCGCTGTTCCTGGCAGGGCTGGCGTTCGGCTATTTCGGCGCGATGCCGATGGCGTTGATGTATCTGCTGACGGTGGACCCGTCGGTGGAACTGTTGCTAATGTATGGGCAGTACTTCGGGACGATGCTGCTCATGCTGGTGATGTTCGGGCTGGCGTTTCAGCTTCCGCTGGTGACCATGGCGCTGGCGCGGCTGGGGATCATGTCGGCCAAGTCGCTGGCCGGCAGCCGCCGCTACGCCATCGTGATCATCTTCGTCGCGGCGGCGGTGATTACGCCGTCGCCGGAGCCGTTCAGCCAGTGCCTGCTGGCGGTCCCGATGGTGGCGTTGTATGAGTTGGGGATCTGGCTGGCGCGCGCGGCGGAGAAACGCGCCGCGAAGGCGGCGTGAGACAGATTGCGGATTTCGGATTGAGGAGTGCGGATTTCCGGAGGCCGTTTCATCTGCCGTTCAATCCGCACTCTGCAATCCGCATTGCGCAATCCCGCTACTCCAGGTCCAGCTTCCCCCCGTGCTTCTTGATGTGCTCGACCAGGCCGCCGTCGGCGAGAATCTTCCGCATGACGGCCGGGAGCGGCGGAATGCGCGTGGCGGTCCCCCTTGTGAGGTTCTTCACCACGCCGGCGGCCAAATCCACCTCAATCCGGTCCCCTTCGGCGATGGTGTCGGTGTCCATGATGATCACCGGCAGGCCGACGTTAATAGCGTTGCGGAAGAAGATGCGCGCGAAGCTCTTGGCCAGCACGGCGCTGACGCCGGCCAGCTTGATGATGGTGGGGGCGTGCTCGCGGCTGGAGCCCTGGCCGAAGTTGCGTCCCCCGACGATGAAATCGCCCGGCTGGACCGCTGCGGCGAACTCGGCCCGCGCGTCCTCCATGACGTGCTTGGCCAGCTCCGGCAGGTTGCTGCGCAGGTGAAAGAGCCGCCCGGGGGCGATATGGTCGGTGCTGATTCCATCGCCGAACTTCCACGCCTTGCCATTCAGTTTCACTTCTGTCTCCGTCCGTTTCGGTGTTGCCGTTCATTGGCAATTGGCTATTGCCCATTGCCCATTGGCTATTGCTCCGTTAGACGTACTGCCGAGGGTCTGCAATGCGCCCTTCAATGGCGGTCGCAGCCGCCAGCGCGGGCGAGGCCAGGTAGATGAGCCCCTTCGGGTTCCCCATCCGCCCGCAGAAATTGCGGTTCTGCGTGGCGACGCACACCTCGTCGTCCCCCAGCACTCCCTCATGCACGCCGACGCACGCGCCGCAGCCCGGCGCGGTGACGAGGCCGCCCGCGTCCACGAACACCTGCAAAAGCTTCTCCTCCGCCGCTTGACGATACACCTCGTGCGAGTTGGGGGTGACGATGAGCCGCGTGCCCGGCTTGACGCTCTTCCCCTTGAGGATCGCCGCCGCGATGCGCAGGTCCTCGATTCGCCCGTTGGTGCAAGTGCCGATGAACACCTGATCCACATGCACCCGCTCCACCTCCTCAATCGTCCTCGTGTTGTCCACGAAATGCGGGCAGGAGATGGTGGGCTTCAGCTTCGCCACGTCAATTTCGATCACGCGCTCGTACACCGCGTCCCTGTCCGGCGTGAGGTCGGGGAACTTGTGGTCGCGCTCGTGCTCGCGCAACCAGGCGTGGGTGACCTCGTCCGGCTCGATCAGGCCGACCTTCGCGCCGCACTCGACGGCCATGTTGGATAGTGTAATGCGCGCGTGCATCGGCATCGCGCGGATCGCGCTGCCGCCGAGTTCGAGCGCCTGATAGTTCGCGCCGTCGGCGCCGATCTTGCCGATAATATGCAGCATCAGGTCCTTGGAATAGACCCCCTTGGGGAAGGGGCCTTCGGCGCGGATCTTGACCGTCTCCGGGCAGCGCAGCCAGGTCTTGCCAAGACCAAAGGCGACGGCGATGTCCGTGCTGCCCATCCCCGTGGCGAAGGCGCACAGCGCCCCGCCGGTGCAGGTGTGGCTGTCGGCGGCGACGACGACGTCGCCGGGGTTGATGTATTTCTCAAAGGCGATGATGTGCGAGATGCCCCGGCCGATCTCGGAGAACTGCACGCCGGTCTCTTGGGCGAACTCGCGGAGGAACTTGTGATCATTGCTCAACTCGCGGCGCGGACTGGGGCTGGCGTGGTCAACGAAGAGGATCTTCTTCTCCGGCTTGTGCGCCGCCTTGAACCCCATTGCCTTGAACTGGCGGCAGGCCAGCGGCCCGGTACCGTCCTGCACGTACGCCAGGTCCACGTCCACCACGGCGAACTCACCCGCCTTCAGCGGCGCGCCGGCATGCGCGCTGAGAATCTTTTCGGAGATAGTCCTACCCAACGGTCATGTCCTTTGCGCAAAGGGAGCCCGATTTCGGGGTTGCGGCTGGATTCTAACAGAGGAGCGCCGAAGGAGGCAAGCGAAGTGGCGGGAGAGGCAGGCGCGTGCACTGTGATGCGGGCAGCACAAGCCGTTGTAGGGGCGTAGCATGCTACGCCCCTACCTGTGGCCACAATGCCGACGACTCGCAGGGTCTTGACGCCCCCTGCCGGACTCGTTAGCATGAGGCCACGGAGAGTCTTGGGCGGAGGTGCGCCAATGGCGACGGAGCGCAAGGAAGTGGCCGGGCTGGTCGGCTCCCTGGTTGTCGTGGACACCCGCAGTCCTTTCCTCTACGTGGGGCTTCTGAAGGAGTGGGGGGACCACTTCGTCACCCTGGCCGATGTGGACGTGCACGACGTCTCCGAGGGGCGCTCCGGGAAGGAACTGTACATCCTGGAGACCCGCCGCAACGGAATCCAGAAAAACCGCCGCGAGGTGCTCATACGCAAGGACGTGGTATTGAGCCTCTCCCGCGTCGAGGACGTGCTCGCATATTGAGGTGAACTTGCCGATCTGCCGCCTGCTGGTGGATGCCGACGCTTGTCCCGTGCGGCGCGAAACCGAGCGCGCCGCAGAGCGGTTCGGCTGTCCCCTCATCTTTTTTGCCAACGCCTCCCAGCAACTCGCCGCGCGCGCCGGCCGTGTCGTTGTGTCCGATCAGTCGGATCGGTCGGATGCATCCGATTTTCTGTTGTTCGCGGAATGCTGCCCCGGCGATGTGGTAGTCACCGACGACATCGGCCTGGCCTCGCTCGCACTGAGCAAGGGGGCGCGGGCGCTCTCGTCGCGCGGGCGGCTCTATGGCGAGCAGGACATGCCGCTCCTCCTGGCGCGGCGTCATACCGCGCGCAAGGCGCGCCGCGCCGGCGAACGCACGCGCGGCCCTCGCCCCTTCACCGATGCCGACCGTCGCCGATTCCTCCGGGCGCTTGACGCACTTCTATCCGCCCCATTCCAGCCCAAGGAGCCCGAATGAAGAAGAGCTTCGTTCTCGACACCAACGTCCTGCTCCACAACGCCACCGCGCTGGAGGCGTTCGCCGACAACGAAGTCGTGATCGCCATTGACGTCATCGAGGAGCTGGACCATTTCAAGGCGCAGAACAACGAGCTCGGGCGCAACGCGCGCTACGCCATCCGCGAGCTCGACCGCCTGCGCCTGGAGGGGAGCCTGCGCCAGGGGGTGCCGATGAAGGCCAGCGGCGGCTCTGTCCGCGTCGTGCTCGAACCCGGCTCGCTGGAGGGGACCGGCCTCTCCCCCGAGGTGCCGGACAACCGGATCATCGGCGTCGCCTACGCGCTCATGCGCAAGGGGCAGCCGGTCATCTTCGTCTCCAAGGACATCAACGCCCGCATCAAGTCCGACGCGCTGGGCATCAAGACGATGGACTTCGAGAAGGAGAAGGTGGACATTGACACCCTGTACACCGGCTGGAAGGAGCAGAGGGTGCGCGGGGACCTCATTGACCAGCTCTACGGCCACAAGGCGCTCGCGCGCGACCTGCTCGGCATCGAACTGTACCCCAACCAGTTCGCCATCCTGCGCGACGAGAACAACCCGAAACACACCGCCATGTCCCGCTGCACCCCGGACGGCAAGAGCGTGATGCTCCTGCGCAACGGCGAGAACAAACCGATGGGGATCGGCGCGCGCAACATGGAGCAACGCATGGCGCTGGACATCCTGATGGACGAGGAGGTGGAACTGGTCACCCTGGTCGGGCGCGCCGGGACCGGCAAGACGCTGCTGGCGCTGGCCGCCGGGCTGGCGCAGGTGGTCCACGAGCCGCGCTACGAGAAGGTGCTCGTCAGCCGCCCCATCATGCCGCTGGGGCGCGACATCGGCTACCTCCCCGGCTCCAAGGAGGAGAAGCTCGGCCACTGGATGCTCCCCATCTACGACAACCTGGCCTACCTGCTCACGGTGAAAGGGGCGCGCGGGGAGATCGGCAAGAAGGTCGAGGAGTTCGTGCGCAGCGGCGTAATCGAGTTGGAGGCGCTCACCTACATTCGCGGCCGCAGCATCCCGCGTCAGTTCATGATCGTGGACGAGGCGCAGAACCTCACCCCGCATGAGGTCAAGACCATCATCAGCCGCGCCGGCGAGGACACCAAGATCGTCCTGACCGGCGACCCATACCAGATTGACAACCCGTACCTGGACGCCAGCAGCAACGGGCTGACCTACACCGCCGAGCGGCTCAAGGGGAAGGCGGTCTTCGGCCACATCACCCTGACGCGCTCCGAGCGCAGCGGCCTCGCGAGCCTGGCGGCGGAGGAGTTGTAGACCGCGAGACGACAACGACGGCAACGGCAGGAACCGCCGATGAACGCCGATAAACGCAGATGAGGAGAGTGAAGAAATGACAACGACAGATGAGGCAAGGGGCATTTCGGACGAACAGCGAAGGCGGCGCGAGGAAATGGACGAGCTCAGCGAGCGTGTCATCGGCTGTGCGTATGCGGTCAGTAACACGTTGGGCGCCGGTTTTCTGGAGAAAGTTTACGAAAACGCCTTGGCGCACGAATTGCGCAAGGCCGGGCTGCGGGTGAAGCAGCAGCATCCCATGGCGGTGCAATACGACGGCGTGATTGTGGGCGAGTATGCCGCGGACCTCTTGGTCGAGGATTGTCTCCTCGTTGAATTGAAAGCGGTCAAGGATCTTGATGAAAACCACTTGGCGCAATGCCTGAACTATCTCAAGGTGACCAACTTGCCGCTTTGCCTGCTCATCAACTTCGGGAAACCGCGGGCCGACGTTCGCCGTGTGGTGAATCGGTTCTGAGGAAACAGCGGCAACGAAGGGAACCGCCGATGAACGCGGATAAACGCCGATAACAGGTTTCAAGCACATTGGACAACAAACGAGCACTTCACCGTCGTTGCTCCCTATAGTTCTTATCCGCGTTCATCTGCGTTCATCGGCGGTTCCCTCGTCGTTTCCGTATGCTGGGTTGACTTGTTGTTGCGGGCTTTAGGATAATCGGCTGCGCCCGCAGTCCAGCCGCATGAGCCGAGCACAGGGGAAGGCCGTTGACGAACCGCCATGATGTGCCCGCGGAGAAGCTTGCCGAACTGGGCATCTCCGCCGGGGAGTGGGACTCCGTCTACCGCATCGCGCGGGAGCGGCCGGGGGACTGCGCCTGGCGCGTGCTCACCGCCGGGCAATGGGTCGCGCTGGCGGCGCTGCTGATCCTCTTCGGCGTTGGGCTGGCGCTCGACCACATGTTCACCATCACCCTCCTCAACGGCCTCTTCGTCGCCTTCTACCTTGTCCTGGTCTTCTACAAACTGGTCCTGATCCACCTGTCGCTGGGCCGTCCGCGCGAGTTCCGTTTCACCCCTGAGCAGGTCGCCTCGCTTCGCGACGCCGACCTGCCGCTCTACACCATTCTCGTTCCTCTCTACCACGAAACGGAGTCCATCCCACGGCTACTCTCCGGGCTGGAGGCGCTGGACTACCCGAAGGAGAAGCTGCAAGTGCTGCTGCTCCTGGAGGAGGATGACCCGGCGACCATCGAGGCGGTGCGTGCGCGCGAGCTTCCCCTCTATGTCCGCCCGCTGGTCACCCCCCACAGCTTCCCGAAGACCAAGCCGAAGGCCTGCAACCTGGGGCTGGCGCGCGCGGCGGGGGAGTTCGTGGTGGTGTACGACGCCGAGGACCGCCCCGAGCCTGACCAGCTCAAGAAGGCCCTCCTGGCCTTCCGCCAGTGCGGGGACGAAATGGTGTGCCTCCAGGCCAAGCTGAACTTCTTCAACCAACGCCAGAACGTGCTGACCCGGATGTTCACGCTGGAATACAGCATGTGGTTCGACCTGTTCCTTCCCGGCATTGACGATCTTCACGCGCCGGTGCCGCTGGGGGGGACCAGCAACCACTTCCGCACCGAGGCGCTGCGGCGTCTCGGCGGCTGGGACCCGTACAACGTCACCGAGGATTGCGACCTGGGGCTGCGCATCGCGCGCGAAGGACTCGAAACGCGCATCCTCGACAGCACCACCTGGGAGGAGGCATGCAGCGACCCCGGCTTCTGGGTTCGTCAGCGCAGCCGCTGGACCAAGGGATACGTGCAGACCTACCTCGTCACCATGCGCCATCCTACGCGGCTGGCGCGGCGCATCGGGCTCGTCCGCTCGCTTGGCTTCCACCTGATGGTCGGCGGGACGCCGCTGTCGTTGCTGATCAGCCCGCTTTACTGGGCGCTGACGCTGTTCTGGTTCATCTTCCGCTGGCAGGCGGTGGCGGAGTACTTCCCATTCCCCGTCATCCTCTGGGGGCTGGTCTGCCTGTTCGCGGGAAACTTCATCTTCATTTACGCCACGCTGCTGGCGGCGTACCGGCGCGGCTACTACGACCTGGTGAAGTACGCGCTGCTGGCCCCGGCCTACTGGGTGCTGATGAGCATCGGCGCGTGGAAAGGCTGCCTGCAACTCATCACGCGACCCAACTATTGGGAGAAGACGAAGCACGGCTTCGACCTCGCGGCGAACTATGTTGAGCCGGAGGAGGAGAAGGGGGGGCAAGCGCCATGAGCCCCCTTGCCGCGAGTCTTGGCGCGTGGTGGAGCCGGCTGTCCTCAGCCGGCTCGGACGACGCATCATTCAGCGCGCTGAGGACAGTGCGCTCCACCAGTCGCGCATGGATTCTGCTCTTCCTGCTGCTCGTTCTCGTCGGCGCGGGCGCGGGCTGGTACGCCGTAAGGGCCACGCCGGAGTTCACCCGCGAGGCGGTCATCCGCACCGGCGTCGCCAACGACCTGCTGACCGGGGACCCGCGCGGGCGGCAGGGGCTGATCGGCTCGCTCTACTGGGCGCCCCTCCCGACGCTGCTGGCGATGCCGCTCATCCGGCTGCCCGCGCCTTTCGGCGGCGAGTGGGCATTCGTCGTCATGGCGATCCTCGCGGCGGCGTTCCTCTGCACGTTCATGGCGGCTTGGCTGCGCCGCACCGGCCTGCCCGCACTCGTGGCCGCGGCGATGGCGCTTGCGGTCTTTTGCAGCCCACCCGTCCTTCAGCCGTTGCTCCAGGGCTCCAGCGCGCCTCTCTTCGGGCTGCTGACCATGGCCGCCGTCATCTTCCTGCTGCATTGGTGGGAGACCGGCGAACTGCGCAGCCTGGCGTACCTGTCCCTCACATTGATGTTGGTCATCCTCACCCGTTACCAAGGGGCGATGCTCTTCCTGATCGCTCTGGCATTCGTCCTCCTCCACCTGGTGCTCAGCCGCAAGCGCGCACACTATGCCGAGGCGACGCTGACGGTCTTCGCCGTCCCCCCGCTGTACGCCGTCGCGACCTGGGCCATTGCCAACTGGCTCATCATGGGCGACCCGATCTACTTCGCCCGCGGGCTGGCGGTGAACCGCGAGACGTGGGCGGACTGGCTCTCCATCCTCACCGACGGCTGCGACTGGCCCTGCGCGCTCTGCCTGGCGCTGCTGCCGCTGTTGGGGTGGCTGGTCGCGTGGCTCTTGCCGCAGCAGCGCGCCCTCTGGACGCGCCTGCCCGTGCTGGCGGCCGCCCTGCTGCTCTGGTCCGGCAAGGTCGAGTGCGCCTCGTTGCGAGTCACCCCGGCCGACCGCGAGTTGCCTCAGGTGGCGGCTTATCTGAACGCCGCGCACCAGGGGGACTGGATCGTCGTCGCGGGCTATCGCGGCTACGAAGTCGCCCCTCTGATGTCCGCCAGCGGGGGGGCGGGCTTGCAGCGCTCCCTGAGCTTCTACCTCGACCAGGTGCTCGAACGCACGCACAGCCGGCGCGTCTTTCTGCTCATCCCCGAACCCCAGGGGGCCGACCGCTGGGAGGATGTCAACATGCGCTACCCCGACCTGTTCGAGACCGACGCCACTTTCACCAGCCACGAAAAGTCCTGGCCGCACTGGCGCCTCGTGCGCATCGTCCGGCTCGACGCGGCCGATCTGAGCGACCTCATCTTCCGCGACGCGCGGTAGAGTGAATGCAGAGCGCAGAACGCAGAGTGCAGGATGCTGTAGTAACGACGGAAAAGCTCCTCCCGAAACTCGCCGTCATTTTCCTTGACATCCGCGCCGTGCGAGGGGATACTGCGACTGGGCACGGCAGCAAGTCGGCGGGCGTTGTTTTGGGGTGAATCAAGAGGGCGAAGAAAATAGGTCGTGTGGCCCCAGATAGCCGCATAGATAGATAATCGGGGCGCCGGGGTTTGGGCAGGAGGCTTTGGTGCGACGTGGTCGCTCGGACCACCCGCATCACATTTTCTATGAGTCAGTACCCGACCGTATTGTTGCCGGTGACACCGACCCTCTACAAATACCTGACAGCTTCCGGCGCCATTTCGCTGATCGTGAACCGGCAGTTCTGGTTTCGCTGCCCTCTCCAGTTCGAACCGCGGGACTGCCGCGCGGACCTGCTGGAGAACCTTGATCTGCATGAGACGAGAAGCGCGCTGCGACGAGAAATGGAACGGTTCCTTTGCGATGCCACGGCACCGGCGCCTCCGTATCATCCTATGGGCCCTTTGCTCCAAGCGCTTCGGACGCGCGCGCAGCCATGGACTGCGGTGGAAGTAGAGACCACGTTCGGCTGGCTCTTCAAGGATGTTTTCGAGAACCTAGACGAACATCGGAACTGGATCAAGCGGGAACAAGAGCGAGTCCTTACGGATGTTCGAGTGCTTTGCCTATGCGAGAACGATGCGTCGCCAGCGATGTGGAAGCAATATGCTGACAACGGGCGCGGCGTCTGCATCGGGTTCCGCTATGTGCCGGAGATCGACAACTCGCTCGGTGCTGCACGGCGTGTCGAGTATGTGGACAAATGGCCGGTCATAGCGACTCCGCTTGAATGGGCTAGGCATATCCTGTGCTTCGACAAGATTCCTTTCGACAAGCGCGCGGGTGATGCACTGTACATGAAGTTGCGGCAGTTCAGCTATGAGCAGGAGTGGAGAGTCGTTACGAAGACCAATCCTGGCACCCATGCGGACGCCGATGGGGTCTATAGAATAACGCTCGATCCCCCCGAGGTCGTTGAGATCATCCTTGGATCTTTCTTGTCCGCGTGCGACGAATCCAAGCTTCGAGCGGTGTTGCGGACAGTTTGTCCGCATGCGGTGATTCGCACTTCAGGCATTGAATGGAAGGAGTCCGCATCATGATCGTCCTTTACATCCTCGCGGGTATCGGTGCAATCGTGCTCATCCTGATGTTGAAGGGAGCGTGGAGTCGTACGACTATCGCTAACCAGCACCAGCTCACGCCGGATCAAGTTCGGGCGGTAACCATCATCACGAACTTCCTTGACGAGCAGACAGGCAGGCCGTTTCCGGGGCGGGCAACGGCTATTGCGATGTTCGTGAAGGAACAACCGGCGGATTGGGCATCGGGCGTAGCCCGCGGCTTTATTAGTCCGGCAGTCGCGGCGCTGACTTTGATGCAGGATCCCGACGAAGACCGTGTCCGCCCCTGAACGCATGGAACAGCCCGGCACACGTCGGATATCCGGTGATACACGCCCCAATTCCGCTTCCTTGCCCTGCGAAATGGGCGCGCAGATTATATTATACCCCTCAAGGGCGGACCGCGTTCGTCGGGCCAATGTTTCCCAAGAGGCGGCAGTTGACAGAAAGAAGCGCGCTGAGGACAGCGCGCTCCACCAGCAAGAAAAAACCTTGCGAAGGTTCTCGTAACCTTCGCAAGGTTCTTTTTCGCGTTTCGTCGAGAAGGCGGCTTAGTTCCGCGCGACCTTCATCGTCTCGCTCAGGAGCGACTGCGTATCGGTGTCCGTCAGCAGGAACTTGGCCACGCCCGCGCGCCGGGCCTCCTTGGAGAGGCCCTTCACCTTCGGACCGTTGAAAAGCACGACCGGCAGGTGCGGGTCGAACTCCTTCAACTTTTTGACCAGTTCCCACTTGGCGTCCTGCCCGAGCCTTGCGCTCAGGAGAGCGACGCTCATGTAGCGTTCCGCAACAATCGCCATGCCGACTTCCGGAGTGAGCGCAATCTCCGCCTCGAAGCCAATCTGCAGAAATTTCTCCTGCAGTTTGTCCACCGTCCGACGATCTTCATCAATGATGAGCACACGTTGCCGACTAGCCACGACCAACCTCCAGACTCTACATATGCGATAACAGAACTTACACTGCCGCCTACAGTTACGCCTTGCATTATAGCAGAAACAGGGCTAACTGTCAACTAACTACTTCGATTGTCCACAACAGGTTGATGTGTTGGAAGTTACGACCCACAATGGCAGGGCAAACAGATGCAGTTTTCCGGCGGAGTTGTCCACAGGTTATGCACAGTTGGAATGACGAAGAAATGCCTCAATCTCCCAATCACCTAGTCACCCAATCACCCAATACCCCGGTCAACCAGCGATGGAAACTGGGTGACCAGGTGATTGAGTAATTGGGAGATTGGGACTTAATGCTTGAACGCACGCTGTCCCGTGAAGACCATAGCCACCTTCGGCGTCGCTTCGTTGCACGCCTGGATCGCTTCCCAGTCGCGCTGCGAGCCCCCCGGTTGCACCACGCAACTGATTCCTTCATGGATTCCGACATCCACGCCGTCGCGGAACGGGAAGAACGCGTCGCTCACCATGGCGCTGCCGACCAAGCCGCCGTGCAGCGCTTCGGTCTTTTCGTCAACCTCCTCCTTCAAGTGCGCGGGCCGCTTCTGTTGCTGGATGTCCAGGATCAACTGGTAGTAAGGAATGCCGTAACTCTTGTAGCAGAGACCGTCTGCATACTTCGTGTAGGCTTTTTCAACGGCGATTTCCGCAACGCCGACGCGATCCTGCTCGCCGGTGCCGATGCCGACCGTGCAGCCGTCCTTGACGAAGAGAACGGAGTTGCTGCTGACCCCCTGCTCCACCTGCCAGCCGAAGAGCAGGTCGCTCAGTTCCTTCTCGGTAGGGGCGCGCTCGCAGCGGTACTCCTTCCCTTCGTGCTTTGCGACGGCGGGGAGGAAATCCTTGACGCTGCGAATCCGGTTGAGCGGCGACTGCTGGACGACGATGCCGCCGTCAATCAGCGACTTGAAATCCACAAATCGCAACTGGCAATAGTCGGCCAGCCGGGCCATGTTCGGGACCTTGATAATGCGCAAGTTCTTTCGCTGGGCCAGGATGGCCACGCTCCCCTCGTCGTACTCCGGAGCGGCGACGACCTCCACGTAGCTCTGGCTGATCTGCTCGGCGGTCTCCTTGTCCACTGGACGATTGCAGACCACCGCGCCGCCCATCGCGGCCAGACGGTCGGCCCAGTAGGCGCGCGAGTAGGCTTCGGCCATCGTGGCACCGGTCGCCACGCCGCTGGGGTTATTGTGCTTCATGATGGCGGCGCAGGGGCGGTCCATCAAGTACTTGAGGATATTCAGCGCGTTGTCGACATCGGTAAGGTTTATCTTGCCCGGGTGCTTGCCGAACTGGAGCAGATGCTCCTCGCTGAGGGCGCTGACCAGTCCGCGTCCGGGCTGAATGAACTGGCATTTTCCGAGCGCGAGGTTGCCGTTGACCAACTCGTAGAGCGCCGCCTCCTGTCCGGGGTTCTCGCCATAGCGCAGCCCCTTCTCGGTGCGCTCCTTCGTGTCCTCATCCACAATCTTCCAGGTGCGCTTGCGGTAGAGGAGCGTCTGGTCGCCGAAGGAAATCTTCATCTCCGGCGGAAAATGATCGTCCATGATCGTCTTGTAGTCGGCCTTGAAATCCTTTGCCATGCGCGCCTCCTGTGTTGGCAGCGTCGTACCAAGGATGGGGACACAAAACTTCCCTGCGGAAAGTATTGTGTCCCCATCGGCCCGGGGTGCGTCCTCCAGGCGAGCGTGATTCTATACTGACGGCCTCCACGGGTCAATCGGCGACGGAGCATAGGAACTGTGGATCGTCAAACAGCAATGGACATTCAGCAGCCGCAAATCATTCTCCTCCGCGCCGTTCTTCGCGGCCTTGGCGTCTTGGCGGTTATGCCTGTCATGATTCGGGCCTATTGACAACGCGGCCCGAAACTCCTACCATCGTTCCCCGCCTGTCACAAGCGAAAGACGCGTCTACTGTGCTATAATAAACTTCCGGTTGCCGGCGAAGGAGTCGTTACAAGAGGAGCGTCATGGCGCAGGAAGGAAGACTGAAGGTCGTTGAGGGGTTCGTCCGCGACAAGTTGATCCGCCTCCCATCGGACCACGTCTTCGTGATCGGGCGCGACCACGACTGCGATATGCCCGTGATGTCGCGGCGGATCTCCCGCAAGCATGCGCAGATCACCTTCCGCAACGGCGTGTACGCCATTGCCGACCTCGACAGCAAAACCGGCACCACGATCAACGAGCGCAAAGTGACCTCCAGCGTCCTGCGGCACAACGATCTGATCCAGGTGGGCGATCTGAAGATACGTTTTCTGATGGAGGACGCGGAGAAGCCGACGCAGGCGGATGAGGATACGTCCAAGCCGATCATCACCCCGCCGCAGCCGCTCCCGGCCGCTCCCGCAGCGGCCCCGCCGGGCGCTGCGGCGCAAGCGGCCAAGCCTGACAGCTCCATCGACCTGCCCCGCCCCGTCTTTTCTGAGGAGGAACTGGCGGCGGTGGGCCGGACCATCGGCGATGTTCGCATCATTGCGGCCGTGAACAAGGGACGCCGCATCGTGGTGTACAAAGGGATCCAGGCGTCGCACAACCGCGTGGTCGCGATGAAGTTCCTGCGCGAGGAACTTTCCCAAGAGGCCGAGGTGGTCAACTGGTTCGTCACCGGAGCGCAGCGCGCTGCGGCCCTGCGGCACGAGGACGTGATCGTCCCGCTTGGTGGGGGGCGGGACGGGGAGCGGAAGTACGTTTACACGCACTTCATGGATGACAGCGCGCTGATCCGCTTCGCCAATGCGCGGCGCGACGGCCTCCTCTCGGCGAAGCGCGCGCTGGAGTCGCTCGTGCATGTGGCGCGCGCCCTGGAATTCGCGGAGTCCAAGAAGGTCTATCATCTGGGCATCCGGCCGACGAAAATCCTCTTCGACGAAAACCGGCGCGCCAAGCTGAACGGGCTGGGGTTCGACAACTCCCCCTCCGCCCCCGGTCCCGAGTTGCCGCTGGACGCCCCCGCGTACCTGGCGCCTGAGCAGTTGGGAGCGGCGGACGCGGCGCCGGGGCATGCCACGGACATCTTCTCACTCGGGGCGACGTTCTACTACATGCTGACCGGCCGCCACCCGGAACGTGACGCCCGGCAGCGCATCGCCTCTCCCAAGCTGATCAACCGCGAAGCCCCCGCGTCCCTCTGCCGCATCGTGGAGAAGATGATCGAGCCGGACCCGCCGGCGCGCTACCGCACCTACGGGCAGATGCTGCACGATCTGCGCTGGGCGCTGCGCGGCGAGTCCTGGCCCCACGGGCCGGCGCATTAGAACGGCGACTGACGAATTGATGATTGATAATTGATAAGTGGTGCTTGAAGAATGGCGCCGCAGGCGCTGCGTGGCATGCGTGGGCAACATTCGTCTTCAAGAAATTACCAATCATCACTTATCAATCATCAATAATTCGTTCTTTCTTTTCTTGGCAAGCAACCCTTCATGGCTCCATCCGATTCCCAGTCTCCGGCGCAGGTGGCGGGCTTCCGCCTCCTTGAAGAGATCGCGCGCGGGGGGATGGGCACCGTGTATCGGGCGCACCAGTTGAGCATGGACCGCACGGTCGCGGTGAAGCTCCTGGCCCCGAAGTACACGCAGGATGAACTGTTCACGCAGCGCTTCCTGAAAGAGGCGCGCTCGGCCGCCCGCCTGAACCATCCCAACATCATCCAGGCGATTGACGTCGGGCAGGCGGAGGGGTGGTACTACTTCGCGATGGAGTTCGTGGAGGGGGCCACGCTCGCCCGGCTGCTGCGCGAGCGCACCAAGCTTCCTGCGCCGGAAGCCACCGGCATCGTCCTGCAGATCGCGCGCGCCATCGAACACGCCGGACGCCTCGGGCTGCTGCACCTGGACATCAAGCCCGGCAACATCATGCTCACCCCCACCGGTCTCGCTAAGCTGGGAGATTTCGGCCTGGCGCGCCATGTTCAGGACGAGGACGCGATCTACGCGCAGAAGCGGATCATCTTCGGCACCCCGATGTACATGTCCATCGAGCAGATCCGCGGCGGGGAACTGGACTCCCGCAGCGACATTTACTCTCTGGGGATCACCTTCTACGAACTGGTCACCGGACGCAACCCGTTCTTCGCCCTGGACAACAAGACCGTGCTGGAAAAGGTGAAGGTCGGCGCGATGCGCCCGGCGTGCGACGCGGACCCCTCGGTCGCGCCGGACGTCTCGCGGGTGATCGCCAAGATGACGGCGCAGGACCGGGAGGCGCGATACGCCACGGCGGCGGACCTCTTGACGGACCTGGAGGCGCTCTCGCGGCTTCAGCCGCCCCCCATCGTGCTGAACCTGCCGCGCCCGGAGGCCGCCCCCCCGGCGCGCCCGCGTTCCTGGGTGACCGGCCTTGCGGTGGCGACGGCTGTTCTGGCGCTCGGCTCCGCTCTTGCGGCGGCGCTCTTTGTCGCTCGCTCCCATCCGCCCCCGCCTCCTCCGGCCCCGCCCGCAACGAGTCCCGCGGCCGACGAAATGGAGATGCAGGCATTGCGCGCGGCGATTGTCGATGCGGAAAAGGCGATGGCGGATGGGGACTTCGCGCTGGCGCTAAAGACCTACGAGCAGTTTGCCGCCGACCATCCCGGCTCGGCGGCGGCCGAGGAAGCGGCGCGCGCGGCCACCGGAGTGCATGCGCGCGCGCAGGTGTACGTGGACCGAAGCGTGCAGGAGGCGGAGGAGGCGATCAAGGCGGGAGAGTTCCCCGCCGCGCTGGCGCTGGCCGACAAGGTCGCCGCGCTGCAACTCCCGGAAGCCGTCACGGCGGCCGAGCAACTGCGTCAGCGCATCCAGCAGGGCCAGACCGCCGCCGCAGAGGCGGCCGCCGCGGCCGGCCGCGAATTGGCGGCGCAACGCTTCGTGGCCCTCGGCGTCAACGTCGCCAAACTGGAGACGGATGAACGATTTGACGAGGCGGTGCGCGCGGCGCATGACTTCCTGGCCGACCCCCAGAACGCATCGCGTTACGCCGACGAGCGTCCGGAGCAGGCGCGCTTGAATCTCCTGCGCCAGACGCAGTCGGCCGTGCTGGCCGGCGCGGCCCGTTCCGCCGGATACGAACTGGCCGGTCCCCCCGGAGGGACCGTCACCGGCGCGGGCGACCGGCAGGTGATCCTCCGCAAGGAAGGCGTCGAGCAGCGCCTGCTCCTGCGCAGCCTGGATCCTCTGGACCTGACCGCCCTGGCCCGGCGCGGCAGCGACGATGCGTATGCCGTGGAGGGCGGCATCGCCGCTCTGCTGCATTCGCAGGGGCGCGACCGCGATGCCGCGCCGCACTTTGCCGATGCGGCGCGCCTCCTCGGAGGCGCACGCGCGCCGGAATGGTTCCTCGAGTTGGAGCGCGCGGCGCTCCTGAACGCCGCCGCGCAGTACCTGGATGAAGACTCCCCGCGCGCCGCGCAGCCGTTGTTGCGCACGCTCAAGGCGCGCCATCAGCGCAGCCGATTCTACCAGGAGCATATGCCTCAGCTTCAGGCAGCTTACGGCCGGCTGCGAGCGATGCTGACCAGGGAGATGAAGCCCGTTGCCGCCGGACGCTTCACCTATGGGAATGACCCCAAGGCCTATCTGCCCAACTATTACGTTGACCGGTACGAAGTGACGAACGCGGAGTACTCCAGGTTCCTCGACTATCTGAAGAAGAGCGGCGACCTCTCCTTCGACCATCCCTCGCAACCCAGGAGCAAGACGTCTCATGTTCCACTCGACTGGGAGGCGCGCTCGGCCGGCCGGCCGAACTACCCCGTGGTGGGAGTGGACTGGTACGACGCCTTCGCCTGCGCGCAGTGGTTCGGCAAGCGCCTGCCCAGCGAGCAGGAATGGGAAAAGGCGGCGCGCGGGACGGACGGGCGCAAGTTCCCCTGGGGTCCCACCTGGTTCAACGGTTTCTGCAACGCGCCTCCGGCGATGGCCGCCCGCCCGGAGGATATGCCCAAGGATGTGATGCCGGTGGGGAGCTTCCCCCGGAGCGACAGCCCCTTCGGTGTCTCCGATATGGCCGGCAACGCGCGCGAGTGGGTCGCCGTCGAAGCGGGCGCGAAAAGCGAGAACGCTCCCACCCGCGGCGGCTCTTACCTGGACAGTCCCCTGGCCTGTACGACGACCGAGCGCCGGCCGATGCGCCTGTTGGCGCGCGACCGTGCCACCGGCTTCCGCTGCGTCACGAGTCCGTTCACCGATACGCCATGAGGAAGGGTCCGCCATGAAACGATCTGTACCACAAGCTTTCAACATCATCGTTCTTCGGACGATAATCTTCCCCTTGCCACTTTGTTCCTTCGTCATGTGCTTGCTTGCCAATCCGCAATCCGCATTCCGCACTCCGCAATTGCGGCGAAGCCGCGCTGTGGGTTTGTCGGTCGGAACGATGGCGCTGCTCTTGCTGCTCGCCGCCTGCCGCTCGACGCCGGCGCCCCTCCCGTCGATCATGCCCGGGCCGTCGGCGCAGGAACTGGCGAACATGCCGCTCCAGTTCGCAGTGCAACTGCAGGTGATCGAGCTGAAGGAAACGGTCCCCTCGGGGGGCGGCCTCTTCCCGGCGCCGGGGTTCGAATTGCGCGGGGGAGTGATCCAGCCCACGCTGGAGCCCGGGACGCTGGCGGGGCTGGAGTTGACCCCGGAACAGTTTGACCAGTGGGCGCAGAAACTCAAGGAGGCGCGCGCCGAGTTGTACATGGCGCCGTCCTTCACCATCTTGCCGGGCCGGTCGGCCGGGAACAAGGACACGATGGAGGTCCCTTACCATGCCAACTGGAGTTTCCGGGAGCGCATCGGCGTGCCGCAGCAGGGGGTGCAGCGTCCTGGCCTGGATCTGTCGCTTCAGCCCAGCCTCATTGAGGGGCGCAAGGAGGCGATGCTGAAAGTGGCCGTCTCCTGGCAGTTGGCGCGTCTGGAGGAGTTCCAGGTGGCCGCCGCGAAGATGGCGGGCAAGAAGCAGGTTGGCCCGGCGCTGACGGTGCAGTTGCCCGAGCAACGCACGCAATCGCTGCTGACGGCCATGCCGGTCCGCAATGGAAATTCTGTCGTCGCAGCCCACTTCGTCCGGCAGCGCGTCACGCCGGAAAATGGCCGGGTGCGGGAGCATTTCTTCTACATTGTCACCCTCCAGCGTGTCGGCAAGGAGCCGGAGCCGGCCCCCACTCCCGCCGCGTTGCCGGAGCGCTGCGCCCTGTCGCTCTCCTGGCTGGAATGGGTGCGCGCGCCCGAAGGCGCGCCGGCCGCGCCGGAGACGCTCGAGGCGGCGGTCGCCGCGGCTCAACCCTCCGCGCACGTTGACGCCTGGTCGGTCGGGCTGGCCTGCTCGCCGGAAGCCCTCGTGCGTTGCGAGTGGACCGAGTCGGCTGCCTGCGTTACGGGGATTCAAGCCGACGCGGACAACGTGCGTCGCTTCTCTATGGCCGGGGCGGCCTGCGGCGTGCGCGGCGAGATGCGTCTGTCGCAGTCCGAACTGGGGCCGACGGCTGTTCTGACGGCCGAATTATCAGGCCCGGCGGCTTGGAGGCCGATCCGCAAGGTACTGGAGTCGCTGCGCGGCGAAGGAGAGGAAGAGTACCATTTCCGCGCAGGCCGTCAGTTCACGGCTCGCGTGGAGCAGCCGATGGCGGTGGGGGAGCGGTGGGTTCCTTTAGCGGCGAGTTGGGCGCCGCGTCTGGCGGGCGACCCGTCCGAACAGCCCCTGGCGGATCCGGACCATTTTGCGGCGGCTTCTCTCCGGGCCATGCCGCTGATCAAGGACGCGAGCGAACCGGCGGTGAAGACCGCTCCCGCGCCATAGGCCGGAAACCGTGCGGCGGCGGGCTTCAGTCCGCCATGTCGCCGCCATCCATTGCAGGGGCGTAGCATGCTACGCCCCTGCCAAGAACCGCTCCGCATTCCGTGCCTAAATCCACGTCCATATCTGCTGCCAATACCGCGCAATGACGAATCCGCCGATGAGCAGAAGGGTGAACGCCACGGTCAGCAGGTCAAAGTACTTCTCGGTGAACGTCCTCATCCGCGCGCCGAAGATCCGGATCAGCGCCGCCACCATGAAGAAGCGCGCCGACCGCCCGATCACCGAGGCGAGCAGGAACATCGCGAAGTCAATCCGGCATACCCCCGCGGTGATGGTGATCGCCTTGTATGGGATCGGCGTGAACGCCGCGATGAAGACGATCCAGAAGTCGTGCTGCGCATACAGCCCGACCACCCGGTCGAACGTCGCCTGGCTGAAGACGTAGGGGATGAACAGCGGGCGCGCCGCCCCCCACAGCCCGATCCCGATCACGTAGCCGAAGATGCCCCCCAGGACCGAGCCGACCGAGCAGATCAGCGCGTAGCGGAGCCAGCGTTTCGGCTTCGGCAGCGTCAGCGCGATCAACAGGACGTCGGGGGGAACGGGAAAGAAACTACTCTCGACGAACGCCAGCAGGAACAGCGCCCAGGCGCCGTAGGGGGTTTCGGCCCAGTGCAGGACCCAGTCATAGGTGCGGCGGATAATATGCCAGCGCGGCACAAGCGGCTTCTCACCCAATCTGACGTCCTCTCGTGTGTAAAGATGATGCGCGCCGTGAAATAGTATCAGCCGGGCGCGTAATCCGCAATCCCAGGCGTGCAGTGCGCGCCGAGCAATCCCAGGTGCGCCATGCGCGCCAAGCGCTCTGCAATTGTTTGACGCCCCCTCGGAACCGGTGCTATAATCCAAGTCTGAAGCGTGTGGCGACGTCGTCTGCGACCCCAGCATGAGGAGAACCCGATGGTCAAGACAATCCAGGGCGAAATGCTCGGCCAGGGTAAGAAGTTCTGTATCGTTATCAGCCGGTTCAACGAATTCATCACCTCGCGGCTGCTGGGCGGGGCGCAGGACTGCTTCTCGCGCCACGGCGTGGCCGAAGAAGGGGTGGAGGTGGTCTGGGTACCCGGCTCCTTCGAGATTCCGGTCACGGCGCTGAAGGTGGCCCAAAGCGGCCGGTACGACGCGGTGATCTGCCTGGGCGCCGTCATTCGAGGCCAGACGCCGCACTTCGACTACATCGCCTCCGAGGTCGCCAAGGGTGTGGCGCAGGTGGCCATGAGCACCGGCTGCCCCACGATCTTCGGCGTCATCACTGCCGACACCATCGAGCAGGCGATCGAGCGCGCGGGAACCAAGGCCGGCAACAAGGGGGCCGACGCCGCCGCCAGCGCCATCGAGATGGCCAACCTGTTCGGCAAGCTGCCGGGCAAGGCGCGCAAGTAATGCGTAAGAAGACGGCCGCGAGAATTCTAGCGGTGCAGGCGCTGTATCAGCTCGATCTGCGCGGCCTCGGCTTCCTCGACGAGCTTGATGGATTCCTGCGCTCCAACGCGCCGGACGAAGAGGTGCGCCTCTTCGCTGAGGACCTCGTCCGCGGACTCCATGACCAGGTTAAAGAGATAGATGCGGCCATCGCCGCGGCGGCAAAGAACTGGGACGTCAGCCGCATGGTGGCCGTTGACCGCGCCATCCTGCGGCTCGGAACCTACGAACTGCTGCATCGCGCGGACGTGCCCCCCAAGGTCGCCATCAACGAAGCGATCCGGCTGGCCAAGATGTTCAGCACCGCCGACTCCGGCGCGTTCGTCAACGGCGTGCTCGACCGCATCATGACCGGGCGCCTCCCCCCGGCGCTCTCCAAAGGGGTCGCTACGTGAGCGCCCCCCGGCCCAGCGGCGCCGACCTGCACCTGCACACACTCTACAGCGACGGCGCCTATACGCCCGAATCCCTCGTCGCCGCCGCGCGCGAGAAGCAGCTTGCGGCGATTGCGGTGACGGACCACGACATCCTGGATGGCGTCGCGCCGACCCGGCTCGCCGCCGGCACGGAAGGGCCCGAAGTGATCGCCGGTGTGGAGTTCGGCGTCGCCTCCGATGACGACCGCCCCGGTGAGCTGCACATCGTGGGACTCTTCATCAATACCGAATCGCCGCGCCTGCGCGCCGAACTGGCCGCCCTGCGCGACTTGCGCCGCGCGCGGGCGATGGAGATGATTGAGCGGCTGAACCGCGCCGGCGTCGTGCTGCGACCGCAGCAGGTCTTCTCGCTTGCTGCGGGGGACAGCGTGGGGCGGCTGCACATCGCGCGCGCGCTGGTGGAGGTCGGACGGGTGAAGACCGTTGGCGCGGCGTTCAATCACTGGCTGGGCGTCGGCAAGCCCGGCTACGTCGCGCGGACGGGGCACTCCGCCGTGGCGACAATCGAGATGATCCACGCCGCCGGCGGGGTGGCGATCATGGCCCATCCCGGCCAGACCGGCCGCGACGACCAGATCGCCGCGCTGGCCGCCGCGGGGATGGACGGCATTGAGGCATTCTCGTCGGATCACACCGCCGCGCAGGTCGCCCGGTACATTGAGACAGCCGAAGCGCTTGGCTTGCTGGTCAGCGGCGGCTCGGACTGCCATGGCCACAACAAGGACCGCGTGCAGATTGGCACGGTCCGGCTCGACGAATCGCGCCTGGAAGCGCTGAGGCAGAGGGCCGCGACGCGCAGGTGAACCGCGTAGGCACGGGCTTCAGCCCGCCGTCCGTGTCCGTTGTCCGTGTGTTGTCCGTGTTCGTCCGTGCGAAGCCGTTTGGAGGAAACAATGGCCGGCTTCTTTGACAAACTCAAGCAGGGCCTCAGCAAGACCCGCGCCAAGTTCACGCAGAGCATCCGCAGCGTCCTGATGATGGGGCAGAAGCTTGACGAGGAGACGATTGAGGAATTGACCGACGTCCTCATCGCCGCCGACGTCGGCCCGCGCGCCGCTGAACGCATGGTGGGCGACGTCCAGCAGGCGTTCCGCGAAGGGCGTTTCACCGACGCCGACGGCGCCATCCAATTCCTCAAGCAGGACATCGAGCGCACCCTGCACGGATGGGACACCTCCATGAAGTGGAGCGTTTCCGGCCCGACCGTCTGGCTCGTCGCCGGGGTCAACGGCGTTGGCAAGACCACCTCCATCGCCAAGCTCGCGAAGTACTACAAGGACCGGCACAAGCAGGTGATGCTCGCCGCCGGCGACACCTACCGCGCCGCCGCCGTGGACCAGCTCCAGATCTGGGCCGACCGCGTCGGCGTGGATCTCATCAAGCACCAGCAGGGGGGCGACCCCGCCGCCGTGGCGTTCGACGCGGTGGACGCCGCCATCGCGCGGCACATGGACCTGCTGATCGTGGACACCGCCGGCCGCCTCCACACCAAGGACCACCTGATGCGCGAGCTCAGCAAGATCGAGAAGGTGATCACACGCCGCCTTCCCGACGCCCCGCACGAGGTGATCCTGGTGCTCGACGCCACCACCGGCCAGAACGCCGTGCAGCAGGCGAAACTCTTCCACGAGTCCATTCGCCTGACCGGCCTTTTCCTCTCCAAGCTCGATGGCACTGCGAAGGGTGGCATTGTCATCGGCATGCGCGATGTGATTGACCTGCCGGTGAAGTTCGTCGGCCTGGGGGAGACGGCGGACGACATCGAGCCGTTCGACGCCGACCAGTTCGTCGAGGCGCTATTTGCCGGTTAGTGGCGTCCGATCCGTCTGATAGGTCCGCCATGTCCGACCGCCGTTGCAAACCCCGCCTGCGGGCCGTATCATAGCCGCATTGCGACGGATGCTCCCGATTCCCTTGTGCGAGGCGCCCATGGCCGTCCCCCTGCTTGATTTGCGCGCGCAGTACGCCACAATGCGCGACGAGGCGCGCGCGGCGTTCGACCGCGTCGCCGACTCCCAGCAACTGATCCTCGGCCCCGAAGTGGAGGCGTTCGAGCGCGAGGCCGCCGCCTATTGCGGCTGCCCCCATGCTCTCGGCTGCACCTCCGGCACCGACGCCATCCTCATGGCGCTCATGGCCGCTGATGTGGGGCCCGGCGACGAGGTGATCCTCCCCTCCTTCACCTTCTTCGCCACCGCCGGCAGCGTCGCGCGCCTCTGCGCCAAGCCGGTCTTCTGCGACAGCGACCCGCTCTCCCTCAACCTCGACGTCTCCCTCCTGCGCAAGCTCGTCTCCTCGCGCACGAAGGCGATCATGCCCGTCCACCTGTACGGCCAATGCGCCGACATGGATCCGATCCTGCTCCTCGCGCGTGAGCGCAAGCTGGCGGTGATCGAGGACGCCGCGCAGGCCATCGGCGCCGAGTACAAGGGGCGGCGCGCCGGCTCAATGGGGGAGGCCGGCTGCCTCTCCTTCTACCCGACCAAGAACCTTGGCGGCTTCGGCGACGGCGGGATGGTGACCTGCCAGGATGACGCGCTGGCCGAGCGCCTGCGCATGATCCGCGTCCACGGCAGCCGCAAGCGCTACTATCACGAGATCATCGGCGGCAATTTCCGTATGGATGCCATTCAGGGGGCCATCCTGCGGATCAAGCTGCGGCGTCTGGACGACTGGACCGCCGCACGCCAGCGCAACGCCGCGCGCTACAACCGCCTCTTCCAGGAGGCGGGCGTCGCCATGACCGGCTCCGAAGCGGCCGAGTTCGCCGAACAATGCCGCAAGGGAACCTGCACGGTGGAGAAGAGCGGCAAGCTCCTGCTGCCGATGGAATACGCTGGCGGCGACCGCGCCGCGCTGCGGACCGGGGAAGCGCCTTTCGCGGGTCATCGGCATGTATATAATCAATACGTCGTGCGCACCGGCCGGCGCGAGGCCGTCATGGCCGCGCTCAAGGCCGCGCAGGTCGGGTTTGAGATATACTACCCCGTGCCGTTGCACGAACAGGCGTGCTTCAAAGACTCCGGCTGCCGGGTGGGCCAGTTGCCCGTGGCCGAGTGCGCCGCGCGTTGCTCCCTGGCGCTGCCAATCTACCCGGAACTGACCGAGGCGCAACAGGACGAAGTCGTGGACGCACTCCTGAAAGGTCTGAAGAACTGAGCATTGCGGATTCCGGATTGCGGAGTGCAGATTGAACGCCGGCCGGGCGTTGTCTGAAATCCGTAATCCGCATTCCGCAATCTGCAATTGGAGGTCGTCATGAGAACACTGATCACCGGCGGGGCGGGCTTCATCGGTTCGCACCTGTGCGAGCAGCTCATCGCATCGGGCGAGGAGGTCCTCGTCCTCGACGACCTGAGCACCGGCCGCTATGAGAACATCGCCCACCTGGAGAAGCAGAAGCTCCAATTCATCCTGGGCAGCGTCAACAACACCGACCTCGTCGCCGAGTGCATCCGCCAGTGCGACCAGGTGATGCACCTCGCCAGCGCCGTCGGCGTGCGCCTCATCATTGACCAGCCGGTCAAGACCATCGAGACCATCGTCGGCGGCACCGACGTCATCCTGCGCGCCTGTGCGCGCTATCGCCGCCCCGTCCTCCTCACCAGCACCTCCGAGGTGTACGGCAAGAGCGAAAAAGTTCCCTTCCGCGAGGAGGACGACCGCGTGATGGGCTCCACCACCCAGCGCCGCTGGAGCTACGCCTGCGCGAAGGCGCTGGATGAGTTCCTGGCGCTGGCGCACCACTACGAGTATCGCCTGCCGGTGGTGATCGTGCGGTTGTTCAACACCGTCGGGCCGCGCCAGACCGGGCAGTACGGGATGGTCGTGCCGCGCTTCGTGCGCCAGGGATTGCGCGGCGAGCCGATCACGGTCTACAGCGACGGCAAGCAGACGCGCTGCTTCGTCCACGTCCGCGACGTGGTCGAGGCGCTGCCGAAGCTGCTCGCGCTGACCGAGGCGCGCGGGCAGATTTACAACGTCGGCAGCACCGAGGAAGTGACCATCGCCGAGTTGGCGCAGCGCGTGCAGAAGGCGACCGGCGGGAAATCAAAGATCGTCAATATCCCGTATGAGGAGGCGTATCTCGAAGGGTTCGACGACATGCGCCGCCGTCTGCCCGACCTGACCAAGGTGCACAAGGCGATCGACTACGCGCCCAAACGCAACCTCGACGACATCCTGCGCGACGTCATCGCGGAATTTGAGCGCAGCGAGAAGAGGAACGGCTGAGGTATTGCGGAGTGCGGACTGCGGATTGCGGACTGGCGGCGACGGGACGTTGTCTGAAATCCGCAATCCGCATTCCGAAATCCGCAATGACATTCGCCGTTGGAGAATGACATGGCCATTCTAGTAACCGGCGGCGCGGGGTTCATCGGGTCGAGCCTGCTGGATCGGCTCGCGGCGGGCGGCGATGAGCTGGTCTGCTGGGACGACTTCAACGACTACTACGACCCGCGCGTCAAACGCGCGAACATCGCCCCGCTGATCGCGCGCGGGCGCATTACGCTGTACGAAGGGGACATCTGCGACTGGGAACTCGGCCGGCGCATCTTCGCCGCGCACAAGATCAAGACGGTTGTGCACCTCGCCGCGCGCGCCGGGGTCCGCCCCTCGTTGAAGGACCCTCTCCTGTACGAGCGCGTCAACTGCGGCGGCACCACCACCTTGCTGGAACTCTCGCGGCTGAACGGAGTCGAGAAGTTCGTCTTCGGCTCCTCCTCCTCGGTCTACGGCAACAACTCCAAGCTCCCCTTCTCCGAGTCCGACCCCGTGGACGCGCCGATCAGCCCCTACGCGGCGACCAAGCGCGCCTGCGAATTGCTTTGCCGCACCTACCACGAACTGTACAAGCTCAAGACCGTCTGCCTGCGCTTCTTCACCGTCTACGGCCCGCGCGGCCGCCCCGACCTTGCGATCTACCTCTTCACCCACAAGATGCTGCACGACCAGGAGATCACCCGCTACGGCGACGGCAGCGCCCGGCGCGATTTCACCTTCATCAGCGACATCCTCGACGGCGTCACTGCGGCGATGAAGCTGGAATGCGGGTTCGAGATCATCAACCTGGGGGAGTCGCGGACGATTGAACTGCGCGAGTTGATCTCGCTGGTCGCCAAGGCCACCGGCAAGACGCCCCGGATCAAGCAACTGCCTCCGCAGCCCGGCGACGTGAACGCCACCTACGCCGACATCAGCAAAGCCCGCCGCCTCCTGGCCTACAACCCCGGCTTCCCCATCGAGCGCGGCATCCCCATCTTCGTGGATTGGTACAAGAAGAACATCTTTGCCGGCGAGAAAGGGCAGCCATGAGACTCATTCGAAGCGCGCTGGGTGTGTTGCTTGCGGTAACGTTTGGAGCGTGGGCGGGGATCGGGTTTGGAGCGGACGCGCCAAAGGCGGACCAGACTGCACCTATGGTTACTCCGTCGGAGCACTGGTTCATCTTGAGCTCAACGGGGGAGGAGGTTTCTGGTGGCTATCTTCATATTGCCATCAAGGAGAGTGGCGATCCGGCAGCGCCGGTACGCGTAGCGTACGAATTCCGCATAGCCACCCCGAACGAAGGGGTGCTGATCGGGAAACAAGAAGGTCTTTGCCTGAACGACGAGTGGTTCAGTCCGGTGAAATCTGTGAGTTCATTCGGAACGGGGGAAGGGGCGGAGAGCGCTACGGCCACCTTTGCGCGCCCGGACCCGAAATCCACGGCGGGGAAACTGGTCGTCACTCGACCGAACAATGGCAACATCGAAAATGACCTGAAAGAACGGACGGTCATGTTCTTTACACCGCTCGAAATCGTTACGCACTTGTCGTTCGAGAATACCGCATCCGTTAAGTTCGCGGTAATTGAGGGGTTCGATACCTGGTGGATAGATGACGGTGAAATCTCATACGTCGGCAAGGAGAAGTTGAATATCAAGGGGAAAGAGTTGCAGTTGCACAAATTCATCCAGAAGATTGGGGAAAGAAACAAGCCCGATAGCTACTGGCTTAACGATAATCATGAAGTTGTTCGCGCGGAAATACAGAGTGGCGTACTTACTCCAGCGACCGAAGAGGAAGCGCGCAAGGCACTACTGGCACATCAGCCAGACAAGTGAGAAAGTCTGTTCTTTGCGTTCTCGGCGGCTCTGCGGTGAAAGACACTGCCGGATAAACAAAGAACCTTGCGAAGGTCAAACGAACCTTCGCAAGGTTTTTGTCTTTCGACCCGCTGAGCGATGCTCTTCTGTCCTCTGCGTTCTCCGCGTCTCTGCGGTGAAAAAAGCCCGCCGTTACTTCACATCGTCGAAGCTGTACTGCACCTTCTGGAACTTCTCGCGCATCTTCTTGACCTCGTCTCCGACGCGCTTGCCGTCCACCAGCACGGAGGCGATGAGGCCGGCGATGTGCTGCATCTCCGCCTCCTTCATGCCGACGCGCGTCATCTCCTGCACGCCGATGCGCACGCCCGCCGGGTTGTCGTGGTGCGACAGCGGCTCGAAGGGGAGCAGGTTCATGTTCAGGATGATCTCATTCTCGCGCAGCAGCGAACTGACCGCGCTGCCGCCGCCGAAGCGCGAGACGTCCACGGCCACCTGGTGGCTCTGGGTGAAACCGAATTCCTTGGCCTGCACGCCGAGCCCCTTCTTGTCCATCGCGGCGGCGAGCGTCTGCGCGTTCTTGACCACCTGCGCGGCGTACGCCTCGCCGAACGCGAGCATCTCGAAGGTGGTGATCAGCAGCGGGGGGAGCGTGTCCAGGTGGTGATTGCTGCTGGAGCCGGGGAAGGCCCCCTTGTCAATCCGGCGCCACTCCTCCGCCGGCAGGTTGCTCAGGATCACGCCGCGCTGCGGGCCGGGGAAAGTCTTGTGCGTGCTGGCGACCAGGATGTGCGCCCCCTCGGCCAGCGGGTTCTGGAACTGCTTCCCGGCGATCAGCCCCAGCACGTGCGCGCCGTCGTACACGATCCGCGCGCCCACCTTGTCGCACACTTCGCACAGCTCCTGGATCGGCTCCGGGAAGAGGAAGAGGCTCTTGCCGAGAATCAGCAACTTGGGTTTGACGGCGCGCACCAGGCGTTTGGTCTTGGCGACGTCAATGTGGTAGCCGTCCTTCGTGCGGGGGAAGGAGACGATGTTCCTCGTGAACTTGCCGACCGACCCGGCGCGCTGGTGGCTGATGTGGCCGCCGCCGGGAGTGCTGTTGGCCATGACGATGTCGCCGGGGTGAATGTAGCGGCTGAACACCGCCTCGTTGGCGTTGGTGCCGCTGATGGGGCGCACCTCGGTGTGCAGGCAGCCGAAGAGCTTCTTGAGATAGCGCTTCAGGTCCGCCTCGATCGTGTCAATCTTGTCGGTCCCCTGGTAATAGCGCTCGCCGGGGTGCCCTTCGGCGTAGCGGTGGGCGAAGTCGGAGCCGAGCGCCGCCCGCGCCCGCCGGCTCATCACCTGCTCGCTGGCGATCAGGTTCAGGCAGTGGCCGCGCCACTCGTTCTGCTCGTTGACGATTTCCTCGACGCGCGCGATCTGTGATGCAAACATCGTGTCCTCCTCCAGTTATGGGGCGGCTGTGCATAGCTGTCATTCTGAGCGCAGCGAAGAATCTGCTCGCCGAACGACCGTCTTGTCGCTGACAGACCCTTCGCGGAGCCTGCACTGAGCGAAGCGAAGGTGCTCAGGGTGACACTGAGCCGGGTCTTCACTCGCCGGACCCGCCGGACGTTTCCTTGAACAATTCCATCAGCATGGCGGCCTCCGAGGGCCGCAAGCCTTTGCGCCGCGCCACGGCGACCGTATAGCGTCCCAGTTCCGCGTACAGGCGCAGGAATTGGGGGGGCTGATCGCGCAGCGCCTCCAAGTGTCGCTGAACCGTCTCCACGTCGCCGCGCGCCACCGGGCCGGTCAGCGCCTCCGGCGTCCCGAGCGCTTTCACATTCTCCAGCGTCCCGCGCAGCAGCGGCTGCGCCGCGCGTGCAGCGTCCGCGCGCGCGAGCCCGGCGCGCTCCATCATCTCCACACCCATGTCTGCCAGCGCGACCAGGTAGTTCGACAGCACGCAGGAAGCGGCATGATACAACGCCCGGTTGCCCGGCGCAATCGGAAGGAAGCGTCCGCCGGCCGCCCGGACGATGCGCCGCGCCGCAGGGGCCGCCTCGGTGTCTCCTTCGAAGGTGAAAAACGTCCCGCGCAGCCGGCGCAGCGCCTGCTCCGCGGAGGCGAAACTCTGCAGCGGATGCAGCGCGCCGATCGCCGCCCCCGCCTTGCGCGCCGGTTCCAGCAACTCCGGGCCGAACGCCCCGGAGCAATGGAACACAAACTGCCCGCTACGGAAGCCGCCGGCTGCCGCGATCCGTTCGGCGGTCAGGCCGATGCTCCGGTCCGCGGTGGTGATCAGCACGATCTCCGCCTTGCGCGCGGCGGTGGCGGGCGAGCCGGACGCGCCTCCGGCGCCGATGAAGCGCGCCCCCGCGCGCCCCTGCGCCGTTGTGCGCCCGGCCACGGCGACGACGCGGAAGCCGCGACCGTGCATCCGCCGGCCCAGCGCGCAACCGACCTTGCCCGGACCGATAATGGCGACCGTCATGAGACGTTGCATGGGAGGAAATTCACCACGGAGACACACGCTTGCCCGCCGGACGTGTGGCGGGGAGGCACGGAGAACGACGAGAACTGAAAACTGAGAACTAAGAACTGAAAAACCGAAAGACTGCTGTACGCCGCATCTGCCATATCTGCGTCTATCGGCGGTCTGTAATCTTGCCTTTGCTCTGACTTGTCGTTCGCTGCGTCTCCGAGGTGAAGGCCGTTGCCGTTACCCCAACTCGCCGTTCTCCGTGCCTCCACGGTGCGCAACGCGCACCCGGTGTCTCCGTGGTGCGCTCAGACCCCGTGGCGCTACCGCGACCGCTTCTTCCTCATCATCGCCTCATACGCAGTGGCAGAGAGCAGGCTGTCCAGGATGATGGGGCCGTCCGGCTTCAGGCGGATCAGCCACCCGTCCTCCAGCGGCTTCTTCGACATCAGGTCCGGGTTCTGGGCCAGCCGGAGATTCACATCCAGCACCACACCGTCCATCGGGGAGGCCAGGTCCTTCACCCCCTCGGTCCCCTCGATCTCGCCGAAGGGGATTTCCTTGAGGACGTCCTCGCCTACGGAGGGGAGGTCAATATAGACCACATCGCCGATCGCCGTCAGCGCGTTCGGCGTCACGCCGATCAGGATGGAACCTTCTTCAATCTTGCACCACTCATGCGTGCTGGTATACCGGATTTCCGTCGCGTCCATGCGCGCCTGCCTCCGCAGCCGTGAAGAACCAGGAATTTCGATTCATGGGATAGTAGCAGCGCGGCGGAGTGCAAGTCAAGCAGCGGGAAAGGAGGCGCGCGGGTTTCGGTCTGCCGTCGTTGTAGGGGCGCAGCATGCTGCGCCCTTCCCTTTTTGTGCACGGGCTGAAGCCCGCGCCGGCGCAGTTTCCTGCGCGGCGGGGAAAATAATTTTTGTCCAAAAGGCCATTGACACTTTACAAACGGAAACATTCGCGCTATATTGACTCCTGTAACGAGTTTGGACTGCCTTGAGGAGGCAGGTTCCTGATCGTCGGTCGGTTTGGTTGAGCTGACGGGCTTTGGGTGGGAGCAACCGGAAGGTGATGCAGGGTGCTCTACCTGGGTCTCCCAGGTGTGTGTGGTTTGGGTTCTTGACGGACTTGGGAATGCCGGGCTTCGCGCATCGGGAAGCGTGGCTTACTGAACTGAAAGGTGCCGACGTTGAGGAGTAGGACGGCTGCGGCGCAAGGACGCCGCACGAGGCGGCCCGCAAGGGAGCAGAACGCAGAGCAGAAGTGCTGCTGCGCCGGGACGCACATCCTCTTGGAGTTCTGGGGCGCTCGACATCTCGACGACCTCCAGCGCACGGAGAAGGCGCTCACCGACGCGGTCAACGCCTGCGGCGCCCACCTGCTGAAGGTCATGCTCCACAAGTTCTCCCCAAGCGGCATCGCCGGCGTCGCCGTGCTCAGCGAGTCGCACATCTCCATCCACACCTGGCCCGAGTACGGCTATGCCGCGCTCGACATCTTCACTGGCAGCAAGGTCGACCCCCACGCCGCAGTTCCGGCGCTGCGCAAGGCGTTCGCGCCGAAGCGGATTCAGTTGTCGGAGCACAAGCGGGGGGTGATGGTCTGACGCAGCGCACGAGAGGTCGCACCCGGACGGGCGGCGTTCGCAGCCTTTCCGACCGCGGGCGTTTGCGTGGCGCCTGTCACCACGCAGATGGATGGCTTTTTGAGCAAGGTCATGGGTTAGGCGTGAGCCGGGACACTCCGGGTCCTGGGGAATCGTCTTGAGGACCGCCACCGCGGTCTGGGTCTCAAGATGAAATACTACAACGCGGAGATCACCGTGCTTGTTTCGCACTCCCACACTACGCAAAGGAGCTGGTGAAATGAGCGCTACGCACAAGGATTTCGGGGCCGAGTTGATTTTGGATCTCCACGAATGCGATGCCGCGTGCATTCGGAGCCGACGGAAGATCGACACGTTCGTGCGGAGGCTCTGCCGGCGCATCAAGATGAAGCGCTACGGAGAGCCGCTGATCGAGCATTTCGGCCACAAGAACCCGATCACCTCGGGGTACAGCCTGGTGCAGTTGATCGAAACGAGCTGCATTAGCGCGCACTTCAGCGAGGGGAAGAACAGCGTCTACCTGAACGTCTTCTCCTGCAAGGCGTTCGACCCGAAGGACGCGGCGAAGTTCTGCAAGGAATACTTCGGCGCCAAGACGGTCAAGAGCCGGTTCCTCCTGCGCAAGTAGCTGGGGGACAGGCGGTTAAGCACAAGCAGGCCGGGGAGGACATTCCCCGGCCTGCTCTGTTTAAGCGCCAATTCTCGGATCCGTCCGATCTGTCCTATCCGTCGGATAGTCCCATCAAGCCTTTCTCCGCTTCCCCGCCGCCTTCGGTGCCACCGCGATCATCGGGTTGGCCGCGGAGATGGTCACCGTCGCCGTGGCCGCGGCGATCTCCTTCTTGACGTCCGACACCCGCCCGTCGAACGACAGCGGGCTGTGCGGCTTGATCTCCTTGATCTCCGTTGGCAGCCCGATCTTGTCCAGCAACTCAATGAACGGCTCCGGGTCGAGTTCCTCAACGTTCACCATCGTCCGAGGGTTCCAGATCCCCTGTGCCACGAGCATCGCCGCCGCGACGGGCGGCACGCCGGCGGTGTAGCTGATCCCCTGCGACTCCACCTCCTCGTAGCACTTCTTGTGGTCCGACACCTGGTAGATGAAGACCTCGCGCTTCTTGCGCCCCTTCCAGCCGCGGACGAAACTCCCGATGCAGGTCTTCCCCGTGTACCCCGGCGCGAGCGTCTTCGGGTCCGGCAGCAGTGCCTTGACGACCTTCAGCGGCACCACCTCCTGCCCCGTGGTGAGCCTCACCGGCAGGTGCGAGAGCAGCCCCAGGGTCCGCAGCACCGTGAACACATTAATGTAGTGGTCGCCGAACCCCATCCAGAAGCGGATGTCCCTGGCGTCAATGTTCTTGGACAGCGAATGGATTTCGTCATGCCCGGTCAGGTAGATCGGCTGGTTACCGACGACCGGGAAATCGTAGACGCGCTTGACGGAGTGCGTCGGGTACATCTTCCATTGCCGGTCAATCCAGGCCCAGACCCGGATGAACTCGCGGAAATTGATTTCCGGGTCGAAGTTCGTCGCGAAGTACTTGCCGTGGCTCCCGACGTTGACGTCCATGATGTCAATCGTCTCGATCCGGTCGAAATAGCGCTTCGCCGCGAGCGCGCAGTACGCGTTCACCACGCCGGGGTCGAAGCCGACCCCCAGGATGACGTTCAGCCCCTTCTCCTTGCAGCGGTCCTTGCGCTTCCACTCGTAGTTCGCGTACCAGGGGGGGCTTTCGCACACCTTGTCAGGGTCCTCGTGGATCGCCGTGTCCAGGTAGGCCGCGCCGGTTTGGAGGCACGCTTCGAGGATGGTCATGTTGACGAAGGCCGGGCCGAGGTTGATGATGATGCTCGCCTGCGTGTCGCGGATGAGCTTGGCCGTCGCGGCGACGTCCAGCGCGTTGATCTGGCGGGAGTAGAGCCTCTTTGTCGTGTCCTTGACGTGCTTCTTGCGTTTGACGCTCTCGACGATCTCGTCGCACTTGGAGAGCGTGCGCGAGGCGATGCACACGTCGCCGAGCACATCGTTGTTCATTGCCGCCTTGTGCGCCGCCACGTGCGCGACGCCGCCGGCCCCAATGATCAGCACATTCTTCTTCACGATGGACCCACCCTCCTTAGGACAGACTGCGAACATAGTCGGTGTAATCGAACCGCCGCGCCACGTCAATCTTTCCATTCAACCGCCGGACGGCGATCGCCGGCATCGGCAGGCCGTTGAACCAGTTCTTCTTCACCATCGTGTAGCCGGCCGCGTCGGCCAGTCTGACTATGCTGCCGACCTTCAGCTTCGTCGGGAAGCGGTACGTCCCGAAAACGTCCCCCGCGAGGCAGGACCGCCCGGCGACGATATACTCATATCGGCCCCTTCCGGTCCCTTCGACGTTCGCGCTCAACCGGTAGACGAGCAGGTCCAGCATGTGCGCCTCCGTGGAGGCGTCCACGATGGCGATCTCCTTCTCGTTGCGAACGACGTCCAGGACCGTGGTCACCAGTTCGGCGCAGCGGGTGATGGCGGCCTCGCCCGGCTCCAGGTACACCTGCACGCCGAAGCGCTCGGCGAACTCCCTCAGCTTCGCGCAGAAGCGGTCGAGCGGGTACCCTTCCTTCGTGAAATAAATCCCGCCGCCGAGGCTCACCCAGTCCAGCCCCTTGAGCAGCGCGCCGTAGTTGCGGCCGATGGCGTCGAGCGTCGCGGCGAAGCTCTCGAAATCGTCGTTCTCGCAATTGTAGTGGAACATCATTCCGTTGATGCGCGGCGCGATACTGCGCAGCGCGCGCCGGTCCCGCACCCCCAACCGCGAGTAGCGCCGCGCCGGGTCCGCCAGGTCGAAATGGCTGCAACTGAACCCCGGATTCACACGCAGCCCGACGTTCAACCCCCGGACTTCCTTCTCGAATCGCGTGAGTTGCGAAATCGAGTTGAAGATGATCTTGTCGGCGAACGCGCGGACCTGCCGCGCCTCCTCGCGCGTCCAGGCGACGCTGTAGGCGTGCACCTCTTTGCCGAACTTCTCGCGCCCCAGGCGCGCCTCCATCAGCGAACTGCTCGTTGTCCCGTCCATGTACTTCTTCATCAGTCCGAACACCGACCAGGCGGCGAAGCACTTCAGCGCCAGCACGGACTTCGCCCCCGACCGGCGGCGGACGGTCTCGATGATCCTGAGGTTTCTGAGGAGCCTGCGCTCGTCAATCAGGTAATAAGGTGTCGCCAAACCCATCTTCCATCCCGCCGGAACAGGAGCGCGCGAACAAGTCATAAGGAGTCATTTTACCCGTTCCCGGCGATTGTGCAACTTGAACCGCAACCGCGCGGCCGCTCTTGCCGCCTCCGTTCTTCCTGCTTTTGCCGTATCAGTGCCCATCCGTGTGCATCAGTGGTTTCACTTCTTGGCCGTTGTCGTCGTCTCCTCCGCGTTGACACTCCCCGCTTGCAGCGGTATCATCCAATCGAAGCGCCGCCGGCGTTTCGCACGCGTTTCCTTATCAGTGAGCGGGGTGTCATGGGCGAAACGAATCCGTCCGAGACGATTGGCCAGTACCGCATCGAAGCGTGCATCGCCGAGGGGAACCTCGCGCGCCTCTGCAGGGCCGTGGACCGTACCAGCGGCCAGCGCGTGATGATGCGCCTCGTGGACCAACTCGTCTGCCGCAATGAACTGGTGCGCGCTTCGTTGGAAGCGCTGCGCGACCCGCAGCATCCCCGCCGCGCCCGCGACCCCCACTTCCTCCAGATCCTCGATGCGGGCATCCATGGCGACGCCTATTACGTCGTCAAGGAATACTTCGAGTCTCTCCCGTTGGACCAGTTCCTGGCGCGGGAGAACCCCGCGCTCCAGGAGAAGCTGCGCCTGGCCCGCCTCATCCTGGAATGCCTTCGCGCCGTCCACGGCCATCGCATCGTGCATGGCGACGTCAAGCCGCAGAACCTCCTGGTCGGCCGCGACCGCAACGGCAAGACACAAGTAAAAATCGCTCTCTCCGACCTGGCCACCTCCCCCGCGCACGGCATGATCTCGATCTGCGGCGAACTCCTTGCCACGCCCAAGTACCTCTCCCCGGAGCAGGCCAAGGGCAAACCGGCGACCGACGGCAGCGACCTGTTCGCGCTGGGGGTGGTCTTCTACGAGATGTTCACCGGCTGTGAGCCCTTCCCTGCCGACACCCCCCTGGCCTATCTGCGCACGAACACCGACGCGCCGCTGCTCCCGGCCGACAAGGTCAACCCGCAGCTTCCGGCCGACCTCGCGCGGCTGCTGGCGCGCCTGCTCGCGCATGATCTCGACGACCGTTACCGCCACACGCAGTCCGTCCTGGACGACCTGGACCGGGTCGAGTCCGCCCTGAACGGCGTCACGCCGCTGCCGGTCCCGGTCGGATCCGATTCCGCCTTTGCCCCGCGCGCGGCGGCGCATGGCCGCCCGGAGACCTACTGGAAGCCGATCGCCATTGGCGCCCTCGCGGCCTTCTGCATCCTGCTCCTCGCGGGGATCGTTCTCTTGGGGATGCTCCTGCTCCAACGGCCGCGCGCGCCGGAGGAAAACCTGCGATCATGGAACCCGCTGGCGCGCGTCTCCAGACAATTGCCCCCGCCGCTCAGCCTCCCCGCGAGCACCGTTGCGACCCTGCCCGCCACGCAGCCCAGCGAGACGGAACAGCTCCAGAAGTCCGCCATGGGGCTGCATGATCGCGTCGAGGCGCTCGTCAAGGCGGGCCAATACGACGACGCGCTTGCCGCGCTCAACCAGTTCACTGCCGACCCGAGGAACGCGCCGCTCGTCCCCTCGTTAAACGAAGTGGTGGCCTCCGTCATGCTCCTCAAGGGGATGGCGACGGCCACCAAGAACCCCTCAGACGCCCTCCCGCTGTTCCAGAAGATCATCAAGGAGTACCCCGCAACGGCGGCGGCCGCGAAAGCCGCCGCGTTGGCGGCCAATGCGCTCGTCGTCATGGCCGCCGCCCTCGACCAGCCCGGCGATGCGGCCAAGGAGGTCGCGCTGCTCGAACAGGCGCGCAAGGAGTACCCTGGCACCGAAGCCGCCGCGCGCGCCGCCGTGCTGCTGCCCCCCGCGCAGTGGAAGCTGGCGCAGTCGCTCGCGGCCACAGAGCCGGACCGCGCCCTGGAGATGATGAAGCCGCTGCTCAACGCCAAACTCCCCGATGCCGACATGGCGAACCTCAAGCGCACGCTCGGCCAGTTGCTCCTCAAGCGCGTCGATCGCGAACTGGCGGCGAAGCAATACGCCGACGCCGCGCGCGATCTGCGCGGCGTGCGCGACCTGGCGGGGGCCGATCCTTCCCTGCGCGGAAAGCTCATGGCCAAGGAGCCCGAGGCCCTTGCCGGCCTCGCGCTGCAGTGCAAGGAGCAGGGCAAGCCGAGCGACGCGGTCGCCGCCTGGAAGGAGCTCCAGACCCGATACCCCGGCGCTTACGCCCTGAAGGAACATGCCGCCGAGATGGCCCCGCTGGTGGAGGCCGCCGCGCCCGTTCAAGCGACCCCCGAAGCCCTTGCTGCCGCCGATCCCGCCATGCTGCTGAGCATGGCCAGGAAGTCCATCGAGGCCGGAGACTCCGCCGCGGCGCTCCCGAACCTGGAGCGTCTGCTGCGCGACTTCCCGACCGCGCCGGAATCGGCCGAAGCCGCCGAGTTGCTCGCCGGCCAGCGGCTGACCGAAGCGCTGGAGATGCTGAATTCCGGCAGAAAGGAAGAGGCCATCGCGTTGATGGAGCGGATCGTCCGGGAGCAGAAGAAGAGCCGTGCCGCCGCTCAGGCCACAGCGTTGCTCGACCGTATGGCCGCCGCGCCCAAGGGGATGGCGTATATTCCGGCGGGGCCGTTCACCATGGGCCTGAGCCCGGAACGCCTCGCGGAGGTCGTCAAGCGTTTCGGCATTCCCAGCTTCATGGTGAAGACCTGGTTCAACATGCAGATGCCCGCCCGGCGCCTGGACCTGAAAGGGTTCTACATGGACCAGTGCGAAGTGACGAATGCCGAGTACAAGGCGTATGTGGATGCCTCCGGTGCGCCGCCGCCGGCCAACGCGGCCTGGGAGGGCAAGGAGGTCGCCCCCGGCTTCCCGCAGATGCCGGTCGTCGGCGTCACCCTGGAGGAAGCCGCCTCCTATGCGGCGTGGGCCGGCAAGCGCCTGCCCACCGAGGAGGAATGGGAGAAGGCCGCGCGCGGCGTGGATGGCCGCCTCTTCCCCTGGGGGGATGAGTTTGACCCGAAGAACTGCGTCACCGGCATCTCCGGCGCCAAAGGCCCAGAGCCGGCCGGTCTCTGTACGGGAGGGGCCAGCCCTTACGGCCTCCTGGACATGATTGGCAATGCCGCCGAGTGGACCCGCAGCAGCTTCGTGCCGTACCCGGGGGCCGAAGGAACGGCCGCCGCGGCGGACGATACGATGAAGGTCGTGCGCGGCGCCGCTTGGGACGAACTGAGCAAGGAGTTCTGCCTCGTCACCATGCGCAAGGGGGTGGACCCCGCGGCGCGGTCCGACAAGATCGGATTTCGATGCGTCAAGGACGCGCAGTGATAAGGTTCGCCACGGAGAAGTAACGGCGATTCCTGAATCTTGAATCCCTAATCCTGAATCTCGTTTCCGTTCAATAGAAAGGACGCACACATGCCGCCAGCCAGGAAAAGGATCCCTCGCCGCCGTAAACTGCGCAGCCAGTTCCTCTCTCGCGGGGTCGAGACGATGCCCCATCGCGCCTTGTTGCACGCCACCGGACTGACTCGGTCGCAGTTGCAGACGCCGCTCATCGGCGTCGCCAGCAGCTTCACCGACCTGATCCCCGGCCACGTGGAGATGCGTTCGTTGGAGCGCTTCATCGAGCGCGGTGTCGCCGCCGGCGGCGGGTCCCCCTTCATCTTCGGCATCCCCGGCATCTGCGACGGCATCGCCATGGGGCACCCCGGCATGCGCTTCAGCCTCCCCAGCCGCGAGTTGATCGCCGACATGGTGGAGTCCATCCTCCAGGCGCATTGCCTCGACGGCGTCATCCTCCTGACCAACTGCGACAAGATCACCCCGGGCATGCTCATGGCTGCCGCGCGCGTGAACATCCCCGCCGTCGTCGTCACCGCCGGCCCCATGCTCACCGGCCGCATGGGCTGCCCCGGCCCCTTCGAGGGGAAGAAGCTCGACCTCGTCAAGGACACCTTCGAGGCCTGGATTCAGTACGAGCGCGGCGAGATCAGCCGCGAAGAGATGGTGGACCTGGAAATCAACGCCTGCCCCGGCGCCGGCAGTTGCCAGGGGCTCTACACCGCCAACACCATGTCCTGCCTCACCGAGACGCTGGGGATGTCGCTGGTCGGCTGCGGCACCGCGCTGGCCGTCTCCGGCAAGAAGAAGCGCATCGCGTACGACAGCGGCCGCCGCGTGGTGGAACTCGTCCGCGAGAACGTTCGCCCGCGCCGGATCCTCACCCGAAACGCCTTCGAGAACGCCATCCGGATGGACATGGCGCTCGGCGGCTCCTCCAACAGCGTCCTGCACCTGACCGCCATCGCCCGCGAGGCGGGGATCACACTGGACCTGGGCCTGTTCGATCGGCTCAGCCGCAGCACCCCGCAGATCATCAGCCTGCGTCCCGGCGGGGACAACTTCATGGAGGACTTCGAGTATGCCGGCGGCATCCCCGCCGCGCTGAGCGTCCTCGCCCCCAAGCTCAAGGAGAGCCCGACGGTTTCCGGGCCGGGCATCCTGACGATCGCGCGCGCGCATCAGCCGATCCAGATCGAATACCTGGCCGAGACCGATCCGAAGAGCCGCCAGGTCGTCCTGCGCAAGCGCACGGTCATCCGCACCCTCCGGGACCCGGTGCGGCCGGAAGGGGGGATTGCCATCCTCAAAGGCAACCTCGCCCCCGGCGGCGCGGTCATCAAGGCCAGCGGCGTGGACCCCTCCATGCACCGTTTCACCGGCAGGGCGCTTTGCTTCAACTCCGAAGCCGGCGTCATGGCGGCCATCCGCAAACTGCCGAAGTTGCTTCCCAAAGAGGGGAACATCGTCCTGGTCACCCGTTACGTCGGCCCGCGCGGCGGCCCAGGGATGCCGGAGATGCTTTCCCCGACCTCGGCGCTGGCCGGCTATCCGCTGGAAATGAAGGGCCGCGTCGCGCTCATCACCGACGGGCGCTTCAGCGGCGGCACGCGCGGCCCCTGCGTCGGTCACATCGCCCCCGAGGCGCAGGTCGGCGGCCCCATCGGCTTGCTGCGCGACGGCGACCTGATCACCATTGACATCCCGAACCGGCGGCTGGCGGTGAAGCTATCGGCGGCCCAGTTGAGGCGGCGCGCCAAGGGCTGGAAACCGGCCCCGCAGAAGCTCACCGGTTGGCTCGCCCGCTACGTCAAGAGCGTCGGCGACGCATCGCATGGCGCGGCGCTGATCGGATAGCCGGTCGTTGTGACGATGCGTGCGTCCGTTGACTGCGTCATCCTGAGTCCCGCTGCAGGCGGGACGAAGGATCTCCGACGTGCAGCATCAACCCGCGCGCTGGACGCGGACGACGGCAGGGCGTCCATGCGCTGAAAACTGGTTCTGCATCTGTGGTGCAGGTTATCCAGCCTGCGCCACGTCATTTCTTTCGCGCCTGTGCGCTATGGAGGAATTCGGATGAGCAAGAGTCGCGTCGGCATCATCGGCCTTGGCGTGATCGGCCAGGTGCACCTGAAGGCGCTGTTGGGGCTGAAGGAGGAGTTCGAGATCGTCGGAGTGACCGACGCGGTCGAGCCGGCGCGCACGGCCTGCGCGGCTCAGCATCAACTGAAAGCGTTCGCCGGCCCTGCCGACCTGGTCCGGGACGGCAAGCCGGATTATGTCGTCATCTGCACCCCGCACTACAGCCATACGGAGATCGCCTCCGAAGCGATGCGCCTGGGCGCGCACGTTCTTATTGAGAAGCCCATGGCCATCCGGGCGTCGAAGGCCAGGGAATGCCTGGAAGTGGCGCGCGCGACCGGCAAGCGCGTCGGCGTCGGCTTCATGGCGCGCCTCGAGCCGCTGCATGGCCGGATGAAGGCGTTGATGCAGGAGGGATTTGTCGGCGACGTGATTCGCATGACGATGATGCGCACCGCCTGGTTCCGGAGCATGGCCTACTACCGTTCCGGCAGTTGGCGCGGCACGTGGTCGGGCGAGGGGGGCGGCATTCTCGCCAACCAGGCCCCGCACGACCTGGATTTCATCCTCTGGCTGATGGGCATGCCGAGCGAAGTGCTGGCGGAGATTGACACCGCGTGGCACGAGATTGAGGTCGAGGACGTCGCCAGTGCGCTGCTCAAGTGGCCCAATGGCGCGGTGGGCACGCTGCAGGTCAACACCGCCGAAGCGCCCGGGCGCGCCTTTCTGGAGATCGTCGGCACGCGCGGCACGCTCCTGCTGGACGAAACGGGGCTCAAAGCCACGCGCCTTTCCGTGGACTCGCGCCGGTTTAGCGAGACGACCAAGGAGAAGATGACGCCCCCGCCGGTGGCGGAGGCGACGCTCCAATATCTTCCCTACCACAAAGATGAAGCGGCGTTCCAACTCGTGCACCAGAACTTCGCCGCCGCCTTGCGCAGCGGCGTCCCGCTGGTCTGCCCTGGCGAGGAGGGCCTTGCGGAGGTGGAGCTGGCCGACGCGCTGCTGGTCTCGGGCATCCGGCGGCAGTGGACGCGCCTGCCGGTCGAGCCGCGCCTCTTCAATGACATCCTCGCCCGGCTGACGGCGACGAAGAGCGTCGCCCGGACGCGCGAGGAACTTGCAAAGAGATGACGAGGCAGGAGGAAGATGGACCCTATGCCCCCGGAGTCACAGAATGGATCACGGCGTGGAATCATTCCTTGATCGGCTACACCACAGGATACCGCCTTGGGCGACGATTCTCCTTCTAGCCCCACTCTTGCTTATTGTCGCGGTTTGTGCCCAAGACCCCGTGATGTCCATTGTGGACGGTAGTCTTCCGCGCTTTGTGCTCAGTGGACGCCTTTTCACAGAGCGCTTCGACATCGTTCACGCAGGCTGGGCTATGGATCAGCCCACGGTCGGCAAGTGGCTGATCTGGTTCACAGTCCTCACCTCGGTGGCAATCCCATATGTCGGGATCGTGCGTTGGATGAGCAACAGGAGCACTCCCTTCGGATATTGGCTCTTCACAGGCGCATCAGTTGTGCTTTCGATTCTGTTGCTCAGCATTTTAAGCTGGCCCGTCAGTTGGCTGGTTCAGTATATCTGCTCTATGGGCCTCACTCCAAGACGGATTGCCGGGCTGGCCTATGGAATCGCGGGCGCCATCATGGTACTGACATTGTTGTGCTGGACCGTACGGCGACCAGGGGGTTTCGGTGCAATCGATAATCCGGATAGTCCGGGGACAAGCTCTTAACGCTCCTATCGTTCCTCTTGCCTGCCGCTCCCTGCGCCGTTTTTCGCGCCTTTCGCAAGAGTGCGCGGCTCGGTGCGCAGTGCACACCTGGTACCGCGCACAATGCGTTCCGTAGTCAAAGTCGGTGCGATTACTGTCAGCGCGCTCCACCATCCGGCACTGGGATTCTTCGGTCGTCGTCCCCCTGAATGGTCGTTCTTTGTGACCTTCGTGTTCTTCGTGGTGCAATTCGTTGTCGTTGTCGCCGCCGTTCGTTCCACTTGCCACTTCCGCCGCGACCCGCCATAATAGAAAACCCTCAACCTGAAGGAGACGACATGGCGCAGGATGTCCCCGAAGTCCCGGCCGGCGACGATCTATTGGCGCTGGCGCGCGAGCGCCAGTTCGAGCCGCTCGAAGCGGCCTGGATGGCCCGGCTGGAGAAAGGGCCGCGCGAGTTTCTCGACCTCTTCAGCGTGGCCGACTACCTTGTGCGCAAGAAGTTCCCCGACCACGCCGCGCTGCTGCTCTGGTCGCTGGTCGCCGACGTGACGGAGAAGGAGGAGGCCCCGCGCGCGCTGGAGATCGCCATCCGCGCCGCCGAGATCGCCCCCGAGGCGCAGACGCTTCGCGAGGAAATCATCAACCTCTATCGCAAGGTGCATCCGGCCATCTCGGAGTTGCCGGAGATCATGGAAGCCGGCGACGTCCGTCGCAATCCGGACATCAAGGCGGCGGTGCGGATGATCGAGCAGTGCCTGCGGTACCGCACCGGCTCCTGCGTCATCCACACCCGGTCGCGCCGGGTGGGGCGGGTGGAGGGATTCGAGGCCGGCCAGTTCCTCATTGCCTCCGAGGGGAACGTGCAGCGTCTCGCGCCGCGCGAGGCGGTGTCGCAATGGGAGCCGCTGGACCCCGCCGACTTCCGCGCCATGGTCGCCTTCCAGCCGGACGCGCTGCGCCGCATGGCCGAAGAGGACCCCGCCGCGCTGGTGCAGAAGGCGCTGCGCGTCAGCGGCGGCCGCGCCGATTTCAAACAGATCAAGTTCCTCCTCATCCCCGCCGTCATCCCCGCGGACAAGTGGAGCGCCTGGTGGAACTCCGTGAAGGTGGCGCTCAAGCGTTGCCCTCTGCTCGAAATCGGCTCTGGTACCCAGCCGACGCTGGTGCTGCGCTCCGTCGAGGCGAGCTATGCCGACAAGGTGCTCTCCGGCTTCCGTCAGGCCGAGACGACGTATGCCCGCGTGCAACAGGCGCTCACGTACCTGGCCGAACTGGAGGCGGGGCACGAGGCGGACCCGAAGCTGGCTGCGGCGCTGGGCGAGGAGTTGCTGCGCATCGGCCGCGCCGCCTCCGATCCGGGCGAGGCGCTGGCCTGCCTCTCCGCGCTGGCGGAACTGCGCGCGCGTTTCCCCGAACTGCCCGACCCGACCGCTGACCTGCTTCAGCGTCTGGCCGACTGCAAGGACCCTGCCGCGCTGATGAAAGGGATTGACGGAGAAGAGATTTCCCGAATGGTCCTCGGCGTCGCCCAGAAACTCCTGGGGGAGCGCTGGCCGCAGTTCTTCGCCGACGCATTCGTCGGGAGCTCGCTGCGGCTGTGCGACTGGATCGCGCGCGAACTGGCCAAGGTGAACCGCTCCGACTTGCTCGCGCCCGCCGCAGAGAGGGTGTTGACGGCCCCGGAGGCGTCGCCGGAAACCTCCGGATGGGTGTGGCGATGGGCGCTCTCCGGTGAAGGGCCCGGCCAGGGGCGGCTGGAACGCCTCGCCGTCAGCGTCACCATGCTCGACTTGATGAACCGCCTCGCGCACGCGCCGCGCGGCGCCACGCGCGCCGACCAGCGCAAGTCCCTCGGCAAGTTGCTTGCGCTGGCCTCCGCGGGCGATTTCCGCCTCCTGCGCGACCTGATCGGTTCGGCCGACCTCGACGCCGCCCGCCGGCTGCACACTGCTATCGTCGTCAATGAAGGTCTTGGCGACGAGGGACGGCACGAACTGCTCGGCGCGCTGCGCGAACGCTACCCGGAGGAGTTCATCGAGCGCAAGAACCTCTGGGAGGACGCGCACCTGTACACCAGCGCCGCCGGCCTCGCGCGCCGCACGGCGGAGATGGAAAAGCTGGCGAACGTGGATATGCCCGCCAACGCCGCCGCCATCGGCAAGGCCGCCGCGCACGGCGACTTGCGCGAGAACTGGGAGTACAAGGCGGCGCTGGAGGAGCGCGACCGGTTGGTCGAGCGCGCCACCCGCATGCGCGACGAACTTTCCCGCGCCCGCGTACTGCACGCCGACCAGCTCAGCGGCGACGAGGTGAATGTCGGCACCGCTGCGCGACTGCGCAACCGCGGCACGGGCGCCGAGCGCACCGTCCGATTCGTCGGCCCCTGGGACACCGACATCGCCAACGGCGTTTACTCCTACCTGGCCCCGCTCAGCCTGCGCTTCATGGGGAAAAAGGTCGGCGACCGCGTCGCCGCCGCCTTCGGCGAGGAGGAGGGGGAGTTCGAGATCGTCGCGATTGAGAAGATTGCGTGAAAGAAGAAGAGAAGATCATCCCACGTCATGGCGGCTACCGGAAGCTCAAGAGCTTTCGGGTGGCCGAACTGGTCTACGATGTCACCGCGCGCTTCTGCGACAAGTACATTGACCGGCGGAGCCGCACCCACGACCAGATGACCCAGGCGGCGCGCTCCGGAGTGCAGAATATCGCCGAAGGGAGTCAGGCGTCAGGAACGTCCAGGAAGATGGAACTGAAACTGACCAATGTTGCGCGGGCCAGTCTGGAGGAATTGAAGCGCGACTACGAGGATTTTCTGCGCCAGCGCAGCCTGAAGCAATGGGAGTGGAACGACCCCCGCCGCGCGGAACTGATTGCCAGAAGGCCCGCCACGGCGGACGCCGTGGCGCAATGGGCCAGGGATGTGCGGAATGGACTGAATGGACAGGATGGACAGAATGGACAAGTCCATTCCGTCCATTTCGTCCATCAAGTCCATGCAGCCCACTTACCCCGAAATAGCCGCCAATGGCGCTCTGGCGTTGATCACCGTGGCGTGCAGCCTGCTGGACCGCCAGTTGGCGGCGCAGGCCGGTGCCTTCGAGCGTGAAGGGGGCTTTACCGAGCGGCTGTACCGTGTGCGCAAGAGCGCGCGGGATGGGCAGTGATTGCGCCACAACCTTGACCTGCCGCGCCCCGGCTGATATACTTCGCCTCCCGACGGTGTATTCCCGTGCAGCTTGGCCCCTGCGCGCCGCGCGGCGCAGGTTTCCTCCAGGTCTTCGATAAATGAGTGGGTGGCAGTATGCCTTACAACTGCATTGTGCTGGCGAAACAGGTTCCCGACACGAAGAACATCACCGGCCAGGCGATGAAGGACGACGGCACGGTCAACCGCGCCGCGCTCCCGGCCATCTTCAACCCCGAAGATCTCAACGCGCTCGAAATGGCGCTGGAGATCCGCGACCGCTTCGGCGGCAAGGTGACCGTCATTACCATGGGCCCGCCGGCCGCCTGCGAACTGCTGCGCGAGTCCCTCTACCTGGGCGCGGACGACGTGGTCCTGCTGACCGACCGCCGCTTCGCCGCCGCCGATACCCTCGCCACCAGCTATGCCCTCAGTTGTGCCATTCGCAAAGTGGGCCAGTTCGACATCATCCTCGGCGGCCGCCAGGCGATTGATGGCGACACCGCCCAGGTCGGCCCCCAGTCGGCGGAAAAGCTGGGGCTCAACCAGGTCACCTACGTCGAGAAGGTGCGCGACATCCGGGACGGGAAGATCGAGCTCGAACGTACCATTGACGGCGGCTCCGAGGTGGTGCGCGCGCCGCTCCCGATCCTGCTGACCGTCACCGGCACGGCCAACGAGCCGCGCCCCTTCCGCGCCAAGCGCCTCCTCCAGTTCCGCAGTTTCACTTGCGCCGCCGAGATCATGGGCAAGGCGCGCAAGCAGATCGAAACCGAAGGCAAGACCCCGACCGATGCCGACATCGCCGCGCGCGCCAAGCCGCTGATTGACGCCGCTACCGCGGAAGAGCGTCTGCTGAAAGTCTGGGACGCCGACGCCATCGCCGCCGAGGCCGACAAGATCGGCGGGCGCGGCTCCCCCACCAAGGTCAAGAAGATCGAGTCCATCGTCCTCAAGGGGAGCGACCTGGCGTGGATCGAGCCGAACGAGGAGGGGGCGAAGGCGCTGGTGAAGGAGTTGGTCGAAGAGCACATTATCGGGTAATGACGAAAAATGTGGCGCGGACTATCCAGTCCGCGCAATAATGAGCGCGGGTTGGATAACCCGCGCCACATTCCATGAGGACAACGCATGGCATCGAAGAACAGTGTGATGGTGTTCATTGAGCAGGACGACGGGCGCATCGCCGACGTCTCGCTCGAACTGATCTGCCGCGGCCGCGAACTGGCCGACCGGCTGAACGTGACCCTGTCGGCGGTCGTGCCCGCCCAGCGCAGCGAGGATATCGTCGCGCGCTGCATCGCGCACGGCTGCGACGAAGTCCACGTGGCCGAGGACGCCCGCCTGAAGCACTATCGCACGCTGCCCTTCGCGCGCGTCGTCTCCGAGGCGATCCGCAAGGCGCAGCCGCAGATCGTCCTCTTCGGCGCGACCGTCGTCGGCCGCGACCTCGCCCCGCGCATCGCCAGCGAACTCCGGGCGGGGCTCACGGCAGACTGCACCGACCTGCAGATCGGCAACCACACCGAGGCGGGCGGCGCGAAGGAGTACAAGGATCTTCTCTACCAGATCCGCCCCGCCTTCGGCGGGAACATCATCGCCACCATCGTCTGTCCCGAGACGCGGCCTCAGATGGCCACCGTACGCGAAGGCGTCATGAAGATGACTCCGCCCGACCCGAAGCGCAAGGGGAAGGTGCTGTCGATCGAGGCGGCGCTGCGCGACGAGGATTTCGTCCTGGAGATTCTCCACCGCGAGCGCAAGGACAAGAGCGTCAACCTGAAGGCGGCCAACATCGTCATCTCCGGCGGGGCGGGGGTCGGCAGCAAGGAGAGCTTCAAGCTGCTCTTCGACTTCGCGCACATGGTCGGCGGCGTGGTCGGTGCGAGCCGTTCCGCCGTGGACAGCGGTTTCATCGGCAAGGACCACCAGGTCGGCCAGACCGGCACGACCGTCCGGCCCAAGCTGTACATCGCCTGCGGCATCTCCGGCGCCGTCCAGCACCGCGCCGGCATGCAGGAAAGCGCCAAGATCGTCGCCATCAATACGGACAAGGACGCGCCGATCTTTGGCATTGCGCACTACGGGATCGTCGGAGACCTGAATCGGGTGATCCCCATGCTGATGAAAGCCTATAAGAGTAAGTGAACGGATTCAACGTTCAACATCCGACGTCCAACGTTCAACGTCCAATGAACGACGAACGAACGCCGCGCGCATGCCGTTACTTGAACGTTGGACGTTGAACGTTGAAAGTTGAACGTTGAATCCGGAAGCGTCAGTTCCGAGGCCTTGTTTTTGAGGCGAATATGGCAAATTACTTCACAGAAAACGCCGACATGCAGTTCCACTTCAAGAACATGGACCTGCGCGAGATCGTCCGCCTGAAAGAGGGGGAGGACTTCCCGGAGAGCAAGGAATACCCCTACGCTCCGCGTTCCTACGAGGACGCCATGGAGGGCTACCGGCGCATCCTGGAACTCGCCGGGCGCATCAGCGGCGACGTCATCGCCCCGCGCGCGGCGGCGGTGGATGAGGAGGGGGCGCAGTACCATGAGGGCAAAGTGACCTACGCCAAGGGGACGCAGGAGGCGCTCAAGGCGCTCTCCGGCGCCGACCTGATGGGCTTCACCCTCCCGCGCCGTTACGGCGGACTCAATCTGCCCACCATCGCCTATTGCGCCGCCATCGAAATGGTCAGCCGCGCCGATGCCGCGCTGATGACGATTTTCGGCCTTCAGGACATCGCGGAAACCATCAACGCCTTCGGCTCCGAGGAGCAGAAGGCGCGCTACCTCCCGAAGTTCGCCAGCGGCGAGGTGACCGGCGCGATGGTCCTCACCGAGCCGGACGCCGGCTCCGACCTGCAGGCCGTGCGCCTCAAGGCGTATCAGGACAAGAAGGGCGTCTGGCGTCTCAACGGCGTCAAGCGCTTTATCACCAATGGCTGTGGCGACGTGCTGCTGGTCCTGGCGCGCTCCGAGGAGGGGACCAAGGACGGGCGCGGCCTGAGCATGTTCCTATGCGAGAAGGGGCCGAAGGTGTACATCCGCCGCATCGAAGACAAGATGGGCATTCACGGCTCGCCCACCTGCGAGATGCACTTCCGCGACGCCGAGTGCGAACTGGTCGGCCAGCGCCGCCGCGGCCTGACCAAGTACGTCATGTCGCTGATGAACGGCGCGCGCATCGGCATCGCCAGCCAGGGGCAGGGGATCGCCGAGGCCGCGTACCGCGACGCCCTCGCCTACGCCATCGAGCGTGAGCAGTTCGGCAAGGCGATTGTGGACATGGCGCAGGTCGCCGACCTCCTCGTCGAGATGAAAGTCGCCGTCGAAACCGGCCGCACCCTCCTGTACGAGACCGCCAAGGTGGTGGACCTCCAGCAGGGGTACGAGGCGCTGGCGGAGACCGTCCAGCGCGACGATCCGCGCGCCAAGGAGATCAAGGAGAAAGCCGCCCGCTATCGCAAGGAGGCGGGCATCCTTACGCCGATGTCCAAATACTATTGCTGCGAAGCGGCGTTGCGCGTCACCAACGCCGCCATCCAGGTGCTCGGCGGCAGCGGCTTCATGCGCGACTACAACTTGGAGCGCTACTACCGCGATGCGCGCATCACTACCATCTACGAAGGGACCTCCGAGTTGCAGGTCGTCGCCATGCTCGCCGGCCTGCACGGCGAGAGCCTCGACGCGTGGTTCGCCGAGCGCAGCGCGCGGAAGTACGACGGGGAAGTGGCCTTGCTGGCGGCGCTGGCCGGGCAGTCGCAACAGCGCCTCAAGGACGCCCTCGCCTTCCTCAAGACGGAGGGGAACAACGAGTACACCGAATTAGTCGGCAAGAAGCTGTGCGACATCGCCCTCAGCGCGGTGATCGGGCATCTGCTGTTGAACGAAGCGACGCTCTCCCCGCACAAGCGCCTCATCGCCGAGAAGTTCATCCGCGACGCCGCCATCAAGACCGCCGCCAACTACAGCGCCATCACCTCCGGCAACGACCTGGTGCTGCGCGAGTACAAGAACCTCCTCGGTGCGGACGTGCCGGTGGCGTGACGAACGAATGATTTGCGAATTCTGATTTCTGAGTTCTGAGTTGCGATTTGACGGCAACAACGACCAGCGCTCTGGGGACAGCGCGCTCCACCTGTTCTGCATTCTGCGTTCTGCATTCTGTATTCTCTTCTCCGTGGTGAGAAAGAACCATGACCCTCGTGCGCAAAACCTCCTCCGGCCTCTGGGTCTACGACCGCGACCCGGTGCCGCCCATTGCGAAATACCGGATTGACCGCGTCCTGTGCGAGACGCAGACGAAACTCCAGCACGTCGGCATCTACGATTTGCGCCAAGGCGGGCGCGCGCTGTTCCTGGACGGCAGCCTGCAATCCTGCGCCGCGGACGAGGCGCGCTACCACGAATGCCTGGTGCACCCGGCGCTGCTGGCGCACCCAAACCCGGAACGGGTGCTGATCGCTGGCGGAGGTGAGGGGGCTACGCTGCGCGAGGTGTTGCGCCATCCGTGTGTGCGCGAGGCGTGGATGGTGGACCTGGACCCGGAACTGGTTGCGCTGAGCCGGCGGCACCTGAAGAGCTGGTCGGCGGGGGTGTACGAGGACTCGCGGACGCGGCTGCGTTTCGCCGATGCGCGCGGGTTCCTCGAACGCGGCAAGTGCCGGTTCGACGTCATCCTCTGCGACCTTCCGGAGCCGCGCGCCGGGGAGCCCTCCATGCTCCTGTACACCGTCGAGTTCTACCGCGCCGCCCGGCGGCGGCTGCGCCCCGGAGGAATCCTCGTGACGCAGTCCGGCCCGGTGGATGAGATCAGCCGCGACCTGTTCCTCACCGTGCGCGCCACGCTGAGGCGCGTCTTCAAGCATGTGAGCGGCTACTGGGTGCGGATGCCCTCGTTCCGCGAGCCGTGGGGTTACCTCTGCGCCTCCGACGGCGTGGAGCCTGCGCGGCTCTCCGGCGCGCAGATTCGCGAGCGGATGGAGCAGCGAGGGATCGCCGGCCTGCGCTTCTACCGCCCCGGCATTCACCCGCGCTTATTCCATCTGCCCCCAGCCGTCGCGAGCCGCATGACACGCCGCGTCTCCACCGACGCGGCGCCGTTCGTCATGGAATAGTCAACCGGGGAAAACAGATTCAACGTTCAACATCCGACGTCCGACGTTCAACGTCCAAAGAACGCCAAGAAAAACATGCGCGGCGAACGCCGTTGTTGCCGTCACTTGGACGTTGGACGTCGGATGTTGAACGTTGAATCCGTTCATCTTATTGCGTATCCTCCTCAGATTTGCTAGTGTGATTCATGTCGCCGGCCGGGGCGGAGGCCCACAGGCCAGAGAGTCCGGACGGATTGGGAGGCGGCTGTGGCCGAAGTTGATAAATTCCTCAAGATGGGGCGGCAGGTGGGCGCGTCGGACGTGCACATCGCCGTCGGCTCCCCGCCCGTGCTCCGCCTGCATGGCGCCCTGCGCAAGATCAAATTCAACCCCTTCACCGCCGAGCAGGCCAAGGCGATGCTCTATGAGATCATGTCCGAGCAGCAGCGCAAGCACTTCGAGGAGAGCTGGGAGATTGACCTGAGCTACGCCTCGCCCGAGGCCGGGCGCTGCCGCACGAACATCTGCGTGCAGAACCGCGGGATTGACGCGACGTTCCGCCTGATCCCCACCGACGTTCAGACTCTGGACGAACTGGGGTTCCCCCCCGTGGTCAAGAAGCTGCTGGACTACCGCCAGGGGATGATCCTGGTCACCGGGCAGGCCGGCTGCGGCAAGACCACCACACTGGCCGCGATGGTGCGCCACGTCAACGAAAGCCGCTCCGACCACATCATCTGCCTCGAAGACCCCATCGAAATCCTCCACCACGCGACCAAGTGCCATATCATCCAGCGCGAAGTGGGGCACCATACCGAGTCGTTTGCCCGCGCCCTGCGCGCCTGCCTGCGCGAGGACCCCGACCTCATCATCGTCGGCGAAATGCGCGACCTGGAGACCATCTCCATGGCCATCACCGCCGCGGAAACCGGCCACTTGGTGCTCGGCACGCTGCACACCACCACCGCCGGTCGCACGATCGGGCGCATTCTGGACGTTTTCCCTCCCAGCCAGCAGGACCAGATCCGCACGATGGTGGCCGACTCCCTGCGTGGCGTCATTTCGCAGCAACTCGTCCCCACCGCCGACGGGAAGGGGCGCATGGTCTGCGTCGAGGTGCTCGTGGTCACCCCCGCCATCGCGAACCTCATCAAGGAGGACCGCACGTACCAGATTCCCTCGCAGATGCAGACCGGGATTAAGGAGGGGATGCAGTTGATGGATGACGGCCTCTACCGCCTGCTCCAGCGCGGCGACATCACCCCGGAGACCGCCCTGGAACGCGCTTACGACCGCAGCAAGTTCACCGACCTGACGCGCATGCGCAAGCAGCAGGTCAACTGGGACGAACTGCAAACCATTCCCGAGGACAAAGCGCGCCGGAAGAAACTGCTCGAAGTCGGCGTCGTGCAACTGGACCGCAAGACCAAGCAGGCCAAGCCGATCGCTATTGGCCGCATCCCGTTCCTCTTCTATCAGACCAAGCATGGAAAGCTGCCGGAAGACGCGATCTATGCGGAGTTGGTTCGACTGTTCCCGGAGGTGGCTCTCGCGCCGGCGGAGCCGCACCGCTAGCACCGGGTGGAGTGAGTGACGCATGCCGATCATTGACCGCTGGCTGCTGCAGATGCGCGACCGCAAGGCCTCGGACCTCCACCTGACCGTGGGCCACCCGCCGAAGCTACGCATCCACGGCGAAATGAACACGCTGGACGAGCCGGTCCTGACGAACGAAGCGCTCGGTCAGATTCTGCCGGAGATTTGCGCCAAGGAGCAGTGGGACAGCTTCCAGCGCGAGCACGACCTGGACTTCGCCTACTCCCTCCCCGGCTATGCGCGCTTCCGCACCAATTACCTGATGCAGCAATACGGCATGGGCGCCGTCCTGCGCATGATCCCGGACAAGAAGATGACCTTCGAGGAACTCGGCCTGCCCAACTCCGTGCTCCAGTTCGTCGAGCTCGGGTTCGGGCTGGTCCTGGTCACCGGGCCGACCGGCTCCGGAAAGACCACCACGCTGGCCAGCATCATTGACTACATCAACGACCACTACCGCCGCCACATCCTCACCATCGAGGAGCCGATCGAGTTCGTCCACCAGCACAAGCAGTGCCTCATCACGCAGCGCGAAGTCGGCCTTCACACGAAGGGGTTCTCGGCGGCGCTGCGCTCCGCCATGCGCATGGACCCCAACGTGATCCTGGTCGGCGAGATGCGCGACCCGGAGACGATCTCGCTGGCGCTCACCTGCGCCGAGATGGGCATCCTGGTGTTCGGCACCCTGCACACCAACAGCGCCTCCAAAACCGTGGACCGCATCATTGACGTGTTCACCGCCGAGGAACAGGCGCGCATCCGCACCATGCTGGCCAGCTCGCTGCAGGGGGTGATCGCCCAGCAGTTGCTGCGCACCGCTGACGGCAAGGGGCGCGTCGCCACGTTCGAAATACTCGTCGGCTCGCCCGCCCTGGGCAACATCATCCGCTCGGGCCAGACCTCCAAGATTGACTCCATGATCCAGGGCGGGGCCAAGGCCGGAATGCAGACGATGGACTCCCACATCAACAAGCTGTTCCAGGAAGGCCGCATCAGCGGCGAAGAGGCGTACCTGAAGGCGTTCGACAAGCGCCTCTTCGAAGCCCACTGGAATTTTGCCGTCGAAAACGCCGAAGGAGAATAGGCCTCCTCTCGCCTCACCTCTGCTTTGCGTCGCGGGCGGAACGCCCGTAGGGTGGAGCGCGCTGTCCCAGCGTGCTTCAGGGCTGCGTGTTGTAGGGGCAAGGCAACTTGTCCTCCGTAGCTTCAGCGAAGGAGGAGGCCTTGCCCCTGCGGCCGCGCGGCGCAAGCGCCCGGTTTCCTCCCGCGGGGCGCTTCCATGACCCGGTTTATGGGTTATAATAATAGGTGGGAGCGTCGCGATCTCACAAGGTGGAGGGCGCGTCATGGCCGACGCCCTTATGTGGATCATCGCGGGAGTTGCGCTGGCCGTAGCGGGCGGCGTCGCCATCTGGACTGCGAAGCGCCGCAAGCCCCGCCCGGACTTGGCCATCCACATCACGCAGCCGGTCACCCGCGCACTCGCCGGGCATCATGAATGGTATCTTGACGGCCCGGTGGACTTCGCCAACGTGAGCCACCACCGGATCGTCATTGTGAGCATCCGCGCCGAGGCCTCCGCTACCGGCAAGCCGCTCCTTCCGGCCAAGCGCATCCTTGGGATCGAAGAAAGCAAGTTCCGCGGAATGCCGCACCCGCCCGACCTCGCCATGAAGCTGCCGATCTACATAGACCCGGGATGCGCCGTCACTTACCGCTTCCACACCCTCTTCCTTCCCAACTTGCGCCAGATGTGGGAGCATGGGCTGCTCCACCTCTACGCGACGGAGGAGCGCGGCATCGTCACCGAAGCCATCCGCACGCTCCGGCCGCCGGAAGAGCCGCCGACCGCGTAGAGCGGTGTCTCATCCAGACCGTGCATTACCTGCGCGCAGGGTGACGCGGAACATATGAAACGGATTTCTGAAACACGATACGAGTGCGGATCGTTCCGATGAGTGTTATAAATTGGCGAAATTATCTACTTTACAAAGCACAGCCGACCGGGTAGACTTTACGCAGAATTTAAACGGGAAGCTGCTGATGAAATACATACCGCCACAATTCTCAGCGCTCTCTGACATGGCGGCGACAGATGTAGGCCGGTTGAGAGAGGACGAAGCAAGAGCCATCTTGGAGCACATTCGCTGGTCGGACGGCCCTGCCTGCCCACATTGCGGTGGCGTGAGATCAACCAGAATCCAGGCCAAATCCGACAAGGTGCGTGACGGTGTGATTCAGTGCAACGATTGTCGGTGCCAGTATACGGTGACAGTCGGGACTGTCATGCAAGGGGCGCACATCACTTTGCGGCAGTGGGTTCAAGCGTTCTGCTCCATCTGCGCCCACAAGAGGGGCGTATCGGCGGCGCAGCTTCAACGTGACCTGGGCCTACATTCTTATCAGTCGGCCTGGCACATGGCCCATAGAATCCGGCTGGCCTTGAAGGAAGACGCCGTTGCCAGTTTGGGCGGCATGATGGAAGTCGATGAAACCTACGTCGGCGGCAAGCCGCGAAAAGGCGAGCGCAGTGAGTTGGGGAATCCTGTAAAACACAAGCGACGCCTGAGCACGAAGAAAACGCCCATGGCCGCGCCGATTGAACGCGATGGACGGGCGCAGGTTGTGGACCGTGTCAACGCGGGCAACCTGAAATCCACGATACGGGAGAATTTGAACCGTTTCTCGTTTCGATGGAGTGGACGTAAGGTTGCGGACGGAGATCGGGCGATTCTGACGGTCCAGGGCGCGGAAGGCAAGAGGCTTGCGTACCGGCAAACAGCAAGGGCAAACTAATGGTCAAGAAGAATAATCTACAGCATAGCAACCTATTCAAACTCAGCGAAAAGGACTTGACCTCTGAGGCTCAGGTCGAGACACGTCTTTTGGCTCCGCTCTTCAGCGATCTTAGTTATCCTGCATTGGCGGTCTTGCCTAAGAAAAAACTGAAGCCGTTGGTTATCAACGACGGCGTGAGAACCATGCCGAAAGAAGTTGATTTTCTTCTTCTCCGTCTAGGCGGATCGGCGCGCGTAGTTGTGGACGCCAAAGACCCCAAAGAAGACATTTTCAATCATTGGGGGCAAGTAGCCAGTTATGCTCTCAGTTACAACAGGGACAAGAAGGACGAAGACAAAATCAAATGGCTGTTAATCAGTAATGGTCACATTACATGCCTTTTCAAGCATGACAGCGACATTCCGATTGTTACGCTTAGGCTTTCCGATTTTGTGAGCGGCTCACCTCCTTACGTCGCGCTACGAGGGTATATTAAGTATTGCAGCGTCACTGACGCTTTGTCGAAGAGCGTTCTGCCGTTTGAACCCGTAGCTCCTGACAAGTTGAACAAGCTGTTTCAAGAAGCGCATGATTATGTGTGGAAAAAAGAAAAGCTGCATCCGGTAGATGCCTTCTTCGAGTTTTGCAAATTCATCTTCTTGAAGATCAGGGAAGATAAGAAACGGGAAACCGCCGGAGATATTGAATCATACAAGCTGCCCATGACTACGGACTGGCTTAATGCCCAGGCGAAAACCTCTGCCCATCCAGTTCGCGATGTTCTTTTTCAGAAGTTGCGCAATGACTTGGAAGAGAGCATTAAGCGGGACAAAAAGAAACGCATTTTTGACCAGAACGAAACCCTGAAACTTTCCGCTGGCACTTGTAAGGAACTTATTCATCGTTTTGAGAGAATAAACCTGAGTTCAATTGATGAAGACCTGAACGGTCGCATGTTTGAGGTTTTTCTTAATGCCGCAGTTCGAGGGAAAGCATTGGGGCAGTATTTCACGCCGCGTTCCGTTGTAGATTTTATGACACGAATTGGTCTTTACGGAGTCAACATAGCGACTCCGCCGCGAATTGTTGATGCATGCTGCGGGACAGGGGGGTTTCTCATTGAAGCGATGGCCCATCTTCTTTCGGCGTTACGGAACGATCCGCGGTTTAATGACCGAGAGAAGGAAGAACGTCGAGAGTGCATTTGCAACGAGATGCTCTTTGGCGTCGACGCCAATGAGCGAGTTGCTCGTATAGCCAGGATCAACATGTACCTGCATGGCGATGGCGGCAGTCATGTTTTCTGCGCCGATGGTTTGGATCGAGAACAATCCATAACCGATGATATGACGGACGAGCGAAAAGACGAATTGAAGGAATACCTGACGACTGTGCGTCCCGAGACTGATGGGATTGGCTTTAATCTTGTCCTTACCAATCCTCCGTTCAGCATGTCCTACCAAAGGAAGAACAACGATGAAGAGCGAATTCTATCGCAACGACAAATCGCGGACGGTAGCAGTTCGGCAAAGTCCAATATCCTCTTTTTGGACCGATACCATGAAGTTCTCCAGAGCGGCGGGGAGATGCTGATTGTAATCGATGATACCATTTTGAATGGCGAGACCTGTCTCAAAGAACGGCAGTGGATTTTTGATAAGTTCGTTGTTATGGGGGTTCATTCCCTCCCCTTTAATGCTTTTTTCAAAGCTCAGGCAAATATCAAGACATCTATTCTGCATCTACGAAAAAAGAAGGACAAGCGGGATGTTCAAGGACACGTCTTCATGTCGATTAGTAATAATATTGGGCATGACAACAGCCTGAACGATACGCCTGAGAGGAATAATTTGCCTGATATCTTGGCGGCCTATTTTGAATGGAGGCGAACAGGTCGCATTACCACAAAAGTTAAGCCGAATCAACATAGAGATGAGAATCTAGAATGCGCCGAGCAATTCTGGATCGTTGCGCCGGATAATTTCAAAGTGGACCGCATTGATGCCTTTGCTTATGCGCCAGAGCTTGCCAGCATAAGAGTGAAACTGAGAGGTCTCGAAAAAGATGGCGCAATTAAGATATCGAAGGGCCGAGATTTCATTCTTCGCAAAAAACTAACGAAGAAGGAGAGAAAAGAACTGAGGAATTCTGGACAGTCATTCAAGTACATCGAAATAAGTGATGTAACCAAATATGGACTGATCGTTTCGCACATAACCGGGCAGATTCAAGAATTACCGACGAGGGCTGAGTACAGAATCCATGCGGGCGATGTTCTTCTCGCCATCAACAATAGTTCGCGCGGCACGGTGGTTCTTGTGCCCAAAGACTTTGATGGTGCTCTATGCACCTCCGGGTTCTACGTTATTAGGCCGCGCACGACCGAAGAGGGGCTGCTTCTTTGGTATTCACTGCGGAGCGAGATAGCGCGGAAGCAAATCTATTATCTTGCCCGAACCGCCAGTCAGCCGGAATTGAAGAATGGAGAATGGCAAGAGACATTTCTCATTCCAATGCCGGTTGGCAAGATGGCTGATGCCGCCGTTCGAAAAGCTGCCGAGTTCCATGCACACTTATCGGCCATGCTGGACGTTGACGGAATCAGATTTGAGGCAACATAATGGCCAAGAAGACTCATAAAGGCAAGAAGCACACTCTCAAACGTCTATCCCTCTGGCCCCTCAAGCCAGAGGAGGCATTAGAAGCCTTTATGAAGGCTGATCCGGCTAAAATCAGGCACAAAATGCAAGCGATTAGCGGAATGCGAGTTAAGAAGGCTTGCTTTGCCAAGTAGATAATGTCGTAACGTAATACTATACCGCCTCCGTACTCTTTTCCAGCACCAGCGCGGTTGAACATCCACCCTTGGTGACCGCACGCCCCTACGCTGTTGTGCGTTGTGGGCGTCATGTCACGAGCCCGATAACCCTCCCCCTTTCGCCGCGCCGCAAGTCAACCTTCGCAGAGGTTATCCACCCCATTTCCACATACCGAGAGTGCCGGTGGAGGGGACTGACAGCGCTGTGGATAAGACAACCTGAAAATGCACAGCGGCGGCGATTCTGCACGTCACATCGTTCGACCCAACTCATTACGCCCAAATCTGTTCCGTTTTTGTCGAGAATTTGCGTAAAACGTTACCCCCTATATATTGTGGTACCGCTACGCTGACCCCCTGCGTATAGTTGTTACCCGTACTTCTCAACATTTATGCGGCTCTGCCCGCGATTTTTCTACTTGACTGTGGCGGAGAATACCACTATTGTGTTGCCAAGTGTCACTAAGTGGGGGATAAGTTAGCCTCCCGTATCGGCCGGTGGCGTTGGGGAACAGCTATGTTCGTTGGCAAGTACGAAGTCCGTCTGGACACGAAGAACCGGGTGATCGTCCCGCAGCGATTGCGGGAATCACACCGGGAGGGCGGGCCTCTATGGTCCTCCTTCTTCCTGACGCTCGGTGCGGAAGGCTGCATCTTCGTGTACACACCCGACGGCTGGCAGCGCCTGATGGAGGAGATGGGCGCGACCAAGGCGCTCGCGGACGAGACGTTGCGCAGCGTGCAGCGTCTCGTGGCCGCGCACGCCGACCAACGTGAGTGCGACGCGCAGGGACGCATCGTGCTGCAGGACGAACTGCGCGAACACGCCGGCCTCAAGCGCGACGTGCTGTGGGTCGGGGCGGTCGGGCGCGCGGAAATCTGGGACAGGGAACGCTGGACATCGTACCAGAAGAAGAACATCGCTCACTTGAGCGAGAAGATGGACATCATTTCTCGGGCAGGGCTTGCCCTGCCGAATAACTCGAACGCTTCCAGGAAGGGACCGTCGGAAAGCTGACGGCCCCGGTTCCTGACAGGAATAGAACAGATGCAGGGTGGGACAGGTTGCGCGGCAACCGCGCGGACGGTTGCCGGCGCCATGCTCCGACGGACCGCCGCTCCCATGGGCGCCGCTCGTTGCGGGCCGCGCGCCGGGGAGGCGGTCGCTCTGAGCGGAGAGTCAATGAACGAGCAGGCTCCTCTGCGGACCGCCGGCCATGTGCCGGTGATGCTGGAGGAGACCCTTCGCCTGCTGGAACTGAAACCCGGCGAAACGATGGTGGACGGAACGCTGGGACTTGGCGGGCATGCGGTCGCGCTGCGCCGCGCCCTTCAGGGGACGGGGTTGCTCGTGGGGGTGGACCGCGACCCGGTGATGGTCGAGCGCGCCCGCGCGCGGCTGGAATCCGAACCGGGCGCTCCACTGCGACTCCTCCAGGGGAACTTCTCCGAACTCGACACGCTCCTCGCCGACGTTCCCGGCGGCAAAGCCGACGCCATCCTCCTGGACTTGGGCGTCTCTTCCCCGCAGATTGACGAGGGGGGGCGCGGCTTCAGCTATCGCGAGGATGGCCCTCTGGACATGCGCATGGGGCCTGATGGCCCTTCGGCGGCGGAATGGCTTGCCCATGCCGGCGATGAGGAAATCGCCAATGTCCTGTACCAGTACGGCGAGGAGCGTCTCAGCCGGCGCATCGCGCGCGCGATTGTCGCCGCGCGGCAGCGCACCCCCATCCGCACCACCGGCCAACTCGCCGAGATCATCCTGCGCGCCTACCCCGGCGGCTCCCGCCGCCTGCACCCGGCGCGCCGCAGCTTCCAGGCGATCCGCATCTTCCTCAACGACGAACTCGCGCACCTGGAGCGCTTCCTGAAAATTCTCCCCTCGCTCCTCAACGAGAAGGGACGCTGCGTCGTCATCAGCTACCACTCGCTCGAAGACCGGCGCGTGAAGAACTCCTTCCGCGACGGCGTGCGCGACGGACGGTACCGGGCGCTGACGCGCAAAGCGCTTCGCCCCACGAGCATGGAGACCGCCTCCAACCCGCGGAGCCGCTCGGCGCGGCTGCGCGGGGTGATGCGCGCCGAGCAGGAGGAGTTGGCATGACTCCCTCCCGTTACCTCCTGCTGCTGGGGCTGGCGAGCCTGTTCGCCCTCATTGGGGTAGCGCAGAGCACGCGCGTGATCCACCTGGAGGGCAGCGTTGCGCAACTGGAAAAGCAGCGGGCTGAATTGTCGGATGAGAACCGTCGGCTCCTTTGTGACATCTACGCCCTGTCCTATCCGGCGCGCATCGCCGATGAGGTGGGGCGGCTGAACATTGGGTTGCTGGATCCGGTCGAACTGTCGAAGTCGCTGAACAGCGGCAAGCAGGCGTCCGGGCGCGCGTTGCGCGCGCCGCGCTGAATTGTCGTTGGACCGGGTAAGCGTCACAGGAGGAGCCATGGAGAGTTTCGCAAGGACGTTCCGCGCGCGGCGCGGCATCGTCCATCTCTGTTGCGCCCTCCTCTTCATCGCGCTGGCCGTGCGGCTGGCGGTCATCCAGTGCCTCAAGCACGAATGGTACGCCTCGTACGCTGAGCGGATGCAGGTGGATGTCGTCGAGCTGGAAGCGCAGCGCGGACAACTGCTGGACCGCGAGGGGTTCCGCCTGGCGGTCACCACCCTGACCCCCTCCGTCGCCATCAACCCGCGCGCGGTTCCGGCGGCAAAGCGCGCCGAAGTCGCGCGCACTCTGTCCGCCCTGTTGAAAGTGGACATTGCGACCGTCTCAGATCGTGTCGCGCGGCCCAACTACTTCCAATGGATCAAGCGGCATGCCACGGAGGCGGAGGCCAAAGCGGTCGCCGACGCCAAGCTGCCAGGCATCGAGTTCCGCATGGAACCGATCCGCCGCTACCCCAACGGCGACTTCCTTTGCCACGTCATCGGCGCGGTCGGCACCGACGGCCACGGGCTGGGCGGGCTGGAGGCGCGATACGACTCGCTGCTGGCGGGCAAGGACGGCTACGAGACCATCCGCCGCGACGGCAGGGGCCGGCCGCTCTGCCAGGAGCAGGAGGACCGCGTCCCGGCGCAGAGCGGGCGCTCGCTGATGCTCACCATTGACGCGCGCATCCAGCGCATCGCCGAAGAAGAACTGGCCGCCGCCTGCGAAAAGAGCCGGCCGGAGTCCGCTTCCGCCATCGTCATGGATCCCTGGACAGGCGATATTCTCGCGCTGGCCTGCTGGCCGACGTTCGACCCGGCGCGTTTCAACAAGGTCTCCGCCGAGACGCGCCGCAACGTGGCGGTGGAGGACGCCGTGGAGCCGGGCTCCAGCTTCAAGCCATTTGTCGCCTCAGCCGCGCTCGAACGCGGTGTGGTCACCCCCGACACCATCTTCGACTGCCACATGGGAGTCTTCCAGATCGGCAAGCGCACCCTGCACGACGCGCACGGCTACGGTCGGTTGAGCGTGCGGGACGTCATCGCATACAGCAGCAACATCGGCATGGCGCAGATCGGCGCGCGCCTCGGCGCCGAGCCGATGCACCAGGCGCTCAGCGCCTTCGGGTTCGGCAAGGTGACCGGCGTGGAACTGCCCGGCGAATCCGCCGGCCTGCTGCACCCGCTCCGGCTGTGGACCACGCTGAGCGTCAGTTCGCTCCCGATGGGCCAGGAGGTCTCTGTCAGCCCGCTGCAACTGGTTACCGGCTTCTGCGTCTTTGCCAACGGCGGCTGGCGCGTCCAGCCGCGCATCATCGCCGGCGCGGCGGATGCTGAGGGACGCCGGAGATTCGACGGTGCCCGGCAGGTGGTCGCGCGGCGCGTCCTCAGCCAGCGCACCGCCGACCTCATGGGCAAGGACCTGCTCACCGCCGTCGTCGAGCACGGCACCGCCCGCGCCTGCGCCATCGAGGGCTACTCCTTTGCCGGCAAGACTGGCACCGCGCAGGTCGCGCGCGAGGACGGGCGCGGCTACGAGCCGGGCGCTTACACGGCGGTATTCGTGGGGATCGCGCCGGCCAAGGCGCCGCGCTATGTCGTCGGCATCGTCGTCAAGAAGCCGAAGGGGGGATCCTACTACGGCGGGACCGTCTCCGCCCCGTACGTCGCCAATATCTGCGAACGCACGTTGAGCATGTTCCATTTTCCGCGCGTCATCGTGGCCAGCAAACAGACCGGCCACGACGCGGGAAGCGCGGCGGAGTGAAATTGTGAGGGAGTCCGAGTGAAACTGGCCAAGCTGCCGAAGGTGCTGCCGGGCGTTCACCCGGCCGTTCCGGCTGAGCACGCGGAGATCGAGGTGATGGGCGTCACCCACGACTCGCGGCGCGTCAAGCCCGGCTGGGTGTTTGTCGCCATCGCCGGAAACGAGCGCGACGGAATGCAGTACGTGGAGGACGCGCTGGCCCGCGGCGCCGCCGCCATCGTGGCCGAGCGCGCCACGCCGCTGTCGCGCGCCGTGCCGCTCTTCATCGTTACCGATGCGCGCCGCTCCCTGGCGGCGCTAGCCAGCCAGTTCTACGGCCGTCCCTCGCGCCGCCTGAAGGTCATCGGCGTCACCGGCACCAACGGCAAGACCACCACCACCTGGATGCTGCGCTCCATCCTGGGCGCCATCGGCCAGCGCTGCGGCGTGCTCGGCACCATCAGCTACGACACCGGCAGGCGCAACCTGCCCGCCGCCATCACCACACCCGAATCGGTGGACATCCAGGAGTTCTTCGCCGAGATGGTCGCCGAGGGGATGCAGTACGCCGCCATCGAGGTCTCCAGCCATGCGCTCTGCATGCGCCGCGTGGATTTCGTCCATTTCGCGGCCGCCATCTTCACCAACTTGAGCCACGAACACATGGACTACCACCGCAACATCACCGCCTATCGCGACGCCAAGGCGAAGTTGTTCAACAGCCTCGGCCCGACCGCGTGGGCGGTGCTCAACGCCGACGACGAGCAGAGCGCCGAGATCGCCAAGGTGACTTTTGCGCAAAAGGTCACTTACGGCATGAAGGCCGGCGCGGACGTGACGGCCACCGTGCAGAAATCCACGCTGGACGGAATCGAGATGACGCTGCGCCACAAGAGCGGGGCGGTCCCGATGCATCTGCCGCTGATCGGCGTTCACAATGTCTACAACGCCCTCGGCGCTGCCGCCGCGGCACTGCACCTGGGGCAGGACCTCGGTTCCATCGGTGAGGGGTTGCGCAACTGCCCCGCCGTTCCCGGACGCCTCGAGCCGGTCCCGTGCGACAAGGGGTGCAAGGTGCTGGTGGACTTCGCGCACACCGATCAGGCGCTGCGCGCCGTGCTGAGTTCGCTGCGTTCCCTGGCCGGCAAGCGCATCCTGGTAGTCTTCGGCGCGGGGGGCGACCGCGACCGCACCAAGCGCCCGCGCATGGGGCGAGTCGTGGAGCAGGGGGCCGACCTGGCCTGGGTCACCAGCGACAACCCGCGCAGCGAGGAGCCGATGGAGATCATCAACGAGATCCTCTCCGGCGTGAAGAACCGCCGCCGGATGAACGTGCAGCCGGACCGCCAGGCGGCCATCCAGGAAGCGGTCGCCGCCGCCCGGCCGGGCGACCTGGTGCTCATCGCCGGCAAAGGGCACGAGCGGACGCAGCGCTTCAAGGACATGGTAATCCCGTTCGACGACCGCGAGGCGGTTCAGCGGGCGCTGGCAAGCGCGGGATGAAGGGCCGTGTGTAGCGGCGGGTTTTAGCCCGTGCCTACACGAAACCGTTGTAGGGGCGCAGCATGCTGCGCCCTCGTACAGCGTGGACGGTGCGTGGAATCGGTAGAAACGCACGATGTCGCGGGTTTGAGAACCCGCGCTACATGGTAAGGAGATTAACTTGCGATTGGTGGGTGTGGAGATCGTGGGAGCTATCGGGAGACGCCCGGGGAGGAGGGAATGGTCCATAACGGGCGTCTCCACCGATAGTCGCACCGTCCGCGAAGGGGAGTTGTTCTTTGCCCTCCCCGGCGAGCGCGTGGACGGTCATGACTTCGTTCTGGCGGCGCTCCAGCGCGGCGCGGCCGCCGTCGTCGTCTCCCGCGAACTGCCGCTCCCTTCAGAATATGCCGACAAGGTTGTGCTTGTCCCCGACACCCTGCGTTGCCTCGGCCAGAGCGCCACCGCCTGGCGGCGCAAGTGGGGGGGGCAGGTCGTAGGCATCACCGGCTCGAACGGCAAAACCACGACGCGCGAGATGGTCCACCACCTCCTCAGCGCGCACCTGCCGTGCAAGCGCTCGCCGAAGAGTTTCAACACCAGCGTCGGCGTCCCGCTGACGCTCTTCCAGGCCGAGCCGCAGGACAAGGCACTCGTCGTCGAGATGGGTACCAACGCCCCCGGCGAGATCGCCGAACTGGCGGCCATCGCCGAGCCGGACATGGGGGTCATCACCTGCATCGCCGAAACGCACCTGGAGGGGCTGGGCTCGGTCGAGGGGGTCGCCAACGCCAAAGCGGAACTGCTCGACGCGCTCGGCCCGGGCAAGCCCGCGTTCCTCAACGCCGACGACGAATGGTTCGACTTCCTGGCTGCCCGGCATCGCGGGCGCACGGTTGCCTACGGCCTCGGCCCCAAGGCGCAATTCCGCGCCGATGGCGTGGTGCCGATAGATGGCGGCTACGCCTACCTCCTCGACGGCATCCCGGTCCGGCTGAACATCCCCGGCCGTCACAACGTGCTCAACTCGCTGGCTGCGCTGGCGGTGGCGCGGCAGTTCGGAATGGACCCGCTGCGCGCGATCCAGCGCATGGCCGAGTTTCGCCTGCCGGAGATGCGCTTCCAGGTCGAGCACATCCAGGGGGTCTGCGTGGCCTTCGATTGTTACAACGCCAACCCCGGCTCGATGCGCTCCGCCCTGGAGACCTTCCGCGAAATCTCCGCCACGGGCCGGAAGGTCGCCGTGGTGGGGGACATGCTCGAACTGGGACCCCAGAGCGAGAAGCTGCACGAAACGCTGGGCAGCTGCATCGCCCAGAGCGGCGTGGACGCGCTCTGGGCGGTGGGACGTTACGGCTCCGCCGTGGCGCGCGCGGCCGAGTCCACCGGGCTCAGGGGAATGGTGCGCCACAGCGAACAGTACGACGCCGTGGCCGAGGAAATCTGCGAATACGTCAAGCCCGGCGATGCGCTGCTGGTCAAAGGATCGCGCGGGATGCGCTTGGAGCGGCTAGTGGAGAAGCTCCGCGCTGACGCGCAAACGGCTTAGGCTGATCCGACGGATCAGACGGATCCGACAGATCGGACGGATGACTGCATGAAGGACTTTTTTGCAAACCCGTTGCTACGGCACCTGTTCGCGCTGCCGACGGCGTTCGTCATCAGCGTGATCGCGGGGCGGATGCTCATTAACTTCTTCCGCCGGCGCCAGGTGATCGAGGACACGACCCAGCCGGACCATGCCGGGTTGAACGAGATCCAGTCGAAGAAGAAGAACGTCCCCACCATGGGGGGGCTGATGATTGTGGCGGGGATCGTCGGCTCGGTGCTGCTCTGGAGCGACCTGAGCAACCGCTATGTCCAGCTCGGCCTGCTCGTGGCGGTCATTCTGGGGGCGCTGGGCTTCGCCGACGATTACATCAAGCTGCGCTGCAAGCCCTCGCGCGGCCTGAGCAAGAAGTCGAAACTGATCGTCCAGTTTGCGCTGGGCGGGCTGGTGGGGCTGGCCCTCCTGGCTCTTGCGCGCGGCCAACTGTATGGCGACAGCATCTTCCTCTTCGGCGGCCTGCCGATCTCGCTGGGCTGGTGGTACATCCTGTGGGCCGCCTTTGTCATGGCCGCCGCCTCCAACGCCGTCAACCTCACCGACGGCCTCGACGGACTGGCCGGAGGGCTTTCGGTCATTGCGCTGCTGGCGCTGGTCATCATCGGTGCGCCCTTCTGCGTACTGATGGACCACTTCCTTGCAGGCTCCGGCATCCACGAGGAGATGATCCTATTCTGCCTCGCCGCCGCCGGAGCGGTGCTGGGGTTCCTCTGGTACAACGCGCACCCCGCGCAGATCTTCATGGGGGACACCGGCTCGCTCATGCTCGGCGGGCTGCTGGGCTACCTCGCGCTGGCGATGAAGATGGACCTGCTGCTCTTCGTCGTGGCGGCGGTGTTCTTCATTGATGAGCTGACCGTCGCCCTGCAGATCGCCTGCTTCAAGCTGACGAAGAAGCGGCTCTTCCCGATCACTCCCATTCACCACTACTTCCAGGTCCACTTGGGGTGGCCGGAGGAGAAGATCGTCTTCCGATTCTGGCTGGCCGGCGCTGTGGCGGCGTGGGCTTCCATCACCCTGTTGTTGGTGTGCAATGGGAATGCGTTGAAATGAAGCGGACGACCGGAATACTCTTGTGCGTCGTGGCGACCCTGCTGGCGCTGGGGACGGTGATCGTGTTCTCCGTCCTCTCCGCGCAGGCGACCGCCAACGCCACGGCACGGCAGGCGCAGGCGCTGAGGGACGCGGACACCCCCGCGACCGCAGGCGCCCCTTCGACAAGCTCAGGGCAGGCGCGTGAGGCGCACCCGCTGGCCGGAATGGGCAGCGGCTTCTTCCTCCTGCTGAAGCATCTGCTCTACGTCACGCTCGGGGTGGTCGCGCTGCTGACGCTGCGGCGCTTCGACTACCACTGGTTCGAACGGAACCAGAAGTGGATTGCCCTGGCCACCGCCGGTCTGCTGCTGGCCGTGCTCGTGCCGCACATCGGCACCGCCAAGAACGGCGCGCGCCGCTGGATGAACCTGGGGCCGCTCGGCTTCCAGCCCTCGGAGTTGGCGAAGATCGGCATGCTGGTCGTGCTGGCCGGAGTGGTGGCGCGCCGCCGGGAGCGGATGAAGGAGCTGATCGGCGGATTCCTGCCGGCGATGGCGGTCGTCGGCGTCACGGCGGGCCTCGTGCTGGTCGAGCCGGACTTCGGCACCGCCGCGCTGCTGGGACTGGTTGGCACGCTGGTGGTGATGAGCGCGGGCGCGCCGCTGGCGCCCATCGCGGGGGCGGCGCTGGCGGGGGCGGCCGGCTTCGCCGTGCTCGTCTTCCACTCCCCGACCCGCATGGAGCGCGTCTTCGCTTTCCTGAATCCGTGGCAGCACCTGGACGGCGCGGGCTACCAGTTGGCGCAATCGCTGGTCACCCTGGGCAACGGCGGGCTGTTCGGACGCGGGCTTGGCGGAAGCTATCAGAAACTGTTCAACCTGCCGGAAGCCTCCACCGACTTCATCCTGGCGATCATCGGCGAGGAACTGGGTCTGGTGGGGACGCTGGCGGTTCTCTTCCTATTCCTTTTGCTGTTGCGGCAGGGGTTGCGCATTGCGTCGCACGCGCGCGACGACTTCGGCGCGCTGCTGGCGTACGGCATCACGCTGCTGATCGCGCTCCAGGCGCTCATTCACACCGCGGTTGTGACGGCGTCCATGCCGACCAAGGGGATCGTGCTGCCTTTCATCTCCTCGGGCGGCTCGTCGCTGGTCATCAGCCTGGCAGCGGTGGGGATGCTGCTGAACATCGCCTCCCAGGCGCGGGAAGAGGCTGTAGCGCCAGTTGGAGGCGCTCTTGCTGAGGTGAAGGAAACAGGAGTCGTTGTAGGGGCAAGGCATGCCTTGCCCCTACCGCCGGGTACAGCGCAGCCTGCTCTGCCCGGGACTCAGGGAGGATAGATAGGATGTCCGCGAGCGGACAAGGGACGTTCACCATGCTTTTTGCCGGCGGCGGGACGGGGGGGCACTTGATGCCCGGCCTGAGCGTCGCTGAGGAACTGCGCCAGCGCTTCCCGGAGAGCCGCTTGGTCTTCGCGGGCGCCTCCAGCGCGTTGGAGAAGCGGATGGTGGAGCGACGCCGCTTCGAGTTCCGCGCGCTTCCCTGCGTCAAATTCGACGGTTCCCCCCTCAGCGTGCCCGGCTGGCTCGCCCGCACCAGCGGCGGCCTCTGGGCCGCGCGGCGGCTTGTGGCCGAGTTGGATCCCGCCGTCATCGTCAGCCTGGGGGGCCACGCCGCGCTGGCTCCCTCGCTCGCGGGCGTCCTGGCGGGAGTCCCCCTGGCGGTCATGGAGCAGAACGCGCTTCCCGGCAAGGTGAGCCGCATCCTCTCCCAATGGGCGCGTGAAGTGTACGCCCCCTGGCCGGGGACGGAGGAGCATTTCCGCAATCCCGACCGCGTCATCGTGACGGGCAACCCGGTGCGGAGCGACCTCCCCCGCCCGCGCAGTGCGGAGAGCGCTACGCGGTTCGGGCTCGACCCGCACAAGAAGACCCTGCTGGTCGCTTGCGGGAGCCAGGGCGCTCAGGCGGTCAACCGCGCGGTCATCGCGGCGCTGCCGCGCTTGGAAGCGGAGAAATCCTGGCTCCAGATCCTGCACAGCACCGGAGAGGTCAGCTACGAGGAGACTCGCGTGGCGTACGCGCGCTGCCCCCTCCAGAGCGCCGTGTTGCCGTTCATCGAGGAGATGCCCGCCGCGTATGCCCTGAGTGACTTGGCGCTCTGCCGGGCCGGCGGGACGACGCTGGCGGAGTTGACCGTGCAGGGGGTTGCGGCGGTGCTGGTCCCGCTGCCGGCGGCCGCGAACGATCATCAACGCAAGAACGCGTCGCACATAGCCGGCGCGGGCGCGGCCTTCCTGCTGGACCAGGCGGACCTCTCCGGTGAGCGGCTGGCGGCGGCGCTGCTCAACCTGTTGCGCAACGAGGAGACGCTCCAGCGAATGCGCGCCGCCAGCCTTTTGGTCGGCCGGCCGAAGGCGACGGAGAACGTCGTCACGCGGCTGATCACCATGCTCCCTTCGCAGCCGGCGCCTCTGGCCGCGCCGGCCGCCGCCGTGCAGGGAGGGGGCTGACATGGCGCGAAGAGTGATTCCCGTCGGCCAGCGTCAGTTGCGCTTCTGGAACGGCCCGGCGCTGCGTCCGCTGCCCCCCCAGCTTCCTCCCGACCTCAGGGGGTGCAAGGTGCACCTGCTCGGCGTCGGCGGCATTGGCATGAGCGGCATCGCCGCGCACCTCCAGCACCAGGGCTGCGTGGTCAGCGGCTGCGACGCGGTGGCCAGCGAGATCACCGAGGCGCTCGTTCAGCGCGGCATGCATGTCTCCATCGGCCACAGCCCGGAGCACGTCTCCGGCGACGCGGAGATCGTCATCATCAGCGCCGCCATCCGCGAGACCAACCCGGAACTGCGTCACGCCCGCCGCCGCGACCTCATCGTCCTCAAGTACGCCCAGGCGCTCGGCTGGTTGATGAAGGACCGCCAGGGGATCGCCGTCTCCGGCAGCCACGGCAAGACCACCACCACCTCCATGATCGCCTACGCCCTCAGCTATGCCGGCAAGCATCCTTCCATGCTCGTCGGCGGGCTTGTCCCGCAGATGGGCGGCAACTCCTGTGTGGACAGCACCGGACCCTTCGTGGTCGAGGCGTGCGAGTTCGACCGCTCCTTCCTCAGCCTCAAGCCCATGGTCGCCGTCATCAACAACATTGACCGGGACCACCTGGACTATTACAGCGGGCTGCCGGAGCTGGTCGAGGCGTTCGGCCAGTTCGCGCAACTCGTCCCGCGCGGCGGTCTGGTGCTCGTGAACGGCGACGACCCGAACGCGATGAAAGCCGCCGCCGGCGCGCGCGCCGAAGCGCAGAGCTTCGGCGAAGGCGCGCAGTGCGACTGGCGCATCACCGAATGGGCGCGCCAGGACGGCAAGACCCGTTTCCGCGTCCAGCACAAGGGAAAGAGCCAGGGAGCGTTCGAGTTGATGGTGCCGGGGCTGCACAACGTCCGCAACGCCCTGGCGTGCGTCGCGGCGTGCAACTTCTTCGCGGCCAACCGCCAGGAGGTGCGCGAGGCGCTGGCGCAGTTCCGCGGCGCGCGCCGACGCTTCGACCGTGTCGGCGAGGCGGCCGGCGTCATGGTGCTGGACGACTACGGCCACCACCCGACCGAAGTGCGCGTCACGCTCGACGCCGCCAAGCAGGAGTACCCCACGCGCCGCCTCTGGTGCGTCTTCCAGCCGCACCAGTTCAGCCGCACGCGCATGTTGATGGACGACTTCGCGGAGTCCTTCGGCTCCGCCGACCGCGTGATCGTTCCGGACATCTACGCCGCGCGCGACTCCGCCGCCGACCGCGCCAGCGTCCACAGCCGCGACTTGGTGCAGCGCCTCTGCCGCAACGGCGTCCAGGCGGAGTACGGGCATGAGTTCGGCGACACGCTCCAGCGCTTGCTGGCGGGGGTGCGCCAGGGGGACCTGGTGATGACGATGGGGGCCGGGCCGATTGACCGCGTGGCCCGGCGGCTCCTGACCGAGTTGAAGAAGAGAGAGGCTTCCGATGACTTCGTGCTGCGCTCTTGAGGGGATGCTCCGGCGTGACGAGCCGCTGGCGATGCGGACCACCTTCCGCATCGGCGGCCCGGCGGCGCTGTTCGCCGAGCCGGCGGAGCGCGACAGCTTCGCGGCGGCCTACGCCGAGGCGCTCGCCACCGGGCGCGCCGTCTATATCCTCGGCGGCGGGAGCAACCTGCTCATCAGCGACGAGGGGCTGAACGGAATCGTCCTTTCGACGCGCCGGCTCGCCTCGCGCCGGCCGGAGCGGCATGGTGAGCGCGTCTTCGTCCTCGCCGGCACATCGCTGGTGGCGCTGGTCAACTGGAGCGCGGCGAATGAGTTGGCCGGGCTGGAGGGGCTGGTGGGGATTCCCGGCACCGTCGGCGGTGCGTTGCGGATGAACGCGGGCGGGCGGCACGGCTGCATTGGCGAGCGCGTCGCCCGCCTCTGGCTCGCAGATCGCGCCGGACGCATCTGTGAGAAAGTGGCCGCGGAGATGGCCTGGGGCTATCGCTCCGGCGAAATCGCGGATCCGGTGCTGGGCGTCGAGTTCCAACTGCGCCGCGAGCCCGGCACCGCCGTGCTGCGCCGCCGCACTGAAATCCTGCAAGCCAAGAGCGCCGCCCAGCCGATGCGCAGTCACAGCGCCGGCTGTTTCTTCAAGAACCCGGATGGCGACTCCGCCGGCCGCCTGATCGAAATGGCCGGCCTCAAAGGATGTCGCATCGGCGACGCCTGCGTCTCCCCCAAGCATGCCAACTTCATCGTGAACCTCGGCCGCGCCCGCGCGACGGACGTCCTGCGCCTTGCCGGCGCCGTCCGCGAACGCGTGCGCGACCTTTACGGCATCGTCCTTGAAAGTGAAGTCCACTGCTGGCCGCAAATCTCTCTTTAGAAGGGAACTGACATGCGCAGAAAAGTGGCCGTCCTCATGGGAGGAGTTTCCTCCGAATCGGAAGTCTCCATTCAGTCCGGAAGAGCGGTCTCCGAGGGCCTCCGGCAGAAGGGGCACGAGGTGCATGACGTGGTGATCACTGAGGAGAGCATCGCCGCGGTCGCCGCCTTGCGCCCCGACGTGGCGTTCATCGCCCTGCACGGGCGGTTCGGCGAGGACGGCGGCGCGCAGGCGCTGCTGGAGGAGGCGCACATTCCCTTCACCGGCTCCGACGCGCAGGCCAGCCGCGCGGGGATGGACAAGATGGCCTCCAAGTGCTTCTTCATCACGCACGACGTCCCCACCCCGCCGTTCCGGCTGGTGACCACCACCCAGCGCTGGGACCAGATTGACGCCGCCATCCGCGAGGCCGGCCTGCCGCTGGTGATCAAGCCGCTGCGCCAGGGCTCGAGCATCGGCGTTTCCATCGCGCGCGACCAGGAGGAAGTGGCCATCGGACTGGCCAAGGCGTTCAAGTACGGCCACCAGGCGCTGCTGGAACGCTATATCCCCGGCCGCGAGTTCACCATCGGCGTGCTCGACAACAGCGCGCTGCCGGTGATCGAGTTGAAGACCTCGCATAGCTTCTTCGATTATGAAGCCAAGTACCAGGACGCTGAAACCAAACGCGAGGTGCAGCCGGACCTGCCGCGCGAACTGTACGAGAAGCTGCAGGAGATGGCCGTTGCGGCTCACCGCGCCCTCGGCTGCCGGCACTTCAGCCGCGTGGACGTCATGCTGGAAGCGGACGGCTGCCCGTACGTGCTGGAGGTGAACACGATCCCGGGCTTCACCGACCACAGCCTCTTCCCGCTCGCCGCGCACACCGCGGGGATCGAGTTCCCCGACCTGTGCGAGCGGATCATCGAACTGGCGCTGGCCCCCGTGAACGCCGCGCAGTTGCCTGTGTGAACCGTAGTTAGGGGAAGTCCCGGCACATTGTATTGCCGTTGTTGTCGTTGTTGCCGTAGCTGTTGTCGTCGCTGTCCTTGCAGTCTTTGCAGTCCTTTATGTCCTTTCGTTTGTTTTGTTGAGGCCGCCGCATGGCGAAGAGCACAAGGAAAACTTCGGACGCCTCGCAGCGCGCGTTGACGATCACCGCAATCGTCGTGGTGGCCGCGGCGGCGCTGACCGCCGGCGCGATTTTCGGCATCAGCGTCGCCTGGCGGCGCATCGCCGCGCGCCCGGAGTTCCTCGTCCAGCCCGGCGATATCCCCCTGGACGCCGCCTGGGTGCGCGTCGAGGAGATGAAGCGGGACTTCCGCGCGACCGCCCCGCGCGACACGAAGGGGCGCTCCATCCTGGACGCCCCCGTCAGCATCTTCGAGCCGCGCCTGGCCGAGCGCGTGGCCGCGGCCTACGCGACGAGCCCCTGGGTGCGCAGCGTCGTATCCGTGCGCAAGGAGTTCCCCAACCGCCTGGACGTCAAGCTCGACCTGCGCGCGCCGTACGCCGTCATTAAGCGCGGCCCCGTCCACACCTGCATCAGCGATGACGGTACCGTGCTCGATCCGAAGGTCTACGTGCTGACCCCCGACCAGACCTCCGGCCTGCTGCCGGTCGTGGAAATTCCCTCGGACGCCAAGCCGCCGACGCTCCGCAAGGTGTGGCAGGACCCGGCCGTGACCGGCGGACTGGAGATGCTGCACCTCTGCCGGGGCGCGCTCAACAAACTCCCCGTGGCGCTCATCTCGATTGAGATGCAGAAGCCGACGCCCTCCAAGCCCCCCGTCTCGATGGCCTGGCTCAGCCTGGGCGCCGACCCGGCCAAAGGGCCGATCGTCCAATGGGGGCGCACCCCGAACTGCTCCGTCTCCGACTTCGAGGCGCCGACCCTCACCAAGGTCAACTCACTTCTGGCCGTCGTCGCGCGCGAAAAACAGAGACTCTGGCGCTTCAAACAGATTGACGTGCGCGACGTGCAGGTGAGGTGCGAGGAGTAAGGGCGAGTGCAGAGTGCAGAGTACGCGGAGCTTGCCCGCCGGTCGGTGGCGGGGAGAGTACCCTTCGACTGCGCCGCGTGATGGCCGTCAGAAAGGAACGGGGCCGGGCGTTTCATCGCGCCCGGCCCCGCCTCACAGCTTGACGGCTTTGCGCGTCACATCCTAGTCTGCTTCCCACCAGTCAATGTTGTTGTCCTCGAACGACTCCTCGATGGTGTCCAGCGCGTCAGCGATACCCATCAGCAGCCTCCCGTCCATGCCCGACCTGCCAAGCTTGCGCCTGAATGGCACGTTCGTGGAAGAGCCGGGCGACAGGTTCCTGATGATGGCTGACTTGTCCACCCCGTTCAACTCATCGCCGTCGTCGGACAGTCCGATGTGGACCTGGAATCTCCGGGCTATCGCCGTGCCCTGATTCGTCACGTGCAACGTGCCCACAAGGACCTTTCCGTCGTTGATGAGGCCGGTGTCCCACCACTCGCAGACGAGGTCCGGCAGGTTGGCCGATCCCACAAGCACGGCCGCGATGGCCTCGTTGTTCAGCTCATTCGGGTCGAAGTAGTAGCCTGCGATCGGCTGCCGCTCCGGCGCGAAACCCTTGGCTCCGGCCGGCGGCGCCGGCGGGATTTCCTCGTTGGCCAACTCAACCCACGCCTCGTTGTAAAGGGTCTGTCCCACGAGGCTCGGGTCGCTCGCGACGGTCGCCTGGATTTGCAGCGTGGCCGATTCGCCTGCGCGCAGCACGTAGAGTCCCCACCACAGGCCGCCGTCGTCATACTCCAGGTACTCGGTCTGGTTTGTCGAGACGCCTGTAAGCACCGTCCCTGAGGGCAATTCGTCGAATACGCTGATTTCAATGGCGTCCGACGGGCCGGCGTTTGTCACAGTGAGGGTGTACACCACTTGGCCGCCCGGAAGCACCGTTGAGACGTTGGCGGTCTTCGTGATCGAAACGTCAACCATCCCGATCACGTAGGGATACAGGTACGCATAGTTGTCGCTTGTGTCGGGATCGTAGGTGAGTGGAGGAGCGTCCCATTCGCCGCTGACGACATCAGCGCCGAACTCCCCCTCAAACGTATACCAGTAGGCCTCCGGCAGAGCGAGCACGTCCACCAGGATCGTCCGGCTCCCCGTGTCGGTCCCTGCCGCCGCGGCGACCGCTTCCGGAGCCTCTCCATTGGGCGGGGCATTAACAGGGATGGCCGGGGCCGGGGCGATGTCACCCAGGTCGCATTCCACGTCGCTTCCGGCATCTTCCTGGTTGAGCACCGCGACGGAGCCGTCGCCGCCGATGATGCGCGCGCTCTGGATGCTGAAACCATGCTCCACCCAGCTCCACATCTTGACCGCGCGAGCAACTGACGGCCCGTTATTCGTCACGTCAATCGCGTAAGTCACCACCGTGCCCGAAACGATGTCCCCCTCAAACACCTGCTTGTTTATGCCGCCCGGTGCGCCCAGGCCGTCTGTCACGAAGGGGCCGGACATCGAAATCTCCAGGTCGGCCTCCGTGTAAACGTTCAAGGCCGCCGAGGCCACGTTGTCCGAGTTGTCGTAGTCGTACTCGGACGGATCGGCGCTGTATGTCACCGCGTCATTCCACAGAATGGTGTCGTCGGCAACGGAGGGATCCACTTCCACCGCGAGATACAGATCTATCGGACCACCCTCGTCGTTAGCTGCCACATAACCGACGTTCCACGTGAAGGGACGCGCCGGGTCGCCCGGGACGCCCATGATGAAAGACCCCTGGTCCAATTGAACGTTGTAAGGAATGACCCCTACCGGCAGGAAGTCCTGGACAACGACATTGTAGGCGTCGGCCACTTCACCCGAATTCGCCACCGACAGATGGATCAGCGCCGGCCCGCCCGCGACAACTGAACTGAGCGGTTCTCCAAAGAAGTCCTCCCAGCTCTTGTCCAGAGCCAAGTCAATCGTAGAAATCTGTGCCCACGCCACGCTCACGAGCAGGAACGCTCCCACAAGCGCCACAACAGACCCACGCCGCATAGCTCTGTTCATACAGACCACCTTTCTGAACAAGAAGCAAACCCTTGTGCCGACGAACCACGGGGCAGTTGCCCTGTCGCCAAGCTACTCCCTCCTTGCGGCCTGTCACATCCGGCGCCACGGGAGATAAACCGGGCAGCCTTGGCATCCGCGCCTGACACGCGCCATGCCCGCTACCCACAATGCGGAAACTGCCGCCCTCCCACATAGCGGTCAGCCATCACCTGCCAACTTGTAGTGACCAGCGCGCCATCTGTCAAGCTTTTTTTTCGGTTTTTCAGGGGACGTGGCAAGGGGACGCCGCCGGGGTATTCTGACGAAGAATTGCGAGTACCTCGGAGAGACTCGGACATGGGGATTCGGTGGGCACACAACCTGTTCTTGGGCGCTCGCCGCTCACACTCCCTCTTAAGCGGTCTTCGTCAATCCGCGCCACACGAGAGGCATTTTTCTCCTACTTGCGCCCCCCTATTCTTTCCTGTAACATCGGTAGCGACAGTTCAAACGCGGGGGGATTCCTCATGGCGATCAGACCTGACCGGTTTACGCTGAAATCACAAGAGGCGATTCAGGCCGCGCAGGAGTTGGCGCGGGAGAAGCAGCATCAGGAGCTCCAGCCGGAGCATCTGCTGATGGCGCTGCTGCGCCAAGCCGACGGCGTGGTGCCCCCGATTCTGCAGCGCGGCGGGGTACAGCCTGCGCAAGTCGAGCGGCGTCTCCATGAAGCGCTGGACCGGCTGCCGAAGGTCTCTGGCGCGGAGGTCTATGCCTCACCGCGCCTGGGGAAGCTGTTCGACGCCGCCTGGCGCGAGGCGCAGGCGCTTAAGGATGAGTACGTCAGCACGGAGCACCTGTTGCTGGCCGCCGCCGAGGAGCGCGAGGGGATGGCGGGGCGCATCCTGCGCGACGCCGGGCTGACCAAGGAGAACATCCTCATCCTGCTCCAGTCGATTCGCGGCACGAACCGCGTGACCGATCAGGAGCCGGAGAACAAGTATCAGGCGCTGGAGAAGTACACGCGAGACTTGACCGCCGCCGCCCGCGCGGGAAAGCTCGACCCGGTGATCGGCCGCGACGAGGAAATCCGCCGCGTGATGCAGGTGCTCTCCCGCCGCACCAAGAACAACCCCGTCCTCATCGGCGATCCCGGCGTCGGCAAGACCGCCATCGCCGAGGGGCTTGCGCGCCGCATCGTCGAGGGGGACGTCCCGGAGGGGCTGAAGAACAAGCGCGTCCTCTCGTTGGACCTGGGGGCGCTGATCGCCGGGGCGAAGTACCGCGGCGAGTTCGAGGACCGCCTCAAGGCGGTGCTCAAGGAAATCACCGAGGCGCAGGGGGAGGTCATCCTGTTCATTGACGAATTGCACATGGTCGTCGGCGCGGGTGCGGCCGAGGGGGCGGCCGACGCAGCGAACATGCTCAAGCCGGCCCTCGCGCGCGGCGACCTGCGCGCCATCGGCGCGACGACGCTGAGCGAGTATCGCAAGCACATCGAGAAGGACGCCGCGCTGGAGCGCCGCTTCCAGCCGATCCTGGTGGGGGAGCCCTCCATCGAGGACACCGTTGCCATTCTGCGCGGCCTCAAGGAGCGCTACGAAGTCCACCACGGCGTGCGCATCAAGGACAGCGCGCTGGTCGCCGCCGCCACGCTCTCGGAACGCTACATCGCCGACCGCTTCCTGCCAGACAAGGCGATTGACCTCGTGGACGAGGCCGCCTCGCGCCTGCGCCTGCAGATTGACAGCCTGCCGGTGGAGTTGGACCAGGTCGAGCGCCGCCGGATGCAGCTTGAAATTGAGCGCCAGGCGCTGACCAAGGAGAAGGATCCGGCGTCGCAGGACCGCCTCAAGAAAGTGGACGCGGAACTTGCGCATCTCAAGGAGGAAGCCACCGCCTTGCGCGCGCATTGGGAGAATGAGAAGTCCGCCATCCGGCGTATCCGCGAGGCGAAGGAGAAGCTCGAAACCGTCCGCCTCGACGCCGAGCGCGAGCAGCGCGTCGGCAACCTGCAGCGCGTCAGCGAAATCCGCTATGGCGTCATTCCGTCACTGGAGCAGGAAATCCAGAAGGAGAACGCGCGCCTCGCCGAACTCCAGAAGGACAAACGGATGCTCAAGGAGGAGGTGGACGCGGAGGACATCGCGCAGGTGGTGAGCAGCTGGACGCACATCCCCGTCAGCCGGATGCTGGAGAGCGAGCGCGACCGGCTGGTGCACATGGAGGAGCGGCTGGGGCGCCGCGTCATCGGGCAGGAGGAGGCGATCCGCGCCGTCAGCGACGCCATCCGCCGCGCCCGCGCCGGCTTGCAGGACCCCAACCGCCCGCTCGGCTCGTTCATGTTCCTCGGCCCGACCGGCGTCGGCAAGACCGAACTGGCCCGCGCGCTGGCGGAGTTCCTTTTCGACACCGAGCAGGCGATGGTGCGCCTCGACATGTCGGAATATATGGAGAAGCACACGGTGTCGCGGCTCATCGGCGCGCCGCCGGGCTACGTCGGCTACGAGGAGGGGGGGCAGCTTACCGAGGCCGTCCGCCGCCGCCCGTACACCGTGCTGCTGTTGGACGAAATCGAGAAGGCCCACCACGACGTCTTCAACGTCCTCTTGCAGGTGCTCGACGAGGGGCGCCTCACCGACGGCCACGGTCGCACGGTGGATTTCCGCAACACCCTCATTATCATGACCAGCAACATCGGCGGCGGGCGGATCCAGGAGGCGGGGGGCGTGATGAGCGAGCAACTCGAAGCGACGGTGCGCGAGATGGTGCGCGCGCAGTTCCGACCGGAGTTCCTCAACCGCGTGGATGAGGTCATCATTTTCCACGCGCTCACCATGCCGCAGATCGAGCGGATTGTGGACATCCAGATTGACCATCTGCGGCGCATCCTGGCCGACCGCAAGCTGGAGATCAAGTTGACCGCCGACGCGAAGGAACTGATCGCCGCCGAGGGGTTCGATCCGGTCTACGGCGCGCGGCCGCTCAAGCGCGTCATCCAGCAGCGCATCCAGAACGAGCTGGCGCTGCGCCTGCTGCGCGGCGAAGTGGGGGCCGGCGACGTCGTGCGCATTGACGCCGAAGACGGGCAGTTGACCTTTGTCCGCAAACCGGGCAAAGCCGGCGGCTAGCAGTCATGTTGTGGCCGTCCTTTGTGTCCTTGCTGTCCTTTATATCCTTTTCGTTCAGGCTGGCCTGTGATGGATGAAAGCCTTGATTTCAGCGGCATCTCCGGCCCGTGCGACCTGCCGGAATCGCTGCGCCTCACGTTGGCGGAGGCCGGCCAATCGCCCGCGATTCATCCTGAGGAGGCCGCCGCCGAGCTTTGCCGGCGCGCTGCCGAGGCGTATGGCCTTTCTCCCGAACAGGTGCTCGCCTCGAGCGACGCAGGCGAATTCATCTACGCCATCCCGCGCGCCCTGCGTCCGCGGCGCGCCGTGATCCTGGCCCCATGCCCGCACGACTACTGGCGTGCCTGCGACGGCGTCGGGGTCGAGGCCGAGGGGCTGCCCGCCTCCGAAGCACGGGAGTTCGTCCCGGACCTGGAAGAGATGACCGCGCGCCTCGGCGGGGCGGAGATGCTCTTCCTGGGGAACCCGAACGACCCGACCGGCGCGGCCCTCCCCGCCGACGCGCTTCGCGGCCTGGCGGCGCGCTTCCCCGGCCTTATGCTGGTGGTGGACGAGCGATTCGGCGAACTCGTTCCGGAAGCGGCCGGCGTCTCCATGCTGGGCCACCCCTTGCCCGACAACGTCATTGTCGTGCGGTCGCTCCCCTACATCGGGGAGCCGGCCGGTCCGGCGCCGGGGTTCATGGTCGCTTCTGCCGGCTTGTGCGACAAAGTGAAGGGGACGCTTCAACCGCATGCCTGCGGCATGGCAGCCGCGCGCGCAGGGGTCGCGCTGTTGGACGCCTCGCGAGAGCTTGCCGCGTGGCGCGAGCCGATGATCGCCGAGCGCGAACGCGTCCGCGAGGCGCTCAGCGCCCTCCCCGGATTGCGCATCTTCCGAAGCCAAGCCGGCTTCCTTCTCCTCAAAAGCACGAAGCCGGGGTTGACCTCGGCCACCCTGTGCGAGCGGCTTCTGTCGCGCAAGCTGCTGGCGTGCAACGTGGCGGGCTTGCGTGGACTCGACGGGCGGTTCCTCCGCATCTGCATCCGCCGTCCGGAGGAGAACGACCTGCTGTTGGACGCCATGCGCGACGCGCTGGAGAATGCGAAGTGGAAGTAGACAGTCGTTTCGGCAAGAAGCGCCGAAGGCGCGTGACATACCAGCCCAGGGCAACGCCCTGGGTAACGAACCCAATCTCACCCCAGAACCCTGAAAGGGCGGGATATAATGGTGTCGTGGATTATGTCGCGCCCCTTCAGGGCTGAAATGGACCATAGGTGATTCCGGTTCCCAGGGCGTTGCCCTGAGCTGGTATATCCCGCCCTTTCAGGGTGGAACGGCCGCTTTTGGGCATGCGAGGCGTGGTAAGATAGGTTGTTTGACGCTATCGGGGTGACTTTGAAACAAGGAGACGGCCATGCCGGAGCTGAAAGGAAGCAAGACGGAGAAGAACCTGAAGGAGGCGTTTGCGGGGGAGTCTCAGGCGCGCAACAAGTACACCTTCTTCGCCTCTGCGGCAAAGAAGGATGGGTACGAACAGATTGCCGCCATCTTCCTCGAAACCGCCGAGAACGAGAAGGAGCATGCCAAGCTTCACTTGAAGGCGTTGAGCGGGATCGGCGACACCCCCGCCAACCTCACCGCCGCGGCGGGCGGCGAGAATGAGGAGACCGTGTCCATGTATCCGCGCATGGCGCGCGAGGCGCGCGCCGAGGGGTTCGAGGACTTGGCGGAGCAGTTCGAGCGGATCGGCGCCATCGAGGCGACGCACCGCGACCGGTACAAGGCGCTCTTGAAGGTTGTCAAAGCGGGCGGCGTCTTCAAGCGCTCCAAGCCCATCGCTTGGCGCTGCCGCAACTGCGGCCACATCCACACCGGCGCCGAAGCGCCGAAGGTCTGCCCGGTCTGCAAGCACCCTCAGGCGTACTTTGAGGAGAAAACTGATAATTGATGATGGATGATTGATAACTGATGATTGGTGATTGGTGAACGGCGCAGCAAGTTCTGCGCGCTGTTTGTGAGGAATCATCATTCCTCAAGAAATTATCAATCATCAATTATCACTCATCAATTCTCCGTCCCTTGCCATTTTCGCGGGAATCGGTTATGTTCACAACCTGAACACGCGCTCGTCCCGTCATGTGGTGAGGAGCAGTCCATGCCGTCCCTTCCCGACCTCTATTACCGTCTGGCCATCCTGAACGAGATAGCCGGCGGCAAGCCCCTTTCCCAGCGACGATTGGCGGCGCGGCTGGAGGTCTCGCTGGGGCAGGCGAACAAGCTGCTGCGCGGCTTGGAGGGGGAGGGGCTGATCCGAGTGGACGCCGAGGGCGAGGCGCGGTATGCCCTGACGGAGGAGGGGCGGCGCTCGCGGATGGAGGCGGCGGCGCAGTTCGCCGCCGAGTCGCGCGCGTTGCTGGGGCCGCTGCGCGCACAGATGGCGCGGGAGGCGGCGAAGCTGCGCTCGACCGGCTGCCGCAAGGCGCTGCTCTGCGCGGGTGAGGCGCTCGCCGACGAAGCCGCTGCGGCCCTCATGCGTGCAGGAGTCAAACTGGCCGGCGTGATGCTGCGTGATGCCCCGGACTGCCCGGAGGCCTCTAGCGTCTCCCACGCAAGTAGGGGCAAGGCATGCCTTGCCCCCACAATGGAACGGCGCATGGTTTGCGGGATCCCCGTGTTGGATGCCGCCGGTTGCCGCAAAGCCGCCTTTGGTGCCGCAGTGGCCGTGACTCCGCAGGACGCCGATGCGCTGCGTCAGTGCCTCGGACGCCGCCGCGCCGTGACGCTTCTCCTGACGACGAAGGAGGGATCGCCCCATGGCTGACCCCCTCGTCTCCGTCGTCATCCCCACCTACAACCGCGCGATCCTCGGCCCTGACAGCGTCCGCAGCGCGCTGGCGCAGAGTTATGCCAACCACGAGGTGATCGTAGTGGACGATGGCTCCACCGATGACACCGTGGCGCGGCTGGAGAAGGAGTTTGGCTCGGCCATCCGGATCGTGCGCCAGGAACACGCCGGGCCGGCCGTGGCGCGCAACGCCGGCATCCGCGCCTCGTCGGGGGAGCTGGTGGGCTTCCTCGATTCCGACGACATCTGGATGCCGGAGAAGCTGGAGCGTTGCGTTCCGGCGATCCTCGCGCGCCCTGAGATAGGCGTCGCCTACACCGCGTTGCGCATCCGCGAACTGGAAACGGGCCGCACGTATCTCCAGCCGCAATACACACGTAGCGGCAACATCGCGCGCGAGCTGTTCCTTGAGTGCAAGGGGGTGAACACCTCCACGCTCCTCGTGCGCCGCTCCTGCCTGGAGAAGATCGGGGGGTTCGACGAGGAGTTCTTCCGAGTGCAGGACTGGGACCTGATGGTGCGGCTGGCGGAGGTGACGGAATACGTGCACGTCCCCGAAGTCCTGACCGAGCGCCGCCTGCACGCGCAGGGGCTGTCGGTCACCCACCAGGAGCTCTACGCCAAATACAACCTCCTCGTGCTGGAGAAAGCGCTGGCGCGGCGTCCCGACCTGTACCGCCCGCTGGCGGGGGAGGCGCTCAGTCGCGCGCACTACCGTTTCGGGATGCTGCACTACGGCGACTATCGCATGGCCGCGGCGCGCGCGGAGTTCCGGCGTTCGCTGGCGCATCGCTGGAACTGGCGCGCGGCGGACTATCTGCTGCGCGCCTGTCTCCCGGTCCCGTGGGTCCGGCGGCTGCGCGCGCGACGGCTGGCCGCCCAGGAAAAACGCAATGGCTGATCGCTCCGCCCAACCGATCTGCGTGATCTTCATCACCGGCTCGCTGCGAGTCGGCGGCACGGAGCGCAACATCCTGCACCTCGCCACTCGGCTGGACCCGAAGCGGTTTTGCGTCGAGGTCTGGAGCGACTACGAAGGGGAGCCGATCCAGCAGGAACTGCGCGCGCGGGGAATCACTTGCCGGTCGCTCAAGGGCGCGCCCTCGCTCGGTGAGCCGTTCCTGACGCGCCTCTTCTTGCGGAACCTGCCGTACCAGTGGCGGCTCTGGCGGATGCTCGGCGCGCGGAGCGGGGCCGTCATCCACGCCTTCGGCTTCCCGATGGCCTACTATGCCGTCCTGCTGGGGCGGCTCGCCGGATGCCGGCGCGTGATCTACTCCGTCCAGGACTGGGATCTCTGGAAGCGCTCGGGCGTTTACAGCCTGCTCGACCGCGCCATCTCGCGGCTTGCCGCTGTTGTCATCGCCGATGGCGAAGGGGCGCGGCGGCTGGCCGCCACTCGGCAGGGGATGGACCCGCGCCGGATCGTCACGATCTACGACGGCGTGGACGTGGAGGAACTCCGCCCGCGCCGTGCGCCGCAGGAGGTCCGCTGCGAACTGGGCCTTGATCCCGACCGCCTGACCATCGGCATGATCGCGCGTCTCGACCTCGCCAAGAAGGGGCAGGATGTGTTCTTGCAGGCCATCGCGCGGACCGTAAATAGTATTGTGTCCCCATTTATTCAGTTTCTGATCGTCGGCGACGGGCCGGACCGCGCGGAAATCGAACGCCTGCGCGATGAGTTTCCTCCGGAGGCGCGTCCGGCGATGCCGGGGTTCCGCTCCGATCTGGGGGAGGTTCTCAACTCGCTGGATGTGCTGGTGATCCCGTCGCGCTGGGAGAGCGTGCCGAAGATTCTTCTGGAGGGGATGTGGCTGTCCCGTCCGGTGATCGCGGCGCGAGTGGGGGACATTCCGGAGATTCTCGACGACGGCTGCGGCGTGCTCTTCCGCGCAGGGGATGCGGCCGCGCTGGCGGAAGCGATGACGCGCCTTGCCAACGACGCCGCGCTGCGCGCACGACTCGGCACGGCGGCCCATGATCGCATTGTTGGGCGGAGGCTGACGATGGAGGACTCGATCCGGAAGTATGAAGCGCTTTATGCGGGAATGATGTGATGGGAAAAGTGGGGACACAATGCTTTCCAATGGGAACGCATTGTGTCGCCAGTTGCTTCCGAGAAGACGGTTCCACCGCGTCCCTGCGGGACGCGAGGAGTTGTGAAATGGCTTTATGCCGGCACTGAAGTGCCGGCCTATTATCACGGCGTCCCTCTGGGACGCCTGAAGGCGATTCGGATGACAGAAGAACTCTATCGCTTGCAGGATTACGACTACCTCCTCCCCCCGGAGCGGATCGCCCAGCGCCCCGCGGAGCCGCGCGACAGCTCGCGCTTGATGGTCCTGTCGCGCGGGGAGGGAACGACGTCTCACGCCATCTTCCGGCAGGTCGGGGAGTTCCTCTCTCCCGGCGACCTGCTGGTGCTCAACGACACGCGCGTCTTTCCGGCGCGCACCTTCGGGCTGCGCTCGACCGGTGGCCGCGCGGAACTGTTCTTTCTGCGCGATCAGGGGGAGGGACAGTGGGAAGCGATGCTGCGCTGCCACGGCAAGCCGAAGAACGGCGAGTACTTGGAGATGGAGCCCGGCAACTGGGCCGTCAAGCTCGGGCGCAAGCTGGAGAACGGCCACTGGATTGTCATCGTCCCGCGCGGCATGCGGCTCATGGAGAAGCTTCAGGAGGCGGGGCACATGCCGCTGCCGCCGTACATCCACCGCGAGGGGGACCGCGCTCAGGAGGCGCAGGACCGCGAGCGGTACCAGACCGTTTATGCCCGCGAGTCCGGCGCCGTGGCCGCGCCCACGGCGGGGCTGCACTTCACCCGCGAGTTGCTGGAATCGCTTCAGGGCAAGGGCATCGGGACGGCCCTCGTCACACTCCATGTCGGCGCGGGTACGTTCCAGCCGATCAAGGTGGACGACATACGCGCTCACAAGATGCACGAGGAGTACTACACCCTTTCCGCAGAGAGCACCGAACGGATTCTTGCCGCGCGCGCGGCGGGGCGGCGCATCGTCGCCGTCGGTACGACCGCCTGCCGCGTGCTGGAAAGCGCCGCCGCCCGCCCCGAGGGATTCGGCCCCGGCTCCGGCTGGACCGGCATCTACATCTATCCCCCGTACCAGTTCAAGATGACCGACGCGCTGCTGACCAATTTTCATCTGCCGCGTTCGACGCTGCTCCTGCTGGTTTGCGCCTTCGCCGGGCGCGAAAGGATCCTCGCGGCGTACGAGGAGGCCAGGCAGCAGGGGTATCGGTTCTACAGCTACGGCGACGCGATGCTGATTTTGTGAAATGGTGGAGCGCGTTTGCGGCGTGCAATGGTGGAGCGCGCTGTCCCCAGCGCGCTGATTTCGCCTATAATGCGCGCATTGCGCATTCAAGCCGGCTGGGACAGCCGGCTCCACCAGTGCGCTCAGTGCAGTTGTGCCGCACAAGGAGGCGATGATGCCCACGCTTCAGGAGAAGGAAAGCCCCGTCTCCGTCGGGGGGATTCTCGTGGCGTTCATCCTGCTGCTCACCGCCACGCTGGACACTTGGGGTTCCTTCGGATGGACCGGCCTGATCCTCATAGCAGCCGCGCTGGCAGTGTGCCTTTGGCTGCACCTGGGGCGCGACCCGTTCCGCGCGCTCTCCGCCGAGTCGCTGCTGCTGGGGCTGCTGATCGGCTCTATCGCCCTATGCTGCTGCTTGCTGGCAGGCCAGTACCAGGGGACCGAAGTGTACAATATCTCCTCCCCTAGCGGCGCGATGCTTGCCAAATGGCGGCTCACAGCGCCGGGGATGGCAATACGCATCCTCTCCGGCGTGGCGCTGCTGATCATGCTGGCATGGCTGGCCGGCCTGAGCCCGAGGCTTCGGCGCGCGGCATTCGTCGCGTTAGTCGCGATTGCCGTGGCCGCGCGCGTGCTGATGATCTTCTCCAGCCCCTCGCCGAAGATTGACGTCTTTGTCAGTCAAACCATGGGTGCGAAGGGACTGCTGGGCCGATACGTGACCGTTACGGCCGTCGCCCCGCAGAGCCTCGCCGAACAGCGGGGACTACACGTGGGCGACGTGCTCCTGTCCTGCGGCGACGTGGAGGTTAGTTCAGCGGAGGAGTTGCTCACAGCGGCCCAGTCCATACCGCCGGGCGAGCCGGCCACGTTGATGGTGTTGCGAGAGGGGCGAACGGCCAAGCTGACCGTTCCGGCGGTGGCACCGGGCAAGTCCCTGGAAGCCGCACTCGGCATCACGACCGCGCGCTCCTATGCGAGCGTTTACTCGATGCGCTTTCCCTCTCCCTACAAGGACCAGCCCTTTTTCGAGCATTACGGCTACCCTCCGCTCACCGTCTATGCCAACGCGCTCTCGTTCATGCTTTTTTGTGACGTGCGCGGCCTGTGGGTCGCCGCGGACATCTTTGGCGCGCTCTGCATCTTCCTCTTGGCGCGACGCGTGACGCCGGGGGAGCGGGGAACGCGGATCGGCATGCTGGCGGCGCTACTCTGGCTGTTTCTGCCGCGCTCGCTCTTTGTCATCGAGCAGTCCTGGACGGAGCCGCTGTGCGTGGCGCTTCTGGGGGGGCTGGCGCTGGCGCGCGGAACCTGGGCGAAGGGGGCGGCGCTGGGATTGTGGCTCGCCAGCAAGCAATACGTGGTGGTGGCCGCTCCGCTGGCGGTGAAGCTGCGGCGCTTCGGCTGGCGCGAATGGCTCATCGCCTGCGTGGCGGGCGCGCTGACGCTGGTCCCCTTCCTGATCTGGGACTGGCAGGGCACGTACCGGGACGTGCTGGGGTTCTTCCTGACATCCGGGACGCGCCCCGACGCACTCTCGCTGGTTGGGATGTTGAAGCGCTTCGACGTGGAGCTGCCTTGGCAGGTGGTCGCGCCGCTGTGGCTGGCGGGGGTGGTGTTCTTCACCTGGCGGATGAAGCGCACCGCGGCCGGCTGGCTCTTCTCGATGGCGTCGCTCTACCTCTACTTCTTTATGTTCGGCAAGCAGGCGTTCATGAACTACTTCTACCTGATCCTGTTTATCCTGCTGCTGGCGGTGGCGGCGACGCCGGGGGAGGAGTCCGACAAATCCGTCGGATCGGACGGATCGGACAAATCCGGCTGATCTAAGACTTGCCCGTTCTCGCCTGGAGTCTGCCAAGCACGGCGCGCAGGTCGGCGGGCAGGGGAAGGGAGAAGGAGAGCTTCTCGCCGCTGATGGGATGGCGGAAGGAGAGGGCGCTTGCGTGCAGGAACAGGCGCGTCAGTCCGGCCTCCCGTGCCAGCCGCTGGTTCGCCTGCGCGTCTCCATGCTCCGGGTCCCCCGCGACGGGGTGACCGACCGCCTCGAAGTGCAGCCGAATCTGACGCCAGCGCCCGGTCCTGGGCGACGCCTCAACCAGCGTCAGCCCCTGGTAGCGCTTGACCACGCGCCACTCCGTCACCGCCGGATGCGAGTCCGGCCCCTGCTCCACGAGGCCGCGCATTCGCCCGCCGACGCGCTTGCGCCCAAGCGCCAGCGCTATGCGCCCCTCGTCGCGATCCATCTCCCCGACCAGCAGCGCCTGGTAGCGCTTCGCCACCTCGCGGTGGCGGAACTGCGCGCCCAGCAGACGATGCAGTTGCGCACTGCGGGCGACCACCATGATCCCCGACGTATCCTTGTCGAGCCGATGCACCATGCCGTAATCGTGCTCCGGCCCGATTCGGTCCAGCGCCTCGCCGTAGCGCGCGACCAGCCCGTTCAGGAGCGTGTCAAGCTTGTGCCCGATTCCCGGCTCGGAAATTATTCCGGCCGGCTTGTTCAGCACCACCAGGTGCGCATCCTCGTACAGCACGTCGAAGGGGACGCTCGGATTGGGGGCCACGAGGAACGCGCCGGGAGGCAGGCTCAGCGCCACCGACTGCCCCGCGCGCAGTTCCATCCGCCCATCGGCGACCGCCCCGTCCACTTGTACGAACCCCTTGCGCAGCAGCTTGTTAAGGAAGCCTGCCGGCACCTCTGGGCAACGCCCGGCCAGGATGTCGCCCAGCGTCCTGCCGGCATCGGTCTCAATGGTTCTGAACCGCCTGCGCGGAACGGCCTGCTCTTCCATGCCAACTCCCGCCTTTCTGACTGCCATTGTACCGTGAGAGTTACGAAAGGCAACCCATCATAATTCCCTTGAAAAATATGAAGATTTTGCCGGCTTGATATTGCATAAGGCAATTGCCTCTGTTATGCTACGCCCAAATTGAGCGTGTGAAACAAAGCGGGCCGTGGACGTTCGAAACATTGTGCGCGGCCGTGGGTCGCGCGGGAATTGGCTGGACTTCTTTGAAGGAAAGGATGGAAGACGATGGCAATGACGAAGACGCAGATCATCAGCGCTCTGGCCGAGGAGATGGAAGTCAGCAAGAAGGTGGCGGCTGCCGGCCTTGAGAAACTCGTTTGCCTGGCGTACAAGGAAGCCAAGAACGGCTTCACGCTGCCGGGTCTGGGCAAGCTGGTGCTCGTGGACCGCAAGGCGCGGATGGGCCGCAACCCCAAGACGGGCGAAGCGATCCAGATTCCGGCCAAGCGCGTGGTGAAGTTCCGCGTCGCCAAGGCTGCCAAGGAAGCCGTGCTGTAAGCGACGATTCGTCGAAGCGCAAAAAGAGAAAAGCGGCGCATCCGAAAGGGTGCGCCGCTTCTCTTTTAAGCCGCCTCTCTCGCACCCGAGGGGGGGAATGACGAAGGATGGCGATGACCCTATCCACCGATTGCGCCGATTGACGCCGATTGCAGTGACGGCGGAGAGGGGCAATAGATGAAATCCCGTTCACCTGCCAAGATGCCCATGTCATAGGGCGACGGAGAAGAGGTTACAGACGGAATAGCCCCTGACATAATCTTCCGTGTCGCGCGACGAACGCCCCTGCCTTCTGTTGCCGTAATCGGTGGCAATCGGCGCAATCGGTGGACAGGCTGAGCAGTTGCCGTCGTTACCCTCCTTCTGCCGTTCTCCGTGCCTCCACGGTGCGCCGTGCGCACCCGGCGTCTCCGTGGTGAAAGCCGCATCCGCTTCGCCATACTTGAAGCGCTAACACTGCCTCGGCTATAATCGCACCGTTCTGAATGGTCCCGGCCCGGCGGAGGTCCCCGCATGCCCGTTGAAAGTGACTACGAGTTTGGCAAGGCCGCCGTCACATCCGGCGTGCTCAGCCAGGAGCGTCTGGATGAGTGCATCGAGATGCTGGTGGCGCTGGAGCGCGCAGGGAGCCCGAAGCGTTTGTGGGACGTGGTCGCGCGCAGGGGCTATATGACCGAAGCCGCCATTGCCAAGCTTCGCGGACAGGTCGAGCCGCAGGGGCGTGGACCTGCCGCGACCGAGGAGCTGGCGGATGAGGAAGAAGAGACCGCCGACGAGTTGCCGGTCCCGCAGGCGCAACCGCGCGGGCTGATGTTGGTCCGCATCCACCGCAGCGGCAAATGCCGCGCCTGGCCTCTGCCGGAGCGCGTGGTGATGATTGACTCCACGGCGGACTCGGATATTCCCCTCGACGACCCTGACGCCAAGGGGCAGCGGATCCGAGTGCGCTTTGACGAGAAGGGGTTCATGGCAGAAGACGCCGGTCGCGGCACCGGATTGGTCATCAATGACGTGCGGATGCGCCGCGCGCGGTTGCGCGCGAACGACCTGCTGCTGATCGGCTCCACGCAACTGCTCTGCCTGGAGGACTATGGCGATCGATCAGCCCCGGAGCCGACCAGTTCCTCCGCCGTCGCGGGAGAGGCGCTGCTGCGTCTGGTGGCCCTCTCCGGGAAGCGAAAAGGGGCGAGCTTCTACTTGGGCGAGCGCCCCCTGGTCATCGGCCGCAGCAAACTGGCCGGAGTCCGCATCTTCGACGAGGCGGTCAGCGAATTCCACTGCCAGGTGGCTCATACGCCCGCAGGGGCGCGCATCGCCGACCTGCACAGCCGCACCGGCACGCGGGCCAACGGTGAGGCGATCACGGCCAGGCGCCTTCAGCAGGGAGATATCGTGGAGGTGGGGGCCGACCGCTTCGAGGTCCTGTTCCTCAAGGGGGCCGAGGCGGAACGGTCAACGTTCGACGTGCCGGCGGATGCGGAAGTCGAGCCGGGCACGGAGATGAAGCTGCGGAAGCGGCTGTTTGGCGAGGAGGCCCCCGCGGACCGGCCTGCGCCGAAGCCGTACCGACCGGGACAACTGCAATTGATCGGTATCGGCGGGCCCGTTGAGGGGAAGAAGTTCCTCATCACCAAACCGGTCACCGTGCTGGGACGGGATTCCACCGCGGCGATTCGCATCACGGACGCTTCCGTCTCACGCCACCACGCCAAGCTGGCGCTGGAGGCGAAGCAGGCGACGCTCATCGACGGCGGCAGCCGCAACGGAACTTATCTGAACGGAACGCGCATTACCGCCACGGCCTTGAGGTCGGGAGATACCATTCGCATTGGGGAGGGCCTCTTCATCGTGGAAGAGGTCGCTCAGAAGCCGCGCAAGCCGGCCCCGCCGGCCCGCGGCAAATAGAGTGTGGCTGCTGAAAGCAGGCGAAGTGGCGCGGGTTATCCAACCCGCGTAGAATTTGCGGGCCGTTGGCCCGCAACGCGGACTGGATAGTCCGCGCCACTTACGGCCCTTTCGCGGGGCGCCTGCTTTCAGCGGCCACACCCGGTAGATAGGCCTCGGAGAGGAGATCGTATGTATAAGCTGGCAGTCATTCCCGGCGACGGAACCGGGCCGGAAGTCATCCGCGAAGCGCTCAAGGTCATGCAGGCCGCCTGCACAAAGCGCGGCGTCAAGTATGAAACCACCCACTACGATTTCGGCGGCGCGCGCTACCTGCGCACCGGCGAGATTCTGCCGGACAATGAACTGGCCCAACTCCGTAAGGCGGACGCCATCCTTCTCGGCGCGGTGGGCCATCCCGACGTGAAGCCGGGCATCCTGGAGAAAGGGCTGCTGCTGAAGCTGCGCTTCGAGCTGGACCAGTACATCAACCTGCGCCCCGTCCAGCTCTACCCCGGCGTGGATTGCCCGCTCAAGAACAAGGGGCCGGCGGAGATCGACTTCGTGGTCGTGCGCGAGAACACCGAAGGCCTCTACGCGGGGACCGGCGGCTTCCTCCGCAAAGGCACCCCCCACGAAGTGGCCATCCAAACCAGCATCAACACGCGGATGGGAGTGGAGCGCTGCCTGCGCTTCGCCTTCGATTACTGCCGCGCCCGCAATCGCCGCAAGGAACTGACCCTCTGCGGCAAGACCAACGTGCTCACCTTCGCCTTTGACCTGTGGGAGCGCGCCTTCAACGAGATCGGCCAGAAGGAGTACCCCGACGTCAAGCGCAACTACGCGCACGTGGACGCCATCTGCATGTGGATGGTGAAGAACCCGGAGCAGTTCGACGTGATCGTCACCGACAACATGTTCGGCGACATCATTACCGACCTGGGCGCGATGATCCAGGGTGGGATGGGGATCGCCGCCGGCGGGAACATCAACCCCAAGGGGGTCAGCATGTTCGAGCCGATCGGCGGCTCCGCCCCGAAGTACACCGGCAAAAACGTCATCAACCCGCTGGCCGCCATCGGCGCGGCGGCGATGCTGATGAACTCGCTCGGCGAGAAGGCCGTCTCCGACGATATTGAGAAGGCGGTGAAGTTCGTCACCGGCAACAAGCTCAAGTCGCTCAGCGCCGGCAAAATGGGATACGGCACGCAGGAAGTCGGGGACTTGGTGGTGGCCGCATTGTAATTGCGGAATGCGGATTGCGGAGTGCGGATTACCGAACGCAGCACGGTTGGCGTTGCGCTGTTCGGCAATCCGCAATCCTAGGTGCGCCGTGCGCGCCGAGCATTCCGCAATCCGCAATGGCTCGCGCTTGCGAGAAAATCTGAAGGGAGCACAACGATGCCCGTCCAGCCCCCTATGACCGGCCCGTCGGCCGAGCAGCCTTGGCGCATCCTGCGCATCATGAATGAGTTTGTCGAGGGATTCGACGACCTCGCCAGCGTCTCGCCCGGGGTTTGCTTCTTCGGCTCGGCCCGTGCCAAGCGCAGCAGCAGTTCCTACCACCTTGCCCGCCGGGTGGCGCAACTGGTCGCCGCGCGGGGGGTGCCGGTCATCACCGGCGGGGGGCCGGGGATCATGGAGGCCGCCAATCGCGGCGCGTACGAACGCGGCGGCGTCTCCGTCGGGCTCAACATCAGCCTTCCCGAGGAGCAGAAGCCCAACGCTTACCTCACCCACCAAGTCACCTTCCGCTATTTCTTCGCCCGCAAGTACATGTTCCTGTACCATTCGATGGCGTTCCTGATCTTCCCAGGCGGCTTCGGCACCGCCGACGAACTGTTCGAGGCGCTGACCCTGATTCAGACCGAACGCTCCCCGCGGTTCCCCGTCGTTCTGGTGGGGAGCGCGTATTGGCGCGGGCTTCTGGACTGGATGAAGCGTTCGATGCGTGCCTCCGGCTGCATCAGCCCCCAGGATATGGACCTGATACGCTTGGCGGACGAGCCGGATGCGATCATCGAGGCGGCGCTGGCCCCTTCCGCCGTGGCTGTGAAGAAAGTCTCCCGCCGAGGCAGCCGCGCCGCGAAGCGGATGTGACGAAGGAACTGACGAATAGCGAATGGGCAATAGCGAATTGCGAATTGCCGATGAAAAGACAAACAGCCGTGCGCCGCATTGAGCGGGGAAGTTGTTGCCGGTTCGCTATTCGCTATTCCCTATTCTCTATTCATAGTTTCTCCGTTCTGTGCCTCCTGGCGCTCTTCCTGTTCGGCGCATCCTGCCCTGCCGCGACGGTGGCGCTCTCTACTGCGGCCGCATCCCGCATTGACTTCCAGACCTTCATCCTTTCCCCCGCCGACCGCCCCGGCTGGCGCCAGGTCACGGCCTTTGTCGGCTTCTCCGTGCGCGCAGGGGAGGGGAGCGAAGGGGTCCTGCTGTTGCCCGTGGACGCGGTGCCCGAGGAGGTTCGCGCGCGGGCAATGGGCCTCGCCCAGTTCGATGCGGACACGGTCCATGGACGGGCGCTGGAAGGGGCCTTCCACTTCCACTCATCGTCCGAGAGGAACACAACCGCCGTGCTTCGGGCGGGAATCTGCCTGGCCATCGGCCCGCCCGCCTGGCCGCTCATGGCCATGCACTGGCCGCCGCGCGGGGGGGCGTTCACGGCAGTGGTACCTCGAGGGTCGCTGACGGAGTTGCCCCCGCATAGGCTCCGCAAGGCGCGCATCCTGATCGGCGAGAAAGGACTGGAAGAGCTTCCCATCCTCCTGAGACCCGCCGGCGCCGCGGCGATGGCTGCCTCAAGCTCACGTTGCGTCATCGCGGTTTTCTTCGAGCCGGGGCGTGTCGAGGAGCGGCAGTTCACTCTCCCGGCGATCTCTGGCATCCGGGTCAGCTTCCTCGCGCCGTTGGGGCGTCAGGGGAAGGCGGAGGCGCTCCGCATGCCGATGGTGGAGTCGCTAGGCCGCCCGCCGGCTTTGACCCGGATTTACGCCCAGGCTGATCCGGACGCGGCGCCGGAGATTCTTGTGGAGGGGATCGACTCAAGCCCCTCTTCCGCGCAGTGGCTCGTTGGGCGCGCGCTGGCCGGATTCGGCTACTCCGAGGAGTTCCTTCGCGAGAATGCGCGCGAAAGCGCTGCGGTCAAGCTTGATGCCGTCCGCCGCCGCGACGGAGGGCTGACCGCCCGCCTGATTAGTATTTCAGAGGCCATGCCGGAACCGCCGCGTGTACTCTTCCATCACCGGCCATTGGGGCGCGTCGGCACGCTGCGCGCCTGGGTGGGCGTTGCGCTGGCGTGGCTCCTCTGGCCGTTATCGGCCGCGAGCTATCTCCTACTGTTGTGGTTAAGCGAGCGCGCCTGCCGATGGCTGAGCGGAATGGCCCCGGCCAGGCTCTCGCCTCGCCAGTTCGCCTTTCTGGCAGCAGCTTCTCCTTTCATAACACTTTTCCTTGCATTGCGTTATCTCCTGCGCAAGGAGCCGGTCGTCAACGATAATGTCGGCGATGGCGCGTTGTCTATCCTTTCAGAACGAGAGTACCTGGCGCTGGCGCGGCTGGTGACTTGGGTTTGTTTTGCGGCCCTCCAACTTGCCATTCTGCTTCTTCTCGTTCGCCTCTCCCTTTGGATCTCCTTCAGCTGACGCGCGCGTCGCGGCGGCTTTTCATCGTTCTTCGGCGGTGCTATAATCCCTCATCACTTGCGCTGGCATTGGAGAAAGCGTGCCACAACAGAACAACGGCCCAATGACCGCCCCGCCGGGGTATGAGCGGCGGGATGAAGGGGACGCCTTCCTGGTCGTGCGCCGGGAATTGGCCGAGCCGGTGGCACGGGCGTTCGCGCCGATGCACCAGGTCTGGGAGCGGATCAAGCAGCGGCGTTTCACCGTGCGCGGGCGCGCGGGGGTGGCGAGTTTCCCGCTGGGCAAGGAACTGCCGACGATGATGGTCCGCCGGTACGTGCATGGCGGGCTGTTCGCCTCCATCGGGCGCGATCTGCACTTCAACGCGGAGCGCGCGCTGAATGAGCTGGCGGTCGCGGAGGCGGCCTGCGCCGCGGGGGTGCGCTCGCCGCAGCCGATCGGCATCCTCGCCGGCAAGGTGGCGGGGCCCTTCTGGCGGCTGGCCTTTCTGAGTGCTGAGATCCCCGACTGCGAGGACCTCATCCATTACTGCTGCCGCCTGGGGGAATATCCTCCGGAGACGGCGGCCATCGAGAAGCGCGGCGTCATCCGCGAGACAGCGGCGCAGCTTCGCAAGATGCACGACGCGGGCATTCTGCATGGCGACCTGCACCTGAAGAACCTCCTGCTGCAACGCCGCGCCGCGGCCACGCCATTGGTGTATGTGATTGACTTCGACATGGCGCGCGCCACCCCCGGCCCGCTGCCGCTGGATCAGCGCCTGCGCAACCTCAAGCGGCTGGCACGCTCGGTCCGGAAGCTGCGCGTGGCCGACTCCGTCCTGACGGCGTGGGACCGCCTGCGCTTCCTGCGCGACTACCTGCGCGAGGAACCTCAGCGGCGCGCCCTCACGCGTCAATGGGCCCGCAAGCTCGCCTCCAGCGGGCGCAGCCACGAACTCTGGTGGACGATGACCGCCGCCCAGCGCAGCCTGCGCGGCGACGGCGCGGTGCGCTATGCCTCCTTGCGTAAAGGGACCTCGCGATGACCGGCAACCCCTCCATCTCCGTCGCTATCATCACCTTCAACGAGGAGCAGGATCTCCGCGCCTGCCTCGAATCGGTCCGCTGGGCGGGGGAGATCGTCGTGGTGGACTCCTTCAGTGCGGACAAGACCGTCGAGATCGCGCGCGAGTACACCGCCCGCGTCATTCAGCGCGCCTGGCCCGGTCACGTCGAGCAGAAGAACTACGCGCTCCAGCAGGCCACCGGCGATTGGATCCTCAGCCTCGATGCCGATGAGCGCGTCTCGCCGGAGTTGGCCGTGGAGCTTCAGGAGGTCATCCGCCGCGCCGACCGGCCTGAAGTCGGCTACACCGTCCCGCGCAAGACCTTTTACCTGGGGCAGTGGATCACGCACGGCGGTTGGTATCCCAGCCGCCGCCTGCGCCTGGTGCGGCGCGGCCGCGCCCGATGGTCCGGGGTGAACCCGCACGACCACCTGTACGCCGACGGCCCCGTGGGCGACCTGCGGGGGGACTTGTTCCACTTCACCTATCGCGACATCGCCGACCACCTGAAAACGATTGACAGCTTCACCACGATTTCCGCGCGGGAGATGTACCAGGCCGGGCGGGCGCATCCGCTGCTGCGCATGTGCTTCCACCCCATCGGGAAGTTCCTCAAGATGTACCTGTTGCGGCTCGGCTTCCTGGACGGCGCGGCGGGGTTCATCCTGGCCGTCCTGTCCAGCTACTACGTTTTTCTGAAGTACGCCAAGCTTTGGGAAAAGCGCAGGCAGGCGCGGCCGGAATGAAGATCGCCATCTCCATCGAGCATCTTGAGCCGCGCCGGGGCGGGGGGGAGACGTACGCGCGCAACTTCGGGCGGATGCTGCTGGGGCAGGGGCACGAGGTCCACGTCTACTCCTTCAGCATGGACCCCGCCGAAAAGGGGTTCATTCACCACCCGCTGAAACAGCCGGCGTTCAACATGTTCCGCCGCTACGCCTTCGCCATGCGCGCGGAGGAGGAACTTCGCAAGGAGCGGTTCGATATCATTCACGGCTTCGGCAAGAGCGTGTACATGGACGTTTTCCGGCCCGGCGGCGGAGTCCATAAAGCATGGATGGCGCATGAGTTGCGAGCGACGGATGGCGCGCTGGGGCGGCTGGGCGCGCGGCTCAGGCAGGCGACGAGCCTTGACCAGCGGCTCGTGCTGCGGCTGGAGCGCCGGCAGTTCGGGCCGGGCGGGCGGCATGAAATCGTCGCCGTCTCGAACCTTGTCCGGCAGGAAATCCTGACGCATTACGGCTGCGAGCCGGAGCGCATCCACGTCGTCCACAACGGCGCGAACCTGGCGCGCTTCACGCCGGAGAAAATGCGCGCGCTGCGCGGCCCGATGCGGCGGCGGCTCGGATTGGATGAGGAAGAGATCATGCTTCTCTTCCTCGGCCACAACTACAAGCGCAAGGGGCTGCACGCGCTCATCCGCGCGCTGCCGCTGCTGAAAGGGAAGGGGCGGTTCCGGCTCGTCGTCGTCGGCAAGGGGAGACGCGCCGTTTGTGGCCGCATCGCCGCGGAGCTGGGGGTCTCCGACCTCATCCAGTACGCCGGGGCCACGGACGCCGTCGAGGAGTTCTACGCCGCCGCCGACATCTTCTGCTTCCCCAGCTATTACGATCCCTGCGCCAACGTCGTTCTGGAAGCGCTGGCCTGCGGCCTGCCGGTCATCACCAGCACGACGAACGGCTCCGGCGAGATCCTCACCGCTGGGCGCGAAGGGTACGTGACCGACCCGGATGACACGGAGTGCATGGCGCGTTACATCGGCGAGTTCTTCCCGACCGAGCGCCGCCGCGAGGCGTCGCGCGCTGCTCGCGCGCTGGCCGAGGCGCGGCCCATCGAACGCAACTTCCGGGAAATAATGGGAGTGTATCAGCGAGTGCTTGATCGACGCCGCGGTTAACGCACGCGGAAATCGGGGCACCGAGGCGTCTTCACCTGGCGGCAGGATTAATCGGCCCAGTGAGTCTCTTGCTCCAGGTCCGCAATGAGGGGCTTGAGATTCTTGATCAGGTCGGGCAGATTCTCCTTCACGATCTGATGGACCTTGTCCAGATTCACGGCGCCGTAATCGTGAGCGAGAATGTGACGCATGCCGACGATGAGGGGCCAGGGGATGGCGGGAGACCGGCGGCGGGTATCGTCGCTGACCAGGCGCGCGGCTTCGCCAATGACCTCCACGCAACGGACGACGGCCGCTTGAACCAGGTCGTTCGCCAGGAAATCCGTCAGAGACAACGAACCGGCGTAGTCAATGGCGCGTTCAGCGTAGAGCCGCATGTCTTCGCACTTCACCAGGTCTCGTTCGCGCGGGTCAAGACTCATAGAGCGGTTCCGTCCGTCTCAGCGCGAAGCGCCGGAAGTACTTGTTGGGCGACTCTTCGACAGACCGCCGCGTCAACAGGTCTATGCGCCGCCCGACGATCTCCTGCAACTCCTCCTGAAGAGAGACGAATTCCAGGCCGATGCTGACGCCCGGCCGAAACGTGACCAGGAAATCCACGTCGCTGTCGGGGCGGGCATCGCCGGTGGCGAAACTACCGAAGGCTTCCAGCCGCGCTACGCCATAGCGGCGGCAGCAGCCGGCGAGTCGCTCGCGGTCAATTTGAAGTTCAGTCAGCACCATCTTCTTTCTCCTGCCGTCAGCATACATGCTTCGTAACAGCATCGCAAGCTCTTTTCGGGGCCGCACGCGCGGAATGGATTTGGGCGCGCTCGCTTGACTTGGCCGCGCAGGGCCGGTATTGTCAGTGCTCCTCCGAACGGAAAGGGGGCGGGCTGCTTTTCCGCCATTGAAAAAGTTGCCTGACGCCCTTTTTCAGCCGGAGAGACTAGACCGGAGACAGACAGAACCGATGGCACGCGCTAAGACAATACGAGTTGCCGTGTTACGCACGGCTGGCACCAACTGCGATGTCGAGACCGCCTACGCCTTCACCAAGGTGGGGGCGGAGGCGGAGCGTGTTCACGTCAACCGCTTCGTCGAGAAGAAGGGGCTGCTGGACGGCTACCAGATACTCGCGCTGCCCGGCGGCTTCAGCTACGGCGACGACATCGCCTCTGGCAAACTGCTGGCCAACGAACTGCGCTACCGGCTGGAGGATGAAATCCGCCGGTTCAAGGCGGAAGGGAAGCTCATCATCGGCATCTGCAACGGCTTCCAGGTGCTCGTCAAAGCGGGATTGCTCCCCGGAACGAAGCACGAGGCGACGCTGACGAACAACGATTCCGGCAAGTTCGAGGATCGCTGGGTCTACCTGAAATCCGATGACAGCCGCTGCGTCTTCTTGAAGTCGGCCTGTGGCGCAACCTGCGCCAGCGACCTCCTCTACTATCTTCCCGTCGCGCACGGCGAAGGAAAATTCGTCGCATCGGCGGCGGCGCTGGCGGAGATTCGGGATAGGAAGATGCTGGCGCTTGAATATGTTGGTCCGCAGGATGAAGCCGCGCCGGAGTACCCGTGGAACCCGAACGGCTCCCTGGAGGCGATTGCCGGCATCTGCGACCCCACCGGGCGCATCTTCGGCCTCATGCCGCACCCGGAACGGCACGTCGAGCCCACCCAGCATCCGCGCTGGACACGCGACGGACTCCAGAAAGAGGGGGATGGTGTCCGCATCTTCCGCAACGCCGTCGAATTCGCGCGGGGGAACCTGCTCTGATGAGGCGGGAACGAAGGTTCGCGGTAGCGTAGCGCTTGCGGAGAACATTTCGTAAAAGTGGCGCGGGTTATCCAACCCGCGATAATCGTGCGTTCTTCCGATTCCACCTCTCCCGCGCCTGCGGCGCGGGACGCGGACTGGGGGTCGAAAAGGTGTCAGACACCTTTCCATTTCCCGGCACCCGGAGTGGGATCAGTTTCTCGACAGGATGCCATACCTAAACGTTGACACTGATGGGTGGCTTTCCATGTCACGATCGCCATCCCCACGCACAGAGCGACGTACCCGCATCGGAGAACCCACAGTGTCAAACGAATCTCCCAAGACGAGGGCTGAACGCTGACGCCTAGCCAGCCGCATTCTTCCTCAACCCACTTGGCCGCCATTCCCCAGTAGAGAATGGCAAAGGAGTAACTTAGGGCAAGACTGAGCGAAACTAGCGCGATGCAGACCCATCGGCACCTCGCGCCCCAGCGATGCAAGACCGTGCGGCGCAAAATCAATGCGGCCACTGGTACCGATAGCCACGCGGCCAAGAGCACGTACGGCAGCTTGGGACAGAAGGAGAGGACGAAGCCTACTACGCCCATGACAATAGTGATAACAAGATCTATGGCGTAGCCTCGCATCCCCCCGGAACCCCAGGAACAACTTTCGGTCATGCCGGCTCGCTCGCCGCTCTCCATGGGATGCCACCAATAGGAAATGTGATTTGCTTGCCTTGATCGCCCGTATTGTATCCTCCGTAAACGCAAAAGCAACAGGCTGGCCGGCGTGAACATCGTCCGCGCGGTCGTGGGTGGGTCTTTGGCGTCTGTCAGCCCCAGCGCGTATAATGCCTGATGTTCGCGACGTTGGAAAGCTGAGAGACGGTTTCAAACTCAAAATGTGGCGCGGACTATCCAGTCCGCGTCGCGGGCCGAAGGCCCGCGAAAGGCGAATGCGGAAGGAACGCAAGATATTTGCGGGTTGGATAACCCGCGCCACATTTGTAAGACCGGCTTGAGTCGCTGTTGAAGGGATTGAGACGCGATGCGTTCTCCTCAGAAGCGCTGGCGGCTGCTGCCGCAGGATGTGAAGGGGGCCGAAAGCCTCGCAACACGGCTCGGGTTGAGCCGCGTGGCGGCGCAGTTGCTGCTCAACCGCAACCTGGGCGACGAGGCGCTCGCGCGCGGCCACCTCCATCCCGAACTGAACGACCTGCACGACCCCTGCCTGCACCCACAAATGGAGCAGGCCGCCCGCCGGCTGCGGCAGGCCGTCGAGCGCGGCGAACGCGTCGTCATCTACGGCGATTACGACGTGGATGGCATCAGCGCGACCGCCATCCTCATGCGCTGTCTGCGGCTGCTCAAGGCCGACGCCGATTTTTACATCCCCGACCGGCTGGAGGAGGGGTATGGCCTCAATGCGGCGGCGATTGAGAAAATCGCCGCCTCCGGCGCGAAGCTTCTCGTCACCGTGGACTGCGGCATCAGCGCCGTGCGCGAGGTGGAGTTGGCGCGCAAGCTGGGGATGGAGGTCATCGTCACCGACCACCACGAGCCGGGGGATCTGGTCCCCGCGGACGCGCTGCTCATCAACCCGAAGCTCCCCGGCTGCCCCTATCCCTTCCGCGACCTCTCCGGCGCGGGGGTGGCGTTCAAGCTGGCCTGGGCGGTGGGGAAGAGTTTCTCCGCGGGGGCGCGCGTGGCGCCGGAGTTCCGCGACTTCCTGCTGGACAGCGTCGCGCTGGCGGCGCTTGGCACCATCGCCGACGTCGTGCCGCTCCAAGGGGAGAACCGCACGCTGGCGTACTTCGGACTGCGCGGCCTGAGCGCCTCCACCGCGGCGGGGCTCAGCGCGTTGCGCGATTGCGCCGCCGTCGAGGGGCGGGCGCTCAACGGCTTCGACGTCGCCTTCAAGCTCGCGCCGCGTCTCAACGCCGCCGGGCGGATGGGCTCGGCGCGGCAGGCGGTCGAACTGCTGATGACCGACTCCGCCGAGCGCGCGGGCGAAATCGTCTTGCACCTCAACCGCGAGAACGGACGCCGTCAGCGCGCGCAGGAGAAGATTCTCGCGGAAGCCTGCGCAATGATCGAGGCCGGGGGGGGCGTCAAGGACCGCGCCTCCATCGTCCTGGCGTGCGAGGGGTGGCACGCCGGGGTCGTCGGCATCGTTGCCGCGCGAATCGTCGAACTGTACTGGCGGCCCACCATTCTGCTGTCGGTGGAGGGGGAGGTCGGCCATGGCTCGGCGCGGTCCATCGGCCCGGTACACCTGTTCGACGCGCTGCGGCGCTGCTCGGGCCGGCTCATCAGCTTCGGCGGCCACGCCCGCGCCGCCGGCCTGCGGCTGGCCGTCGGCGAGATCGAATCGTTCCGGCGCGAGTTCGAACAATGCGCCTCGGAGGCCGCCGGGGGGGAGGAGCTTTTCCCGGAGCTTCTACTGGACACGGAGGTCAGCCTGTCGGAGATCAGCCGGCCGCTGATGGACCAGATCGAGCAACTTGCGCCGTTCGGCGAGGGGAACCCGGAGCCGATGCTTTGCGCGCGCGGCGTGGCGCTCCCCGGCGGCGCGCGGCAGATGGGGGAGACGGGGCGGCACATCAGCTTCTGGGTCAACCAGGATGGCGCGGCCTTCCGCGCGGTCGCCTTCGGCAAAGGGGAGTGGGCGGACCGCCTCTCCGCCGCCCGCGCGTGCTCCATCGCCTTCGTCCCGCGCCTGAACCTCTGGAAAGGGGAGCAGACGGTGGAGTTGGACGTGCGGGACATCCAGGTGGAGTGATTGCGGAATGCGGATTGCGGATTGCCGACTCGCACACGGTTGTTTCCTGAAATCCGCACTCCGCAATCCGAAATCCGCAATCCTGTTGACAGTCCCCCGCCGCTCAGCTACGCTGCTTCGGTTTTGACCGCGCAACGGACGAGGAGCCCGTAATGACCGACTACCCCGAGACGACCCCCGCGACCGAACCCAAGCGCCTCACCATCAAGGAGCTACCCGAGGACGAGCGTCCGCGGGAGCGGCTGCTGCAGAAGGGCGCGGACACCCTCACCGATGCCGAACTCCTGGCGATCATCATCCGCGACGGCACGCGCAAGGAGAGCGCACTGGACCTCGCCCGCCGCATGCTGCACAAGTTCGGCAGCCTGCGCGACCTGCGCGAGCGCACCATCTCGGAACTTTGCACCATCAAGGGAATCGGCCCGGCGCGCGCCGCCCAGGTGAAGGCCGCCCTCGCCCTGGCCAACCGCATCGGCGAGAACCAGTTGCGCCGCGGGCAGCGCTTCACCAGCAGCAAGGTGGTCTTCGACTGCTTCTACCCGCGCCTGCGCTACCTGAAGCAGGAGTGCTTCTTCTGCGTGCTGCTGGACGTGAAGAACCGCATCCAGCGCGAAGTGGAAATCAGCCGCGGCGGCCTCAGCGCCGCGCTGGTCAACCCGCGCGAGGTCCTTCAGGCCGCCGTTGCCGAATCCGCCTCCGCGATGATCCTGCTCCACAACCACCCCAGCGGCGACCCGGAGCCCAGCGCCGACGACATTTCCCTCACCCGCCGCATCAAGGAGGCATGCGACCTCACCGGCATCCGCCTGCTCGACCACATCATCGTGGGCGAGGAAGGATACGTGAGTCTGGCGGACAGGGGAAGGATATGAGCTTCCTGATTCGCCAATTCGGCGGCGCGTTCCGCGGGCAGCCGGAGGAGTTGAAGGAGAAGGCCGGCCCGGCGGCGCGCGCGCTGATCGAGCGGGCGTTTGCCGACCTGGGCAGCGCCCCGCTGGTGGACTATCATGCGCACCTGCTTGGACTGGGCAGCGACGGCAGCGGCGCCGAGGTCAACCCGGCGATGCTCACCTGGCGGCATCCTGCCAAACGGACCTTCGCAGGAATCTTCCTCAGCGCGGCGGGGGTGCGGCGGTTCGAGCAACTTGACCGGGAATACGCGCCGCGCCTGGCGCGGCTGGCCCGCGCGTTCGGGCGGCCGATGCGCATTCACCTGTTCGCGTTCGATCACTTCTACACCCCGGACGGGACGGTCGTTCCGGAGCGGTCGGAATTCTACGTCCCGAATGAATGCGTCGTGCGGCTGGCCGAGCAGCAGCCGGAGCTTTTCGTGCCGGTGATGTCGGTCCACCCCGCCCGGCGCGACGCGCGGGCGGAGTTGGAGAAGTGGTCCGCGCGCGGCGCGCGGTTCGTCAAGTGGCTTCCCTGCGCGCAGGGGATGGACCCGGCCGATTCCCGCCACGACGAGTTCTACCGCTTCATGTGCGCGCGCGGCCTCATTCTGATCACGCACGCCGGGGAGGAGCAGGCGGTCAAGTCGCGCTCCGCGCAGGCGCTGGGCAACCCGTTGCGCCTGCGCCGCCCGCTGGACATGGGGGTGCGGGTGATCATGGCGCACTGCGCCGGCATGGGACGCAACGAGGACCTGGACCGTCCCGGCCGCGAGGTGGAGAACTTCGACCTCTTCCTGCGGATGATGGGGGAGGAGCGCTACCGCGGCCTGCTGTTCGGGGACATCTCCGCCGTCACCCAGATCAATCGCGTGCCGGGGCCGCTGCTCGAACTGCTGCGCCGTGCGGAACTGCACGACCGGCTGGTGAACGGCAGCGACTATCCCCTGCCGGGGATCAACTGCATCATCTGGACGCGCAAGCTGGTGAAACTCGGCCTGATCAGCGCCGAAGAGCGCCGCGCGCTTAACGAGATCTACAACTACAACCCGCTCCTCTTCGACTTCGTCCTCAAGCGCGTCCTGCGCGACCCGAAGACGGGGAACCGGTTCCCGGCAGGGGTGTTCCTGGAGAACAAGGGGCTGGGGGGAACGGCTATTTGCGATTGCTGATTACTGATTGGCGATTTGCGATTTGACGGAAACAACGGCAAACGCGCTGCCAATTCTTGGGCTTGTCTGGGATATTGGCCGATACCAAACTGGGGTTTCATGGCACAGCCATTCGAGATCATGGAGCACACAGCCGACGTGGGCATACGCGCGTTCGGCGCGACGCTGCCGGAGGTGTACGCCAACGCGGCGCGCGGGCTGCTGTCGCTGCTGACCGCGCCGGGGAAGGTGAGGCCCCTGTGTGAGGAGACCGTTACGGTGGAGGGGGCCGACGCGGTGGAGTTGATGGTCAGTTGGCTGCATGAGATATTGTTCCGATTCGACGCGCGACGGATGGCGTTCGCGGAGGTGGAGGTGCTGGAGTTGCAGCCCTGGCGGCTGACCGCGCGGCTGCGTGGCGAGCCGCTGGACCCGGCCCGCCACGAGCCGGGGCAGGAGATCAAGGCGGTCACCTGGCACGGCGCGCTGGTGGAAGAGCGTGACGGGCAGTGGGTGTGCGAAATACTGTTTGATTTATAGGACATATAAGGCCTATAGGTCTTGGAGACGACGCTGCATGAGCGCTTCCTGGAACGGTCCGCTGGAACGGCTGGATGAGAACCGCGTGCGTATTCCGCGCGACTACCGGGCCGGGATGCGCGTGGACGGCATCATTTTCCTTGACGAGCGCCTGCTGGAATCGGTCCGCAACGACCAGGCGCTCGAACAGGTCGCCAACGTCGCCTTCCTGCCCGGAATCCAGGTCGCGTCGCTGGCGATGCCGGACATCCACTGGGGGTACGGTTTCCCGATCGGCGGCGTGGCCGCCACCGATCCGGAGCAGGGGGGCGTCATCTCCCCCGGCGGGGTCGGGTACGACATCAACTGCGGCGTCCGGCTGGTGCGGACCAACCTGGAGGCCAAGGCAGTCCGCCCGCGCATACAGCAGTTGATCGGCGCGCTTTTCCGCGACATCCCCTGCGGGGTCGGATCGGAGGGGGCCATCCGTTTCACCGACGCGGAGGAGCGCCGAATCCTGCACGAAGGCTCGCGATACGTCGTCGGGCGCGGCCTCGGCGTGCCGGAGGACATCGCGCACACCGAGAGCGGCGGCTGCATCGAGGAGGCCGACCCTGGGGCCGTCAGTCCGCGCGCCTATGAACGCGGACGCGGGCAGGTCGGCACGCTCGGCTCAGGCAACCATTTCATTGAGGTGCAGGTGGTGGATGAAATCCACGACGCTGTCGCGGCGGCGGCGATGGGGCTGCACGCCGGGCAGGTGACCGTGATGATCCATTCCGGCAGTCGCGGCCTGGGATACGAAATCTGCGACAACTACATCCACGCCATGCAGAAAACCCCCGCCCAGTACGGCATTGACCTGCCCGACCGCCAGCTTGTCTGCGCGCCGGTCCACTCGCCGGAGGGGCAGCGCTACCTGAAGGCGATGCGCTGCGCCGCCAACTACGCCTGGGCCAACCGGCAGGCGCTCATGCACCTCACGCGCCAGACCTTCCAGCATTTCTTCAAACTCGGCCCGGAGAAGCTGGGGATGGACCTCATCTACGACGTGGCGCACAATATCGCCAAGCTGGAGAGGCACCGTGTGAACGGGCGCGAGAAGCTGCTCTGCGTCCATCGCAAGGGGGCCACGCGTGCCTTCCCCCCCGGCCACCCCGAACTGCCGCCGGAGTACCGCGAAACCGGCCAGCCGGTGCTCATCCCCGGCGACATGGGGCGGTGCAGCTACCTGCTGGCCGGGCGGCCCGCCGCGATGGGGCTTTCCTTCGGCTCGGCCTGCCACGGCGCGGGCCGGCTCATGTCGCGCACGGCCGCCGTCGCGGCCGCTCGCGGGCGCTCGATCAAGCAGGAACTCCAGTCCCAGGGCATCGTTGCGCTGGCGCATGGCCGACATGGACTTGACGAGGAACAGCCGGCAGCGTACAAATATGTCGGCGATGTAGTGGAGGTTGTCCACAAGGCAGGCCTTGCCGCCAAGGTCTGCCGCATGAAGCCGATGGGCGTTATTAAGGGTTAGAACATGATTTCGGAACGGGAAGGTCGCATGTCTAACGTGGACTTTGGTTTGCTTCGGAAGTACACCGCCATTCCCCAGTCGGCCGAGCGGATCCTCGGCTGCCCGGAGCGGGAGACCAGTTTCGACATCAACCTCAAGATCAGCGAGAACCAGGTCATTCATGGGGATTGCTTCGTCGTGTACTACAACACCGTCCGCGGGCCGGCCAAGGGAGGCATCCGCATCGCGCGCGACGTGACGTTGGCGGAGACGCGCGACCTGGCCGAGCGCATGGTCTGGAAGACCGCGCTGGCCCGCATCCCGTTCGGCGGGGGGAAGAGCGGCATCTGCCTGGACCCGAAGAAGCTTTCCCGCTTCGAGAAGACCGCCCTCATCAAGGAATACGTGCATCTCATGTCGCTGGAATTGCGCCACGGGATGTACGTCCCGGCACCCGACATGGGGACCAACGCCACGGACATGGCGGTCATCTTCGGCGAACTGCACATCCCTGAATGCGTCACCGGCAAGCCGCCGCGCGTGGGCGGGCTCCCCGGCCGCCGCGAGGCCACCGGGCGCGGCGTCAGCCACACCGCGCTGCTCACCTTGCGCGACGTGCTCAAGAAGAAGCCCGCCAATGCACGGGTGGCCGTCCAGGGGTTCGGTAACGTCGGCAGCTACGCGGCGCTCTTCCTGCACGAAGCCGGGGCCAAGGTCGTGGGGGTCAGCGACGTGACCGGCGGACTCTGCGACCCGAACGGCCTGGACATTCCGGCGCTGTTCGCGTACGCGCAGAAGAACGGCTCACTCGAGGGCGCGCCAGGCAAGAAAGTCTCGAACGACGACTTGCTCCTCCTGGAGGTGGACATCCTCGCCCCCTGCGCCAAGGAGGACCAGATCACCGGCGAGAACGCCGGCAAGATCCGCGCCGCCGCCATTGTCGAAGGCGCCAACGGCCCCACCACTCCCGAAGGGGACAAAATACTGAACAAGCGCAAGATCTTCGCCGTGCCGGACATTCTGACCAACGCCGGCGGCGTCATCGCCTCGTACGTAGAATGGCGCCAGGCCAAGAGCGGCGCGATCACGGCCAAAGAGGAGACCTTCCAGGTCGTGGAGGAGCGCATCGGCATCGCCTTCGACGACATGGTCAAGCTGGCGCGCGAGAAGAAGATATCCTTCCGCACCGCCTGCCAGGTCTCGGCGGCCGAAGAGCTGGTCTCTTCGCTGGTTGACCGCGACTGGATTTAGTACAATCACCGTATGACTGAACCGGTCGCTCACAAGACATGGCTGCAACGCAACCTGATGCCGGTATGCATTGTCGGCGCAGCGGTCGCCTTCATTGCCGTGCTCGGGGCGATTCCGCGGAAGAAGGCGATCGTTCCTCCGCCTCAGGTCGTGCCGGTCAACGTCGTCATCCTCACGGTCGTCGCTCTGCCGGAAATGCCGGACAGCTTCGACCTGCCCGGCGTCGTCGAGGCCAACCACATCGTCACGGTGGCGGCGGAGGTCTCGGGACGGATTGAGCGCACCATCTCCGAAGAGGGGAAACCGGTCCAGACCGGCGACTTGCTGGTCGAGATCAACACCGACCTGCTTCAGGCGGAGTTCAAGCGGGCCGAGGCTCAGGAGAAGTACGACCGCGCGGAATACGCCCGCATGGAAACGCTGGTGGCCGGCGGGGCCGCGCCGAGCCGCGACCTCGAGGCGGCCGCCGCCCGCGCCGCCATCAGCCAGGCGATACTGGAGGAAGTGCGCGCAAGGCTCCGCCGCGCCCGGATCATCGCCCCCATTTCCGGCGTCCTGAACGACCTTCGCGTCGAGCAGGGTGAATACGTCCAGCCCGGCGCGCCGGTGGCCCAGATTGTCGACATCCGCAAAGCGAAAGTTGTCGTGGAAGTCTCCGAACGCGACATCCCCTCCTTTCGCATCGGCCAGACCGGGCTGGTGTTCATCGGGGCCGGGGAGACCGAACAGAGCATGGAAGGCCCCATCACCTTCATCAGCGCCACCGCCCACGCCGACACGCGTTCCACCCGCGCGGAAATCACCGTGGACAACCCCGACGGGCGCCTGCGCAGCGGCCAGATCGTTCGTGTCCGCCTCACTCGCCAACTCCTGCGCGACGTCATCATGATCCCCCTGCAGGCCGTCATTCCGCTCGAAAGCGGCAAGGCCGTCTTTGTCGTCAGCGACGGCAAAGCGAGCCGCCGCGACGTGGAATTGGGGACCATCCGCGGCGACCGCGTTCAGGCGGTCCGCGGTCTCGCTCCAGGCGACCAGCTGATCGTCTCGGGCCATCGCTTCGTCGGGCCGGGCCAGCCGGTCAATATCGTCACCCCCGACGGGGCCGCCAACAAAGGCGGGTGACCGGCCATGCTCATCACCGACGCCGCTATCAAGAACAAGACCACCATCGTTGTCGTCGCGGTGTTCCTCTGCGTCTTCGGCATTTACAGCTATCTGACCCTCCCGCGCGAGGCCGCCCCGGACGTCCCCATCCCCATTATTCTGGTCAATACCTCCTATGAAGGGGTCTCCCCGGAGGATGTCGAAACCTCCGTGACAATGAAAATCGAGAAGGAACTCACGGGCCTCAGCGGCGTCAAGCAGATCTCCTCCAGCAGCGCCGAGGGCTTCTCCAACATCGTCATCGAGTTCCAGCCCGACGTAGTGATTGACGACGCCCTCCAGCATGTGCGCGACCGGGTGGATCAGGCCAAGTCGGAGCTGCCCTCGGAAGCGGACGAACCCTCCGTCAAAGAAATCAACATCGCCGAGTTCCCGATTATGATGGTCAACATATCGGGGGGCATCTCGCCGGTCCAGCTCAAGGCCATGGCGGATGAGCTTCAAGACCAGCTTGAGGCCGTCCCCGGCGTGCTGGAGGTCAACATCCTCGGCGCCCCGGAACGGGAAATCCGCCTGGAGATCGACCTCGATCGCGTGGCGCTGTACAACCTCACCATCCCCGAGCTCCTCGCGCTCATCCCCTCCGAAAACGTGAATATCTCCGCTGGCAGCCTGGAAACCACAGGCACCAAGTTCAACGTCCGCGTCCCGGCCGAATTCGTCGAACCCGAGGAGGTGGACCGCCTGCTCCTGACCGTCCACGGCGACCGCCCGATCTACCTTTCCGACGTGGCGCGCGTCACCGACACCTTCAAGGATCCGGCCAGCATTTCCCGCCTCGACGGCAAAGAGACCGTCACGCTCACCGTTGTCAAGCGCGTCGGCGCCAACATCATCGAGGTCTCCGACACTGTCAAGCATGTCATGGAGGAGGCCCGCCGCGTCGCCCCCGCCTCCGTCGCCCTCGACGTCACCTTCGACATGTCCCGCTATATCCGCGACATGGTGGCCGACCTCGAAAACAACATGGCCTCCGCGCTGGTCCTGTTGATCGGCTGCTTGTTTCTCTTCCTGGGCTGGCGCCCCAGCACCATCGTCTCGCTCGTCATCCCGTTCAGCATGCTGGCCAGCTTCGCCATCATCCAGATGATCGGCTACACGCTGAACATGATCGTCCTGTTCAGCCTGGTGCTGGCGGTGGGAATGCTGGTGGACACCGCCATCGTGATCGTCGAGAACATCTACCGGCACATGGAAATGGGCAAGTCGCGCCTGGAGGCGGTCATCATCGGCACGCGCGAGGTCGCCTGGCCGGTCACCACCTCCACGTTTACCAACATCGCCGCCTTCATACCGCTGGCGTTCTGGCCGGGGGTGATGGGCTCGTTCATGAAGTACCTGCCCATTACCGTCATGATCGTCCTGGGCAGCTCCCTCCTGGTGGCGCTCACCTTCACTCCGACGATGTCCGCCGTCTTCGCCGGCCACGCCCCCCGGGTCTCCCTTCGCGAGCACTGGTTTGTCCGCGGCTACCGCAAGGTCCAGCGCATCGGGCTGGACCACCCGCTCATGACGCTCTTCCTGTCGGCCTGTCTCCTCGTGATCGTCACGCTGCTCTATGCGCGCCTGGGACACGGGGTCGAGTTCTTCCCCAACCCCGACCCGGACCGCGCGATCATTGACTTCCGCAGTCCGCAAGGGACGAACATCCGCGAAGTGGACCGCATCGCGCGCCTGATCGAAGCGCGGCTCGAACCGTTCCGCGCCGAGATCAAGCACGTCGTCTCAACCGTGGGCGTCTCCGGCTCCGCCGGCGAGTTCGGCGGCGGCAGCGCGGGGCCTCACCTGGGGAACATCACCGTCATTTTCCACGACTTCGAGCTCCGCCGCCGCCCCTCGGGCCAGGTCGTGGCGGACATTCGCCAAGCGATCTCCGACCTGCCCGGCGCGGAAATCAAGGTCCAGAAGGAGGAGCACGGACCGCCCACCGGCCAGGCGGTCGAGGTGCGCATCGTGGGCCAGGAGTTCGCCACCCTCGAATCGCTCAGCCTCGAAGCCAAGTCCCTCATCTCCGACATACCGGGGTTGGTCAATCTGCGCAGCGACCTGGAGGCCACCCGCCCCGAATTGGTCTTCCGCGTGGACCGTCGCCGTGCGGCGCTCCAGGGGGTCAACACCGCCACCATCGGCAACTTTCTCAAGATGGCCGTCCTCGGGACGAAGGTCGGCACCTATCGCCAGTTCAACGACGAGTACGACATCACGCTGCGCATGCCCCTGGCGCGGCGCATCAACATTGAGGACCTGCAGCGTCTGCAAGTCCCCAACGCCGCCGGCAACGCCGTGCCGTTGAGCTCCGTGGGCGCGTTCGACTATCAGGGGGGATTTGGGACGATCAACCGGCTCAATCAGAAACGCGTTGTCACCCTCACCGGCGACACCGAAGGCCGCCTCGGGCCCGAGGTGCTCAAGGACGTCCAGGCACGGCTGGCCAAGCTTGCGGCGCCCCCCGGCTACGAGGTGCGCTATGCCGGCCAGAAAGAGGAAGAGGACAAGGCCCGCGTGTTCCTGCTCAGGGCCTTCTTCATCGCCCTCATGATCATCGTGGTCATCCTGGTCGTGGAATTCAACTCGGTGCTGGTGCCGCTCATCATCGTCTCCACCGTCATACTGTCGCTTATTGGCGTCCTAATTGGCCTGCTGGTCTGCGACCTGCCCTTCAGCATCATCATGACCGGCATCGCCGTCATCAGCCTGGCCGGCATCGTTGTCAACAACGGCATCGTCCTGCTCGATTTCACGCAGCAACTGCGCAGCCAGGGGATGGGGCTGGTGGAAGCCACCGTGGAAGCCGGCGTCACGCGCCTGCGACCGGTGCTCCTCAGCGCCGTCACCAATTTTATCGGCCTCATCCCCATGGCCGTTGGCGTCTCGTACGATTTTCACACCTTCACCTGGGCCACCAAGAGCCAGTCCAGTCAGTGGTGGAACAACATGTCCATCGCCATGATCTTCGGGCTGACCTTCGCCACGATCCTGACGCTGGTGGTCGTACCCGCCCTCTACGTCACCCTGAACCGGCTCGCCGAGCGCTTCGGATTCGGCGGGATTGGGGCGGCGAAAGAAGCGACCCCAAAGCCGCCGCGGACAAACGAGGACGCATAGAGACGGCGACGGCGAATGCAGAACGCAGAGTGCAGAACGTGGTGGAGCGCGCTTCCCCCATGTGGCACAGCCGCCCTCGGCTGTGCTTGCCGTTGCCATCAAATCGCAAATCATCAGCTATCAATTGCCGTCCCCTCCCCATTGCACCGCCCCCCTCTCCGGCCTATCATAGGAACCGGGTCCTATGGAGGGAGGGGAACATGCGCAAGTGCACACGCGAACAGATCCGCGAACTCGACCGCCGCGCCATTCAGCACTACGGCATCCCCGGTATCGTCCTCATGGAGAACGCCGGGCGCGGCGCGGCCTACGTGGCGGCCGAAATGCTGGCCGGACCCGCCGGAAAGCTCGTCGTTATCTTCTGCGGCAAGGGGAACAACGGCGGGGACGGGTTTGTCATGGCGCGGCACCTGCATAACCTCGGTGCGCGCGTGCGTCTCGTCCTGGCCTTCGCGCCGGAATCCGCCGATGCCGCGGGGGACGCCGAAATCAACCTGGCCATTGCGCAAGCCATGCGGCTGCCCTTCGTCGTCGCCGAATCGGACGCCGGGCGGGAGGACGCCGCCCTGCTGGCGCGCGACGCCGACCTGATCGTGGACGCGCTCCTGGGGACCGGACTGGCCGGCCAGGTGCGCGAACCCTATTTGGCGCTCATCCGCCTCATCAACGCTGAGGACAAGCCGGTCCTGAGCGTGGACATTCCCAGCGGGCTCGACGCGGATACGGGGCAGGTGCTGCGCGCGGCCGTTCGCGCCGGGCGCACTGCCACCTTTGTCATGCCCAAGGTCGGCTTCGACCTGGCCGAAGGCCCCGCGCACGTCGGCAAGCTCTCCGTGATCGACATCGGCGTGCCGAGGGAGTTGGTGGAGCAGACGGGGACGGCGTGACGGACGCCTGATTGTGGAACGCGGACTGCGGATTGCGGATTGAACAGCTTCCGGGAATCCGTATTCCGCAATCCGAAATCCGCAATGGCTTCGCGTCTCCGTGGTGAATATGTCGCTTCTTACCCCGACGCCGGCCGCGCGCGCTCCTGCGCCCAGAGGCGCAACTTCTCCAACTGCTCGCGCATCGTGACCGACAACGCGATGGAGCTCTGCATCGCCTGCAGAATGTCCTTGGTCCCCACCTCGCGCCCCGCGTCGTAGGCGTCGTACATGGCCGAGACGATGGCTTGCTCGATCTCAGCGCCGCTGCTGCCGTCGGAGTGCTCCGCCATGTGGGGCAGGTCGAACTTCGCCGGATCGCGCTTGCGCTTGGAGAGGTGGATGCGCAGAATCTCCGTGCGCTCCGCCAGGTTCGGGAGGTCCACAAAGAAGATCTCGTCGAACCGTCCCTTGCGCAGCAGTTCCGGCGGCAGGCGCTCGATGCTGTTGGCCGTCGCCACGCAGAAGACGTTGGCCGTCTTGTCCTGCAGCCAGGTGAGGAAATAGCCGAAGACGCGCGCTGTCGTCCCGGCGTCGCTCATGCCCGAGCTCTCGATTCCGGAGAAGGTCTTCTCGATTTCATCCACCCAGAGCACGGCGGGGCTGACCGACTCGGCCATCTCCAGCGCCCGCCGCATGTTCTCCTCGGAGGAGCCAATCAGGCTGCCGAAAATGCGGCTCATGTCCAGCCGCAGCAACGGGAAGCCCCACGACCCGCTGACCGCCTTGGCCGCGAGGCTCTTGCCGCATCCTTGCACTCCCAAAAGCAGCAGCCCCTTGGGCGCGGGCAGGCCGTAGTCGTGCGCCGCCGGCTCGAACGCCCGCGCGCGCCGTTTCAGCCAGGCTTTCAGCAGGTTCAACCCGCCCACCGAGCCCATGTCCTCGCCCGTCTCGTAATATTCGAGCAGGCCGGACTTCTGCACGATCTGGCGTTTCTCGTCGCGGACGAACTGAACATCCTCCCCCGCGAGCTTCGAATCGCGCACGATCGCCTTGAAAAAGACGCGCTCCGCCTCCTCCAGCGTCAGCCCCAGCGCCGCGTTCGCCATGCGGTCATAGATCGGCTCGGTCAGGTCAATCGTCACCCGCGTGTCCGTCGCCAGGTTCGACACGATTTCCTTGAGAAGGCGCTTGAGCATCTCGACGTCCGGCAGGGGCATGTTCAGAAAATAGATCGCCTTTTCCAGGTCGGGGGGAATCTTCTTGACGGGGGAGACCAGCAGGATGGTCTTATAAGAGCGCTTGGTGGACTCGTACAGGTCGCGCAGCTTGCGCAGGACGGAGGGATCGTCCAGGAAGGGGTGGAGGCTCTTCATCAGGTAGATGGTGCGGCCGCTGTCCTGTTGAATCACTTCGAGGGCGGCCAGCGGCTGACGGGTCTGCTCGTCGGGGCGCTCCCCCTCGCGGGGGCCTTCGATGGTGCGCAGCCCCTCGGTGCTGCTCCACTCCACCAAGCGCTTGCGCTGGGCGCGCGCGATGTTGGCCAGCATATTCGCGGCGCGCTCCTCTTCGTTGGTGCGCAGGTAGATGATCGGATAGCGCGACCGGATGAGCAGGTCCAACTCGCGGACGCAGTCCATGGGTGCCTCCTAAGCGTTGATCAGACGGATCCGACGGATCCGTCCGATGTTATAAACCGCGCCGCACGGCGGTGCAATGCGCGCCACGCTTCGCGCACCCTTCCCCGCCAGCCCATCCACTGCCGCAGCCAAACCAGCTCCGGCGCCAGTTCGCAGGCGCGGCGATAGCATTCTTCGGCGCGGATGCGCTCTCCCGACAAGCGCGCGGCGTCACCCGCCAGAATCCACCCCAGCGGCAGTTCCGGCTCCTCATCGAGGAGATGGCGCAGCAGGTCACCCGCCCCCTGCGCATCCCCCCACTCCAGGTGCGCCAGGGCGATGCGCAGTTTCAGGTTCGGCCAGGCGACTTCGGCCGTCATCGCCTTCTCGAAACACTCCGCCGCGTGTGTGCGCGCCCTGCCGCCGAGCGCTAGGCGCGCCTCGCCCGCGACGAGCCAGGCGTAGGCGTACTCCGGGTCGCGCTGGTTGGCGATGGAGGCGCATTCGAGCGCCTTGTCGGGGTCCTGCTGGTGCAGGTAGAGATGCCCGCGCGCGGCGCCCAGCGCGCAGTTGAGCCCAAAGCGCTCCATGGCGCGTTCAAGCGCCTCGGACGCCTGCGGCACGCTCCCGGCGAGCACCCGTGCCTCTGCCAGACCGACATAGGCGTCGTAGTGGGAGCGGTCGTGGCGGGTCGCGTGGTCGAACGCCTGCGCCGACTCTGCGTAGAACCCGCGCATCATCAGCCGGTGTCCCGCCCGGTAAAAGCGGTCCGCCCGGCCGGTCAATCCGGACTCCAGCGTGGCGGCGCCCAGGTCGGTCGGCGCCAACTCCAGGCAGAAGGGGGCCGGCGCGTCGGGGGCGGTCTTGCCGGGCTTGCGGAACATGCAGCTTTCCCCATGGATGAAGACGGACTGGTACGGACGGACGCGGAAGAACAAACTGCACGGGCTGAAGCCCGTGCCCGCATCAGGCGATCTCCACCATCCCCTGGTCGCCCAGCACGAACCGGTGCGTCCGGGGCTTGGCGCGGGCGCGCTCCAGCGTCGTGTCGCAGCCGAGGAGGCTCCCCTCGATGCGAATGCCGATGTCACGGATCGTGCAGTGCGCCAGGACGATGCTGAATTCCACCTCGCTGTTGCGAATGAGGCAGTCCTCGGCGATGGCGGTGTACGGGCCGACGTAGGAGTTCTCGATGACCGTGCGCGCCCCGATGATCGCCGGGCCGCGGATGTTGCTGTTGATGATTCGCGCGCCGGGCATCAGGACCACCTTCCCGGCGATGTTCGAGTCCTCATCCACCACCGCGTCTTTCGGGTCGTTCGCCTCGATGTGGTCCAGCACCAGCCGGTTCGCCTCCAAGAGGTCGTCGGGCAGCCCCGTGTCCTTCCACCAACCGGTGATCTCGCTGAACGTCACCTTGCGCCCGTGGTCGAGCAGGTACTGGTGGGCGTCGCTGATCTCCAACTCCCCGCGTGCGCTCGGCTGGATGGCGTTGACCGCCTCGAAGATGGTGGAATCGTAGAAGTAGATGCCGGACACCGCGAACTGGCTGGCGGGCGTCTTCGGCTTCTCCACGACGCGGACGATGCGGTCCCCCTGGATCTCCGGCACGCCGAAGCGTTCCGGGTCCTTCACGCGCGCCAGCGTGAGGTGGCAGTTGGATTTCCGCGCCAGGAACTCCTCCTGAAACCGCCGAATCCCGCCGACGACCATGTTGTCGCCGAGGTAGAAGACGAACGGCTCCTTGCCCAGGAAATCCCGGCTGATCTTGATGCAGTGCGCCAGGCCCAGCGGCGCCTCCTGCGGGATGTAGCGGATGCGCAACCCCCATCGGCTGCCGTCCCCCATCGCCTGCTGCACGTCGTCGGTGTCGGCGTTGACGATGATCCCCACGTCGCGGATGCCCGCCTCGGCGACGTACTCGATGGCGTAATGGAGGATCGGTTTGTTGGCGATGGGGATGAGGTGCTTGTTGCGGGTATGTGTGATGGGCCGAAGGCGCGTGCCCTTTCCACCGGCGGTGATCAGCGCTTTCATCTCAGGTGGTCCTTTCCGCAATGTAGTTGATGATCCGGCGCAGCCCCGGCTGTTGCTCGACCGGGAGTGTGTCCAGCATGGCGAGCGCCTCCGCGATGAGCCGGTCGGCCGTCTGCTGCGCGAATTGCAGCGATCCGCAGCGCTCGTAGAGGCCGATCACCCAGGCGACGTCCTGCTCCGTCGTCTCCTCGCGCGGCTTGCGCAGAATCTCCAGCAGCCGTTCACACTCGCCCGGAGAGGAGTAGCTCAGCGCGTGCGCATACAGGATGCTCGGCTTCCCCTCGCGCACGTCGGAGCCCTTCACCCCGCCGCGTCCCTTGCCGGCCGTCAGGTCTATCAGGTCGTCGCGGATCTGAAAGGCGGGGCCGAGGTTCCCTCCCAGCTTGCGCAGGCAGTGCAGCACCGCTTCGGAGGCCCCGGCCACCAGCGCCCCGCCGAGCATCCCGACGACCAGGTAGTGGCCGGTCTTGAGGATCGCCATGCGCAGGTACTCCTCGACGGTGAAGCGCTCGTTGCAGCGGAAATTGATGTCAAGCGCCTGTCCCTCCACCGTGCGCTCGAACGTCTCCAGGTACACCTCCAGCAGTTTCATGCGCGTCGCGGCTTCCACCGGCGACATCATCACCGCGTGCAGGCCGCGCGCCAGAAGGTAGTCCCCGACGTTCACCCCGTTGCCAAGCCCGTACTTCACCCAGACGGCGGGCTTGTTCCGGCGCACCGTGTCGCCGTCGGCGATGTCGTCATGCACCAGCAGCATGTTGTGCAGCAGCTCGACGGCGGCGGCGAAGGGAAGGGCGCGGTCGCTGTCCCCGCCGAACGCCTCGCAGACCATCAGGCAGAGCGCCGGGCGGATGCGCTTGCCCCCGGTGGACAGGTGGTACCAGGAGGGCTCGCTCAGGAAGTCGTTCCGGTCCGGCGGGATGAGGCTCTCCAGGACAGCGTTGACCCGCTGCGCGTGGCGATGAATGTCAGCTTCAATGGGTGAGGGCATGGGCGTCCTTTTTCGGAGAAGCGCACCGGAACCTTGGTGGAATCTAGCGCCGCATGGTGTGCAAAGTCAAGCAGATAGGACCGGTCGGTCTGATCCGTCCAATCGGTCTGATCACCCTACTCGTGCCTCAGCGCCTCGATCGGATCCATCTCGGCGGCGCGATAGGCGGGGTAGATGCCGAATGCCACGCCGATCATCACGGAGATTGAGAAGGCCAGCGCCGGGGCCCAGAACGTGACGATCGTGGTCATTCCGGCGAAGTGGCCGATCAGGAAGGGGATGATGATGCCCAGCAGGACGCCCACCACCCCCCCGAACCCGGAGAGCAGCGCGGCCTCGGTGAGGAACTGGGAGATGATGTGCCGTTTCTTGGCCCCGAGGGCGCGGCGGATGCCGATCTCCCGCGTGCGCTCCGTGACGCTGGCCAGCATGATGTTCATGATCCCGATGCCTCCCACCAGCAGCGAGATCGCCGCAATGGATCCCAGCACGATGTCGCTGGTCCGCTTCATCCGTTGCGCCTGGCGCAACAGTTCCAGGGGGACCACCATTTCGAAATCCTTCTTCCCGTGGAAGCGCTCCAGGAGGCGCCGCACCGCCGCCGCCGTCGGCTCCACCTGCTCCAGCGCGAGCACGCTGACGACGATTTCGCTGATCTCCACCTCCTCGCGTTGCATGCTGCCGGCCGACATGGTCGTCAGTATCTCCCCGAACCGCGCCCGCACCGTGGTCAACGGAATGTACACCCCTGTCGGCCCTTCACTCTTCGCCGAACCCGCGCTCGCGGCCTTGGCTGGCGCGGTCGGCTCCATGATCCCAACCACCCGATAGTAGCTCCCGCCGATCCGCACCCCCTGCCCTATCGCGTCCTTGAAGGGGAACAGCGCGTTGGCCACCGGCTGTTCGAGAACGCAGACGTTGCGCAGGTAGCGCATGTCCGTGCTGCTCAGGAAGCGTCCGATGGCCACCTTGCGGTTCATCACCGTCGGCAGCCACGGGACCGTGCCGAGCACCGATGTGTCCACATTGCGCTCGCCGTTCCAAAGCGTCTTGAGAATCTTGCGCGTCGGCACCGCCACCTGCATGTTGGGCAGAGTCTCCACCATGCGCTCCAGATCGTCGTATGTCAGCCCGTACTGCGCCACACGGATTTCCGTGGTGGAACTCTTGTCGTCCGGCGGCTTGATGGCGCGCACGATGATGTTTGTGCTGCCGAGCTGGCGCATCTGCTCCTGCGCCTCATAACTGGCCCCCTCGCCCACCGCGAGCATCGCGATCACCGAGCAGACCCCGAACACCATCCCCAGCACGGTCAGCGCCGAGCGCAGCTTGTGCAGCCAGAGGCTCTTGACCCCCGCCAGCAACGTCCGTTTGAGTTGGAAACTGATCATGGGTAGCGCCTCAGAGGCGTGGTGGCCCTGTCATTGCGACCCTGAGCGCAGCGAAGGGGAAGCAATCTCTTCGCGCGCGAACCGATAGACTCCGCGAAGGTCTCTCCCGCGCAGAGATTGCCTCGTCGCTGCGCTCCCCGCAATGACCCCCACACGAGTCCGCTCCTGTTCATGGCCGCCGCCCCGCCCTTTCCTCGGCGATTTCGCCGTCGGCCAGGCGGATGATCCGCTCGGCGTGATTGGCCACGCGCTCGTCATGGGTCACGGTAATGATGGTCTTCCCCTGCGCCTGGAGTTGATCCAGCAGCCGCAGAATATCGGCGCCGGTATGCGAATCGAGGTTGCCGGTCGGCTCGTCGGCCAGCATAATCAGCGGGTCGTTCGCCAGCGCGCGCGCAATTGCCACGCGCTGCTGCTGCCCGCCGGAGAGTTCCGTCGGCCGGTGATTCACCCGGTTCGACAACCCGACCACTTCCGCGAGCGCCGTGGCGCGCGCGAGGCTGTCGCGCTCCGACCAGCCCTGGTAGTACAGCGGCACCTCGATGTTCTCCACCACGGTGAGCTGCTGGATGAGGTTGTACGACTGGAAGATGAAGCCGATCTTCGAGCTGCGGATGAAGGAGAGCTGGTCGTCGTCGAGGCGCGACACGTCCTCGCCGCCGAGGTGGTACGTCCCCGAAGTGGGGCGGTCCAGGCAACCCAGAAGGTTCAACAAGGTGGACTTGCCGGAGCCGGAAGCCCCCATGATGGCGATGTACTGCCCCTCCGGGATGGACACGCTCACTCCGCGAAGGGCGTGCACGTCCTCCTCTCCCATCCGGTAGGTCTTCCAGACCTGGCTGATTTCGACGATCCCGGTCACTGCGGCGGCTCCCCTCCCTGCGGCGGCTGGCCCTGTCCGTCCGGGTTTCTTGGCCCGTTCCCCCTGGCGGCGCGGCGTTGCTGCATTTGCTTGAGCGCCGTGGCGCGCTCCTCCGGGGTCATTGCCTCCATGCGGGCGCGCGCCTCCGCGCGCCGCTCCTCAGGTAGACGGGCCAGGAACGCCTCGATCTGCGGGTCCAGCTTGGCCGGCGCTTCCGCCTTGGGGTCGGCCGGCGGCGCGTCCGACTTCGCGGCGGCGTCAGCCACCGCGACCGGCGGCTTCTCTACGGCGGCGGCAGGCGCTGCGCCATTCGCCGGGGCGCCATTGGAAGCGGCGGTCCCGTTGGGGGCGGCAGGCTTCTCGACGGGTTTGGCATCGGGCCGCACCTCCGCCTCCGCCGCCGCGCCCGCCAGGATCGGCACATGCAGCAGGACGCTCTCCCCCTCGCGCAAACCGGTCTTCACCTCGATGAAGTTGTCGTTGCTGTCGCCGGTCTCTATGGCGCGCTGCTCCCCCGAGCCGCCGTCATCCACCCAGCAGACGCGCTTGCCGTTGAGCGTGCTGACCGACTGGAGCGGGATCGTGACCACGTCGGCGACGGTGCGCACCAGAATCTCCACCTTCGCCCCCATACCCGGCTTGAGGTCCTTGGGCGGGTCTTGCAGCGCCACCACGACGTTGTACACTTTCAGGTCCGGACTCATCCACGGGTTCTGCGGGTCGGCCAGCACGGCGACGCTCTTCACCGTGCCCGCCATCTCGCGGTCGGGGAATCCTTCGAGCACCACGCGCGCGCGCTGGCCCGGAGCGATCTTGTTGATCGCTGCCTCGTGCACCTTGACGTTGATCGCCACGTTGTTCGAGTTGGGGATGGTCAGCAGCATCTGGTTCTGGCGCACCGTCGCCCCTTCCTCGATCTTGTCCGAGGAGCCGCCGCGGCCGAACATGGAGGTGGACGGGTACACCACCATCCCCGGCTGGGGGGCCGTGATCGTGCAATGGGCGATCTGGTCATTCAGCTTGTCCAGCCGGTCCTTCTGGACGCGATAGGTGCTGTCTTTGGACTTCCAATCCGCGTCCGCCTGCGCCAGTTGCGCGCGCGCCTGGGCCTGCTGCCGTTCCAGTTTCTTGCCCGCCTCAACGTAGTCGGAGGTCAGTTGCTCCACCTGCTTGGGAAATTCGTACTTCAGGAACAGTTGCAGCGCCAGTTGCGCCTGCTCCTGCGCGAGTTCCTGTCGTCTGAGCGCCAACCGGTCGGCCTCGACGTCGCTGGCGGCGATGTACCCCTTGGCGCCCAGGTCCACGCTCCAGCCGTACGTGGTCTTGGCGCGCGTCACCTCTTCACCGGCCAGTTGGATGTCCGACTCCAGTTTGCGCCACTGCTGCTTGGCGTCTCCGCCGACGTCCAGCGTCTGGAGTTTCTCGCCGATCCCCTCCGCCGTGGCGTCGCCCGCGCAAAGGGCGGCCAGGTCCACCTTCTTATCCAGGTTCTGCTGCGCCAGGGCGGCGCCGAGGTATTTCTCCAGGTCCATCCGGGCGAACTTCACCACCAGTTCCGCCGCCTTCACGTTCGATTCATTCAGGTTCACCTGGATCGCGTACTGTTCCTTGGCCTGCGTCAGCGAAGCGGCGGCGCTCTGCACCGTAATGTCCTGCTGAATTGCCTTGTCCTTCAGCGCCGAGCTGTCCAACTCCATCAGGACGCGCCCCTTGGCGACGTCCTCGTCCGTGAGCATCGTCCCCTCCGGGACGACGCTGAGGATGGCGACGCTTCCCTCCACCTGGCTCTTGATCTCTTTGGCGCCGACGGAGAAGAGCGTGCCCCCCTCCAGGACGGTCACCACGAGGTCTCCCCGGCGCGCCTTGTAGCTGGTCTGGTCCATCGTAATGGTCGGGGAGGACCAGAGGGGGACTGCGACGAGGGCCGCGACGCCCAGCAGGGCGGCGCCGCTGAGCGCGGCGCGCCGGCGGGTGGCCGTCAGGTAAGTCAGGAGGCTGCGCACGCGGCCCAAGGGCCTGGGTTCGCTACGGCGTGGGGGTGTTGGCTGCGACACGGTTGTCTTCCTTCAAATCGCCCTGGTCGGTGACGCCCAGGGTTTCCATGTCCCGCCACAGTTCCAGGCGGGCGACGGTGTGATTGACCAACGCGCTGATCCGCGCGTTCTGCGCCTGCAACAGCGAGGACTGCGAATCCAGCAGGTCGCGCGTCTCGGCGCGGCCCGCCTGCAGGAGCATGGTAGTGCTGTCCACGCGGGTCTGCGCCAGGTCCACGCTCTTGCATTGAATCTCGTAGCTCTCGCGGGCCTCCTGCAACGTGCGCCAATCCTGGCGCACCTGCTGCTTGATCTGGTCGGTCTGCAGGTCGGTGCTACGCTGCTGGCTGTCCAGATTGATCAGCGCGGCGCGGTAGTTGTTGCGCTCGGCCTGGCGGTCCAGCGGGAGGTTGACGTCCAGCCCGGCGCTGTACGCGGCGTTGTTGAAGCGGAAGTAGGTCGGGCGGGTGGGGTCCGAGGGGGCGTTCATGGTGGCGACCAGGTTGATGTCCGCCCCCAGCCCGTTGGCGGCGACCTCGACCTCGCGGCACGCGTCATCCACCTCGTCGCGTGCGGTGACCAGGTCCAGCCGGCGCTCCAGCGCCTGGCGCACGGCGGCGTCCTCGGCGATTTCGGGGTGCAGGACGCCGCGCTCCAGCAAGCGGGAGAGTTCCGAGGCGTCCACGTCCACATTCGCGTCGGTCGGCAGGGCCAGCGTGATCTTGAACGAGTCGAGGGACTGGCGGTATTGCTGCACCGCATGGACCCAACCGTCGCGCGCGCTCAGTTCATTCTGCCGGGCCTGGTCCACCTGGAACGCCGCCAGACGCCCCGCCTTCGCCATCGCCTCCGTGCGCTCGCGCGCGAGGATCAACTGCTGGTAGTTGCGCCATTCGTTGTCCACCACGGCGCGCAGTCCCAGGACCTGATAGTAACCGGACGCGACCGAGACCAGGAAGGTCTTGTGGTAACGCAGGAAGGAGCGGATCTGGTACACCACGTTGCGCTCGGCTTGCACCAGGTTCTCTTGAGCCACCATCGCCCCGGCGCCGCGCCAGAGCGGCTGGGACAGCGTGGCCGTCAGCGCGGAGAGGGCCACATCGCGCGGGTCGCCGGTGATGAAATGCAGCAGGTTGGTTCCCAGCGCCACGCTCAGCGATCCGCCGGTGGCGAAGATCTGGGAGATGCCGAACTGCGAGTCCGCCGCCCAGGCCTCGTCCACTCCAGTCTTCTCGTATCTGCCCGACATGCTTCCGGAAAGGATCGGCCGCCACTGGTGGCGTTCCAGCGTCAGGGAAAGCGCCGTCAAGTAGAGAGACTCCTTGTTCGACTGGTAATCGCGGCTGCTCTCGATGGCCAGGAGCACCGCCTCGTTCAGCGAAAGCAGCGACGGTGGCTCGCCCTCGGGAGCTTTCCCCTCCGGCGGCGGCTCCGTGCCGGCCAGCGGCTGGAAGCCATGCGGAAGTTTCGATACTCGGTCGGTGGTGGTCCGCTCGATGGTGAATGGGTCCGCCTTGCCGAATAGTTTCTCCTGCTTCTGCTGGAGAATCTTGTACACCTCCGTATCGGCCGACTCCTTGTAGTGCGCGCGCGAGCAGCCTGCGGCGAGCAGAAGCAGGGGGGCCAGCAGAAGCGTCGAATAATGGGCGATGGATTTCACGAATGGACCTCTCGGGTGGAGGTGGATGGCGCACCGGCGCCGCGCAGGAACAGGTCCAGAAATTGCATGCCGGTCTCGTGCGCGAACTGCGCCTCGGTGTTCCAGGTGTAGCCGTGGAACATTCCCAGCAGACTCCCTGCCAGCAGTTCGGGCGGCACGTCCGTCCGCAGCCTGCCGTCGCGGACCGCCTCCTGAAAGATCTGAGTGATTGCGGTAATCACCGCGCCGCGGCGCTCCTCGAAGTGGGAATGCAGGACGCCCTTGAGCCGGCCGACCCGCGCGTCGTCGGAACGTATCAGCAGCTTGACGAAGCCGCGCCGACGCCGCGCGCGGTGAATCTCCCCCAGAATGCCCACCAGCCGCTCCTCGAACGGCAACGCCTCGGCGGATTTCCGCCGGACCACTTCGCACAACTCCTCGGAGCCCGATGTCGCCACCCGGAGGAACAACTCCTCCTTGTCCTTGAAGTAGCGGTATATGGTCCCCTTGCCGACCCCTGCCATGCGGCAGACATCTTCCATGGTGACCTCGTGAAAGCGCCGCGAGTTGAACAGCTCCTCCGCCGCGCGGATGATCTGCTTCTCCTTCGCCTGGCTTGCCATGTCGGCCTCCGAGGATAATAGAACTGACTGGTCAGTTCTATTGTTAGCATCTTGGAAGCTGATTGTCAACAATGTTATAGTTCCAGATACCAGGGGTTTTCTTCCATGGAATGTGCCCAAAGGCACTCTAATGGGGCGCATTTTCCTTGATTTTGCGGGCTTGCGCCCACGACGGGTGGCGGCTGAAGAGGAGGGAGTATCCTGGCTCTAGCGCGGGCGTTGTGCTGAATCCCGCCGCCCCCCGGCCAGCCCCAGCCGGAACCGCCAGACCATCCAGATCATCCGCATCCCCAGGCGGAATGCTTTGACCTTGCTCCCCGTGACGCTGGAGACACCGACGCGTCGGCGGTAGTTGACGGGAATCTCCATGAAGCGCACCTTGTGCTTGACCACCAGCAGCGTCATCTCGAAGCCAAAGTCGTTCCCCTCGCGCGTGAAGAAGGGGCGCAGGCGCTCGTAGGCGGGGCGGTTGAGCAAGCGCATGGTGCAGCCGCAGTCGGTGAGGATGGAACTGTTGAAGAGGAACTCCGCCATCTTCGCCACGGCCCAGTTTCCCCATTTCAGGAAAATGCCCATGTTGGCGCCCTGCCAGATCATCTCCTTCGTCGTGCGCGTCCCCAGGACGTAGTCGAAATCGTCCGAGTACGCCAGCAGCTTCAGCACGTCGTGTCCGCTGAAGGTGCCGTCCGGCTCGGAGACGATGAGGAGGTCGCCGGTCGCCTGCTCCAGCCCGGTGCGGATGGCGCGGCCGTACCCCTGGCGCGGCTCGATCACCTCGCGCGCGGGGGTCTGCGCCACCTCCTCGCTCGTGCCGGCGGCAGCATTGTTGTTCACCACCAGCGCCTCGTCCACGAAGCCGCCGGCGAGGACGTCCAGGATCTCCTGCCGGATGGAGTCCTTCTCGTTGTACGTCGGGAAAATGACGCTGACCTTTCGGTTCTTCCACATAGTTCCTTGTTCGCACTCCTCAGATCAAGTTAGCCATTACCGAGGCATGGAGAACGGCGAGAACTGAAAACTGAAGACTGAAAACTGAGAACTGAAAGAATGCTCCGCACCGCATGTTCTGTATCCGCGCGTTTCCGCGTTCATCTGCGGCGAAGATCTTCGTTGTCGTTTCTTCGGACCGCCGTTCTCCGCGGCCCTCCGTGGCGCTCCGTGGTGAGAATGTCTGTGCCGGTCAGGCCTGCCGTGTCGCCACGATGACGTTGTGAGCGCACAGCCGCTGCAGCAGGGGGGTGCGCTCCACGAGCCGTTCGAGCCGGCGCGCCAGCGGCATCAGGCCCGCCGGGATGAAATCCGGGACGAAGCCGGTCTGTCGGCAGAGGACCTCTTCCACGCCGCTGTCGCGGAGCGCGAGGAGTATCTCTTCTTCGGGGATCAGCCGCTCGTCGCCGGTATCCTGAGGGCAGCGCGCCATCAGGATCGGCCAGTAGGGGTTGCGGGGGTTGTGGTCCCAGATGACCAGCTTGCCGCCGGGGCGCGTGACGCGCACCATCTCGCGGATCGTCCGGCGCACCTGGACCGCGTCCGCGATGTGGTGCAGCACGGCGATACAGAACACCACGTCGAACGAACTGTCCGCGAAGGGGAGCATCCAGGTCAGCGCCTCGGTCGCTTCGCCCCGTCGGCCCCGCCGCAGCACCTGAAGCATCCCGGCCGACCCGTCCACGCCCACCACTCGCCCGAATTCGCTCAGCGCTTCCATCAGCGTCCCGGTCCCGCAGCCCACGTCCAGGCCCGTTCCCCCGGCCAGGAGCGGGCCGATCAATCCGACGCGCTTGCGGCGATAATGCGCCTGCACGTGTTCGGGGAGCGTGCGGTCGTATTCCGCGGCGATGGCGTCGAAATGATTGCGGCTCTCGGTCATCCGTCTCGTCCTTGCAAGCATGGAGTTTGCAGGCGGTTACAATTATGATGTCCCCCCTGCGCGAATGCAACCACCGGCGGGCGTCTGCCTCCCCCCTCGTAGGCGCCCGAGTTCCGCAAGAGCGACGGGTGCGGGATGTTCGGAAGATGAACAGTCCATTCCCTCCGGCCCCGGAAACGGCGGGATTTTTCTTGACAGTTGTTGCTCAGATGCTATACTCGTGCTGCGTGTGAGGCCGTTGACGATTGGGTTGTGGATGTGCGAAGCATGTTGTCACCGCACCTAGTTGTGAACCGACGCCTGCAGGGTCTGCGACCTCGCGGGCGTTTTCTGTTTAAGGGCCGCGCGCCGGCGTCGGTGCGGGCCCGTTCCATGGTTCAGAAAAAGGAGAAAGGAGGTGATTTGCGATGCCGCAAGGAAAGGTCAAGTGGTTCAGTGACCAGAAGGGCTACGGGTTCATTTCCCAGGATGGTGGCGAAGACGTTTTCGTCCATCATTCCTCGATTGTCGGCGAAGGGTTCAAGACGCTGGCCGAAGGCCAGGCCGTTGAATTCGAGCTGACGGCGGGCCCCAAGGGTCCTCGCGCGGAGAAGGTCGTCAAGACGGTATAATCGCAGGACGCACGGTATTATTTGCGCAGCATAATCAGCTCCCCGCAGCCGGAAGGCTGCGGGGAGCTTCTTTTTCTGACCTGTCAGACTTGTCAGACTTGTCCGACGGGTCCGAGCAGTTTAATCACCGCGCGGATGCGCGCCAGGGACTTCTCCCGGCCGAGCAGTTCCAGGCTCTCGAACAACGGCGGCGACACCGTAGCCCCTGTCACCGCCACACGCAGTGACATAAACAGGTCGCGCTCCTTCATTCCCAGCGTCGTTGCCAGTTCGCGCATGGACTGTTCAACCGCCGGGGTCGTCCAGTCGGCCAGTTTCTGCAACGCGTCGGCCGAAGCGGTCAGTGCGGCGGCGGCGGACTGCGGCGTCCCCTTCTTCGGAACGAGGTCCTGCGCCGAGGGGTTCACCGACTCCGCATAGAGGTATGCCGTCATCGGCCCGTAGTCGCTCAGCTTCTTCATCCGCTCGCGCACTAGCGGCAGCGTCCGCAGCAGGAACGCCTCATCCACGGGCCGGTCTCTTGGCGCGGACTCGCGCACGCGGCGAGCCAGTTCCGGCGCGGCCATGTCTCGGATGTAGACGCCATTGAGCCACTCCAGCTTTTGCAGGTCGAAGACCGGCCCGCTGGTGGTGACGCGGTCGAGGGTGAAGTCGCGGATCATCGCGTCGAGGTCGAAGATGTCCTTCCCCTCCTGCACCGACCATCCCATCAGCGCCAGGAAGTTCAGCAGCGCCTCCGGCAGGTACCCCTGGTCGCGGTACCAGAGGAGGGAGGTGGGGTTCTTGCGCTTGCTGATCTTGCTGCGGTCCTGGTTGCGCAGCAGCGGCATGTGGACGAACTGCGGCGCCTCCCAGCCGAAGGCGCGGTAGAGCAGCACGTGCTTGGGGGTGGAACTGATCCACTCCTCCGCGCGGATGACGTGGCTGATCTGCATCAGGTGGTCGTCCACGACGTTGGCGAGGTGGTAGGTGGGGAAGCCGTCGGATTTCAGCAGCACCTGATCATCCACCGTCGAGTTCTGGAACGTCACCTCGCCGCGCACGAGGTCGTGAAAGCGCGTCTCCCCCTCCGGGACGGCGAGCCGGATCACGTGCGGCGTCCCGGCCTTCAGCTTCGCCTGGACCTCGGACTCGGGGAGATGGCGGCAGAAGCCGTCGTAGCCGAAATCCTTCTTCGCCGCCTTTTGCCGCTCGCGCACTTCCGCGAGACGCTGCGCGGTGCAGAAGCAGGGGTAGGCGGCCTTCTTCGCCACGAGTTCGTCGGCGTGCTTGCGGTAGATGTCGCTGCGCTCGGACTGGCGGTAGGGGCCGAACGGCCCGCCGATGTCCGGCCCTTCGTCCCACGAGAGTCCCACCCAGCGGAGCGCCTCGAAGATGGCCCGCTCGGATTCCTTGGTGGAGCGCTCGCGGTCGGTGTCCTCGATGCGGAGAAGGAACTTGCCGCCGTTGTGCCGCGCGAAGGCGTAGTTGAACAGCGCAATGTAAGCGGTGCCGACGTGCGGGTCGCCGGTGGGGCTGGGGGCGATTCTGACGCGGATGGGCCGGGCATTCATATCCGTCCGATCTGTCTGATTCGTCTGATCCGTCATGTGGCCTTCGCCCCTTTCTGCTCAATTTTCGCCCAACTATCCTTGAGCGTGACGGCGCGGTTGAAGACTGGCCGCGCGGGGGTGGAATCCGGGTCAACGCAGAAATACCCCAGCCGCTCAAACTGGCAGAGGTGGCCCGGCGCGGCGTTCTTCAGCGACGGCTCGACGAACGCCTCGCGCGCCTCCAGCGAGGCGGGGTTGATGTTGCTCTTCCAGTCCTTCCCCTCCGGCGCGTTGGCCGGGTCGGGCGTGGTGAAAAGATGCTCGTAGAGGCGCGCCTCCGCCTTGATGGCGTGGGCGGTGCTGACCCAGTGGAGGGTGGCCTTCACCTTGCGGCCGTCGGGCGAGTCGCCGCCGCGCGTGGCGGGGTCGTACGTGCAGCGAAGCTCGGTCACCTCCCCCGTCTTGGGGTCCTTGACGACGCCGACGCATTTGACGAAGTAGGCGTAGCGCAGGCGCACCTCGCGGCCGGGGGCGAGGCGGAAGAATTTCGGCGGCGGCTCCTCGCGGAAGTCCTCCTTCTCGATGTACAGCACGCGCGAGAAGGGGACCTTGCGCGTCCCGGCGGAGGGGTCCTCCGGGTTGTTGACGGCGTCCAGTTCTTCCGTTCGCCCTTCGGGGAAGTTCTCGATCACCACACGCAGCGGGTCGAGCACCCCCATCGCGCGCGGCGCGCGCTTGTTCAAGTCCTCGCGCAGGCAGTGCTCCAGCAGTTGCACGTCCACCGTGCTGTCGGTCTTGTCAATGCCGATGCGGCGGCAGAACTCCTTGATCGCCTCCGGGGTGTAGCCGCGTCGGCGCAGGCCCGCCAGCGTCGGCATGCGCGGGTCGTCCCACCCCTTCACATGCCCATCCTTCACCAGCTCCATGAGCATCCGCTTGCTCATCACGGTGTAGGTCAGGTTCAGGCGAGCGAACTCGATCTGGCGCGGGTGATAGATGCCGAGCTGGTCGAGGAACCAGTCGTAGAGCGGGCGGTGGTTCTCGTATTCCAGCGAGCAGAGCGAGTGCGTGACCCCCTCGATGGAATCCTCCAGCCCGTGCGCCCAGTCATACATCGGGTAGATGGCCCACTTGTTCCCCTGGCGGTGGTGCTCGCTGTGGAGGATGCGGTACATCACGGGGTCGCGCATGTTCAGGTTGGGGTGGGCCATGTCAATCTTCGCGCGCAGCGTGCGCGAGCCGTCGGCGAACTCCCCCGCGCGCATCCGGCGGAAGAGGTCAAGGTTCTCCTCGGCGGAGCGGTTGCGATACGGGCTGTCCTTGCCCGGCTTCGTCAGCGTGCCGCGATGGGCGCTCACCTCGTCGGCGGTCAGGTCGCAGACGTACGCCTTCCCTTTCTTCACCAACTCTTCCGCCCACTCGTACATCTTCTCGAAGTAGTCGGAGGCGAAGAAGAGGCGGTCGCCCCAGTCGGCGCCGAGCCAGCGCGCGTCGTTCAGGATCGCGTCAACGTACTCCTGCTCCTCCTTCACCGGGTTGGTGTCGTCGAAGCGCATGTTGAACAGGCCGTTGAAGTCGCGCGCGATGCCGTAGTCAATCCAGATCGCCTTGGCGTGGCCGATGTGGAGGAAGCCGTTCGGCTCCGGGGGAAAGCGCGTGTGCACCTTCCCGCCGAACCGGCCGGATTTGGTGTCCTCCATCACGGCTTGGCGGATGAAGTCCACGGAAGGGGCGGGCGGGGCCTTTTCGTTGTTTGCAGTGCTCATCTCAATGTCCAGAGGGGAAGAGAAAGGCGAATGACAAAGAGGGATTTTAGCAGAAAACCGGGAAGCGAGCTACAGGGCGATTGTGGATTGCGGGGTGCTCGGTGCGCACGGCGCACCTGGGATTGCGGATTTCAGACAACGCCCCGCTGTCGTCAATCCGCACTCCGCAATCCGAAATCCGCAATCCTACGCTTCCCTTAGCCACGGAGGCAGTTTGGCGGTGGAGAGCATCACCTTGCGCAGGCGGATGAACTTGGGGGTCACCTCGACCAGTTCATCGTCCTTGATGAACTCGATGGCGCGCTCCAGCGTCAGCGGGGTGATGGGGCGCAGGGAGGTGAACTCCTCCTTGGTGGCCTGGCGGACGTTCGAGAGCTTCTTGAGCTTGCACGGGTTCACCACGAGGTCGTTGTCGCGGCTGTACTCGCCGATGATCATCCCCTCGTAGATCGCGTCGGTGGGGGCGACGAACAACTCGCCGCGCTGCTCCAGGTTCAGCAGGGCGTAGGCGACGGCGCTCCCCTGGCTGTTGGAGATCATCGAGCCGGTGGTGCGCGACGGGAAATCGCCGCGGTGGTCCTCGTACCCTTCGAGGTAGCTGCTCATGATCCCGGTTCCCTTGGTGTCGGTCAGGAACTCGTTGCGGTAGCCGATGAGGCCGCGGGTGGGGATGGAGACCTCCACGCGCACGCGCCCGCTGCCGTGGTTGATGAGGTTGACCATCCGCCCCTTGCGGCGCGACAGCTTCTCGATCACGACGCCGAGGTACTGCTCGTCGCAGTCAATGTACAGCCGCTCGATGGGCTCCTGCACGCGGCCATCCTTCGTCTTGGTGATCACCTGCGGCCGGCCAACGCTCAACTCGTACCCCTCGCGGCGCATCTGCTCGATCAGGATGGCCATCTGAAATTCGCCGCGCCCCTTCACGATGATCTCGTCGCTGTTGGCGGTCTCCTCGAGGCGCAGCGCCACGTTGCGCAGCGTTTCCTTGTGCAGCCGCTCGCGGATCTTGCTCGTCTGGACGAACTTCCCGTCCTTGCCGGTGAAGGGGCTGGTGTTGTTGGTGAACATCATGCTGACGGTCGGCTCGTCCACGCTGACGCGCGGCAGCGCCTTGGGCGCGTCGCGGGTGCAGATCGTGTCGCCGATGTTGACCTCGTCCGCGCCGGCCAGGATGATGATGTCCCCCGGCTCCGCCTTGGTCGTCTCGGCGATGCTGATGCCGTCGTACGTCTGCAGTTTGGTGATTTTCAGCGGCGCGGGCTCGCCGGACTCGCCGATGCAGACCAGCCCGTCGTTGCACTGCGCCGAGCCGTTGATCACTTTTCCGACGGCCAGCCGGCCCACGTAGTCGTTGTAGTCCAGGTCGGTGACGAGCATCTGGAACGGCTCCGCCGGGTCGTAGGCGGGGGGGGCGATCTTCTCCAGGATCATGTCGAACAGGGGGGAGAGGTCGGTCCCGCGCTCCTCCGGGCTGCGCATGGCGATCCCCTCGCGCCCGATGGCGTACAGCACCGGGAACTCCGCCTGCTCCTCGGAGGCGTCCAGGTCAATGAACAGGTCGAAGACCTCGTTCAGCACCTGCGTCGGGCGGGAGTCCTTGCGGTCCAGCTTGTTGATGAGGACGATAATCGGCAGGTTCAGTTCCAGCGCCTTGCGCAGGACGAAGCGCGTTTGCGGCAGCGGCCCCTCCGCCGAATCCACCAGCAGCACCGCGCCGTCCACCATCATCAGCGCGCGCTCGACCTCGCCGCCGAAGTCGGCGTGGCCGGGGGTGTCCACGATGTTGATCTTCACGCCCTTCCAGTGGATGGAGCAGTTCTTGGCCTCGATGGTGATGCCGCGCTCGCGCTCGATATCGCCGCGGTCCATCACGCGCTCCTCCACCACCTCGCCGGGGCGGAAGGTGCCGCTCTGGCGGAACATGAAGTCCACCAGCGTGGTTTTGCCGTGGTCCACGTGCGCGATGATCGCGACGTTGCGCAGCGTTTCGTTTCGGAGCAAATGCTTCTTCGGAGTCACCGGAGTTCTCTGTCCATGGGCTAGCGGAAACGCGACTCGGCCGCCTTGCATCGCGACCGGATGATGCAGTTGCACTATTGTAGCCGGAACGAGGGGAATAGACAAATCACGGCGGGGGAAACAACGACAGCGTTCACCGCGGAGACGCGGAGAACGCGGAGAACGGAAATTCGGGGTAACGACAACGGCTTTCACCACAGAGGGCACGGAGGAGCACAGAGAACGGCAAGACGATTGGAACCGCCGATGAACGCAGATAAACACCGATGCGAAACAAGAATGAAAATCTGGTAACAACCTCTCCTGTTCCCTCCTTCGTGTCCGCGTTCATCGGCGTCCATCGGCGGTTACTGACGTTGTTGTCTCGTGCCGTCACCTCGTCTCGCCGTTCTCTGTGGTCCTCCGTGGCGCTCCGTGGTGAACCGCCGTCAAACGACGTCCCCGACGAGGTAGCCGGTGGAGAAGGCGGCTTGAAGGTTGTAGCCGCCGGAGGGGCCGGCCAGGTCGAGCAGCTCGCCGGCGAAGTGCAGCCCCTTGAGCAGGCGAGATTCCATCCGGCGCGGATCCACCTCGGAGAGCGCCACGCCGCCGCCGGTGACGATGGCCTCCTCGATGGGCCTCGGGCGCGCTAGGTGAAGCTCCAGGCGCTTGACGATCCGCACGATGCGCTTCCGGTCGGACTTGCCGACCTGGTTCATCTTCTTCTTCGGGTCCACCTCGCACAACCGCAGCAGCGCCACCGCCGTGCGCGCCGCCACCCAGTCGCCCAGGACGCTCAGCACCTGCTTCTTCCCGTCCTTCTTGATCGCGAAGAGCAACCGCTCGTCCAGCGCCTCCTCGGTGTCGTTGGGGCGCAGGTCGAGGCGCAGCGTCACCGGATCGCCCGCCGCCAGCATGGGGACGATTTCCCGGCTGATGTCCAGCACGGCGGGGCCGCTAATGCCGTAATGCGTCCAGAGCGCCTCGCCGAAAATCTCCGCGATCTTGCGCTCGCCGCTGGTTGCGCGCAGGTGGACGTTCTTGATCGGCGTGCCCTGAATCTCGCGGGGCCACGTCTCGACCGTCTCGAAGGCGACCACCGCCGGGAATGTCGGCGCGATGCTGTGCCCAGCCTCGCGCGCGAGCGCGTAGCCGTCGCCGGTGCTGCCGGTGGCCGGATAGCTCAGCCCGCCGGTGGCCAGCAACACGCGCGGCGATTCGATCCTCCCGCCCGCCTCCACCCCGCGCAGAGCGCCTCCTTCGATCCACAGTTTCTCTACGGGGCGCTGAACCTGAACCTCCACTCCAGCGGAGGCCATGAAATCGAGCAGCGCGCGCAGAATGACGCGCGCGTCCTGGCTGGCCGGGAAGACGCGCCCCTTGCGCTCCTCAATCGTCTCGATCTTCCGCGCATGGAGCCATGCGAGCAATTCCAGGTTGCTGAAGCCCTTGAAAGCGTCGCGGAGGAATTCCCCTTGGCGGCCGAACGTCTTGAGGAATTCCGGAAGGGGGGCGCTGTTGGTGACGTTGCATCGGCCGCCTGCCGTGATGAGGAGCTTGCGCCCGAGGGCGGAGCCTTTCTCCAGCAGCAGGACGCGACGGCCGCGCTCGGCGGCGCGCCCGGCGGCCATCATCCCCGCCGGTCCGCCGCCCACAACGATGAGGTCGTATCCGGGCATTCCAATCTCTCTTCTGCGAAGCGATGCATCGCCATCTTACACGGCGTGAGAAAAGGGAGTCAATTCAACGGTAGTGCTCACCACGGAGGGCCACGGAGAACCACGGAGAACGGCAGACCAGCATAACGGCAACGAGACGGCAATAGCATGAACCGTCGTTGCCGTTTCCCTAACTTCGTGGTTCTCCGTGGTTCTCCGTGGCCCTCCGTGGTGAATGCCGTGCTCGTCTCATTTGAAAACCGCCCCCGCCTCGGCTAATCTCTAGTCGGAAGGAGAGAGCGTTGATCGCCATTGTGGACTATCGCGCCGGGAACCTCACCAGCGTGCTGCGCGCGGTGAAGCACCTCGGATATGACGCGGAGATTACCGACGATCCGCAGAAAATCCGCGCCGCAGAGCGCGTCATCTTTCCCGGCGTCGGCGCGGCGGGGGAGACGATGGCCAACCTGCGCCGGCTGGGGCTCGATAGAGTTCTCACCGAGGACGTCTTCCGCGCCGGCAAGCCGCTGCTGGGCATCTGCATCGGGGTGCAGGTGATTTTCGAACGCTCCGAAGAGAACGACGCGCGCTGCCTGGGGCTGATCCCCGGCGAGGTGAAGCGCTTCCCGACGAACGTCGGCAAGGTGCCGCAGATCGGCTGGAACGACGTCCGCTACGCCGCGCCGCACCCGCTGTTCGAGGGCGTGCCCGACGGCGCGGAGTTCTATTTCGTCAACTCCTACTACCCCGCTCCCGCGCGCGCCGACCTGGTGTATGCGCGTACGGAGTACGGCATCTCGTTCGCGTCCGTCGTCGGCTGCGGAAACCTCGTCGCCACACAGTTCCACCTCGAAAAGAGCGGCAAGGTCGGGCTGAAGATGCTCGACAACTTCTGCCGCTGGAACGGTTCGACTGCGCTCACCGCAGGCGGGAGGTTGCCATGCTGACCAAGCGCATTATCCCCTGCCTCGACGTGCGCGCCGGCAAGGTCACCAAGGGGATCAAGTTCAAGGGGAACGTGGACATCGGCGACCCGGTGGAGTTCGCCCGCCTGTACTACGAGGAGGGGGCGGACGAGTTGGTGTTCTACGACATCACCGCCAGCAACGAGCGGCGCGACATCATGCTGGAGGTGGTGCGCGGCGTGGCCGAGGCGATCTACATTCCGTTCAGTGTCGGCGGCGGCTTGCGGACGCTGGAGGACATGCGCAAGGTGCTGCTGGCGGGGGCGGAGAAGGTCAGCGTGGATTCCGGCGCGGTGCGCAACCCCGCCATTATTGGCGAAGGGGCCAAGGCGTTCGGCAGCCAGTGCGTGGTGTTGAGCATGCAGGTTCAGCGTGTGGCGAAGAGCGAGAAGATTCCCAGCGGGTTCGAAATCTACATTGACGGCGCGCGCACGGCGACGGGGCTGGACGCCATCGAGTGGGCCAAGCGTGGCGAAGGGCTCGGCGCGGGTGAACTGTGCGTCAACTCCATTGACCAGGATGGCGCGCGCGCGGGGTACGATGTGCCGCTCACGCGCCTGATGGCCGAAGCCGTCGGCATTCCCGTTATCGCCTCCGGCGGCGGCGGCAGCGCCCGGCACATCTATGACGTCTGCACCGAGGGGAAGGCGGACGCCGCCATTGTCGCCTCCATCATCCATCGCCGCGAGACGACCATCCCGAAACTGAAGAAGGAACTGAACGGGCTGGGGCTGCCGATGAGGATGAGGTGGTAGAAGGGATATCACAATCTGTGACATCCGCCAAGACCATGTCTTAACTGACGCATGAGCTATTGTCTCTAAGATGCCAAAGTGGCATCTTGAACGTCGACCAAGGAATGCGCTGTAACTATCGGCCTTAGAGTGAGTTGCGTTGAGCGTAAAGCTCTAAGATTCCGCTTTGGAATCATAAAGAGCAGTGATCTCCGGCAACACAGGCAACTACTACAAGTTTCAATTGACGCATGAGGAAGTCTCGGTCTTGAAATCACAATCTGTGATTTCAAGTTGGGGTGGTGGACGCGGCGCCGCGTCAGGTGGCGCCGTTCTGTGCCGTTGCCCTTGCCCTTTCTCCGTCGTTCTCCGTGCCCTCCGTGAACTCCGTGGTGAGAACCATTGCCGTCCGCGCCCGGTTGACTGGGAAGAACACGCCAGAGTAGCATTAAGGTATGCCCAAGAGACAACGCCGCCTCATCTCGGTCGTCAGCCTGCTGCTGGTGGCGGGGTTCCTGGTTACCAGCCTGACCAGTTTCTTCGCGTCGCGGGCGTCGCTGAGGACGCAGATCGCGCAGAGCGAGCTGCCGCTGACCAGCGACAACATCTACTCCGAAATCCAGCGCGACCTGCTCCAGCCGATTTTCATCTCCTCCCTCATGGCGACCGACACCTTCGTGCGCGACTGGGTGCTCCATGGCGAGCAGGACGATGCCCGCATGACCCGCTACCTTCAGGAGATCCGGGCGAAGTACCACACCGTCACCAGTTTCTTCGTCTCGGACCGCACCAGCATCTACTACCACGCCGACGGCATTCTGAAGAAGGTCAGCCCCAACGAGCCGCGCGACGTATGGTACTACCGCGTCCGGCAGATGAAGGACGATTTCGAAATCAACGTGGATCCGGACATGGCCAACCGGGACACGATGACCGTGTTCATCAATTACCGCGTCCTGGACTATGACGGCCATTTCATCGGCGCCACCGGGGTCGGACTGACGGTGAGCGCGGTGAAGAAGCTGATCGAGGATTACCAGACGCGGTATAGCCGCCGGATTTACTTCGTGGACAAGGAAGGGGTCATCCGGCTTCATGGGACGCAGTTCCCGGACCACGTGGAGAACATTCACGAAATGCCGGGGCTGCGGCGCGTTGCGGAAAAGGTTCTCGCGCAGCCGGCGGGCGTCTTCGTGTACACGGCGAACGGCAAGACCATCCACCTCAATACGCGGTACATCTCGGAGTTCAAGTGGTACCTGCTGGTCGAACAGGAGGAAGACCAGGCGCTACGTGGAGTCTTCCACATCCTGCTGGCCAACCTGATTATCTGCGGGGTGGTCATCGCCGTCACCCTGACGCTGACGAACTTGACCATCGCCTCGTACCAGAAGACCATCGAATTGATGGCGACTACCGACAAGCTGACCGGCGCGTACAACCGGCGCGCGCTGGATGTGCTGTTCCGGGAGGCGGTGCTGCATGCCGAGAGGTCCACCGAGGAGCTTTCCGCGATCCTCGTGGACATTGACCGATTCAAGAAAGTGAACGACCGGTTCGGGCATGCCGCGGGGGACTCGGTCCTCAAGGATGTCGTCAAGACGATGTCCAGCCATATCCGCGCTTCCGACGTGCTGTGCCGGTGGGGAGGGGAGGAATTCCTGATTCTGCTGAAGGGATGCTCGCTGGAGCAGGCGTTCAAGATGGCGGAGAAGCTGCGGTTGGAGGTGGAGCGGTTCGCGGAGCAGTACGAGGGGAAGGAGATCAAGCTCACGATCAGCCTGGGCGTTGCGCAACACCACGCCGGGGAGAGCGAGGACAACCTCCTCCGCCGCGCGGATCAGGCGCTCTACAAAGCCAAACGCAACGGACGCAACCGGGTGGAGAAGGAGGGGGAGGGAACGGATTAATAGCGATTGGCGAATAGCGAGTTGCGATTTGCGAATGAAAGAACGACTGCGAATACGATCCATCCGCCACGCATCCCAAGTGGACAAGCAAGCGCTCTTGCCTTACGAACCCTGATAGTAGTGGGGAGATGTGTTTCGGAAGAGCGGGCTTGGGGTTTCTGCTATAACGACGAATTGCGAAACGAACCCAATTTGTTGTAACGCACAGAGAGCCAGCGCGTTGTGATGCCAGGCGTCCACAGCATTTGGCGGCGCAAGCCGTTACGGCGTTGGGTGTACCCGCTGGGCATATGAACTCCGCGTATGGACCGCAAGTGGCGCGGGAGGGGCGGAAGTGGAAGGAACGCACGTTATTCGCGGGTTGGATAACCCGCGCCACTTTGTCCACATTCAGAGGTCGCTTGACGTTGGAAGCGTCATCGCCGTTTCAGCGTCCCCTCCGCCCGTTTCGCGCTGATCCAGTTCTCGGCGGCGATGGCGGCGATGGCCCCTTCGCCGACGGCGGCGGCGATCTGGCGATAGGAGTACTGGCGCACGTCCCCGATGGCGAAGATTCCCGGCTCGCAGGTCATCATGTCCCTGTCGGTTTCGAGCTGGCCTCCATGTTGCTGCGGGAAGACGTTCTTCAGGAAGCCGGTGTTCGGGATGCGGCCGATGAAGATGAAGACGCCTTCGCAGGGGAAGGTCTTGACGGCCCCGCTCTTCACGTGGCGCAACTCCACCCCCTCGACTTTCTCCTTGCCGAGGATGCGCTCGACCACGCTTTCCGGTTCGAGGCGTATTTTGGGGTTGCCGGCGGCCTCTGTCTGATAAATCTTTTCCGCGCGGAAGGTGTCGCGCCGGTGGACGATCACCACCTCGGCGGCGAAGTGGGTGAGGAAGAGCGCCTCCTTCAGCGCGGTGTCGCCGCCGCCGACGACCACCAATTTCTTCCCCCGGAAGAAGGGGCCGTCGCAGGTGGCGCAGTAGCTCACGCCGCGGCCGCGCAGTTCATTCTCTCCCGGCACGTTGAGTTTGCGCGGGTCGGCGCCCATGGCGAGGATCACCGCGGGCGCGCGGTAGCAGTTCTCCGCCGTGATCAGCACCTTGAGGATCCCCTCTGTTTCGAGGCGGGTCACCTCCTCAATGCGGGTCTCGACGCCGAAGCGCGCGGCCTGAGCGGCCATGCGGGTGGTGAGTTCGGGGCCGGGGATGCCTTCGGGGAAGCCGGGGTAATTCTCGATGGCGTGGGTCAGCGCGACCTGGCCGCCGAGGCCGCTGCGCTCGAGCACGAGCGTGCGCATCTCCGCGCGCCCGGCATAGATGGCGGCCGCCAGCGCCGCCGGCCCGCCGCCGACGATCAGGATGTCATATTCAACGGCGTCAGGCACGAGAGTCTCCTTCAGGGGTCTGCAAGGACGAAGACAAAGGCGACGGAGACTATTATCCGCAGCTTTCGGGCGATGTCAATGGCGCTCTACAACTTGCATTCCCGGATCGGGTGCTCATGCTTTGGGGGATGCAGGAGTTCCCAGTGCCGGCCATCTATCTCGATCAGCCAATCGGCCTCCACGGGTCCCCAGGAGCCTGCGGGATACATGATGGTCGGCGCGGTGGAGCCTTCGCACCCCTCGATGATGGGGGAGAGGAAGCGCCAAGCGGCATCTACCTCGTCGTCGCGGATGAAGAGCGCGGGGTCGCCGAGCACGGCGTCGAGGAGCAGGCGTTCGTACGCCTCCGGCGGCCTGGCGCCGAATGCGCCGCTGTAGGTGAAGTCCATCTGGAAGGGACGCACAGCCATGCGCATCCCCGGCAGTTTCACCTGGAAGCGCAGCGAGATTCCCTCCCGGGGCTGGATGCGAAGGGAGAGGACGTTGGGATGCATCGGCGCGCCGCCGCTGAAGAGCGCCTGCGGGACCGACTTGAAATGGATGGAGATGCTCGTCACGTGCTCGGCCAGCCGCTTGCCGGTGCGCAGGTAGAAGGGGACGCCAGCCCAGCGCCAGTTGTCCACGTACGTCTTGAGCGCCACAAAGGTTTCCGTGGGAGAGTCGGGGGCGACCCCCTCCTCCTGGCGATAGCCGCGGACGCGCTTCCTGTCCACGCGCCCGCTGCGGTACTGGGCGCGGATTATGTCGGTGGGGGAGCAGTCGGGCAGGATCGGGCGCAGCGCGGAGAGCACCTTCACCTTTTCGTTGCGGACGGCGGTTGCATCCATGCTGGCGGGGGGTTCCATCGCCACCAGCGTCAGCAGGTGCATCATGTGGTTCTGCACGACGTCGCGCAGCGTGCCGAGCCGGTCGAAATACTTGCCGCGTTGCTCGACGCCGATGCTTTCGAGGGCGCTGATCTGGATGTGGTCAATGTACTTCTGGTTCCAGAGCGGCTCGAAGATGCTGTTGCCGAAGCGGAAGACCAGGAGGTTCTGGACGGTCTCCTTGCCCAGGTAGTGGTCGATGCGGAAGGTGCGGTTTTCGCTGAAGGCGGCCCCGAGGCGGTGGTCGAGCGCGCGGGCGCTTTCCAGGTCGGCCCCGAACGGTTTCTCGACGATGATCCGCGCCCAGCCGTCGCGCCGGTTGCGCGACAGCCCGGAGGCGCGGAGCGCGTCGCTTACGGGGCCGAACGCCTCCGGCGGAGTCGCCAAGTAGAAAAGGTGATTGGGGGGCATGCGGTTGCGCTTAGCCAACTCGGCCAGCCGTTGCGCCAGCGCTCGGAAGGCCGCCGGGTCGTCGAAATCGCCGCGGTGGTAAAGGATTCTTCGGCTGAACTCTTTCCAGGGGGAGTCCTCCGGCGGAACGCGGCCGAACTGCTTGACCGCTGCGCGCAGTTCGGCGCGGAACTGGCGGTCCGTCTTTTCGCGGCGCGCGAAGGCGATGACGAAGAAGCGGCGCGGAAGCAGTTGTTCGACGTGGAGCGCGTAGAGCGCCGGCGCCAGCTTCCGGTGCGTCAAGTCGCCGGTGGCGCCGAAGATCACAAGCATGAACGGCTCGGGCGACGCCTTGTGCTCGTTGGTCATGGCTCCCTCGCGGGCGAATTGCGGATCCGACGGATCCGACGGATCGGACGGATTTGACAACGGGTCATTTGCCGCGCTTGCCCAATTCATGGTCCAGGAAGAGCAGCGCGCCGGTGGAGCTTCCGGCAAGGTTCAGCCGCTGCACGATGTCGTTGGCCTGCGTCTCCTCCTCCACCTGTTCCTTGACGAACCAGTCCAGAAACTCGCGCGTGGCGTGGTCCTTCTCCGCCACCGCCAGGTCGGCCAGCTTGTCAATCATTGCCGTCACCTTCTGCTCATGCGCGAGCGTGTCCTTGAAGGCCGCCGCGGGTCCGGCCCAGTCGGCGGGCGGCTGCGCCACCCCCTGCAAGGTCACGCGCGCGCCGCGCGCGATCAGGTAGTCGTAGAACTTCATCGCGTGCGCGAACTCCTCCTTCGCCTGCACGCTCATCCATTGGGCGAACCCCTTCAGAGTGCGCGCCGAGAAGCTGGCGCTCATGGACAGGTACAGGTACGAGGAATACGCCTCCGCGTTCAACTGTTCATTCAGCGCCTTCTCCATCTTCTTGCTCAACATGGCCTCTTCCTTTCTTGATGACGATCCGTTATTGGGGAATGCGCCTCGGTCAGGTCACTTCAGGCTCCGCACCGCCTCGAACAGTTTCGCGTAGTCCGGCTCGCGCGCCAGCTCCGGCACCACCTCCATGTAGCGCACCATGCCGTCGCGGTCCACCAGGAAGACCGCCCGCGCCAGGATGTGCATCTCCTTGATGAGCACCCCGTAATTCATGCCGAAGCTCGCCTCGCGATAGTCCGACAGCGTGACCACCCGCTCCACTTTCTCGAGCGAGCACCAGCGCTTCTGCCCGAACGGCAGGTCCATGCTGATCGTCAGCACCAGCACATTGGGGCCGAGGCCGCTCGCCTCCTTGTTGAACCGCCGCGTCTCGATTGCGCAGACCGTCGTGTCCAGCGAGGGGACGGAGGAGAGGATCAGCGCCTTCCCCTTGAAATCGGCCAGCGTGGCGGGCGTCATGTCGTTGCGCGTCACGGTGAACTCTGGCGCGCGGTCGCCCACCTTCACCTCGCGCCCCAGCAGCGTCAGCGGCTTTCCGTTCATTGTCACCAACCCGGTGCGTTCAGCCATGGATGCTCCCTCCTGTGGAGAATGGATCGGGGCCGGGCTCCGGCATCCTGCCGTCAGCCCCAGGCCGAGAAGGACGGCCAGCCCCACGGTCAGCCCTCGATGGTTCATCGCTCCTCCTTTTCCCTCTTCATTGTGTCCCCGCCGCTCCGCCCGAATCAAGCGAACGCTGCGAACTTGTCCTTCGCCACGTTGCAGACGGGGCATCGCTCCGGCGCCTCCCCTTCGACCGTATAGCCGCAGACCCGGCAAACCTGCACCGGACCGAGTGCGACATCCTTGCCCGAGTCCACGGAGGCCTTCGCCTTCTGGTAGAGCGCGGCGTGCTGCGCCTCGGCCAGGAGAGCGTACTGGAAACTGCGGTCCGCTCCTTTCTCCTCCTGGGCCTGCGCGACCTGACGGTAGGCCGGATACATCTCATGCACCTCAAACAACTCCCCCTCGATCGCACCGGCGAGGTTCTGGCTGGTTGCGCTCAGGCCGAAGCCGGCCATGGCCGTCACCGGAAACGCCCCGCCCACGCCGCGCAGCTCGCGGAAATGGTTCGAGCCATGCACCTCCTCGGCGAACGCGATCGCCTTGAAGAGGCGCGACACGTTGGGAAAATTCTCCTGGTGCGCACGCTCCGCCCAGACCTTGTAGCGCATGTGGGCCATGGACTCCCCGCCGTGGGCGCTTCGCAGATTGGCCGCCGTCATGTCATGCATCGCAGTCTTCTCCTCATTAAAGATGCCCTGATTTATGATAGCACCCGATGGCGGGGTGAAAAAGTACCCGACCGGATTTTTTACTGCTATAATGCGCGCGCAAGGACAGGGACAAAAAGGACTGCAAGGGTAACGGCAACGATAATGAAGAACGACGCAGTGCGCCGGCTGCTCCTCTGCCTCTGCGCCTGCCTTGCGTTCCCTGCCCTCTGCGCTCTTGCCGATGACTCCGACGCGCGCGTCAGGATCCTGGTCAGGGAGTTCGCCGCCCCTGCCCCGGAACCGGAGTTGGGGCAGAAAGCCGCCGAAGCGTTGCGGGGGGCGTTGGTGGAAAGCGGCTTGGTCGAGCCGGTCAGCGCGAAAGAGCCGCCGCTGCCTTGGGACCGCTGGGTCACGGAGTGCTGGCTCCGTGACGTGAACTCGACAGTGGGAGGGCCCCTCCTTCGATGCCCGTACGGCCTCTCTCCGGCGGGCCTGCGCACGGTCCTCACCGGCGGCTACGACACGGACTACACGACCGAAGGCAAGCTCCTCCGGCTGGAAGAAGGGAAGGGACTCACGTTGCAGGTCGCGCTCCTTGACGGCATCAGCGGGAAGCGGCTTGCCGTTGCGGAGGCGTCGGGCGAGGGGGAGCAAGCGCTCGGCGACGCGGCCAAGTCAATCTGCTCAAAGCTGGAAGCGCAATGGGCCAACGACATCCTGGCGCGGCGCGTCCTGTGCATCTTGTCGCAGCTTGACGAGCAGCTCATCACTGAAGAGCAGGCAGTTGCCCTGCTGCGCGACTGGACGAAGCGCTGGCCGAACGCCCCGGCCCCCATGGTCGCGCTGTTCAAGATGGCGATGCCGCGGGACCGGCCGATGGCGACCAGGGAGGCGGTGGAGTTGGCCCGTGCGCTTCGGGACATGGTGACTGCCGGGGATGCCGGCGCGCTGCAACTCCTGATTCTGACCAAAACAGACCCGTATGCGGTGCTGGCCGACGCCGCTGCGATGAAGGGGAACCAAGCCGAGGCGTTGGCGCTGCACCGCGAGGCGGCGCGCCTGCTGCCGGCGACCGCGTTCACTCACCTCATTGACGCCGCGCAGTCGGGCATCATGAGCCGTAACTACCCGGAGGCGCTTGACACTGCGCGCGAGGCCGTTGCACTCGATCCGGAAAATGGCTACGCCAATCTACTCGTCGGCATCCTTCTTGATCGCGTTGGCAAGCGGCCTGAGGCCGTTGCGCACCTGCGCGATTTCCTCGCGGCCCATCCCGACACCGGGGCAGCCGGGCAGATTCAGGCGCAGATTGAACTGATGGCGGGGCCGTAAGAGTGCAGAACGCAGAACATAGAATGCAGAACACGGAGTGCAATAACCGTTCTTACGCTTGCCGTGTCCTTTATGTCCTTGTTGTCTTTTACGTCCTTTCATGAACAGGTAGGCAGGCAAGCCGCCACTCCTGCTTGACTTTGCGTGGCGCGCCGGTATGATTGGCAGGCAAGCCCGCGCCGCGCTTGCAAGGGCGTGAAGAGAAGCCCTTCTCCCCTGATTCCGAAAAGAGAGAGTGAATGCCCGCATCCCAGGCGGACCCGAAGCCGGCCGCAACTCCGATTCAACCGGCGTGGAAGCGAAGCGGCACGGTGTACATCGTGGGGCTGGACGGACTCTCCCCCGCCGTGGCGGAGCCGATGATGGCGCGCGGCGAACTGCCGAACCTGCGGCGCCTCGCCGCGGAGGGGTGCCACGGCCCGATGGAGACCGTGCGTCCCACCTCCTCCCCCCTGATCTGGACGACCATCGCTACCGGGAGGCCCTCCTCCGAGCACGGCATCGAAGGGTTCACGCTCTACCGGTTCCTCGGACGCCGTCTCCCCCGGAAGAAGTGGGCCGCCATGAAGCGGCTTGGTCTGAAACCGCTGCTGAGGCTGGCAAGGAATTTCCGCCTTATCCGCCGGGAGGTGGACGACGGCCGCAGCGTGCTCGTGAAGCGCTTCTGGGAGATCCTGAGCGACGGGGGCAACAGTGTTGTGGTGGTCAACTGGTGGAACAGTTGGCCCGCCGAGCCGTTGCGCGGAATTCTGATTTCGGATCGCGTGCATTATTGGCGTGTCGCCTCCCGGTTCGACGGGGTGATTCGACAGGAGGCGCTGGCCTATCCTGAAGCGATGGTCGAAGCGGTCCAGCCCATGATCACTCCGCCCGAGGCGATCACGCCCGACGCGATGCGCCCGTTCCTCACCATGTCGGAGGCCGAGTTCCAGGAGTTCCTGCGCGCGCCTTACACGCGCCGGAGCGTGCAAGGGGGGCTGCGGTACCTGCTCTCATGCGACCAGAGCCAGCGGCGCATCTTCGATCTCTGCATGGGCCAGACCCCCGCGCCGGACGTGGCGGCGGTCTATTTCCGCGCGCCGGACATGCTGGCGCACAGCGCGTTTCAGTACATGACCGGATGCGACCGAATGCCCGTGCCGGAACAGGACCGCCGGTGGTACGCGAACGTCGTGCCGCAGGCGTACCGCTATGCGGATGAGTCGCTGGGCGGCGTGATGGCGCGAGTGAAGCCGGGGGACGCCGTGCTGGTCATGTCGGACCACGGCTTCGGTTTCCAGGAAAAGGACGGGACGTACGGCCACCGCTTCGGGGAGCCGCCGGGGATGATTTTCGCGTGGGGGGGCGAATTTCAACAGGGCAAACGCATCGAGGGGGCCACGGTCTACGACGTGCTGCCGACGCTGCTGCGCATTTGCGGCTACCCCAAGGCCAATGACATGCCGGGGCGCTGCTTCGAGGAGTCGCTCACGGCGGAGTTCCGGCAGGCGCACCCGCCGTTGCCGCCAGTCGAAAGCTACGGACCCCGCGTGCCCGGTGGCACCTATGACATGTCGGATGCCGTGGGCAAGGAAGTTGAGAAACACCTGCGCGCGCTGGGGTATCTGGACTAGGGGCGGCAGCATCCCATCAGTAGTCATCGCGAGCGAGCGCCGCTGATGACGGTGTTTGCGCGCAAACGATTCTCGGCGCGAGCGTGGCGATCTTCCTGATTCAGTACCCGCCCGCCGCGGATCTGCCCTGGGGGAGGTTGCTGAAGCCGGGAGATCGCCGCGGCCGACCGAAGGATCCCTTCCAGCCGATGGCGTCCAACGTCGGTCGGCCTCGCGATGACATCTCGTTAATGAATCCGCCCCCGGCGGACAATTCCGTCAATCCCCAACCGTTTGACACTTCCGTCCTATCGCTGATATCCTGCCCATGTGTGGTGATAGTTCGCCTGTCCTTCCGAGTCTCTCCGCATGAAAAGCCTTCAGGATTCAGTGCAGTTCGTCAAGGGGGTCGGCCCCGCGCGGCTGGAACTGCTCAACCGGCTGGGGGTGAAAACCGTCCGCGACCTGCTCTACCTCATCCCGCGCGGGTACGAGGACCGCACTCAGATCACCCCCATCGTCAAGCTGCGGCTGGGGGACCGGGCCACCATCCGCGCGCGCGTCGTCATTGCCGAGAAGTACCGCGCCAAAGGGGGCCGTCCGATGGCGCGCGTCGAGGTCGAAGATGACACCGGCCGCCTGATCTGCACCTGGTTCAATGCGCGTTTCTTCAAGGAGGCGGACTTCCCCGCCGGGCGCGAACTGCTCCTGACCGGGAAGGTTGATTTCTACAAAATCCCGCAGATGGTCTCCCCGCAGTACGAGCCGGCCGACGAGGGGGCGGCGCTGTTCGGGCCGCGCATCCTGCCGGTCTACTCGCTCACCGAGGACCTCAACCAGACCGGCCTGCGCAAGGTGCTCAAGGTCGCCGTCGAGGAATACGCCCCGATGGTGCAGGACTTCTTAGAGGAGAAGTTCCTTGCCGAGCGCAACCTGCCCGCGCTGGCCGAGGCGATCCGACAGGTCCACTACCCGGATTCAATGGAGCAGGCACAGCGCGCGCGGCGGCGGCTGGCGTACGACGAGTTCTTCCTGCTGGAGAGCGGCATGGCGCTGCGGCGGCGCAGCCTGCGCCACGAGGAGCAGGGCATTTCTTTCGGGATCAACGACGCGCTGGACGCGCGCATCCGGCGGCGCTTCCCCTTCAAGCTGACCGGCGCGCAGGAGCGCGTGATCGGGGAGATCCGCAAGGACATGGCCGCGCCCGTCCCGATGAACCGGCTCCTGCAAGGGGACGTCGGCTGCGGCAAGACCGTCGTCGCGCTCTATGGGATGCTCGCGGCAGTCGCCAATCACTATCAGGCAGCGATCATGGTGCCGACGGAAATCCTCGCCACTCAGCATTACGAGACGCTGCGCGCCTATCTGGCGGACAGCCGCGTGCGCATCCGCCTGCTGGTAGGGGGGCTGCCCGCGCGCGAGCGCGCCGAAGCGATGGCTGCCATCGCTTCCGGTGAGGCGGACATCATCGTCGGCACGCACGCGCTGGTGGAAGGGGACGTCCAGTTCAAGAAACTCGGCCTCGTCGTGGTGGATGAGCAGCACAAGTTCGGCGTCCTTCAGCGCGCGACACTGCGCCAGAAGGGACGTCAGCCGGACGTCCTGGTGATGACCGCCACCCCCATCCCGCGCACGCTGGCGCTCACGGTGTTCGGCGACCTGGATGTCAGCGTGATTGACGAAATGCCCCCGGGCCGCCAGCCGGTCAAATCGTCCTGGTTTCCGCCGGAGAAACTGCCCGCCGCGTACGAGTTCATCCGCCGGCGCCTCACCGCCGGAGAACAGGCGTTTGTGGTCTACCCGCTGGTGGAGGAATCGGAGGCGCTCGACCTGAAAGCCGCCGTCAGCAGTCAGGACCACCTTCAGCGCAAGGTCTTCCCGGAGTTTCGCGTCGGCCTCCTGCACGGGCGCATGCGTTCCGACGAGAAGGACCGCATCATGACGGAGTTCCGCGCCGGCCGTACGCACCTGCTGGTCAGCACAGTGGTGATCGAGGTCGGCATTGACGTCCCGAATTCCACCATCATGGTGGTCGAGCACGCCGAGCGCTTCGGACTGGCGCAACTTCACCAGCTCCGCGGGCGCATCGGGCGCGGCAGCAAGCCGGCGTTCTTCCTTCTCTTCGCCGAGCCGAAGAGCGACGACGCGAAGAAGCGCCTGCAAGTCATCTGCTCGACCTCCGACGGCTTCAAGGTGGCCGAGGAGGACCTGAAGCTGCGCGGGCCGGGGGAGTTCTTCGGCACGCGGCAGCATGGCTTGCCGGAGCTGCGCGTTGCCGATATCATAGAAGACTTCCGGCTGCTGCGTTTGGCGCGGCGCGACGCCTTCGACCTGGTCGCGCGCGACGCCGACCTGTCCGCGCCGGAGCACGCCCCCATCCGCGCGCGCGTGGAGGAGGCGTTCAAGGACAGGCTGGATCTGATCCATGTCGGCTGATTGCGGAGGATGCACGTGAGCAACGAGAACCTGATGAAGAGGCTGCAGTTCAACGACCAGGGGATGATCCCCTGCATCATCGCCAACGTCGAGGACAACCGCGCGCTGACGCTCTGCTACATGACCCGCGAGGCGCTGGAGAAGACGCTGGAAACCGGCAAAGTCTACGTCTTCCGCCGCTCCAAGGGACGCCTCATGCTTAAGGGGGAGACCAGCGGCCACATTCAGGAGGTCAAGCGCGTCTTCCCGGATTGCGAGGGGAAGTCGCTGCTGATGCTCATCAAGCAGCACGTCGCCGGCTGCCACAAGGGATACATGAGCTGCTACTTCGAGGAGTATGATCCGAAAAGCGATTCCTTCAAGGTCACCGAGCCGCGCGTATTTGACCCTGAGAAGGTGTACTGATCCGCACGCCGTGTTTGTCCGTGTTCGTCCGTGTTCGTCGGTGTCCGTCCATGCACCACTGGAGACCAATCTGTGACTGACAGAATCGTGATTTTCGGCGCGGGGGGGTTATCGCTGGGTTTCCTCGCCCCGGAGTTGCACAAGGATTACCGGATCACTTTCCTGGACACCAAGTTTAAGGAGGACTTCGTCTCCTCCGTTCAGAAGCGCCGCTCCTATACCACCAACCTCGCGGGCGAGCGCATCAAGCCCCTGACGATTCCCGAAGTGGACGCCTTCCGGACGGACGTCCCAGAGCACGACGCCGAGATCCGCAGGCATATCGCTCAGGCGCGCATCTTTTACACCGCCGTCGGCGTCCGCAACCTCGACAGCGCGCTTGGGTACCTGAACGAGCGCCTGGCCAACCGGCCCGAGCCCATCTACATCCTTTGCGCCGAAAACGGCGAAGGGGTCGCCGAGGCGTGGCGCACCAAGTTCCCCGCCAACATCTACCTCTGCGACACCGTCATGGGCCGCATGTGCCGGCTCGACGAGCACCCGCTGCCGGACTATCAGCCCGTGACGCCCGACATCGCCTGGGGAGTCGTCGGCGAGGAATTCTATGGCATGCCCCTCTCCAACGAGCACGCGGACGCGGAGGTGTTCCACTCCAAGGCGTTCCAGTTCGTCTCGCCGGAGGAGTTCCATGCCCGCGAGCGCGTCAAGCTCTACGCGCACAACGCCATGCACTTCTATGCCGCCGTCCTGGGCAGGCTGCGCGGGGCGGAGCGTTTCAGCGACATGGCCGGCGACGCGGAGGTCACCGGCGCCGTCAGCGGACTGCTCAACGAGGAGATCGCCCCGGCGCTCTGGAAGGACAGCGCCTATCACATGGGCCGTCCGGTGTTCTACAAGTACATCCAGCGCATGCCGGGCCGGCTGTTCAGCAAGACCCTGCGCGACCTCATCGCGCGCGGCGTGCGCGGCATCCAGGACAAGTTTGCCGAGAACGAGCGCGTGACGGGCGGCCTGCGCCTGTTGCTCAAGAACGGCATCGCCCCGAAACGCTACTGCGACCTGCTGGCGGCGGGTATCGCTGTCGTGCGCCTCGACGTTTCACCCGAGGCGGCTGACAGTCTGCTGGCGCGCTTGCCCGAGAGCGTGCGCGGCGACGTGGCGGCGCGCCTGAAGACGTATGCGTAAGCGTTTGCCCGCCGTCTCCGTCGTTGCCGTTGGAGTCCTTGCAGTCCTTGTTGTCCTTTATGTCCTTGTCCGCTGGAGCCGCACGCGCCATGTCTGACGAGCACTTCATGCAGATCGCGCTGGCCGAGGCGCGCGCCGCTCTGGAACACGAGGATGTCCCCATCGGGGCCGTCATCGTGCGTAACGGCGTCGTCATCGCGCGCGCACACAACCAGCGCGAATTGCTCAAGGACCCCACCGCGCACGCCGAGATCATCGCCCTTACCCAGGCCAGCGCGGCGGTGGGGGCCTGGCGTTTGACGGACTGCACGATGTTTGTTACCCTTGAGCCCTGTGTGATGTGCGCGGGAGCGTTGGTGCTGGCGCGGATGGGCCGCCTCGTCTACGGCGCGGAGGACCCCAAGGCCGGCGCGTGCGTTTCACTCTATAGAATCCCCGAGGACGAGCGTCTCAACCACCGAATCCCGGTCGTTGGAGGCCTCCTTGCCGCCGAGTGCGGCGAACTCCTGCGGGAATTTTTTCGCGGCCGCCGCTGAGCGCCGCTATTGCTGTCGTCTCTAGTCTCTAGTTTCCAGTCTCTAGTATCCAGCCCGGAGAGGTGCCAGAGCGGTTGAATGGGCCGGTCTCGAAAACCGGTAGGGGCGTAAGCCCCTCGGGGGTTCGAATCCCCCCCTCTCCGCCACCATTCTGCCCATTGTCCTTGATGGTGCGGTGCAGATTCTCCAGGCCGAAGAGCACAAAATGACTGAGGCATTCGGCCTTCGCGCTTAACACCCAACGCTCCGCGTACGCATTCGCATTGGGCGCATGGAATGGCGTCTTGACTACCTCCACACCAGCCCCATCCGGGATCGTGTCGAAGCTATGGATGAAAAGACCGTCGCGATCATGCAGGACAAACCGTGGTTCAACCCCAAGTCCTCGCACTTCATCGACGCATTTCGCGCCATCTGACTCATCCAGCGCCCATGGGGACAGACTACAGGGCAAACGTTCTGTTGACAACAAGTAACCGAACGGTTATAAGTTATACCTGAGGAGTTACCGGTGGCGAGAATGCACGAAAAACGAGTACGGGACGCGGAGGCAAGCCGGAAACGGCTGCTGGAGGCGGGGGTCAAGGTGTTCTCCGAATGCGGCCCCGACGGGGGGTCGGTCTCCATGATCGCGCGCGCGGCCGGCATCAACCGCCGGATGCTCTACCACTACTTCGGGAGCAAGGAAGGACTCTATCGCGCGGCCTTTCGGCACGCTTACGAGCAGTTGTCCTCCGCAGAGGTGGAACTTGCGGATATGGCACTCAACGCCGAAGACCTCCTGGTGCGTATGATTCGGAGTTACTACGAGTTCCACGCCACGCATCCGCACCATGTGCGGTTGCTGATGTGGGAGAATTTACGGCAGGGCAAGGTGGCGAGTGACATGCGGCTCGGTGCCATAAAGACGCCAATCCTCGATGCCCTGCGAATTGCCCTCGCGCGCGGCAAGGCGGAGGGGCGCTTCCGACGCGACGTGGACGAGAAGCACTTGCTGATCAGTTGCATGGGGATGTGTTTCTTTTGTTTTTCGAACCGGCATACGATCAGCCAGGCGCTGGGGTTCGACCTGGTTGCGCCGGGAGCCGTCGAACGCTGTATCCACCACGACGTGCGGTTGCTGCTGGAGGGAATCCGGGTCAAGAAGTCCGGTCGGTCCAAGCGCGTCAAGGGAGAACCGTCATGAAGAAACTGGGCGTGGCGATCATTGGCCCCGGCTGGGTGGCTGGGGAGCATGTCCGGGGCTATTGCGGCGACGCGCGGACGGAAATCCGCGCCATCGTGGGGATGGTGCCCGAGGACAGGGCGCGCGCGCAGGAATATATGGCGAAGCACGGCTTCCAGGCGGAATACCTCGAAAACGTGGCGGAGCTCTGCCGGAGAAAGGACATTGACGTCGTCAGCATCTGCACCATCAGTTTTCTCCATTACGAGCAGGCGCTGGCGTGCATCAAGGCAGGCAAGCACGTGTTGGTGGAGAAGCCTCTCTGCTTCACGCAGAAGGAGAACCTCGCGCTGGCCGACGCCTCGAAAAGAGCCGGGGTGAAGACGCACGTCGGTCATGTCGGACGGTTCTATCCGGCCATCCAGGGGCTGAAGAACTTCCGGGACTCCGGCGCCATTGGCGAGGTCTTCTATGCGGAGTCCGATTACTGGCACGAAATCCTCGGTGCGTGGAAAGTGAAGCGCTGTACCAGCGGCAGCGCGCTGTTGATGGGCGGCTGTCACTCAGTGGATATGGTGCGCTGGATGATCGGCGAGGAGCATGAGGCCGTCGAGGTGTCGGCCATGTCCGTCCCGGCGCGCCGGAGGAAGGACTTCGACTTCGACCCGACTATCTCCCTCATGGCAAAGTTCTCCAACGGGGCGGCGGGGCGCGTGAGCTGCTCGCTGGAGTGCAACATGCCGTACGTCTTCCACCTGCAAGTCAACGGCACCAAGGGGACGATCCGTAACAACGGAATTTGTGGCGAGATGTTCCCCAAGAGCCGGGGCTTCATGCAATTGACTTCCACCTACATGGATGACTGGAACGTGGCGCACCACCCCTTCCCGGAGGAGGTGCGGTACTTCGTGGATTGCATCGTAGGTGACACCGAGTCGATGTTGAGCATTCCGCGCGCCGCCAGGACGTACGAACTGGTCTTCGCCGCGGAGCTGGCCGCGGCCAAGCGCCGCGTCGTCAAGCTGCCGTTGCGTCCATGAGAAGGAATGAAGAGATGCTTTCGATCCGCATAGGAAACGTCACATTGCCGAACCCGATCGTGATCGCCTCGGGCCCGCTCACGGACAAGTTCTCCAAAATCAAGGCGGCCTCCGACGCGGGGGCGGGCGCGGTGAGCCTGAAGCTGACTTTCGTGAAGGTCCCATTCCAGTCGCAGATGCGCAGCTACTCCGTGCCGGGCAACGTCATCATCTCTCCGACCAACAAGCGGTTGGACCTGGCCGCGGGGGTGGAGCTGATGCGGCAGGTCAAGAACGAGCTGCCGATTCGGATGTTGGCGAATTTTTCGGCGATCGGCTCCGCGGTGGATGAATGGCACCAGCTCGCCGAGGGGTTCCTCGAGGCCGGCGCGGACATGCTCGAGCCGAACTTCTGCTGCCCAAACCTGGACACTTCCGACCCGAAAAGCGCCAAGCACTCCGACCACGGCGGGGCGAGCATCGCCGAGAACCCGGAGGTCTGCTCCCGATTGATCGAGATGATGCGCGGGTTGACGGAGAAGCCGATTGTGCCGAAGGTCATTATCGCGGACCGCGCCATGCTCTTGCGCGCCGCACGGGCGTGCGTGGGCGCCGGGGCGGACGGCATCCACGTCGTTGGCCTGCCCATCTCCGGCCTGCCCCCGATTGACGAGGAGGGGAAGCCGGACATTCCGCTCCTTCAAGGCACGCCGCAAGGCTCGGCCAACGGCTCCATCTGCAAGTACTCCACCTTCCTCGCCACGGCCCAGCTTGTTCAGGTGATGAAGAAGCCGGTCATGGCCTCCGGAGGCCTGGACAACTGGAAGGACTGCGCCGACGCCATCCTATGGGGCGCCACCTCCACGAGTCTCTGTAGCGCCGTCATGTGGTCAGGATGGGAAGTGGTGGGGCAAATGCTTGTTGGGCTGAAGAACTACATGGAAACGCACAAGTACACCTCTATCGAGGATTTTCGCGGCAAGGCGCTCTCCTATTTCACCACCCCGGACAAGGTGAAGCTCATCAAGGGGCATTCGGTGGTGGAGGAACGCTACTGCATCGGCTGCGGGAAGTGCGTGCGACCGGGGCATTGCGAAGCGATTGAGATGGTGAACGGCAAGGCGAAGACGGACTCGGAGAAGTGCATCGCCTGCGGCGTGTGCCGGTCCCTCTGCCCCACCGGCGCCATCAGTTACCAGCAGGACGAGGAGAAGTAACTTGGCCAGCGAGACGAGAAGAACTCTGACGCGCGTCATGGCGGTCAATGAGGCCCGGCGCTGCCTCCAATGCACGGAAGCGGCGTGCAACGAAGGGTGCCCCGCCGGCGTGGACGTGCGGCGCTTCGTGGGCGCCATCGCCACCGGCGATTTCGTCGGCGCGATGAAGGCGCTGTACGAGAAGAACATCCTGCCGCTCTCCTGCGCCTATATCTGCCCAGTGGGGAAACAGTGCGTCGAGCGCTGCCGCCACACGGAGATCAACTACCCGGTCACGATCAACCGCCTGCAGGAATGGGTGACCCGCTACGCCATCGAGCAGAGCCTCTACTTTCCGAAGCCCGTGGCGGAGAACGGGCGGCGCGTGGCCGTGGTCGGCGCAGGACCCTCCGGGCTGGCGGCTGCCATGAAGTTGCGGCTGAACGGTTGCTGCGTCACGGTGTTCGAGAGGACTGCGAGCCTCGGCGGGATGCTCCGGCATTGTGTCCCGCCCTTCCGGTTGCCGCGCGAGGCGCTGGACCTGGAGATCGAGATTATCCGAAACTCCGGCATCGAGTTCAGAACCCGCCATGCGGTCAGCGATGCGCTCGCGCTGCTGAAGGAGGGGTTCGAGGCGGTCTATCTGGCCACCGGCCTCTGGAAGTCCGCCGGACTCAACCTGGAGGCGCATCCGGGCGCGGACGTCTACGAGGCGCTGCCCTTTCTGATGGATTGCGCCACGGGGGATGGCGCGGCAGCCAAGTACGACTTGGCTGGCAAGCGCGTGGTGGTCATCGGCGGCGGCTCGGTGGCGGCGGATGTGAGCGCGCACGCGGTGCGCCTCGGCGCGCGCAGCGTCACGCTCGTGATGCTGGAGTCCCCGGCGGAGATGCCCGCCGCGCCTGACGAAATTGACCGCGCCTGGGCCGACGGCGTCCTCTTTGAGTGCCGTGTGCTGCCGCTGGAGATCGCGCGCACCGGGGGGCGCCTCAAGGCGCTCAAGGCCGTCCGCATCGAGTGGAAGCAACCCGGCCTCATCCATCCCTCCAACGCCCTCAAAATCGCCGGGAGCGAGTTCGCGCTGCCGGCGGATGCGCTGTTCTATGCCGTGGGCCAGCGACCCGATGCCGAGGCGCAGAAGCTCATCGAGCCGCTCGACAAGGAGCGCGCGCTGCCGAAGTTCGACGAGAAGACGATGGGCACCTCGCAACCGGGACTCTTCGCCGGAGGAGACCTGGTCACCGGCGGCGGTTCGGCGGCCGGGGCCATTGCGGACGGCATGCGCGCGGCTGAGGGGATCCTGGCATACTTGCGAGAGAAATAATGGAGGTTACACATTCCGTGGCACGATTCAAAGTGCCGATGGTGGATTACATTGAGGCCCAGTGATTCCTCTCAGGGGCGCCAGTCGCCAGATTAGGACTGAATTACGGGCAAGCTCGCCGCGGCTACGGCCTGGCCATGGCGCTTCATGGTTTCGTCCG